>Ga0070706_100007293_pt1 | contig 10382 bp, 6 predicted proteins | sample KBSK5501metaG_FD_65476 | JGI IMG/M metagenome (GOLD analysis project Ga0070706, IMG submission 65476) | Corn, switchgrass and miscanthus rhizosphere microbial communities from Kellogg Biological Station, Michigan, USA - KBS K5-50-1 metaG | ecosystem: Host-associated > Plants > Roots >...
CGACCCCGAGCGCAAGCGCAAGATCATCGGCCGCGAGTTCATCGAGGTGTTCCGCGCCGCTTCCCGGAAGGCCGGCCGCGCGCGCTTCCTCGCCCAGGGCACGCTCTATCCCGACGTGATCGAGTCCACCTCGGTGCGCGGACCGTCCGTCGTCATCAAGAGCCACCACAACGTGGGCGGCCTCCCGCGGAAGCTCGGCTTCAAGCTCATCGAGCCGCTGCGGGAGCTGTTCAAGGACGAGGTGCGGCTCGTCGGGCTGCGTCTCGGCCTCGACGAGGAGTTCGTCTACCGCCAGCCGTTCCCCGGACCCGGCCTCGCCGTGCGTTGCCTGGGGCCCGTGAGCCGCGACCGGCTCGACATGCTGCGCGAAGCCGACGACATCCTCGTGAAGGAGATCAAGGCCGCCGGCCTCTACCGGTCGCTGTGGCAGTCGTTCGCCGTGTTGCTGCCCGTGCGGTCGGTGGGAGTGATGGGCGACGACCGCACCTACCAATACGCGGTGGCGATCCGTGCCGTCGAATCGGCCGACGGCATGACCGCCGACTGGGCGCGGCTGCCCCACGACCTGCTCGCGCGGGTGTCGAGCCGCATCGTCAACGAGGTCCGGGGCATCAACCGCGTGGTCTTCGACATCTCCAGCAAGCCCCCGTCCACCATCGAGTGGGAATAGTCCTCAGGCCTTTCAACGCGGAGGACGCGGAGGAGAACGGAGAGGACGCGGAGGAGGAAGGAAACGGACCTCCCTCGCGGCAAAGAGTGTCAGAATATCCTTTTCGAAGGCAGGCTTCTGCGTGATGTTGTTTTCCTTTGATCCTCTGCGTCCTCTCCGTTCGTTCTCCGCGCTCTCCGCGTTGAAAGGCTAGATGGCCAACGCCCCGGAGTTCGTCCACCTCCATCTCCACTCCGAGTACAGCCTCCTCGACGGGGCGTGCCACATCGACGAGCTCGTGGAGCAGGCGGCGAAGGGCGGGATGAAGGCGATGGCCCTCACCGACCACGGCAACATGTTCGGGGCGGTGGCCTTTCACGACGCGTGCCTCGGCCGCGGCCTCAAGCCGATCCTCGGCTGCGAGATCTACATTGCGACGGGGAGCCGGCACGACAAGTCCGCGGCCGGGATCCAGGAAGCCTACAACCACCTGACGCTGCTCGCCTGCAGCGAGGCGGGCTACCACAACCTGGTGAAGCTCGTGTCGATCGCGTACATGGAAGGCTTCTACCACCGCCCGCGCATCGACAAGGAGCTGCTCGCGCGGCACGCCGAGGGGCTCATCGGCCTCTCGGGCTGCCTCAGCAGCGAGATCTCGATGCACCTGCGGTCGGGGGCGGAGGCGGCGGCGCTGCAGTCGGTGGGGGAGTTCGCGGAGCTGTTCGGCAAGGACCGGTTCTACCTCGAGATGATGGACCACGGGCTCGAGGAACAGCGGCGGGTCAACCAAGGGCTGCTGAGGCTCCACCAGCGGACGGGACTGTCCATCGTCGCCACCAACGACACGCACTACCTGCGCAAGGAGGACCACCAGGCCCACGACGTCCTCCTCGCCATCGGCTCGGGCAAGAAGGTGAGCGACACGGACCGGCTCCGCTTCGACGCGGAGGAGTTCTACCTCAAGTCGGCCGAGGAGATGGCGCGCGTGTTCCCCGACCGGCCCGACGCGCTCGCGAACACGGTGAAGATCGCCGAGATGTGCTCGTTCCAGCTCAAGGCGGCGGCGTCGCTGCCCGCCTTCGACGTGCCGGCCGGCTTCACCGCCGACGGCTACTTCGAGAAGGTGACGCGCGACGGGTTCGCGGAGCGCCGGCGGACGCTGGAGCCGCTGGCGGCGGCGGGCCGGCTGAGCCATCCGCTCTCGGCCTACGAGGAACGGATCGAAAAGGAGATCGGTGTCATCCGGCGCGTGGGCTTCGCCGGCTACTTCCTGATCGTCTGGGACTTCATCCGCTACGCGCGCGAGCAGGGCATCCCGGTGGGGCCGGGACGCGGCTCCGCGGCCGGCAGCCTCGTCGCGTACTCGCTCCGCATCACCGACCTCGACCCCATCGAGCACGGCCTCATCTTCGAGCGCTTCCTGAACGAGGAGCGCATCAGCCCCCCCGACATCGACATCGACTTCTGCGAGAACCGCCGGGGCGAGGTGATCGAGTACGTGACGCGGAAGTACGGCCGCGAGAACGTGGCCCAGATCATCACGTTCGGGACGATGAAGGCCAAGGCGGTGGTGCGCGACGTCGGGCGCGTGCTCGACATGAGCTACGCGGAGGTCGACCGAATCGCGAAGATGATCCCCTTCGACCTGAAGATGACCCTCGACAAGGCGCTCGAGGAATCGCCGCCGCTCAAGGAGGCCTACCAGAAGGACGCGCGGGTCAAGGAGCTCGTCGACATCTCCCGGAGGCTCGAAGGCACGACCCGCCACGCCTCCACCCACGCGGCGGGGGTCGTGATCGCGCCGCGGCCGCTGACCGAGTTCGTGCCCCTGGCCTCCTTCAAGGGGAACACGAACGAGGTCACCACCCAGTACGACATGCACGGGGTCGAGCGCATCGGCCTGCTCAAGATGGACTTCCTCGGCCTGCGCACGCTCACGCTCATCGACAACTGCGTGAAGATGATCGAGGCGCAGACCGGCGCGCGCGTCGAGCCCGACAAGATCCCCCTCGACGACGCGAAGACCTACGAGATGTTCACCGCGGGCAAGACGAGCGGCCTCTTCCAGTTCGAGTCGGACGGCATGCGCGACATCCTGCGCCGGTTCCGGCCCGACCGTCTCGAGCACCTCACGGCCCTGAACGCGCTGTACCGCCCCGGCCCCATGCAGATGATCGACGACTTCATCAAGCGCCGGCACGGGCAGACGAAGGTGACCTACGAGCACCCGTCGCTGGAGCCGATCCTCGCCTCGACGTACGGGGTCATGGTCTACCAGGAGCAGGTCATGCAGATGGCCTCGGCGCTGGCCGGCTTCACGCTCGGCGAGGCCGACATCCTGCGCAAGGCCATGGGCAAGAAGAAGGCCGACGTCATGGCCACGCAGATGGAGAAGTTCCTCCAGGGATGCACCCGCACCGGCGTGCCCGCCCGCACCGCCAAGAAGATCTGGGACCACACGGAGCAGTTCGCCGGCTACGGGTTCAACAAGTCCCACTCCGCGGCCTACGCCTGGCTCGCCTACCAGACCGCGTACTTCAAGGCCAACTACCCGGCGTTCTTCATGGCGGCGCTGCTGACGTCGGAGCGCGCCAACACCGACAAGATGGTGCTCTACATCGGCGAGTGCCGGGAGATGGGCATCCGGGTTCTTCCTCCGGATGTGAACGACTCGGACATGTTTTTTACCGTCGTGGGCGATTCAATCCGGTTTGGGCTGGCCGCGATCAAGAACGTGGGGGAGGGAGCCGTGGAGGCGGTGCTCACCGCGCGCCGGCAGGGAGGCCCTTTCGCGTCGCTTTTCGACTTCTGCGAGCGGGTGGACCTGCGCGCCGTCAACCGCCGCGTGGTGGAGAGCTTCGTCAAGAGCGGCTCGTTCGACTCGCTCGATCCGCACCGCGCCGCCCTCTACGCCGCGATCGATCGCGCGATGGATGCCGGCCAGAAGCTGCAGCGCGACCGCGAGCAGGGACAATCCAGCCTGCTCGGCATGCTCGGCGCTCCCGAGGCGCCGGCCGGTGGCCGCGGTGAGCGGATCCGCGAGGTGCCCGACTGGGGCGAAGGGGAGCGCCTGGGCTACGAGAAGGAATCGCTGGGGTTCTTCATCACCGGCCATCCCCTCGAGCGCTATCGCTCCGAGCTGCAGCAGTGGGCGACCGCGACCACGGGCCGCCTCGTCGAGATGGCGGACCGCGAGGTGAGCGTGGGCGGCATCATCGCGGCCCTGCGTCTCATCAAGACGAAGAAGGGCGACCGGATGGCGTCGTTCTTGCTCGAGGACCTCGAGGGCGGGGCGGAGGCCCTGGTCTTCCCCGACACTTACAAGAAGGTGGCGGGCCGATTGGCCGAGGACCAGGTGGTGCTCGTCAAGGGCCGGGCCGAGGTGCCCGAGGAGGGCAAGCCGCGCCTGCTCGTGACCGACGTGCTGCCGCTCGAGCAGGCCAAGCTCGCCGAAGCCCGCTATGTCACGATCCGCGTCCCGATGCTGGAGTGGGACCGGAAGAAGGGCGAGCGGCTGCGCGACATCCTGGGCGCCCACAAGGGCGAATGCCCGGTGACGCTGGAGATCGTGCGTCCCGACGAGTTCGCGGTCGCGGTGTCGTCCAGCGCCATCTACCGCGTGCGGCCCGACTCCACGCTGCGCGACGAGGTGGAGGCGCTCCTCGGGCCCGGGGCCCTCGTGCTCGCCCGCACCAACGGCGCGGAGCGCGAGCATGCCTGAAGACTACGAGGTCCCGCTCCTCGAGCTGGAAAAGAAGATCGAGGACCTGGCCGGGCAGCCGGCGGCGCCGGGGGTCGAAAAGGAGCTGCAGAGGCTCCGGCGCGAGCTGGACGCCAAGCGCCGGCAGGTCTTCGCCGCGCTCACCCCGTGGCAGAAGACGCTGGTGGCCCGCCATCCCGCCCGCCCCTACACGCTCGACTACGTCAACGCCCTCTTCACGGAGTTCACGGAGCTGCACGGCGATCGTCGCTTCGCCGACGACCCGGCGCTCATCGGCGGCTTCGCGTTCTACAAGGAGAAACCGGTGGCGGTGATCGGCCACCAGAAGGGGCGGGACACGAAGCAGAAGATCTACCGGAACTTCGGGATGCCTAAGCCGGAGGGCTATCGCAAGGCGCTGCGGATCATGAAGCTGGCGGCGAAATTCTCGCGGCCCATCATCTCTTTCGTCGACACCCCCGGGGCCTATCCCGGCCTCGACGCCGAGGAGCGCGGCCAGGCCGAAGCGATCGCGTACAACCTGCGCGAGATGGCGTCGCTGAAGGTTCCGATCATCGTCAACGTGACCGGCGAAGGCGGCAGCGGGGGCGCGCTCGCCATCGCGGTGGGCGACCGGATCAACATGCTCGAGCACGCGGTGTACTCCGTGATCACGCCCGAGGGATGCGCCGCGATCCTGTGGCGCGACGCGGCCCGCGCCCCCGAGGCGGCCGAGGCGATGAAGATCACCGCCACGGATCTCGCCGCGTTCGGCCTCGTGGACGTGGTCGTGCCCGAGCCGGCCGGCGGCGCCCAGACCGATCCGGAATCGCTCTTCCGCTCGCTCGACGAGGTCATCGACGGCCAGCTCCGCGAGCTGTCGGCGCTTTCTCCCGAGGCGATCGTCGTCCAACGCTACGAGAAGTTCCGGCGCATGGGCCATCTCGGGGGGGAGTTCATCGAGACGACATGAAGGACCCGCCGCTTCCCGTGGACCCGGAGCGGCTTCGACGGCAGTTCCCGGAGCTGACGGCCGAGGATATCCAGGCCTACGAACAGGTCACCCGCCGCGTGCTGAGGGAGGCGTCGCCGGACGAGCGCGCGCGCCTCGTCCGAGAGACGCTGGCGCACGGGCGGCAGGCCCGGGACAAACAGGCCGCCGGCGGCGCCCTGAGTGAGGACGAGGCCCGCGACTTCAGCTACTTGCAGGCGGTCGCGAAGATGCAGGCGAGCACGGTCCGGCGCTAGCGATAGGACAGCGGCGCGATCGTGATACGGTCCAGAGTAGGACCGGGAATCGCCGGTGCTGCCTGGTGCAGCACGACCCGGTTGTCGCCGCGAAACAGGATCGAGCGCGGCACGCGCAAGGTGGCGGCCGAGCCCTCGGACCGCACGCCGAGCTCGCCCACAGGCACCCCGTTCACTTCCACCCTCAGCCCCGTGGGCTGCGGCGCGCTCAGGGAGAGCGTGAGGCCGAGGTCGCGGTCCGCGAAGGATGGCAGCAGGAACGCAGCACTTTGGGCCTGCATGGCCACCGGGCCGTAATCGTATTGCGCGCCTCGGCCCCAACCCTCCATCAGGAACCAGCGCAGCTTCTTGATCTCGTGATATTCGGCTTCGGACTCGAGATAGCCCAGCTCGGCCGGCGCCCAGGAGACCGGTTGCCCGGCCTGCAGCGTTTCCGCCGCCTTGACGCTCTCGCGGCAGAGCACGAGTATTCTCGGCCCGTCCCGGACCCCGCTCAGGTCGATGCGACGGTAGCGGTCGAGCGCCCAGGGAAGAGCCAAGGCCGACAGCCAGGCGACGGTCAGCCCCGCTGTCCGGCGCCACGCCGCCGGCGCCCCGGGCTCGACCCTCGGGCGCGGGACCGAGCGGAGGGCGGCCAGGGCCAGCGGGAGCAGCGCCGGAAGCGCGTAGATCAGGAGGCGCAGGGAGCTCGATCCGAAGAACAGCTTGGCGCCGCCGGGGGCCGCGGCCCAGGCCAGCCAGGGCGGGACCGCCGACGCAGCCAGCAGCCATCCGTAGCGGCGGAGGTAGCGACGGCTGCCGGCACGGAGCGCTCCCGCCGCCGCGAGCGGCACGATGCCACCCAGCAGCGCGGCCGACAGTATCTGCCCGGCCGAGCGGGGCAGGCGGCCGGCGGCGACGGCCAGCGACTCGAGCCCCAAGCGCGTACCGCCGACGTGCAGGTGGGGCGTCCATACCCACCGCACCAAGACGGAGAGCGCGAGCGCGGGCGATGCCACCGCGAGGAGATCCCGAAGTGCTCCGCGGTTGCCGACCTCTCGTCGGCGGGCGAAGAACACCACCGGCGGAAGGAGCACGAGCAGCAGCTCCTTGCTGAGAGAGGCGAGGACGAGCAGGATCGCGAGGGTGCCCCCATCGGCTCCCGCCTCGATGGCCAACAGGAAGCTGACCTGCAGGAGCACGGAGACCGGCTCGACGAGGAACGGGCCGCGGGCCGCCTCCGTCACCGGGCCGGAGAGGCCGAACACCGCCACGGCCGCCAAGCACCCCGCGAGACCGTGTCCGAGCCGGCGCAGGAACAGGAACAGGACGACCGCCGCCGCCGTCAGGGCGGCGAGCGTCAGCTGCCGGTACGCGTGGTCGGTGCGGGCGGGCCACCATCGGACCAGAAACGGCGTGAGCACGCGGTAGCCCCAGGGCGCGACGGTGAAGGTTGACGGATGCTCGGCCATGGCCAGATAGACGTAGGCGTCGAAGGCGGGCAGGGAGCTGCGGTCGAACTGTTGGAGCTCGACCCGGCTGCCGCGGTATTGCACGACCATCGTGGCCGCGGCGACCGCCAGCGCCGACGCGAGGCCGAGAATACCGCGCCCGCGGGAACCCGCGGAGGGGTGCGCCAAGGTCAACGCGCAATTATAGGGCCGCGGTTCACCTCACGGCCCCGTCCGCAAGGGCGGTAAAATGCCGTGCATATGTGGGGAAGGACAGGGGAAGGGGCGCGATAGTGACCCCCCGCGGCGTCCGGCGCGTCCGCGCCGCCCTGCTGGCCCTCGTGTCGATGGTGGGGGCCAGCGTCGCCTTCACGTTCCTCCGCTCCCGGTCCGCCGTGACCGCCACCCCCGAGCCCTCCGCGCCGCCGGAAGGGCCCACCTCGGCCCGCGCCGAGCGCTTCGAGTACAAGAGCTTCAAGGGCGACAAAGAGGGGTTCATCCTCCGCGCCCTCCAGATGGTGGGGCAGGAGCAGGAGGACGTCCGTCTGAAGGGGGTGGATCTCACCTTCACGTACATGGCGAAGGGCCAGCCCGGGAAGGGCCGCATAGTCTCCGACGAGGCCCTCATCAACCCGTCGCAACAGCGCGGCAACTTCCAGGGCCACGTGGTCGTCACGACAGAGGACGGGCTCGAGCTGCACACGGAGAGCCTTCTCTACCGCGGCGACAAGCAGCTCGCGAAGACAGACGCGCCGGTGCAGTTCAAGCGGAAGGACACCTCGGGAACCTCGACCGGGATGACTTACAGCGCGGGCGAGGGCCGGCTGGAGCTGCTCGCCGACGTCACGCTGCGGATCCAGGACAACAACAACCCCGCCACCGACATCAAGGCCGCCCACGCGCTTCTCGTGCGCCCCGAGGGGAGCATGCGCTTCGACGGGGGCGTCCGTATCACGCAGTCGGGCGACGTCCTCACGGCGGACCGCTTCGAGGCGGACTTCGGGAGCGACCAGACGATCTACCGGGCCCGCGCCATCGAGAACGTCGTCCTCGACTCGACGAGCGGGAACCTTCCGGGCGCGGCGCCGGTGCGGGGGGGGACGGGACCGCGCCACCTCACCTGCCACAAGCTCGACCTGTGGCTGCGGCCCGACCGCTCGATCGAGCAGGCGGTAGCGGCGCCCGACGGCGACCTCACCATGCTGCCCGGCCCGAAGGACCCGCCGGAGAAGCGCCGCCTGCGGGCGCGGGCGCTCAACTTCCGCTTCGACGAGCAGGGCCGCCTCTACGAGCTGGAGGGACAGAAGGAGAGCTCCTTCGACACGGACCCGATCCCCCCGGCCAAGGGCGTCCCGCGGCGGCTGCGGTGCCAGAGCTTCCTCGCCCGGCTGGAGCCGGCCTCCGGGGACATCGCGGACATCGAATTCAAGAGAGATCTCGTGTTCGAGCAGCCGCCCAAGAAGGCGACCGCGCAGAACGGCTCCTACGGCGAGGAGTCGGGCGTCCTCACGCTGCGTGGAGACGCGGAGCTCGTCGACGAGGAGCAGGGCAGCAACCTCCAGGCCCTTGCCATCGACGTGAACGCCCGCACGGGGGACGTCACCGGCCGCCGCGAGGTGCGCCACGTCCTGCGCCGCCAGGGAGGCGGGCAGGGCCTGCTCATGGGCAGCGGGGGGCCGGCCCTGGTCACGTCGACGCTCATGCAGTACACCGACTCCACCAAGACCGCGCGCTACCAGCAGAACGCGCTGCTGCGATCCGGCAAGGACGAGATCCGTGCGCCCGAGATCCGGCTGCAGCAGAGCGGCCCGGAAGGGAAGTGGCGCCTCGAGGCGTCGGGCGGCGTCGTCTCGTTCCTCCACCCCCGGAGGGAAGCCGCGAAGAACGCTGCCCCCTCGGCGCGCGACGCCGCGGCGGTGGAGGGCCGGGCGAAGGAGATGACCTACAACGAGGAAGGACAGAAGGCGACGTACAAGGGGGAGGTGTCGATCCGCCAGGGCGACATCGCGACGCGGAGCCCGGAGGCGACGCTGAACTTCACGAGCGACGGATCGGGCATCCAGACCCTGGTGGCCGGGGAGCCGGTGGAGGTCCAGCAGGGCGTTCGTCACGCCTCGGGAGCCCGCGGCACCTACACGCCGCAGAGCGAGACGATGACGCTGGTGGGTCCCAAGGTCGTGCTCAAGGACCCGACCCAGGGGGACCTCGAGGGACGCACGGTGACCTTCCACGTGAACGACGACCGGGTGCTGGTCGACGGCCAGGAGCAGGTCCGCACGCTGAGCGTGATCCGGAACCGCAAGGAGCCGCCCAAGCCTTGAGCGCGGCCCCGACGCCCGCCGACGAGCCGCAGCCGTTGGCGCCGCCGCGGACGATCCTCCAGGCCCGGGGACTCACCAAGTCGTACGGGCGGCGCGTGGTGGTCCGCCAGGTCAACCTGGAGATCCACACCGGCGAGGTGGTGGGGCTGCTCGGTCCCAACGGCGCCGGCAAGACCACGACGTTCTACATGGTGGTGGGCCTCGCCCGGCCCGACGACGGCCAGGTGTTCCTCGGCACGGAGGACATCACCCACCTGCCCATGTACCTCCGCGCGCGGGCCGGGATCGGCTACCTTCCCCAGGAGGCGAGCGTCTTCCGCAAGCTCACCGCGGAAGAGAACGTGATGGCGATCCTCGAGACGCTGGGCGTGACTCCCGCCGAGCAGCGCGCCCGCACGCGGGGCCTGCTCGAGGAGCTGGGCATCCTGAACCTCGCCCGCCAGCCCGCCTATACGCTCTCGGGAGGAGAGCGGCGCCGCCTGGAGATCTGCCGGGCCCTCGCCACGTCTCCCTCCTTCATCCTGCTCGACGAGCCGTTTGCGGGCATCGACCCCCTCGCGGTGCTCGACATCCAGAAGATCATCGCCCACCTCAAGGATCGGGGAATCGGCGTCCTGATCACCGACCACAACGTGCGCGAGACCTTGAAAATCACGCACCGCGCCTATATTCTCAGGGAGGGCCAGGTCTTCCGCGCCGGGACGCCCGGCGATCTGGCTTCCGACGAAGAGGTCCGGCGCGTGTACCTCGGCGAGGCGTTCCAGCTCGACGACCGCGACGACCGGACGAGCTGAGCTCGGACCGAATCATTACCATGAGCAGAGCGACGATCGGCGCCAGACGCCCTCCCCGCTTCCTCCGGAAGCAATAGCGTGGCCTTCCAGCAGAAGCTAGGCCTCTCGCAGCGCCTCTCGCAGAGGCTCATCCTCACCCCGTCGCTCCAGCAGGCGATCAAGCTGCTGCCGCTGACCACGCTCGAGCTGGCCGAGGTGCTGGAGCAGGAGGTGATGGAGAACCCGCTGCTCGAGGAGGTC
>Ga0070706_100007294_pt1 | contig 10380 bp, 11 predicted proteins | sample KBSK5501metaG_FD_65476 | JGI IMG/M metagenome (GOLD analysis project Ga0070706, IMG submission 65476) | Corn, switchgrass and miscanthus rhizosphere microbial communities from Kellogg Biological Station, Michigan, USA - KBS K5-50-1 metaG | ecosystem: Host-associated > Plants > Roots >...
GCCCAGCCCGTTCTGCATCCTCGACGAAGTCGATGCCCCGCTCGATGAAGCCAACATCGGCCGCTTCACCGAACTGGTGAAGGAAATGAGCGTGCAAACTCAGTTCGTGCTCATCACTCACAGCAAGAAAACCATGAGCATCGCCCCAGTACTCTACGGCGTAACCATGCAGGAGCCGGGGGTCTCGAAGCTGGTGTCGGTGCGCTTCGGTACTCCGGCGTAAACAGGGATTTGGGGGCTTAAGATGCGCCTCGATCGAAAATCACGAGTCAGTGTTCCGCTTCTGGAAGGCGAAGAGGCCCGGGCGCTCGGTCCCAGCAGACGACGCAATCCGCCGGTGCTTGGTTTGAACAATTGGCAAGTCAACGAAACCGAAAAGGCCTTGGCAGAAGCCGACCGCGGAGAATTTGCCAGTAAAACAAACGTGCGCCGAACCTTGGAGAAGTGGGTACGTCTGAGAGCCGATAGTTAACAACCCCAGCTCTATCTCACCCCCGTTATCCACTTCCATCCTCAGCTTTTCCACAAGCCACCAGACGGGAAGCCTTGTCCCGTCGGCGTTCTCGGCCATTCGCCAGCGGTCAAATTCTTTCGAGCGAACAGATTAGGCGAAGCATCCTGGCGGCGGGTGATCAGAATCGTTGACAATTTTTTCTGACCAGCTAGAATACGCCTCGCTCCTTACCTAGTAAAATTCTGTCATGAGCCCTGAACTTCTCGATTCCGTTCTCGTACAAACTGACTTCCCTGATCTTCACCTTCACGCCAGCGGCAAGGTACGTGACGTCTATAGCGTCGGCGACCAGCAACTGCTTTTCGTCGCCACCGATCGCATTTCCGCCTTCGACTACATCCTGGCCACCGGCATCCCCCACAAGGGACGCGTCCTGAGCCAGCTTTCCCTGTTCTGGTTCGATTACCTCGCGGATATGGTGCCCAACCACCTGATTGCTGCCGATGTCGACCAATACCCGCCGGCGGTTCGCAAATACGCCGACCAGTTGCGGGGACGCTCCATGCTGGTGCAGCGCGCCGCCATGTTCCCGGTCGAGTGCGTGGTGCGCGGTTATATCTCCGGCTCCGCCTGGAAGGAATATAAAGCCACCGGCAAGGTTTCTGGCATCAAGCTTCCCGCGGGCCTGAGAGAATCTGATGCCTTCCCCGAGCCCATCTTCACGCCGTCCACCAAGGCCACAAGCGGGCACGACGAGAACATTTCCTTCGATCAGATGTGCCAGATCGTTGGGGTCGAAACCGCCAGTCATCTCCGCGACCTGACGCTGCGCGTATACAAGAAGGCCGCAGCCTATGCGCGGCAGCGCGGCATTATTATCGCTGACACCAAGTTCGAGTTCGGACGAACCGCCAAGGGGATTACCTTGGCCGACGAAGTCCTTACTCCGGATTCTTCCCGCTTCTGGCCCGCCGACAGGTACGCTCCGGGACGGCCGCAGGATTCTTATGACAAGCAGTACGTTCGCGATTACCTCGAGCAAATTCACTGGAACAAGCGACCGCCCGCGCCGGCCCTACCGCCCGACGTGGCTCTCCGCACCAGCGAAAAGTATCTTGAGGCGTATTTCCAGCTGACCGGGCACAAGCTGGATGTGTGACCGGGTGTCGGGAACCATCTCCACCCGCAGGAGCACGGTATGACCCTCGCGGACTGGATCATTTGTGCGGTGGTGCTTTTGAACGTCGTTACGGCTGCCATACAGGGTTTTTTTTCTGAGGCTCTGACCATGGCCGGCTTGGTCGTCGGTTATATCGTGGCTGCGTGGCGGTACCGCCGCCTTGCGGAGTGGTTTGAAGGGTTTTTGAAGAACGTGTGGTTAGCTGAAGTTCTGGGCTTCCTGATCATCTTTTTTGCCATCGTGCTCCTGTTCGGCCTGGCCGCCAGGATTGCCCGCTGGTTGATGAAAGAGTCCGGACTCAGCGGTTTTGACCGTTTCCTCGGCGCAATATTGGGACTAGTGAAGGGTGGGTTGATGGTGGCGGTGATCCTGATGGGCATGACGGCATTCGAGCCGACTTCGAAGATGCTGCAGACTTCGCAACTGGCACCCTACTTCCTCGTCATGGGCCGGGCTGCGATCTGGGTAGCTCCTGCGGAACTGCGTGCTCGTTTCTATCAGGGTCTGGACTTGCTCCATCAGGCTCCCCAGAAGATGACGGGCTCCCAAGCTTCCCCGCCGAAATAGGCCGCGGCAGTAAAAAAATTCATAGCAAAGAGAGAGATGCATCGTGAAAGATCAACTGGAAGCGCTTATTCTGCAGATGTACAGAAGCAATATTCTTTATTCCGAGGGCGTGCGCGAGTTTAAGAAACGGTTCATCCTGACGGTTCTGCAGGAAAACAAAGGCAATCAGTGCCGCGCCGCCCGCGAACTGGGCATGCACCGCAACACTCTCAGCCGCACCATCAACGAGCTGAAGATTGACGTCCGTCAGCTCCGCGATGGCGTCAAGCGCCCGCCCCGCAGTACCCGCTCCGTCACCCTGGAAAAAAAGATCGTCCGTTAATCCCTGCGAACTCCAGCCGCGAATTGGCTCCCGGTGAACCGCCGGGTGTCTTCTTCGTCGGTTCGAGCCAACCCAAAAATAAAGGCAGCCCTCGCGGGGCTGCCTTTCTGTAGACCAACGCGGTCCATTACTGAGCGGCTGGCTTATGATGCACCGGCGGCTTCTTGGTGGTGGGTGCCGCCTTTGCCCTCAGCAATTGCCCCTTCTCCATGACCATTATGAACGGATTCGACGTGTACGATGCGGGCTCGCCCTGGAAGTCGAGCGACGCTCCCTCCTTCGGCATTAGCCTGGCCGGAACCTTGTCTTCGAACTTCAGAGTGATGTCCGGCTTCTTCGCGTCGATGTCGTCGGAGCTGCCCGCAATCATGAACTCGGTCGGAGTCGTACTGATGACTACGCCATTCATCTGCACCGCCTTGCCCTTGATAGCGTTCCAAACCGTAGCTTGATCCTCAGGGCTGCCGTTGCTCAGCACGAACTCCCAGGTGGCGAAGTCCATTTTGTCAGGCGACGTTGCCGTAATCATGTTGTGCGCCTGCTCCGCTGGTGACGGCGCAGGCTTCATCGCAACCTGTGGGCCGTTCGCCTTGGCTGCCGCCAGCAACTCCGGCCAGCCATCTTCTCCCCCGTGGAACTTCACGTACTGCGAGCGCGCGTACTTTTCAATCTGCGGTTGGGCCGCTGGAGGAGCCACCGCTGCCGCCCGCGCCGCAAACCAGATTCCATTTTGATAATCCGGCGGCGTCTGCCCCAGATACGCCAGCGCCAGCGGATACACTACGCTGAAATCCGCTGGGTTCGCGTCCACAGTTTTTCGCAGAGCCGGCACCGCGCAGGCGTAGTCCTTGTTCTGCAGACACGAGATTCCGATGGCCGCGCTGAAAATTCCTTCCATCTGACTTTTGTTCTTCGCAAGGTCCGGGTCGGTCACCTTGGGCAAACAATCCAGTCCCTGCTGGCCATATTTCTTGCCGTCCGCCAGGAGTTGCTTCGCATTCGGATCTCCCCCCTGCGCCATCACACGGTCAAAGTAGGAAAGCAGCGCCAGCGCGCGCACGTTGCACGAGTCCGTCGCTACCAACTTCGCGGCAGTGTCCATGGTCTTTTTTGCGTTCCCAGCCTGCTGGTAGGTCTGCATCAGAATTTCGAGCGCCTGGTTCTTCATGACGCTGTTGGGATACTGGTTGAGAAACGCCTCCAAGCCGCTGATTTTCGCATTAGGATCTGTCGCCTGCACCGCAGCGACGTAGGCATTGTATTCAGCCGGATCCTTAATCACCGGGGCTGCAGCCTGTGGTGCGGCCGCGGGCGGCGCGGCGGGTTGTGCCTGAGTCGGCTGCGTACTCTGTGCCACCGCACCCACCGTAATCCCAAGCACAACCGTAAGCAGAATCTTTTTCATCAGTATGGCTCCTTGGATCTTTTGGGGAATAACTTTTCTGGGAAACGTGTTTCTCAAATCAGCAGCAACTGCATTCCGTCTGGACCACTTTGCGTCCGGATCCTGCTCTGGAATGCCCGGCTTCTGGCAGGGCGCCGGGGAAAGGTTTTCTTGCTTCAACGCAGCGCTTCCGACCTTTTCCCGGTTGGCCGGATTATAAGTACCTCTTCCGCCGAAGGCAAGCGACTTCCCAATCATCCTCCTGTTTATTGCTAAGATGCGCATAGCAGACGCGGCGGATGTTCCGGATCTGCCTGGCCGCGTCCCCCATCCGACTCGCAGGAGAGCCTTTTATATGGACACCGAGCAACCTCTGGCCGGGCAAGTGGCAGTGGTCACTGGAGCAGGCCGCGGAATTGGCGCTGCCATTGCGCGCAAACTCGCTAAACTCGGCGCCACCGCGGTGCTCTGCGGACGCACTCAGTCCGCGCTCGACTCCACCGCGCGCACCATTCTCGACGCAGGAGGCAAAACCGAAGTTATCCCTTGCGACGTTACGCTCCTGCATCAACTCGAATACGCCGCCGCCCGCGTCGACAGCACCTTCGGCCGCCTCGACATCCTGGTGAACAACGCTGGCGTCGGAGGATTCACCAAACTCTTACACGAACTTCCGCCCGAGGATTGGGATCGCATTCTCAATACCAACCTGCGCGGCGTCTACTATGCCGTCCGCGCGTTCGTTCCCTTGATGATTCGCGCCCGGTTCGGACACATCATCAACATCTCATCCCTGTCCGGAAAAAACGCTCTTCCCAAAGGCGCGGCCTACGCGGCTTCCAAGTGGGGCTTAAACGGGCTGACCTACTCCATCGCGGAAGAACTGCGCCCGCACAACATTCGCGCGGCCGTCATCTGCCCCGGTTCAACAGAAACCGAACTCGGCCCGCACACCGGCAAAGACCCCAAGAAGATGCTGCAGCCCGACGACATCGCCCACGCCGTAGCCATGCTGGTGACACAAGCGCCACAATCATTTGTCAGTGAGATCCTGATAAGACCAACGCAAAAACCGTGATTGGGAAGGAAGGCTCGTGTAGGGACAGCCGCCTCGGCTGTCCGCGGAGCGAAGCTCCGCAGGCTTTAGCTAGAGCCTAAAACTAGCTCAGCAATCCTCTGTGAACCTCAGTGCCCTCTGTGATTATCGCCTTTTGCCCTTCCCTACTTCTTGAACAAATTCTCAAAAGCCTGCCGAGCATCATTCGGCCGCAAACTGGCGGGAGTTGACGTCTCCTTTTCTCTGGTCACGCGAATCTCAAACAGCTCACACTCGTTTCGCGCATCCTTCTTCGCAATCCGCTCCTTCACTGGCTGCATGCACTCAAATCGGCTGCCCGGATCGAAATACGTACATTGCTTGCAGGAATGTAGTTCAAACCCACACTTCGGACATTGCCCGCTCGTCGGCATTCCCTGCAGCACCGTGCCGCATTGCGTGCATCGTGAAACCGCGTGTGTACCCGGGAGATTAACGGGCCTGGGCCCGAAGCTGTTGTCCCTCTTCGGCGGTGCCGCTGCGGACTTTTCCGCCGGCCCCTTGCGCGACTCGCGGTCGCGGTCCTGATAACCATGTTGACGGTATTTTGCTGCCACAGATCCTCCGAAGTACGCGGCCCGTATTGTCCTCCCTGCACGCCCCTTGCGGCAAGTGCGTGCGAAAGTAGCGCCGGCATCTCGCCGGCTGTCCCTAGGGCGTCATCGCCCTCGGCGGCCGGGGGAAGCCGGCGCGGCGGCGCTATCTCATACTCGCTACAATATCCCCATGATCCACGAAATTCTTCCGGTCGGCCCGCTGCAATGCAACTGCTCCGTCATCGGCGACGAGACTACTCGCGAAGCCATGGTCATCGATCCGGGTGACGACATTCAAGACGTTCTAGCTCTCATCCGCAAGCACAACCTGCAGGTCAAGCAGATCGTCATCACTCACGCTCACATCGATCACGTCGGCGGAGCCATGAAACTCCGAACCGCCACCGGCGCTCCCATCCTGCTCAATCAGAACGATTATGCTCTTCTGAAAATGCTCGACGCGCAAGCTGCGTGGATCGGCATGCCATCACCCGGCAAAGTCGAAATCGACCGCAGCGTCACCACCGGAGAAACTGTGACCGCCGGATCACTCAAGGCCAGCATCCTGCACACCCCAGGCCACACCGAAGGCAGCATCTGCCTCTACTTTCCTGTCGACAACAAACTCATCGCCGGCGACACGCTCTTCGCCGGCTCGATCGGCCGCACCGACCTGCCCGGCGGCTCCATGCAGAAGATCCTGCACTCCCTGCACGACACTGTCCTCGCCTTGCCCGACGAGACAGTGGTCGTGCCCGGCCACGGTCCGCTGACCACGATTGGCGAAGAACGAGAGACCAATCCCTTCCTCATTAAGAGCTAAGACTCACGCGAGAAAGACGCGAACACCAAAACCCACAACCACGAAGGACACGAAGGAGATCTTCGTGATACTTCGAGATTCGCAGCGAAAAAACAGCGGAGGATCAATCCTCCGCTGTTCGTACTTCTTGTTGCAGTGAGCGACTTATTGCCGAGCTTTACTGGTGGTCCATGTGCTCGTGTTCTTCGTGTTCCTCATGGCTATGGCGCCAGTTCCAGTACTCCCGCTGCTCTTTTCTCTTAAGGTGCTCGTAGTCGACGTATGCCCGGTGACGCGTCTCCAGCCAGCGCCGGTAAACGTCGTCCTCGGCCCTATTCCAGGAGTGGTAGTCCTTGTGATAAGGATCGTAGACGCGTCGCTCTCTTTCCTCTTGCTCATGCCGCTCATGCTCATCCTGAGGGCCAGCCATAGCAAAGGCACCCAATGGCGTCAGTAGTGCAGCCGAGAGAAACAGCGACGCGGCACATTTCTTTCCACGGTGCATAGTTTTCCTCCTCCAGTAAGATGTCGTCCCACCTTCCTGGGGTTGGAGCTTAAATACCTCACGTTTCGGCACTTGCGCCGCCACCAGCACCAATTTACGACCGGTCTGGACCCAGGCCCCGAGCTGCCGAGCCGCTTCTTCGCCTCCTTCCAGAATTCATATCCCATACTCGATTTATTCCATTCATAGTACGTTCACACTAGCCAAGTCGCTGTAAACAACGGCAAAAACTTGGGTCTGCAGTTTGGTGGGCGGATTGCACAAAGGAGTGACAAGCGCTACCCAGGAACCCTATGCCACAAGAAATCTCGGTTTCGTACCAAGCGATTAAGAGCAAGGTCTACCGTTTGATCGATTCGCTCGTGATCGGTGAAAAGAACGAATCTGAAGTGCAGGAATCGATTCGCCGCTGGTGGGCCCTAATCCATCCAGCCGACCGGCCTATCGCCCAAAAATACCTACTGATGGTCCTCGGACGTTCTGCCTCGGCCTTGGACTGCATGGGCGACGCGTTTCTTTCGGTCAGCACCTGCGAAATACCCCGGCCGCAGATGGTCGATTCACTGCTTCCGGGCAAACGCCTGCGCGTCTTGGAACGAATGGTCAAGGAAAACTCTGTCCGAACCGCTGTATAGGCCGATTCCCAGCGGCTGAAACATAGAATTTACATCTGTCCCGTTGCGTTTAGGCCCCCTTCGTCTGTATCGTCGGTCTCATCCCTGCATAAATTCCACAATACAAGACTGAGGAATGAGACCGTCTGCGGGTTTAGCGGTCAGTGGTCCAGTGGCCAGTGGTCAGCGGCTCGCAATTCATCATGGTTTTACCCTGACCACGTCAATAGCCACTTTCCAGTCTGCCGTAAAACAGTTTTACTGACCACTGGTCACTGGCCACTGACCACTTTTTTCTAGACCCTGACCACTTCTAGTCTGCAAGTGTCGCAGGAAAGCCTGGTGTACCCGGCTGCGAAAATGTTGTTTGAGCTGCAGGATTCCCACTCGCCGGTAAGCGCCTTCGTCGGCGAGAGGCAAGAAACGGCAACCTTCCCGTTTTTCCACCGCCACCTCGGGGACCACCGAGACTCCTGTCCCAGCCGCCACCATGGCCAGAATCGTCATGAACTGGCCGCTCTCAAAAACCACATTGGGTTGCAAGCGGGCGCGTCTGCAGACCGCCAGTGTATTTTCGCGAAAGCAGTGGCCTTCCTTGAGCTGGGGGAATGGATCGTTTTCGATTTGCGAAAGAATCCCGGCAGATCGCGAGGCGGGATTCATCCTGCCGTGCACAGGAAAACCGCGCTCCGACTTGCGCCTGCGTAACCATCAACAAAATCAGATGCGTGAATTTCGAAAACGGAAAGGGCTTCCTGCGCCCTATTCCTGGAGCAAGCACTAGACTTGCCACCTGCAGCGAGTTGCTTTGAACAATCCCGACGTCTGGTGACGAAAGCGCTGCCAGCGCCGAGCATTCCGTAACCACGGCATGAGAGCCTTTTCATAACTTCGTGCGGTTGCGGCGATCATAGGGATCAGGAGGATCCCTATGAAGTTCTGTAAAGCCAGCCTTTTTCTTGCTCTCCTTGTGGCGGTTTGTCTCCCCGCCATCGCGCAAGCTCAGATCCACGTGAACGTTCCGTTCAATTTCTTCGCTGCCGGCAAGTCGCTACCTCCCGGGCACTATCAAGTGGAACGGCTCTTCGACGGTAACTTCGCGGCATGGCGCCTGGTTAACGACGATGGTCAGGCGACCGTAGTCCTTACGAACTCCGTAGAATCGCTGAAAACGGAACATCCGCCGAGCCTGGTATTCCGAAACAATGGCACAACGTATTCCTTGATCCAAATTTGGACCACGGAACACTTCGGCCGGGACTTGCCTCTGCGGGAGAAGGTGCAAACCACTCTTATCGCAGAAACTGACAAGAATGTCGTGATCGAGGCTGAATCGCTCCGCTAGCACTCCTTCCCACCCAAGGACCTGCTCAGAAAATGGGCCGGTCCTTACTTGTCTTTACGAACACGGGATGAAAGAACCAGAAGTGCCAAATACCCTCATTGGCTGCTTCCCGTAACTAGCCGCACGGCGTACACCCCCCTACGACTCGTAGCTGGCTTTTTCGTCGCCGCGGGCTGCTAGGGTGATGCGATGGAGGGAATGAACCACGGAGGAACTCTCCTCGACGCTCTGATGATCGGCATTTGTGCGATCGGAGTGGTGTTCTTCACCATCTGCATTATCGGCTTCCTCGGAGACTTGAAGCGAGCCAAGAAACAGTGATCTTTCGGCAGGACACGGAAAATGCACCGAGAGTAGGCCGTCGTCAAGGCGTCTGTGCACCCTGAGTCTCGACATAGACCGAGTACAGCGACTGGCTCGCCGCCATGAACAACCGGTTCCGCTTGGCGCCTCCGAAACAGAGGTTCGCGCACGTTTCCGGAAGGTGAATCTTCCCTATCAGCGTGCCATCGGGTGCGAACACGTGCACACCGTTGTAACCCTCGCCACCCCATCCGGCAGCGGACCAGACGTTGCCGTCCACGTCGCAGCGAATGCCGTCGGACGAGCCCGGTGCCATATTCACAAACAGCCGTCCGTTTTTCAAACGCACACCATCCTCGACGTCGTAGACCCGGATGGGACGCGGGTCGCCGGGCCGTTTTGGCACACCCGTGTCCACGATGTAGAGCTTTTTTTCGTCGGGAGAGAAGCAGATGCCGTTGGGCTTATCCATGCCGCTGGCAACGACGGTCGCCTCGCGCGTTTTCGGGTCGAGCCGGTAAACATTGGCGGGCAGCTCGAAGGGAGCTTCGTGTCCTTCGTAGTTTGACATGATTCCGTAACCTGGATCGGTGAACCAGATGGCCCCGTCAGAATGCACCGCAAGATCATTGGGCGCGTTAAGCTTTTTGTTTTGAAACTGATCCATCAGCACCGTGATCGTGCCGTCGTATTCGGTTCGCGTCAGTCGCCGAGAATCATGCTCGCAAGTGAGCAACCGGCCCTCCCGGTCGCGATAGTTGCCGTTGCTGTAGTTCGAGGGACTACGGAAGACACTGACTTCTCCGGTCTCTTCCAGCCATCGCAGCATGCGGTTGTTCGGGATGTCACTGAAGAGGAGATAGCGTCCATCTGCAACCCACACGGGCCCTTCCGCCCAGCGAGTGCCTACGTACAGCCGCTCGACCGCAGCGTTGTTGACTTTGTATTTTGCGAAGCGCGGATCAATGACTTCCACCGCCGGATCGGGATAGACCACCGGACTTTTCCTTTCTTGCTCCTCGGCAAGCCCCCAAGGTTTGAGGCCAAGCGCCGTCGCGGCGCCGGCCGCAAGGTTCATGAATGCGCGTCTCTCCATTGGTCTCTCCCGCTAACCGGAAAATCCGCCGCGAGGCGATCACGGCCTTTTCTGCTGTCCCTGTTTTCCCCTGGGCAGCGCGAGTCTATCATGCCCCAGCATGCAGAGGAGACGACAGATCAGCGCGCTCACGGCACATGTTCTCGCTAGATGTCGTAGTAGAGCGCGAACTCATA
>Ga0070706_100007295_pt1 | contig 10378 bp, 7 predicted proteins | sample KBSK5501metaG_FD_65476 | JGI IMG/M metagenome (GOLD analysis project Ga0070706, IMG submission 65476) | Corn, switchgrass and miscanthus rhizosphere microbial communities from Kellogg Biological Station, Michigan, USA - KBS K5-50-1 metaG | ecosystem: Host-associated > Plants > Roots >...
GCTCAGGGGGTAGGCCAAGCCGCCTCGAACGCGGGGCAGCGGCCGAGAAGGTCAGGAAGTCAGGACACCTCGACGTAATCAGCGACCGAGGAAGGCTCGGGAATGGATAGACCGTCTTCGACCATACCCTCAAGGTGGAACTCGATCACTTCTGCATGTTCTTCTTCGCCTCGTCAGGCGTTGCGCCGGTTGCGACGCACCCAGGGAGGTCGGGCGAATAGGCCGAGTAATTCGGACCGGCGTTCTCGATAACGACCAAGTAGCGGTGCACGCCTACCCTTTCAGACCGGCTTGCTTCAGAACGCTGTTCAGGCGGAGAGATTCAATGCCCATTGCTTTCGCCTCGCGCCGTCCACAAGGGAAAGGCGCCGGTTACTTTTTTCTCTCCGCGAGAATCGCGCGCAGGCGGTCGATGGGGAGGGCCTCGAGAGTCTTACCGTTGCCGGTGACGGTCGTGGCCCGGGTCAGGGAGTTATAGACGGCCTCTTCAACCGATTCGACCGCCGCGAGGAAGAGAGGGCTGACGAAGTCGTTCTGCACCTCTTCGACCGTCCGGGTCCGGCCGGAAGGCGCATAGTCCTCCAGGTTCTTCGTCGAGAAGGCGATCACGAAGTCGCCCGTGCCGTTGGACATGTAAGAGCCGGCGCGCGCGAGGCCGAGCACGGCGCGGCGAGCCATGCGCTCGAGGTTCCGGGCCGAGAGTGGGGCGTCGGTCGCGAGCACGATCATGCAGGAACCCTGTTCCGGGGAGCGCCGCCCCGCGACCTCGTCGCGGAAGTCGTAGCGGCCGAGCTTCTCGCCGACCCGAACCCCGTCGATCGTCAGGATCCCGCCGAAGTTCGACTGCACGAGCGCGCCGACGGTATAGCCGCCGAGCCTGGCAGAGAGAACGCGCGAGGAGGTCCCGATTCCTCCTTTCCATCCCAGCGCGGCGGTGCCGGTTCCGGCGCCTACGCTTCCCTCGGCCACCGGCCCGTCTCTCGCCGCCTCGATTCCGGCCACAACGTCCTTGCCCGTCAGGCGGCGCGCCCGGATGTCGTTCAAGCCGCCATCGTTAGTCTCCCCCACGACCGCGTTGACGGACCGGACGGCTTCGTTGCCCGGTTGCGAGAGCGTCCATCCCACCACCGCATCCAGCGCAATGCCGACGGCGAGCGTGTTGGTCAGGACGATCGGCGTCTCGAGATTACCGAGCTCGCGGATCTGCAGGAACCCCGCGGCCTTCCCGAATCCATTGCCGACGTAGACAGCGGCCGGCACCTTCTTCTGGAAGAGATTCCCGCCGTGCGGGAGGATCGCCGTCACGCCCGTGCGGATCGAGTCCCCTTCGATCAGAGTCCTTTGCCCCACGCGAACGCCCGCCACGTCCGTGATCGCGTTCCACTTTCCCGGCGCGAGGATGCCGGGCGAAACGCCGAGGTCGCGGATGCGGGGACGCTCTTCAGCCGCAATGGGGTTCGCGAGTAACAGAGCGGATAGAAGAAGCGCTCCTGATTTCATGGTCTTGGGCCGGAAAACGGGAAACGAAAAACGTAAAACGACTGGATGCTGATTCGTTTCCCGTTTCCCGTTTTTCGTTTCTCGATCACTCTCCCTGCTCGTACTCCAGTTCGTAGCCCGGCGGCTGTCCGCCGGCGCCCTTCAGGTAGTGCTCGAACCACTGGAGCATTCGGAGGTTGTAGTCCAGGCGATGGGCGGAGAAACGATTGCCGTGGCCTTCGCCGGGATAGAGCACGAGGCGCACCGGAGCCTTTCCGGAAAGTTTCACGTACCGGTAGAAGGCGAGCGACTGGCTCGGATGGACCCGAGGATCGTCCTTGCCGCCCAGGATCAGCATCGGTGTGTGCGACTGCCCGGCGTGAGTGATCGGGCTGCGCTCGAGCATTCTGTTCCAGTCCTCCCACGGCCAGTGCCGAGCGTGCACTAGGTACTTCTCCTGCGAGATGTCCGTCGTGCCCGCCTTGGAGACCAGGTCGCTGATGCCCACGAACATCACGCCCGCCGCGAAGCGGTCCGAGTACTTCGTCGAGCACCACGCGGTCGCGTAACCTCCATAAGAACCGCCGGTGATGCCGACCTTCGCGCGGTCGACGAGGCCGGTCCCGATCATGTGATCGACCGCGTCCACGAGATCGTCGAACTCCTTGCCCGCGGGATCGCCCTGCCCCATCTTCGAGAACGCGACGCCGCGGACGGTCGAGCCGCGATAGTTGGGATAGAAGACCCCGAAGCCGCGCGCCGCGGCGATCTGCCCGGGATCGGCGTAGCTGGTGAGCCAGCCATTGGAGTAATGGCTTTCCGGCCCGCCATGCACCGCCAGGATCAACGGGTACTTCTCCCCCTTCTTTTCGTCCAGAGGGTGGATCAAAAGCCCCTCCAGCGCCAAGCCATCCTTCGCCTGGAAGCGGACGACTTCCTGAGGCGCGAGCCGCTTGGAGGCGAGCCACGGGTTGCTCGTCGTCAGCCGCCGCGGCTTTCCCTCGCGTTGCGTCCACAAGAAAACCTCCGACAGATGTTCGGGACTCTGTCCGACGAGGACGACCGAGCCGTCGCGGGCGAGATCGAGGGTGAAGAAGACCGGACCGCCGGCGGGCAGCAGCGTCCGACGCGCCGAGCCGTCGCGCCGGACCTCCCCGACCGCCGACTGCACGCCTTCCGCGCCCAGGAAGACGATCGTGTCCGCGTCGCGCCAGGCGATCTGCGCCACGTTGCCTTCGTAGCCGGGGAGGACATCTCTCGCGGCTCCCCCCGATGCCGGGGCCACCATCAGACGGCCTGCGGAAGGATCGTGGAGGTCGGCGGCCGAGAGGAAGGCCAGCGACTTTCCGTCCGGGCTCCACGCGATCGATCCGAGCTTCCCGGGATTGTCGATTTTCGCGGCGACCTTTCCCGACTCGGCATCGATGACCGTGATCTTGCGGCGCATGTACCAGTCGTCGATCAACGACGTCGGCGCGATCGCCACGCTCAGGCTTCCCCCCGTCGGCGCCCACTCGATCTCGGAGCCGGACCCGCTTACCTCCGAGAACAACCGCGGCTTGGCTTCTTGCCAACCGATCGAAGCGATCCAGACGCGCGAGGCTGGAGCGCTCTCCTCATAGACCTGCTGATTGAAGCCCTTCTTCTCCAGCTCCCTGCGCTTCTTGGGCGACTCGTCGGCCGCGAGGAAGGCGACGCGCTTGCCGTCCGGCGACCAGGAATAGGCGTCGATGTCCGCCGTGTGAGAGATCAGACGCCCCGCTTCTCCCCCCTCGGCGGAGATCGAGTAAAGCCCCCGAAACTCGTCCTTTCCGCGTTTGGCGAGAAAAGAGATGCTCCGCCCGTCCCGAGTCCAGCGAACCGCCGAAACATTCACCTCGCCCGTGACGAAGGGATGGGAGACGCCGTCCCGTCCGAGGACATGGAGCTCGACCCAGGCCGGCCCGTCGGTCTCCGTCGTTGGACCGCGCGGCACGACCAGCGTGTAGGCGATCCTCGAGCCGTCCGGGGCAATGACCGCCGAGCCGACGTTGCGAAGCTTCGCCACGTCGAAGGAGGTCAGCCCGTCGGCTGCCAGAAGACGAACGGCCGAGAAGAAGACGAGGGCAAACGAGGCGCAGCGACGCGTCAGCTTCATGACTGCCTCCAAGCTTCGATTCGTGATTTGAGATTTGAGATTTGTGATCGGAGCAGAGAGGTCCCGTTCCCGGCAATCACAAATCACAAATCACAAATGCTTCAGCAGAACGTCGTCATCACCGCGTCGGGATGGTTCAGCCGGTATCCCTCGCCGTCCGGATCCTCGTCGACCTCCAGAACGGCGCCCTGAAGCCTGTGGAACGCGTAGTCGTCCATGACGACCGGAATTCCCGACGCCTCGAAGCGATGCCCCTCTTCCGGAATGTTCTGTTCCACCGACACGCGGAACCCGGTGCCTCCGCATCCGAGCAGATGACGGACGGAGAGGACCGCCCGGGAGAAGTCCGCCTGGCGTCGCAGCTTTCGGGCGGCCTCCAACGTGATCGCGAGCGGGGCGTCTTCCTGCATGGGATGATGATTCTATCTATGGCGTACCGGCTCGATCGGACTCGCCGCCGACCCATCACCGTTCTTTCGATCGCGGCCTCCGATTCCGGCGGCGGGGCCGGCATTCAGGCGGACCTCCTGACACTGGCGGCCCACGGGGTCTACGGCGCGACGGCCATCACGGCTGTCACGGCGCAGAACACTCGCGGAGTGTTCGCCGCCGAGCCGGTCCGTCCGGAATTGCTCCTGCGCCAGCTGGAGACGATCTTCGAGGACCTCTCGCCAGCCGCCGTCAAAATCGGGGCTCTCGGGAGCGCGGCCAACGTACGGACCGTGGCCGGGGCGCTCGGCCGCTGGAAGGCGCGCCACGTCGTGCTCGATCCCGTTCTCGGAGCGTCGACTGGCGAGCCTCTTCTCTGGCGGGGACTGGCGGTTCTTCGCCGCGAGCTGCTCCCACGATGCGAGCTCGTGACCCCCAACGTGCCCGAGGCGGAAGCCCTGTCGGGCGTGCGCATCCGAGGGGAAGCGGACCGGCGTCTGGCCGCGGGAATCATCGCCGATCGCGGGGCGCAAAACGTGCTCATCAAGGGAGGGCATGCGCGGGGAGGAGTCGTTAGCGACCTTCTCTTCGACGGCCGAGGCTTCCGCGAATTTCGCCATCCCCGTATCGTCACGCGCGCCACCCATGGCACCGGCTGCACGCTCTCCTCTGCGATCGCCGCGAACCTGGCGCTCGGCTACGAGCTGCAGGAAGCGGTCGGCCGCGCGATCCGCTACATCGAGAAGGCGCTGCGGCGAGGGGTCTTTCCCGGCCGGGGCCGGGGTGTGCCAGGACACTTCTGAGCTGTCAGCTAATCGATCTCCTCGAAGACGCCGAGCTGCATGTTCTTTCGCACGTGATCCCACCGGAAGCAGCGGCCGTTCATCGCGATGTAGACGCCGGGCGGGAGCACCTGTGCGAAGGAGAGAGCGCTTCCGAGGTTGAAGAGCCCGTCCGAGCTCCCGAATGCGTAAGGCACCATGGCTCCGGTCAGCACGATCGTCTTCTCTTCTCCCGCCGGCGCCAGCACGCGTGCCGTTTCCACCATCGTATCCGTGCCGTGCGTCACGACGATCTTGCTCTCGGGTGCCTGGCGGCAGTTGGCGAGGATCACCTGCCGGTCGGCCTCGGTCATCTCGAGGCTGTCGACCATCATGACGGTTCGCACGGCCACGTCCAGGTGGCAGCGCCCGAGCCTCAGCATCTCGGGAGCGTGCGTGTCCTTGAAAAAAAGCCTCCCTTTCAACTCGTCGTACTCCTTGTCGAACGTTCCGCCCGTAATCAGAATGAGGATTGCCACCGTCAGCGACCCGCCGGTGCGGCCTTGCGCGCCGGGACGTACTTGACAGCGAGCTGCCAAAAGAGGAAGGACCAGGCATCCGTCTCCTGCGCCAAGGTCTCGTCGAGCGCGGTGCCGAAGCCATGGCCCGAACTCGAGCTCGTGCGCAAGAGAATCGGAGCCGACGAGCCCGTCGCCGCCTGCAGGCGCGCAGTCATCTTGCGCGACTGCATCGGGTCCACCCGGGGGTCGTTGGCGCCCGTCAGGAAGAGAATCGCCGGATAACGGGTGCCGTCGACGACGTGGTGATAGGGGGAATAGGCGTAGAGAGCCTGGAAATGCGCCGGATTCTTAACGGTACCGAACTCGGTGACGTTGAAGGAGCCGTTGGGCGATAGCTCGACCCGCAACATGTCGTAGATGCCGACGTAGGAAACGACCGCGCGGAAGAGATCGGGCCTCTGGGTGAGCGCGGCTCCCATCAGCAGGCCGCCATTGGACCCGCCTTCGATCGCGAGCCGCTCCGGCCGAGTGTAGTCGGCGTCGACCAAGAACTTCGCGCAAGAGAGGAAATCGTCGAACACGTTCTGCTTGTTCGTCAGGTTCCCCGCCAGATGCCACGCCTCGCCAAACTCGTTGCCGCCCCGCAGGTTTGCGATCGCCCAGACGCCTCCCTGTTCGATCCAGAGGCGAAGACCCTCGTAGAACCAGGGAGACTCGCTGACGCCATAGCCACCGTAACCGTAGAGGACCGTCGGCCGGTTGCGGTCGAGCTTCATTCCCTTCCTTCGAATGATGCTCAAGGGGACCTTCGTGCCATCCTTGGACACCGCGGTCTCTCGTACGACCTCCGTGTCGCGGAAGTCCGCGGGCGACTTCTTCGCGAGCCCCGTCGGGAGGACCTTCCCGTCCGGCCCCACCCGGTACCAGGCCGGCGGCGCGAGGTAGCTCTGGTTGCGAAAAAGCACTTCGTCGCCTGAGAGCGGCACGATCCTTCCGACCGACGAGATCGGGAGAATCGGCACCTCCTGTTTCTGACGTCCTTCGCGATCGAAGACCCGCAGGCGGTGCGGTCCGCCCAGGAGCTCGACGACATAGAGCACGTTAGCCGTCGGGCGGAATCGTTCGATGACGGCGTCCCCTTCGGGAATGACGGTCGCGGCCTTCGCGAGCGACGGCGACTCGAGAGGTACCCGCAGGATTTTTCCGCGCAGAGCGTCCTTGTGGGACAGAAGGTAGAGCGCTCTGTTCGGCCCGAACCGTGCCTCGGCAACCTTGTCCGCGTCGGCAGCGATGGGAATCCACTCACCTTCCGGAGGCCGTAGAAAGTGCGAGACGTCGCCGCCGTCGCCGTTCTTGACCGAGGCGAGGATGGCACGCCCGTCCTCCGAGGCTTGAAGCTCCGTCTCGGCGATCCGCGGAAAGTCCTTGCCGAGTGAGTAAGTGTCTTCTTGGGTTGGTGCACCGAGCTTGTGGAACCAGATCTGCTGGTAGAACTCCATGTCCTCTGCCGCGCGTTCGCCGGCCCGGGGATAACGGGTGTAGAAGAAGCCGGTCGCGTCGGCGTTCCAGGCGAGACTTCCTCCTGCCGTGCCGCCGTTGACGCGCGGGATGGCGTCGCGCCGAGGCGTTCCGGATTCGGTTTCGAACACACGGACGGTGCCGCTCTCGCTTCCCCCCTCCGAGAGCGAGACCGCGATGAGCTTGCCGTCCCGAGAGGGCACGAACCAGTCGATCGAGGTTGTGCCTTTCGGGTCCAGCGCGTTGGGATCGACGAGAACGCGGCCGCTCGCCGGTTCGTCAGCCGATCGGAGCGTTATCAGGAACGGATGCTGCTTCGGTGGCTCGTCCTTCAACGCGAAGAGCGCGCCGCCGCGCTGGATGAGAGCGAAGTAGTCGGGCGACGGGGACGCCTCAAGCTCGCGCACTCGTCGCGCGATCGCCTCGCGGCCCGGAAGGGCGTCCAGAATGGAGCGCGCAGAGGCGTTTTGCGCCTCGCTCCACTTCTGCACTTGCGGATCGGCCCAGGTTTCGAGCCAGCGGTAGTCGTCCCGAACCTGGACTCCGTGATAGACGTCCGTGACCGGCTTCTTCGGAGCGACGGGCGGACCCGGCGCGACGACCGCGGCAAAGACGAGAACGGCGGCTGAGACTGTGGTCTTCGACATAGGGCCGTCCTCGGTGATGAACGGGTCCGGTCAGCCGGGCCCCGCGCTACTCCCAGAAATCGTGGGCGTATCCGAGCTTGTCATAGGCCGCGTCGGAGATTGCGGTGGAGTCGGCGTCCTGGTTGCGGTCGAGTTTCTTGAGATTCCCAACGATGCGGTGCCTGGCCTCGCCCAAGAAGACCTTGGCGAGCCGGATCTCCGGCGCCGCCTTCTCCCCATGGCGAGCGACGGCGGAAGAAGCGCGAGAGAGCGTCGCGAGGCAGGCATAGAGATCGATCGCGGCGTTGGCCAATCGCTCCTGCTGATACTCCTTTTGGATGACCCCCTTCCCGTATTTTCGAAGAAGGGTCTCGACCGCGCCGCCCAGCGTGCGCGCATAGTTGGTGACGACCTCGGACTCGGCGGCAAGCTGCGGTGCGACGTGGGTGAGCTTTTGCGGTGTGACGTAGCCCTTGACCTTCCGCGCGGCATAGTCGCCCAGGATTCCGAGGGAATGGAGAGGGTCCTTGAGCGCCTTGCCGATCTCCTTCATGTCCTCGCCGACGTCCCTCATCCCGGAGAGCGCGAGCAGGACTCGCAGGATCTCGTTGGTCCCCTCGAAGATCATGTTGACACGCGAATCGCGCAGCGCCCGCTCATAGGGGTACTCCTCCATGAAGCCGTTGCCACCGGCGATCTGGAGCGCGTCGTTGATCGTCTGCCAGACACTCTCGGTGCCAAAGACCTTGCAGCAGGCCCCTTCGAGCGAATAGTCGGCCAGGCCGCGATCGACGAGACCGGCCGTCAAGTAGACCATCGACTCGAGCGCGTACGTGGAAGTCACCATCCGTGCGAATTTGCCGCGGATGATCTCGAAGTCGGCGATTCGCGTACCGAACTGGCGACGCTGCGTGGCCTGCTGTGCGGCGAGCCGGATCATCGCCTTGGAGCCGCCCACGCAGCCGGCGCCGAGCGAGGTGCGGCCCGTATTCAAGATCTCGACGGCGATCTTGAAACCCTGCCCGCGCTCTCCCAGCACGTGGGAGGCCGGGACCCGCACGTTCTGGAACTCGACCGGGACGGTCGAGGAACCCTTCAGGCCGAGCTTCCTCTCCTCTTTGCCGGGCAGGACGCCTCCGAGGTCCTTCGTCACGACGAAGGCCGTGATGCGCCGGTGCTCGTCCCTGGCCTCCAGCTTCGTGTCCTTTGCGAAGACGGTGAAGAACTGTGCGAAGCCCCCATTGGAGATCCAGTGTTTGTTGCCGTTCAACAGGAAGGTGTCGGTCGCGGCGTCGTAAACGGCAGTCGTCCGGATCGAGGCCGCGTCGGACCCTGCCTCGGGCTCCGTCAACGCGAAGGCCGCGATCATCTCGCCGCTCGCGAGCTTCGGCAGCCATTTCTTCTTCTGCTCCTCGGTGCCGAACAGGATCAATCCCTTCAACCCGATCGACTGATGGCCGCCAATCAAGATTCCAACGGAGGCGTCGGTCCGGGCGATCTCCTCCGTCGCGCGGCAATAGGCGGAGGCCGAGAAACCATAGCCGCCGTACTCCTCGGGAATCGTCATCCCGAATGCGCCCAGGTCGGCCAGGCCCTTGACGACTTTGTCGGGAATGTGGTGCTCCCGGTCGATCGCGCCGGGATCGATCTGGTCGCGAGCGAAGTCGCGAAACGACTCGAGGAAGGCGGACACCGTTTCCCGCTCCTCCGGAGCGATCTCCGGATAGGGGAAGACCAGGCCTTCGGCGACCACGCCCCCGAAGAGCGACCGGACAGGAGAAGTCGCCGCTTCTTGGGAAGGCCAATGTTCCGGCGCGCTCACGCGCTCTTCTCCTGCGGGAAGGCCTCGGAATAGAAGCGGCCGCCCGAACGGGCCAACTCGACCGCGAGCGGGGCCGGGCGGAATCTCGGGCCCAACCTCTGTGCCAGAGCCTCGAGCTGTTCGACGATCCGGGCGGCGCCGACCGAATCGGCGTAGCGCAGCAGGCCGCCGCGGAAGGGGGGAAAGCCGGTTCCGAAGATCATCGCGAGATCGATCTTCACCGGAGTCGCGACCACACCTTCGGCCAGACAGAAGGCTGCCTCGTTGATCATCGGAAAGACGAGCCGGGTCTGAATCGCGTCACGCGAGAGCGGAGCCTGGTCGCGCGGCTTTACACCCAGGGCTGCGTACGCCTCCGGAGAAGGCTTCCGCGGCTTCCCCTTCTCGTAGTCGTAGAAGCCCCTGCCTGACTTGCGCCCCAACCGGCCGGCCGCCGCGAGTCGCGCGTCCTCCCCGGCCTTCATCCGGTCGGGGAAGGCCTTCTCGAGGACCTCGCCCGCCTTCGCGGCGACATCGAGGCCGACGTCGTCGAGAAGCGCGATCGGGCCGACGGGCATCCCGAACTCCGTCATCGCCCGGTCCACGTCTTCGATCGAACAACCCTCGAGAAGCAGCCGAACGGCCTCCGAGAGGTAGGGCGCGAGGACTCGGTTGACGAGAAACCCGGGCGAGTCCTTCACGACCACCGGCGTCTTGCCGAGCGTCTTCGCCAGAGAGAACACGGTGGCAACTGTCTGCTCCGAGGTGCGCGGCCCGCGGATGACTTCCACGAGCGGCATGCGGTGAACCGGATTGAAGAAATGCATTCCGGCCACGCGCGAGGGCTCGGCCGCGTCCGCGGCGATCTCGCCGATCGGGATCGTCGAGGTGTTGGAGGCGAAGATCGAATCGCGCGGCACGATACCTTCCCATTCCTTTAGCACGGCCCGCTTGACGGCGAGCTTCTCCACGACCGCTTCGATCGTGACCTCACAGCGGGCGAAGCCGCTGTAGTCGAACCCGCCTGAGAGCAGCGCCATCTTGGCCGACATCTCGCGCGGGGGCAGCCGGCGCTTGCGGACTTTTTCCTTCCAGATCGCCGCGGC
>Ga0070706_100007296_pt1 | contig 10377 bp, 9 predicted proteins | sample KBSK5501metaG_FD_65476 | JGI IMG/M metagenome (GOLD analysis project Ga0070706, IMG submission 65476) | Corn, switchgrass and miscanthus rhizosphere microbial communities from Kellogg Biological Station, Michigan, USA - KBS K5-50-1 metaG | ecosystem: Host-associated > Plants > Roots >...
GCGGATTGTCAGCCCATCAAGCTGTTGCGCTGGAGGACACGGTTGGTGCCTCTTGCACCGCTCCCCACATCCCAATCCACGAAAAAGGAGGACTTGCTTCCTCCCCGGCATACAATGCGCGGGGTCTCTGCAAGTCGAGTTCGATGAGGCACAATCATGATGAAGGAGCATTAAGAATGGAGGGTGATCAATCCCCTTTGAGCTGCCAGAGAGACAGCTTCGGTGCGGTTGGTCGCCCCTAATTTGCCCATGATGGAACTGACATGAAATTTAGCGGTGCGCTCGCTGATGGTCAAATGCGCAGCAATCTCTTTGTTAGGCATACCCTGGGCCAGTAGAGCCAGTACCTCCAGTTCGCGCTCTGTGAGGGGTTCATAGAGTGTCTGCGGCACTGTGGGAGAACGATAGGTAGCATGTTGACCCATATGCTTCAACAATTTGGAGGCAATAACAGGCTGCAGCAGCGATCCTCCCTGCATGGTAATGCGAATGGCGTTGAAGATATCTTCACGTGGTGCGCCCTTGAGCAAATAGCCATTGGCTCCGGCTTCAAGCGCGGCGATGATGCGCTCGTCGTTATCGAAAGCGGTAAAGACGATAATGCGCGGGTGGCTTGCATCTCCTCTACGCGAGTCAAGGCGGATCTGCTGGCGCAAGCGGCGAATGGTCTCGACTCCATCCATGACCGGCATTTCGAGGTCAAGTAAGAGGATATCGGGCCGCAGTTCCAGCGCTAGACGCAGCGCTTCGTCACCACTGGCAGCTTGCTGAGGGGTGCCAACCACCTCGAAATCGGGCTGAGTTTCCAGGACGGCACGCAGGCCTTCGCGCACAATGGGATGGTCGTCGGCAAGTAGGATGCGAATCATCGTTTGCCCCATCCTTCCTTCAGGGGAACGCAGGCAGCGATGCAGGTACCGTCCCCGGGTTCGCTCGAAATGCAAAGGGTGCCGCCGAGCAGCTTGACACGCTCGCTCATGCCTGTTAAGCCAAAATGGCCCTCGTTTCGGCCCGGTAATATGCGGATTACTTCGTCGGGCACGAAGCCACAGCCATCATCCTGCACATAGAGGCAGAGATCGGTGTCCTCGATGGCGAGGGTAAGGGAAATATGTTGCGCCTGGGCGTGTTTATACGCATTGGCGAGAGCTTCCTGTGCGATACGATAGAGGCCGGCTTCTAGCCTGGGGGATAGCACTGGAAAATCATCCACTGGCGCATAACGATACTCGATCTCGATCCCTTCCTGGGCGCTTTCGCGTGCGAGCGCTGCTAAGGCTTCGGACAACGTGCGATTTTGCAAGGGAGCCGCTCGCAGGTCGCTCACCGAGCGACGAGCTTCTTCGAGGTTTTCGCGTGCCAGGCTGAGAGCACGGCGAATAGCTTCCTGGGCACGGTCGAGACGAGAAGTTGCGAGCGCATCGGCGGTCTCGAGTTGAAGCGTTATGGCGGCGAGGCCCTGGGCAAGGGTATCGTGAATCTCGCGTGCCAGGCGGTTACGTTCTTCGATGGTAGCCAGGCGTGTTGCAGCCTGCGTATGTTCTGCGGAGAGGCGGGCACGTTGAATGGCAAGGCCGATCTGGTCGCCAATGATATGCAGCAACTGCAGTTCTTCCGTTTCGAGTTCGCGCCAGTCCTCGCTGGCAACATTCAATACGCCGATGGGCGTTTCTCCTGCATAGATGGGCACACTGGCGTGGAAACGCAACCCCAGCGAGGAGGGATCATTCTTGCGTTCGGCGTTTTTTAAACGGCTGCAGCGCAATACATTGATGTTGGCAGCGCCCTCAAGGTCGCCTTGCAGAAAGGTATCAAGACAGAGGCAGTCACCGGTCATGCGCTTGGGATGGTTAGCAAGATACGGGGGCAGCGACTGCGCTGCAGCCAGATAAGGCTTATCCTGCTGATTGAGCAGCCAGACCCAGCCCGTTTGCAATCCAAGCAGTTTTGTGACCTGTGCAAGTACCTCCTGCAACGCTTCATGCACATCAACTTTGCGGTTAAGATGCCCCGCGATGGCATAGAGAACCGCCAGGTCGCGATTTCGGCGCAACAAAGAGCCGGATTCTTGATGATCGGGGTGTGTTACCGGGTCCGGCAATACTTTTTCCCCTGGTGGACGGCCTACTGAGCCTGCATCACCATCATCTAAAGTGACGTTGTCTTGCTGGGTTGTCATATTTCTATTGTATATCAGGAGGTGTTGGAATGCCAACGCGCTCCTGATATACAAGCCGCTTCCAGGGCGATCACCGGCGGCAGGGCCACCACAAGCCGATTCCAGGACGACCCAAGGGTCGCCCCTACTGTCTGCCTACTGCTACCTCGTGGTTAGATGCAAGGGATTCCGGGGCGACCTCGTCATCGACGAGGAAACCGCAGGCTCGGACAAACGCAGAGAAGAGATTCGAGAATGCGGATACTATAGTGTAGATTTCTTCCGGATGGCCCTGCACGGCTATAACAAAGCGATGACCGGGAACTTCGAGCAATTCCGCGACGCCATCCCCGGCTCGTCCGCTGATATGCACACCGTTACCAGGGGCTTTAACAGCTTGATGATGGAGACTATTGACCCATAATTCCTGTGTGCCCAACAGACTTTCGACCTGGCTGCCGGGTTCCACAATGATGTGATGGGAGAGATGGGTACGCGGCAAATCTCGCTGGGAGTGCCGTATGCTACCAGGATACTGGTCGCTCAGGTCTTGATAGAGGCTACCACCCAGGGCAACATTTATGACTTGCATACCACGGCAGATGCCAAGTATGGGGACATCTTCTTTGAGCGCCCAGGAAGTGAGGGACAATTCGAATTGATCGAGTTGCGGATCGGCCTCTTCTGTGAGCGGGTGCTTTTCTTCCCCATAACGAGAAGGCTGCATATCTACGCCACCTGGAAGCAGCAGTCCATCCAGGCGGGCGAGTAGAGGATCAAGCGCAGTGAAGTCGTTGAGCATGGGGATGAGTACGGGAACTCCACCAGCAGCCTCCAATGCGTGTACATAACTACGGTTATTGCCATAAATGGGTCGTCCTGTTTCCGCACGAAAGCTTGCATGGCACGGTATTCCAATAAGTGGACGCATTCCGCATTACTCCTTCAACGAAAAGATGATTGCTAGCAGCAAGCTGCGTATAAAAGTAAAAAGCGGAACGCTTCCAATAGGCGTTCCGCTAAAGGAAAGATCTGCTTAAGAAACGAAACGCACCAATCCGCGTCCAACCCAGGTAAGCTCCAACCAGGACTGGAGCTGAGTAATCACGAGAGCTGGAATTACAGATATCGTGCGTTGTTTCACGTTATATCCCTTAAGTAATTTTCACTGTTGCAACAATGCATATATATTTATATTAAGCCCCCCTGTCAAGCCCGTAGGGAGTTTTTTACCCGATCAGCTTCCAAAGAACAGGTTCAACCACTGCTGCCAGAAGTTCTGTGCGGGCGGTGGGCTGGCAGGATAGGCTGCGTTCTGCTGGCCCTGCTGATCGGAACTCATAATGATTACGGGATGCTCTCCTGGGCGAATATAACCGAGCTGCTGGCGAGCTTCGCTCTCGATTACGAAGGGGTCCTGGTATTGCTTTGCCTGCTGTACCAGGCGGTCATGATAGGCTTGTAGTTGCTGCGTCTGTTGCTGCGCTTCCTGTACACGCTGCATCAACTGGCTATTTGACCACGCCTGAGCTAATGAGCCGAGCAGGAAAGCCATGCAGATCAAAGCAGTAACCCAGACGATGGTCTGTGAAAACAAGGAGCTGCGCCTGGCACGCAGCCGGCCAGCAGGCTCCTCTAAGCCAACCGCCGAGGTGATGTGCGAGTTGGTGTTCGCTGGACGTTGCTGAAATGACTGCCCGCGTTGATGATCCTGCACCTGGCCTCTCCTCTCTTGCTTGTGATTCAGTATTTGCTATGTCTAACACTACTCTAAAGTTACAGGCTAAGTCAAGGGGCCAGGGCGCTTTCTAGACTATAAGAAATAGAGCACAGCTATGATGCATTATTGCTAGTGCATATGTAGGACCAGCAGACCCATCAGGTCGAACCCGACCATGAGCAGCATCAAAGCGAGGGCAGCAAAGAGGATACCTTTGGGACAGACCTTCTCAAAAGACGAGGAATGCAGTGCCAGAACTTGCTTTTTCAGCCATGAACCTGTTTGAGGCTGCACTTGCCTGGTACTGGTGAGTGTACCGCTCAAACGCTGGAGTTGCCTGTTGACAGCCAGTACGCGATCACTAATGGCCTCTTCGAATGAAGTGTGCAGTTCTTCTTCGTCAGACTGCCGGTAGGCCGGCCGCAGGAGGGCCATTGGAGCAGTTGCGTACATATCTTCAGGCGCTGGCATATTAGCAGTGATACGGCGAATATCCAGTTCTGTATCAGTAGAACTACACAAAATGCTGTTCATCGTGTCACCTCCTTACTATATAATTCTTTTCGTGAATAGGCATAGCGGAAGGCGAAAAAGATAGCAATCAATAAAAACTGATGTTATAATACGAATTGGCTATTCCTGGCACCCGCTCTTGACAGGGCTTGATACGTATGGTATAGTGATGCTAGCTCCTAAGGTATGTACCGCACCATCCTATAGTTCCGCAGGTTCCTAGCGTATGTTGTGGCGTCGTAAACTGTCTTAGGTATGTTGGTTAGTGCCTCTTTCACCCATCAGAGAAGACCATTGTTACCACATGTTTTTCATAGCGTTTTCCGAAAAACAGGTTCGAATCTCTTATTTCCCACCAAACTCTAGATTCATACAGAGAAAGGAGAAAGGGCGTGTTACTTCCCATAGAGTTGTTCCGCCCTAGAACAACGTGAACATTGCTGAACTAGAAACGAAGACTGTAACGGAGTTACGCGACATTGCTCGCGACCTCGAACTCTCCGGTTACACCACCCTCAAAAAACAAGACCTCGTCTTCCGGCTTCTCCAGGCCCACACCGAACAGCAGGGCAACATTTTCAGTGCCGGGGTGTTGGAAATTGTCGAAGATGGATTTGGCTTCCTCAGACAGGAACGCTTCCTGCCCGGTAATATGGACGTTTATGTCTCGCAGTCGCAGATTCGCCGCTTCGGCCTGCGCACAGGTGACATGGTTTCCGGCCAGGTGCGACCGCCGAAGGATAACGAAAAGTACTATGGCCTGCTGCGTGTCGAAGCCATTAATGGGGTAGACCCTGAAATTGCCAAACGCCGCCCGCATTTTGATGTGCTGACACCAATCTTCCCACGCGAGATGTTTAACCTGGAAACAGTTCCCTCGAACATCTCCGGTCGCATCATCAATCTTGTGGCCCCCATCGGGCGTGGGCAGCGCGGCTTGATCGTCTCTCCGCCTAAAGCCGGCAAAACCATGCTCCTCAAGTCCATCGCCAACTCCATCACTGAAAACTACGATGACGTTCACCTGATGATCGCGCTCATCGGTGAGCGGCCAGAAGAAGTCACCGACATGAAACGCTCGGTGAGAGCCGAGGTGATCAGTTCCACGTTCGATGAACCAACCGAGGCCCATACCCGCGTGGCCGAGATGGTGCTGGAGCGTGCCAAACGCCTGGTCGAAGGCGGACGTGATGTCGTGGTGCTGCTGGATAGCATTACGCGCCTGAGCCGCGCTTATAACCTGGCGGTGCAGCCCAGTGGACGAACCCTCTCTGGCGGTCTTGATCCCAGCGCATTGTTCCCACCCAAACGCTTTTTCGGGGCCGCGCGTAAGATCGAGGAGGGCGGCAGCCTGACGATCATCGCCACGGCGCTGGTAGACACTGGCAGCCGCATGGATGATGTGATCTACGAAGAATTTAAGGGTACCGGCAACATGGAGTTGCTTCTGAACCGCAAGCTCGCCGAACGCCGTGTCTTCCCCGCCCTCGACATCGGGCTTTCCAGCACTCGCCGCGAGGAACTGCTGCTCGACGACAAGACACTACGAGCAGTCGTCGTGATGCGCCGCATGTTCTCAACGCTGGCAGACCAGCGGGGCATGGAGGCAATGGAGGCGCTGCTACAGCACATGTCCAAGACCAGCAACAACATGGAGTTCCTGGCGACATTGAACAAGAGCATTTTGTGATCGCGCTCACTGCCCAATAGGGTGTAATCACGAAAAAGGTGTATTAGAGAAAAAAGTGATCCTTCTCACGAGGATGACGCGTGGTCCCGTGGCTGCCTGGACCGCTCTGGTTGACGCAGCCAGAGCGAGACATGCGCGGGCTGCATCGTCTCCTGCACCACGGCCAGCAAGTGCTCGCGCAGCTGGTCCAGGTCCACTTCCTGACGCAAGGTGGCGTTGAAGGCTGCCACGGTCCTGGCGGCGTCATACTTGCTGCGATAGAAGCGGCGATCAATGAGCTTCTGGAGACGCTGGCGTAACGGCTGGAAGAGGGCCGCGATTGCCAACGTGGAGATGACGATGGCGACGCTGTTGTCCTGGCTGATGATGCCACGCAGCAGCGCTTGCAGGCCAATGACCAGGCCCACGTAGACCGCCGCCAGGATGACCGTGAGCGTGCCATATACCAGCGTGCGATTGATGATGAGATCGATGTCCCATAAGTGGTAGCGCAGAATAGCGATGCCCACACCAAGGGGAATGGCCGCATTGAACAACGCCGTGATCGTCCCACCGAAAAGTTGGTACCACGAGTTAGCCGCGCTCAAGCCGGGTACCACCTCGCCAAGCACGGCATTGATGGCGATCAGGGAGAGGCCGACGACACAGGCGAAGACGAACCACTTGGTTTGCTGGCGTTGCACGGCATCATAGACTTGCACATAACGGTAGACCTGGATGCCCAGCGTACTCCCCCAGGTCAGCGGGACTACCAACAGCAGCAGGAGTTCCAGTGGGAAGAGCCCAAAATTGGTCAGCCAGAAGAAGCCAAACTGAACTATCCACAGCAGGATGATGAGCCATGACCAGCGTGGCACAAACCGTCCCGTGGGGAACGTCAATAAAAAGGCACCCAGCGCAGGCCACTGCAAGACGTTTATCAGCAAGAGAAATGCCAGGATGAGGCTGAGCGTGTGCGCCGTGTCGAAGGTTCCTAAGAGCGTGTCCGAAATACCTGACGAGCCAAAGAAGATAAGCACCAGCGAGACGAACAGGCCCGTCCACTCACTAGACTTGCGCCAGAAGATCAGGATCCCAACGACCCAGAACAGTAACGAGACAGCAACATCCAGCGTGACAAAGTAGGCGGCGTAGCTTCCCACCGAAAGATGAAGGCGATGCAGGGCCTCTACATTGCCTGGTGTGGGTTGCCAGGAAGCACATTGCACTTGAACCGAAGAGGTACAGACCGTGCGTAAGATTTCGTAGTAGGCTGGAATGCTGGCCACGAAGTTCGCCAACAGCAACAGCGCAAGCACAATCCATCCTGCCCGCGCCAGGAGAAGCCCTCGCCGATGCGCGTGTCCACCACGCTTGCGCAAGGAGTCTGTAAAATGCTTCATTATGGGTAGCTGCTGCAAGATCATCGTTCTGCTCCTCTGGACTCTACTGGTACTGCTGAGACCCACCCTAGAATGAGGCCTTCGGTAGTGTTGGCAGCGTCTATCTGGCTCTTATTCTATCATAGCTCCGTCTCAAAAACGTTACGGAAAGCGTTACGAAATGGCAGATCTCTCTGGCCTTGAGAGATAACGCTAATCTGTATTCAGCGATAACTGGAAGCATTTAGCCGGCTTTTTTTTCATCTCTTCGTGTAGTCGCTCGCATTGCCCTTTTGTTGCAGATTTCCGCGATAGGCTGCCTTGTAGGCCTCAAAGTTCCAGATAGAAATGAGGTATAGTGTATAGTAATGAGGCCCTGCTGAAGCGAGTGCAGTTATGTAGAATAAAAAGATGCTGCCAAAGTTGGAGCTTGTTATGAGCACATACAAACAAAGCTCATGTCGCGGTTACCTCATCGTCTTGCTGAGCATCAGCTTTGCCCTGATAGGCTGCAGCCAGGCAGCGAACACGCGTATCGCTAATGCAGGCCTGGTGACTACCTGGATTCAACAGAACGCCATCCCCTTGAAGACCGTGGAGCCGGGTGGCTCAGATGCGGATCTCCAGCCAGTGCAGCCTCTTGTGGGGAATGCCAGCATTGTTGGCCTGGGCGAGGAGACGCATGGGACACACGAGTTCTTTACCATGAAGGCGCGTCTCGTGGAATTTCTGGTCAGCAGGATGGGCTTCACTACCTTCATCATGGAGAACAACTGGGGAATGTCACACCTGATCGATGCGTATATCAACGGCGGGCAGGGAAACGTTGAGGATGTAATGCGCCTGGGCCTGTTTTTTTCATGGCAAACGCAGGAATACCGGGACTTGCTCGAGTGGATGCGGGCGTATAACACAGATGCTACGCATACCACGAAAATTCACTTCATAGGTATGGATTGCCAGGGGGTCAACCAGGGCGATTTTGACGAAGTAGAGAACTATGTACAAGCGGTTGATCCACAGCAGGCTGCACATATCCAGAATCTGTACGCGGACATTATTGCCATGGGCATCGCGGGCCGGTACACCATCTACCCACAGTTGCCAGCGGAAACGAAGCAGCAATACCAGGACCAGGCACAGCAGGTCTATGATCTCCTGCATGCTCACCAGCAGGCATATGAAAATCGTTCCTCGCCACAGGCGTTTGCCCTCGCACTGCAAAACGCGCGTATCATCATACAATTCACGACGTATGCCAATCAAAACTCCCAGGATGAGTCTTTAGCGCGATATATTCAGCGTGATGCGTTCATGGCAGAAAACGTGGCCTGGATTTACGATCATGCGGCAGGAAGTCATCCCAGGATGATCGTGTGGGCACATGACGTTCATATTGCCAATAATCCATCCTACTATACAGGATACGCTCCAAAGGGACCAGAGAACCTGGGTGGTTTCCTGCGCACGTGGTTCAAGCAGAGCTATCTGCCCATCGCTACAAGCCTCTGCCAGGGAACCTTCAACACGTATCAAGGTATCCGTGTCACGACCGATACAGCCGGCACGGCAGGGGAGGACACATATAACTACACCTTGGGAAATGTGGGCATATCTATTTATATGCTGGATCTGCGTAAGACGCCGCCGGGGCTGGTGACCGATTGGGCAAACGGGCCGCATGTTTTCCTCCTGTATGGTCTTGGCGGAGAGGATCTTTCGATTCCGGGACCGCTGAAACAGTGGTTTGATGTCATTATTCAGATAGAGCACACAACAGCATCCCATAGGATATAGAATGACTATGGTATACAATGTAGGGCATAAAACGAGATGAGAAGAAAGTTCAGACAGGAGGTTGTCTATGACCACAACGGCCAATGTATACCAGAACTACATCGGCCCCCTTTTTGGCCGTTTTCGCTGACCCTTCCCAACCGCCGCCATAGCTCTCGTTGCCCATCACGCGCCGCTTGAGCCGTTTTGCTTTTTCTCAGACGTTCTCACATTTTCACCTGATTTCAACGGCTTAACTGTCAAATCTACTGTCTTTTGGGAGCAGCCGAACCGGCTTCTTGTGCGCCCTGCGAGAAAGCGGGACAGGAACAATGATGAGGACATTTCACTTTTGCCCTCTTGCCCCCCTAATTTCAGGGGCATATCGCTCTTTACACTGATGGAGTTTAGTAATCGCTTAGAGAGACCCAACAGGCACGCCTGAGGATAGTTGACAAAGATTGGTGATTTCACTATGGAGAAGCATGTCAAGCTCCGGCTCACCATTGAGCTTGTGCCCAGCACAGCCTGGGGGCGTAATTCTACGGGACCTCATGACGAGGGATGCCTGGGACGCCCTACGTAGGCAAGTCTACAAGCACTACAACTACCACTGTGGCATCTGCAACGCCAGCAATACGACAATGTACTGTCATGAAGTCTGGCAGTATGACGATGAGCACCATATGCAGCGGCTCACCGGGTTTCTTGCGCTCTGCAGGATGTGTCACCACTGCAAGCTCCTGGGCCACGCCAATATGCTTGCCCAGCGGGGAGAGCTTGACTTTGAGCAGGTGGTTGCACACTTTATGTGGGTCAATCACTGTTCGCACGATGCGTTTGAGGCGTACAGCGCACAAGCATTTGACCTCTGGCACAAGCGCAGTCAAGGCCCCTGGACGCTCGATCTAGGCAAGTATGCGCATCTTCTCTCAGCAGAGAAACCTCCAGCGCCTGGTGGTGACAATCAAGACACTTAGAACGTTTATTCAAGTATGGAACAGGAATACTTTACCCCGCGACAAGTAGCGCAACGGTTACGAGTTGACTACACAACTGTCATGCGCTGGATCAGAACTGGCTTACTTGATGTAGAGACGATCCAGGAAGGCAAGCGCAATAGGCATCGCATCAAGCAATCGGTGGTTGATGCCATTGA
>Ga0070706_100007298_pt1 | contig 10376 bp, 8 predicted proteins | sample KBSK5501metaG_FD_65476 | JGI IMG/M metagenome (GOLD analysis project Ga0070706, IMG submission 65476) | Corn, switchgrass and miscanthus rhizosphere microbial communities from Kellogg Biological Station, Michigan, USA - KBS K5-50-1 metaG | ecosystem: Host-associated > Plants > Roots >...
TCGCCAGGAACATCGCCGACAGGCTGGAAGCGAAGTTAACTCATCGAGAAGAGCGCGCTGTTACTGCGGAGCCCACTAGCAATTCCGCAGCCTATGAGCTCTATCTCAAGGGCCGCTATTTTTGGAATAAAAGGAATGCAGAGGGTTTTCGCAAAGCGCTCGATTTTTTCACCCAAGCTACCAAGCTGGACCCAAATTACGCTCGGGCCTACGCCGGGATCGCTGACACCTATGGGGTCATGCCCACCTATAATGCGTGTTCGGCCAAGGAGTGTTTGCCCCTGGCGAAGGCGGCAGCGCTCAAGGCGCTGGAACTCGATGATAATTTGGCTGAGGCGCACGCCTCCTATGGCGGAGTCCTTTGCAATGAGTATGAATTCGCCGAGGCGCGCCGCCACTTCGAGCGAGCAATCGACTTGGATCCGAATAATGCAACCGCGCATCATGTGCTGGGCTTAGAGGTTTTAATCAATCTCGGCGAGCTGGATCGCGGCCTGGCGGAAGTCCGGCGCGGCCAGGAGCTTGACCCCCTCTCTCTCATCGCTAACACCGTGCTTGGAATGGCGTATTATCGCCTGCGCGAATACGATCAGGCGGTGGCCCAGTTGCGTAAAACATTGGAGCTCGATCCGAATTTTCACCTCGCGCGCCAGATGCTGGGTCAGACCCTCGATATGCAGGGACGGTTCGACGAAGCGATGGCCGAATGCCGAAAGGCATTGGAGACCAGCGATGCTCCGGGGGTACTCGCCACTCTTGGGCATGCTTATGCGCGCCGGGGCAACCCGAACGACGCGTTAAAGGTTCTGGAACAACTAAAGAGCCAATCTGGAAGGCGCTTCGTGGCCGCTGTGAACTTCGCGTGGGTGTATGTCGGGCTTGGCGAGAAAGAAGAGGCGCTGAACTGGCTCGAGAAAGGATATGACGATCGTTCAGTTTATGGAATTAAAGTAGACCCGTTGTTCGATCCGCTGCGCGGGGAGCCACGTTTCGAACGGCTTGTCACGCGTGTTTTTTCCCAGACGAAGAGCGCGTCGCTAGCACCCCTCGCCATTGCCGAGAAAAGCATCGCCGTGCTGCCGTTTGAGGATTTCAGTGACGATAAAGCGAATTCCTACTTCGCCGCCGGGGTCCAAGATGAAATCCTTTCCAACCTTGCAAATATCGCGGATCTGAAGGTAATCAGCCGCACTTCTGCAAACCGTTATAAGAGTGGTAATCCGCGCAACGCGCGCGAAATCGGCCAGCAACTCGGCGTAGCCCATCTCGTGGAAGGCAGCGTCCAGCGCATCGGCGATCGGCTCCGAGTCCACGCTCAACTGATCGACGCACGCACCGACACCCACCTATGGGCGGAAACCTACGACCGCGAGGTCGCCAATGTCTTTGCCATCCAAAGTGAAATCGCGCAGTCCATTGCCACCCAGCTGCACGCGAAAATTTCACCGGCAGAACGAGCTGCGATCTCCCAGCCCCCGACTACCGATCTCACCGCGAACGCACTTTACGAGCAGGCAAGGAAACTCGAATTGGAGGAGCCTCAGCATCAGAGCCTGTCGGAGGCCGTGCGCCTGCTCGATCAAGCCGTCGCGCGTGATCCGCAATTCGTGCTCGCTTATTGCTTGCTCGGCCGGCTGCATCTCCAACTCTTCAATGCGGGCTACGATCACACTCCCGCTCGTCGTGAGCTGGAGAATGCGGCCATCCAAAATGCTGTGCGCCTCCAGCCCGGGTCTAGAGAGGTCCACCTCGCGCTGGCCCGTTATGCCTATTGGGGTTTTCTAGACTACGAACGCGCACGCGCCGAACTGGATCTCGCCCGACGTACGCTTCCGAATGATGTCGATGTCTATTTTCTCAGCGGGGTACTCGACCGCCGTCAGGGCCGCTGGACACAGGCGACCAGGAACTTCGAGCGCGCCGTTGAGCTGGACCCGCGCAATTTGCAATTTCTCGGGAATACGGGCGGCGCCTATGAAATGCTCCGCGGCTACTCGGAATCCAGCCGCTTTTTCGAGCGCGCCATTGCCGTCTCACCACACGGATACTTGTTCCGCTTGTTGCGCGCTTCCCAACCGTTCTTCGAGCGAGCCGATGTCCGCACCCTGCACGAGGAACTCTCCGCGGTTCAGGCCGAACAACCCCAGGTCGCAGACAATTCTGCTGACCTTCTGTTCCGTTGCGCGATGGCCGAGCGCGATTCCGCCGCCGTCAATCGCGCCCTCGCCTCCATCCCAGCTGAGGGTTTAAACGGCGGCGACAATTTGACTTACCCGCACGAATGGTTCGCCGGCGTTGCTGCTCGTGCATTCAACGATACGGCTACGGCGCGAACCTCCTTCACTGCTGCTCACGCCATTGCCGAAAAGCTCGTCCGCGATCAACCCGATTACGCGCCGACCTGGAGCCTTCTCGGCCAGATCGACGCCGCTCTCGGACGCAAGGAGGACGCGATTCGCGAAGGCCGTCGCGCTTGCGAGCTGCTGCCGTTGGCCAAGGATGCGGTTATCGGCGCGAACCTCATCACGAATCTCGCAATTATTTATGCCTGGACGGGCGCGAAGGATCTCGCTCTTGAACAACTGGCAGTCTCCGCGCAAATCCCGGTAGGTGTGACTTACGGCGGATTGAAACTAGATCCTCAATGGGACTCATTGCGCGGCGATCCGCGCTTCGAGAAAATTGTCGCTTCGCTCGTGCCGAAGAATAGCGGCCGTTAGTTTTAACCGCAGATTACGCAGACGCTTCGGATCAAAAGTCCTGTCGATCTTGTTAATCTTATCAGAAAGTCTTTTCCTGGCTTCTTGGCTTCGTGATTATTCCTCTGTTTTTGTCGCGGCTCGGTACACCAGCAGAGCAGCGGCGATGTCTTCCACGGCCATGCCGAGAGATTTGAAGATCGTGGCTTCGTTTGCGGGCGAACGGACCTTTCCGGCGAGCGCTTCGCCGAGCTCGGCGTAGATTTGCGCGCCGGAGAGAATCACGTCGCCTGATTCTTTCACCGCGGCTTCGCGTGAATCGACGAAGACGACGTTGCGCATCGCATCATCGTCCAGCTCGCGCCAATCCGGACGGCACGCGCCGACTGCGTTGACGTGACAACCGGGCTTTAACCAAGAGCCTCGCAAGATCGACATCTTCGAGTTCGTGGCGGTCACTACGACATCGGCGCCGCGCACCGCGGCTTCCGCAGACATCACCTTAGCACCTATTTCTTCCGCGAAACCCTCTGCGTGGGCTGGTGTGCGACTCCATACGCGGATTTCCTCGAAATTCCTCGCGAGTCGCAGTGCCTGCGCATGACTGCGCGCTTGCACGCCGCTGCCGAGGATCGCCAGAATTTTTGCGTTGGGCAACGCGAGAAGTTTCGTCGCCGCGGCAGAGACCGCGGCCGTTCGCATCTCGGTGATTAATGTTCCATCCATCACCGCGAGCGGCGTGCCGGTGTTTGGATCGACAAGAAAGATCGTCGCCATATGCGTCGGAATGCCGAGCTTTGCGTTCGATGGATAGAACGTCACAAGCTTTATGCCGAGCCCTTCCGCCAATGCCGGCATCATGCCAAAAAAGCCGCCCGGCGGATCGACCGTGATGATCGAGCGCACCGGTTGCGTCACTTTGCCAGCCGAGAAATCGATCAGCGCCTTCTCCATCGCCGGAATCAGCTCCTCCATCCGCAAATGCTGCCGGACTTGTTCTTCGTCGAGCAAAAGTGTCATGGCTGATGATTTAAGCGCGGATTACGCGGATCAACACAGATCTAAAAAGGAAAACCAATCTGGAAACCATGAAACCAGGATTAATGCAAAGACAGGGGAATCAGAAAACGGGAATGGATGTGGAGAAAATTTCCTGAGTTCCTGCTTTCGTGGTTGATCCGAGGCTGCGATTTATCCAAGAGGCGGAACAAGATAAGCTTTACACGTAGTCAAAATTGGAGAAATCGGAGAATATAGACGCAGATGTTTTCAACTCGAAAGCCTGAACCCGTGGTGCCAGCAATCCCGGAGCAACCCAACCGTCCATCCACGTCGGCACAATCCCCCGGCCTCCTCTCGAGAGGAGTTTCGATCAAAGGCTCGGTCAAGTTTCGTAACCAGCTGGTGATCGACGGCGAGGTGGAAGGCACCATCAATTCGACCGGCACGCTCACGATCGAGGAGCACGCATCTATCTGCGGCGAAATCAGGGCCAAATCCGTGAAGGTGCGCGGGACCGTCGAGGGCAATATTTTCGCGACCGAACGCTGCGAACTTCAGGCCGGTTGCACCTTGCGCGGCGACATCGAAGCGCCGCGATTCGTGGTTGATGAGAACGCGACGTTTCTCGGCAGCGCGAAAGTCGGCACACCGAAGTGACCAATCCCAACTAGCGGCAACTACGGATGACGCGGATTGCACAGCTATCTCGAAATCGTTTTGACAGGATTAAAAGATTTCTTGGATTCAGAATCCTTTAATCCGGTAAATCCTGTCTAAGTTTTTTGTTCGGCGTCTTTAAGGTCGTCTTCCAATTGGTTTTTCAAATGTTGGCGCGCGGATTTCTTGATTGCACGCCGCTCCACCTCGACCGCTTGCTGTCAGCACGCTGCTCAGTTCGTGTTTGCTTGTCGATCTTGCGGCGGCAAATGCGAAACATTCGACCCGGCTTATGCGGTGGAGCATTGGCCCTGCTCGCGTGTGGCCCTCGGTTCTTTTAAGCGAGACAGATGAACCAATGATGGGTGTATATACACTTATCATTAGCGCTGCCGGCATTGTGTGGAGGGTGTTCGGCGTGTTCGCCATCGCTTCGTGGCAACCTGCGGTTCGAGGCGCTGGTCGCAAAAGTTTTTTCGGCACAGAAATCGAGCACGCAACCGCCATGAACCGGCGTAAATTTTTCGTCGATCTGAAGCCGGCCGTTCATTAAACTAACATCGCGTGATTCATACTCCAAGCGGCCACGGCTTCCGCCGATCTTGCGAGATGACGCTTAACTTGGTAGAGGATGAGGGTCCCTTTCTTGCCTATGAAAGTTGAAACCGTTCGTTCCGTCCCTCTTTTCCGCTCGCTCGGCGATGCGGCGGTATTCGATTTGTGCAATTTACTCACGGTGCGCGATGTCCCGAGCGAAACGCTCTTGTTTCGCCAGGGCGACAGCGGTGATGCGATGTTCTTCATCGAGACCGGTCGCGTTCGCATCTCCGTGACCGACACTGAAGGGCATGAAGTGATACTAGCGGAGTTTGGCAGCGGCGAGTTTTTCGGGGAGATGGCGCTTCTTGATGGCAAGCCTCGCTCGGCTGACGCCATAGTGGTGGAGGAGGCGCGTCTTGCCGTCCTGGCGCGGGATGAATTTCTTTCTTTGCTTCACAAGAGTCCTGAAATCGCGGTCGGAATACTCGGTGCGCTCACGAATCGCTTGCGGAACACGAGTGAACTCTTACGTCATCGCGTCTCGCGAAACGTAAACGAAGAAGAGGCGGCCCAGCTGACCGTGGCCGACCGCGCAGCCGACGCCATCGCGGGGTTTGGTGGAAGCTGGAAATTCATCATTGCGGCAGTGATTATTCTTAATGCGTGGATTCTGCTAAATGCGTTCGCGGCAATTTTGTTCGGTCGGGAAGGATTCGATCCATATCCCTACCTCTTTCTTTCTGTTGCCCTGAATATGCTTCAGATCTTCCAAGCGCCCATTATCATGATGTCGCAAAACCGGCAGGCAGCCAAAGATCGTTTGCGGGCAGATCTCGATTACAGGGTCAGCTTAAAAAACGAGCTTTTACTTTCGGAAATCCTTCGCCGGCTTGAAATGCTTGAGAGCGAGCGCCTTTCACACGAAGACGAAGAGCGCGATACTCTGTAGTCGGGAATGATGGGTTATGCCCGATGAGCCGGAACGGGATCTCCCGCTCGAAATCGCCCACGTCTTATTCATGGACGTGGTGGGTTATTCGAAGCTGCTGGTCAACGAGCAAAGCGAAGTCCAGCAGCAACTGAATCGAATTGTAAGGAGCACCGAGCACTTTCGCGCAGCGGAGACAGCTGGCAAATTAGTCTCGATTCCAGTCGGCGATGGAATGGCCCTGGTTTTCTTTGGCAGCCCAGAAGCGCCCGCGCGATGCGCGCTCGAGATTAGCAAAGCGCTAAAAAACCATCCGCGACTTCAACTGCGCATGGGTATTCACAGCGGCCCGGTCAACGCGGTCAAAGATGTTAATAATCGAACGAACATTGCTGGAGCCGGAATCAACATGGCACAGCGCGTAATGGATTGTGCCGATGCCGGGCACATTCTTCTTCCGCTGTGCGAAGCGTCGGGACGACGTTTACTTATTGCGACGTTTAACTGCGCGCCGCCCGCAGGGCGGCGGCTACAGCCACAACCTTGCGAGGCGTGATTGTTCGCCACGGCGAATCCGTCCGTCGGCGGATCGATCTTGTATTTTGAAGGCGACGCGGGACTGCCCGGCTGGTCTTGTCCAAAATCAGGTCAGGGGATCGATCACCGTGAGAAATGGGAACCGGTGAAAATCGGAGTCGCGAGTATAAATCTGCTTGATGCCATGCTCACGCATTAACACGGCCGTGTGGGCGTCGTGCAGAATGTTACCGCGCAGGTGGGAAACTTCGCCGATCACTTCAATCAACACTTCCGTATGTCGCTCCGTGGGCAGAAGCACGCTTACGCTCGGCGAAGCCAAAATTGACTCAAGGAATCGCCATCCTTGCGCGAGCGTCCATGGTCGCCGAAAAATCCGTGGATGCGTGCAGAGGCGGAGAAATTCGTAGCAGATATTCCAAGAGACGTACCACGGGGAAGTTTGCTCACGCCAAATTTCCAGGCAGCGACGACAGGGTAGATGGAGGTCGGAATCCGGATCGGCGGAGTAAATCAGGACGTTCGTGTCGACAACAAACATTTAGCGTCGCCCTTCCATCACGTCGTACAAGGCGTCGCGATCGGCAATATCGACGAGATAGCCACCGCTCCGAAAGGTGGGAAGGGGTGGAAGTTTCGGTTTCGACTTGCGACTGCCAGAGTTAAAGAGTAAACGCAGCGCCGCTTCCACCAGTTCGGACATGGTTTTACCTTGTCGGGCCGCTTCCCGGCGGAGACGGTTCATGACGGTATCGTCGATGTTGAGCGTCGTCTTCATATGGAAAACCATATCGGCTATATGGCTGTATGTCAACACTCACCACCGCATGACCAACCTCCTCGTAGAATTGCACAAAATCCGATCAACTTCGTCGTAGGCAGCCAACCAGCCCGCGGTGAACGGGCTCGCCCGCGCCGAAACTGTAGAGGCAGCCATGTCGGCTGCGTTTACCAGATCTTGCAGGCGACACGCCTGCCACTACAGCGTTGCCAGCTTGATGTGAAAGAAGGATTTGGGTACTATTCGTGCAAATAAATGGCCGCAGAAGTTAAAAAAGAGATCGAGCTCGAAATCGCGCACGTCCTTTTTATGGACATTGTCGCTTATTCCAAGATGCCGATGGACGATCAGCGCGCTGCCATCGACAAACTCAACCAGATTGTTCAATCCACGGACGAATTCCGCAAAGCGGAAAGTGAAAATCGCTTGCTTAAGATCGCGACGGGAGATGGGATGGCGCTGATCTTTTATCACAGCCCGGAAGATCCAGTGGAATGCGCGCTGGAAATCGGCCGCGCTCTCAAAGTGCATCCGGAGCTTCGGCTGCGCATGGGCGTGCACAGCGGGCCGGTGAGCGCAGTTGTCGATGTAAATGGACACGCTAATGTCGCCGGCGCGGGCATTAACGTGGCGCAACGGATAATGGATTGCGGGGATGCCTGTCACATCCTGCTCTCCAAGCGGGTTGCCGAGGACCTCGAGCAATTCAAACATTGGCGGCCGCATCTTTATCACCTCGGTGAATGCGAAGTGAAACACGGGGAGAAGATCGACATCGTCAATCTCTTCACCGCTGAGCTTGGGAATCGGGAGCTGCCGCATAAATTCAGACGGGCAGATGTAGGGGCGGCCGTGTCGGCCGCGGCCAAAGAGGGTCCAAAGTCGGCCGTTCCAAAATGGCCATTGATCGGCGCAGCGGTCTTGATCCTCACGGTGATTGCTTTCGGGAGCTTTCTTTTCTGGCAACGGCAAAAACCAAAAACGTCTGCGCTCACATCAGGTGTTCCCGGAAAAAGCATCGCTGTGCTTCCATTCGAGAACCTGAGCGAAGAGAAAGCGAACGCGTTCTTTGCGGATGGTGTCCAGGATCAAATTCTTACTGCCCTGGCGAAAGTCGCTGACCTAAAAGTGATCAGCCGCACTTCGGTGATGCAGTACAAAACCGGCGTCCAGCGCAACCTGCGCGAGATCGCTCAGCAACTTGGTGTTACTCACGTGCTGGAAGGCAGTGTCCAGCGGGCTGGAGCGAAAGTGCGGGTGAACGCACAGTTAATCAATGCACGCACCGATGCGCACGAATGGGCGGAGAATTATGACCGCCCAGTCGATGACGTTTTTGCCATTCAGAGCGAGATTGCTGAAGCGATTGCCGATCAGCTTCAGGCAAAGCTTTCACCGAGCGAAAAAACTGCCATCGAGCGCCGGCCCACCGCAGACATAACGGCATTCGATCTTTACACCCGGGCCAAAACCTTTCTGCTAAACACAAGCTTTAGTGCGAATAACGCAGCGAATTTTTTGCAGGCTGCCGACTTTTTGAATCAGGCGGTGGCCCGTGACCCGTCGTTTTTTCAAGCGTATTGCCTGCTCGCCTCGGCTCATGACAACCTTTATTTCCTCGGCAACGACCACACACCTGCGCGCCTCGCTTTAGCCGAAGCCGCGATCCAGTCAGCCTTCCGGTTACGTCCAGATGCAGGCGAAGCGCACCTTGCAAGGGCCGAAAATCTATACCGCGGATATCTCGACTATGATGGAGCTTTGGGTGAGCTGGATGTTGCACGTCGCACGCTGCCGAACGACGCGCGCATTTTCGAGCTGACCGGCTACATCGCGCGTCGCCGAGGCAAGCACGAGGAGGGCTTGCGCAATCTTGAGCGCTCTCTCGACCTCGATCCGCGCAACTTTCTTACTTTGCAGCAGACTGCGCTTAGCTATCAGGGGCTGCGGCGGTATGCGGAAATGGCCAGCGTACTGGACCGCGGATTGGCGATCAAGCCCGACGATGTCGAGACGAGAGCGCTGCGCGCTGTCGTTGATTTCGATTGGAAGGCGGACACGCGTCCTTTGCATCACCTGATGGACGAACTGCGGCGGAAAAATCCTGCCGGACTCGAGAGCGTCGCCGATACCTGGTTCACCTGCGCTCTGGCTGAGCGCGATGCCGCCGCCGCTGAAACTGCATTGGCCACGTTAGGCCAAAACGTTTTTGCTGACGAGTCGGTGTATCTGAACCGTTCTGTGCTACAAGGGGTGATCGCTCGAATGACGAAGGATGACCTTAAAGCGCGCACGGCTTTTACTGCTGCACGTACCGAGCAGGAGAAGGCTGTGCAAGCTCAGCCAAATTATGCCGCCGTAGTTTGCATCCTTGGTCTTATCGACGCCGGCCTCGGACGAAAAGAGGAAGCTCTGCGCGAAGCGCGGCGGGCGGTTGAGCTGCTGCCGGTCGAAAAAGACTCCATTAACGGCGCCCACATGATCAGATATCTTGCCATGACTGCTGCTTGGGTTGGCGAAAAAGATTTAGCCTGTGAGCAGCTCACGATTGTAGCGAAGCTCCCCATCGGTTTCATCAGTTATGGTCAGCTGAAACTATTACCATACTGGGACCCGCTGCGCGGCGATCCGCGCTTCGAGAAAATCGTCGCCTCGCTCGCGCCGAAAGAGAAGTAGATTCAGCAGAAATGGCGGAAGAGGAAAAAACAAAGCTGCGCCTGGAAATCGCGCATGTTCTCTTCATCGACATTGTCGGATACTCGAAGCTGTTGATCGATGAACAATCGGAAGCATTGCACGAACTGAATCAGATCGTGCGCAACACCGAAGCGGCACGCGGAGCCGACACCGCGGGCCAGCTCATTATTCTCCCCACCGGCGATGGCATGGCGCTGGTTTTCACCGGCTCGGTCGAAGACCCAGTAGAATGCGCCTTGCAGATCAGCCAGGTGTTGCGCGCGCAGCCGAGTTTGCCAGTGCGGATGGGCATTCACAGTGGCCCCGTGCATCACGTCGCCGATGTGAACCAGCGCGAGAACATCGCCGGCGCCGGCATCAACATTGCCCAGCGGGTGATGGATTGTGGCGATGCCGGTCACATTCTGGTTTCGAAACGCGTGGCCGACGACCTCGCGCAATATCGTCACTGGCAGCCTTTCCTTCACGACCTCGGCGAGTGCGAGGTTAAACATGGACTGCGTCTTAATCTCGTTAATTTGTTTAAAGATGGGAT
>Ga0070706_100007301_pt1 | contig 10373 bp, 4 predicted proteins | sample KBSK5501metaG_FD_65476 | JGI IMG/M metagenome (GOLD analysis project Ga0070706, IMG submission 65476) | Corn, switchgrass and miscanthus rhizosphere microbial communities from Kellogg Biological Station, Michigan, USA - KBS K5-50-1 metaG | ecosystem: Host-associated > Plants > Roots >...
TGCAGAGTCTGTTGCCGGACCAGAAATACATCGGCCGAGTCAACGTCTCCGCTCGCGTTCACATCGCCCAGGAGCACGCCCATCGGAATGTTTAGATCGACAGTGTCCGTGCCATCGCTAAGTCCGTTGAGAGAAATGGTCAGTCTCTCCGGAACATTTGGGACGCTGTGGAGATCGACGGTGATGACATTGCCGCTCACGTTATATGTCGATGGAATCATCATATTGTTGCTATCGCTAACTGAGACACTGCCCGGGCCGGTAACGTTATTTGCAAAGGTTAAGATTACCTCATGGTCGTGTCCGAAATTGGGAGTGCCTTGAGGATCAGTCCCCGTGTTTCGGCGGCATTCAATACCGAGAGGGCCGGTGCGCGGAAGCGGAACGTCAAAGAATGGCGTCGGCTTGGTTGTTCCATGGTATTTACGGGACACCGCGTTAACTGCTGCGAGCTGTCCGCCGACCTCGTAGGCGCCGATATCAGTGCCGTCGCCGCCTGTAGCATTCGCCGCCGAAGTATCAAAAGTGCGTACCCCACCGCGTTGGTCAGTGGTTAAGCCAAAGCTCTTGCCGGCATCGATCACTGGACTACCAGAAGCCGGAGCGATTGTATCGGTCCCGCCTCCATTGTTCTGCAGGATTCCCAATTGGGGAGATATCGGCGAGGCCGTTGTCCCCACCTGGTCACCAGTCGCGGTAAAACCTGTGCCGAAGTCGCCATCATCAATGAAGTTATAGCCAGACGAGGTAAATGCGCCTTCCACGTCGTCGGCGCTGCCGTTGGTCGCCACAATCGTGTTCGCCACCGTACTGCTGCCGCCACTGGCTGCCGACAATCCGCCGTTACTGCTTCCAGCCGGTCCCATCGTAGAACCGGTGCCGCCGCCTGCACCCCCAGTCCCTCGGTTACCGTACACCGTCGCCGAAGTAATGGTCATATTGCCCGGGACAAAACTATCGTTGGCATTAAACACGGTGCCGTTAGCATTGCCGCCCGCGCCACCAATGCCACCGCCGGAGCCACTCCCACCGGCGCCCCCTTTGGCGTTGTTGGCGAAGAATGTGCAATTGTTAACGACCAAACGCCCGTTGTTGTAAACGCCCGATCCCTGAGCAGCACCGCCGGCACCGCCGCTTCCCGCACCGAACGTGCGCGAGTTCCCCGCCGCGCCATTAGCCTTGTTAAAGCCGATGGTGCAACGGTTCAGAGTCAGAGAACCGCCATTGAAAACACCTCCGCCTGCTCCCGCGCCACCGGCTCCGCCAACAACGCTATTGGTCGCTCCGTTCGCCGTATTATTGATCACGGCGCAATCATTGAGTGTGAGAGTCGCCTGATTATAAATTCCGCCGCCAAAACCTGCCGCGCCACCGCTGGATGGCGCGTTGTACGTCCCATCGCGAATCGTGAGGCCCGACATCGTGCTGCTGCCCGTGTTCACCTGAAAGACCCGAATCGCGGTGTTGCCGCTGACCGTGAGGGAGCGCGCGCCGGGTCCGGTGATTATGGTGTCGCCATTGACATTCAGTGTGCCGAGATTCGCCTGCAGACTGATCGAGCCTGTCACACTCGGAGCGAAGTTGATCGTATTAAGCCCTTCGTCACTATTGGTCGCGTTAATTGCTTCGCGCAACGTGCAGTCGGTTTGGCTGCACACTCCATCGTCGTGGTCATCAGTGGTCGTGACGGTGAAGATGATGCCGGTTTGCAGATTTATCTCGACCGCGCCGATATCGCATCCGTCACCGCCGGTTGCATTAGGGTAAGATGGGTCATCGAAGGGCCTCGGTTGACTACGCTGGTCGAACGGCAGGCCAAAGTTGTTCCCTTGGTCGATGGCTGGACTTCCCGCGAGGGGCGCCATGGTGTCGGTTGGGCCGCCGTGGTTTTGCAGCGGACTGAGTTTCGCATCGATCGGTGCCGCAGTGGTGCCAACTAAATCGCCGGTCGTGGTAAACCCGCTGCTGAAATCCCCGATCCCAATCAAGTTGTAACCCGAAGAAGTAAACGCCCCTTGAGTATCTGCAGCGTTGCCAATATTTCCGGCCACGATCGTGTTGGCGACGGTATCACTACTGCCGCTGGCGGCGAACACACCGCCATTACTACCGCCATTCGGACCATGCATAGCGCCGGAGCCATAACCCGCGCCTCCTCTGCCGGTGTTGCCGCTAACGGTCGCAGAGGTGAGCGTCATTGTCCCCTGATTGAAAACGGCAGCGCCGTTTCCATCACCGCCTGCGGCTTGCAGTGTGCCTCCGCTGCCGGCGCCACCCGCGCCGCCGGTAGCCGTATTGCCGCTGAAGGTGCAATTGTAGACAGCTAATGAGCCACCGCCGTGATTGAAAACCGCACCTCCCTGGCCAGCACCGCCGTCGCCACCCGGGCCTAACGTGCCCCCGCTGGAAAGCGCACTGCCTGCTGCCCCGTTGGCGGCGTTACCACTGAACGTGCAACGGTTCAGCTTTAAGGTGCCGCGATTGAAGATAGCGCCGCCCTGCCCGGTGCCACCCACACCGGCACTTGCGATATTGCTTGCCCCAGTCGCAACATTGTTGATGAAAGCACAATCCTCTAAAGTCAGGCCACCGCTGAAACTAAAAATCGCACTACCCTGGTGAATCTCTCCATGATTATCAGTTGAGGGCGCATAATTTCCATTCTCAATCGTGAGCCCGGAGATAGTGCAGCGGTTAGCGGTCGTATCGAAGGCAAAAATACGATGGGTGTTGTTGCCGCTCACCGCCAGCACTCGCGCGCCGGGGCCAGTGATCGTTAGGCGGCCAGTAATGTTTAGCTGATCAAAGTCGGTGCCGCCCAATACAATCGTTCCTTTTAAGCCAGACGCGAAGGTAATCGTCTGAGGATTAGTATTAGTGGATCGAGCATTGGCTCGCGCGACCGCTTCACGTAATGTGCAATCGGCGGCGCCGCATACACCATCGTCATGATCGTTCAGAGTATTGACCACCCAGGGCGGTCCATCCTGCACCGGATCAGCAGGCGATTCGTAGGCGCCGATATCGGTACCGTCGCTGGCGTTGGCGACAGTGGGATTATCAACAGGCCGAGGATTACCGCGCTGGTCGGTTGTCGATCCAAAACTGTTGCCCTTGTCAATGGCGGGGCTTCCAAAGAGCAAGGCAATCGTTTGGGTCGGTCCACCGTTATCCTGTAAGCCATACGGATCAAGCTTTGGATCAGTGTTGCGGATGTCCCCCCCTGCATTTAAGAACCCGCCCGGCCCGGTGAGCCCGTCGCCACCGGCCGCATCGTTGCTCAGATTGAATCCTTCCGAAGTGATTGTTCCGCCATTGTTGACGAGATTAGCGCCTGAGGAGCCAGTCTTCAGGATGGTACTGCCCAACGTCAATGTCCCGCCACTAAGGTAGATACCACCCGCATCGGTGCCGGTATTCCGACTGAAAGTACAGTTCTCAATCGTGGCTGTGGCTGTGGCGCCACCGTGCCAAATACCGCCTGCGCTCGCGTCCAAACGGCCGTTGCCGCTAAAAGTGCTATTGTTAACGGTCAGGCTTCCACTGTGGCTAAAAATGCCGCCGCCGACGCTTTCACAATCATTGCTGCCGAAGGTGCTGCCCGTCACAGTGACAGTGGATTGCCCGTTGGAGCCGCGATCGGCCCGAATAGCGCCACCCTCGTTCGCAAGATTGTTGAGGAAGGTGCAATTGATCACACGAAGAGTAGCGCTTCCATGAAAATCACTCGTACCATCGGCAAAACTCGAAACAGCGCCGCCGAAATCCCCGTTGTTATTTGTAAAGACGCAGCTATCGAGAGTTAATTCGTGGGACTGGCCGAAAACGCTATAGGAGATAGCGCCTCCTTGAAGGGCGCCGTTGTTGTTAACGAAGACGCAACTGGTCACCGTCATTTCCGCAATGCCATAAATCGCGCCACCGCCGAGCGTATCGACGCCGGCAAGGTTCCCATTCATGATGGTGAGCCCGGAGATTCCTAGTGGAGCCTCGACGTCGAAAATCCGGAAGTTCGACGCGCTGCTGCTTCGCGTGATCGTCAGATTGGAAGCTCCGGGTCCCTGGATGATGAGGAAGTGATCGATATATAACCGATTGCTGGTGAGCGTGATCGTGCCGGTCACAGCAAAATTAATCGTATCGCCATTCCTTGAAGCGGTGATGGCGTCGCGCAGAGAGCCCGTACCGCTGTCGCCCAGGCTTGTGACGGTGAAGGTGTTGGCCGACGCCGACTCGACTGCAAGGAACAGCAGAATGGCAGCATTAAGACATCGAAAAAATCCAGTGCTCATGACAGATATACCGCAGGAAGGTCGGCGCCAGACACGACCAAAGAATGCCGGTTGTCCGTGGCGATCACGGGCAGACCATCGGTTCCGAATTTACCGCCCGTAACGTAGTATGTCCCAGCGCTGGCGAGATTGCTGGTGTCGTCCTGGTTAATGTGATTAAGCCTGATAATGGCCGCTTTCAGTCCGGCGACATCGACGTCGGTGATATTGAAGGTGGCGGCGGGCGCCAAATGGGCCGACACAAACAGAAGGGCGGTTCTCGTTACCAGTCGAAACGGTGCAGTGGCCATTCACATTGTACTGTCCCAAATTTGGCGCGAGGTTACGCGGAAAAGTGGGTTTTTCTGACAGGAACTCCGAACACCCAACATCGAACGTCGAACGCCGAACTACGACTCTGAATTGGACGTTGGGCGTTGAGCGTTGGTCAACGAAGCGGAGGCTTGGCGTGCGGCGACTGCTCAGTGGAATAGGACGGATGGCCCGGTGGTCCGTCCCTACCATTGATGAGATGGCTACCCGTTCGGCGCCAGGGAGGCGACGATTTTTTCAAAGCGAGGATCACCCCGCAGCGGATCCCAAAACGGGAGCAGTTTCAATCGGCCATAGCTAACGGGGCTCGGATAGCGAATAGCAGTGGCAAGCTCTTCGCAGGCGAGATCTTTGTCCCCCAGCCAGGCAGCGATCATCGCGAAATACTCGATCATGACCGGGCCATTGATTGCATCTTTTTCCACCGGGAGAAGCTCGATGGCGCGCCGGCCTTCGCGCAGCGCCTCCTCTTTTCGCCCAAGAGCCGCGTCGATCAAGCCAAGGACGCACAGCGGCGGGCCGTAATTTGGTTGCGCCTGGACACTTTGTTCCTGTTCCGCCCGCGCAGCAATGAAGGCCGACCGCGCTTTGGCCTCGTCTTTGGTCATTCGAGCGATAATGCCTTCTACAAATGGTCGATTAAAATGAACAGTCTCCTCATTGTAGGGGGGATTTTGGCCTGCCGCGATCAAGGCATCCTTCGCCGCAGCGAAATCGCGCTCGAGGAATGCACAACTGAGCCAGCTATCGGCGATCTGCTGGATTGCGGTCGGATTTGTAGCCCGAATCGAATCGATCATTTGATGCAGGGGTTGGGCGTTGCCTTTCCAATCTAACTCCACCGTTGCGCGCCCTACTTTCGTTACGACATCATTCGGCTCAATGGCCAGCGCACGATCAAAGGTCGATTTTTCTCCATCATAGCGCCGAAGATATAGGTAACTGCCCGCAATCTGCTGCAGCGTGAAAATGTTGCGCGGATCGAGAACAACTGCGCGCTCGAGGCTACGCAATCCCTCTTCGTGTTTACCTCGGCGACGCTCGATATAACCCGTCAGTTCGAATACTCGGGAATCATTGGGCAAGCTTTGGCGAGCAACTTCCAGTTCAGCCAGCGCACCGTCGTAATCGAGATATCCTCGATAAAGGTTCTCCGCACGCGCGAGGTGTGCCTCGCCCGCATCTGGGCGGAGGCGAAATGCCGCCTCGACGGCCGCTTCCGCGGCAGCCAGACGTGCCGGGGTATGGTCATGACCAAGGATGTAGAGGAGGTCATGGGTCCAGACCAGTTGGCAATAAGCTTGAAAAAAAGCTGGGTCTCGCGCGACCGCCTGGTTCAACAGGTCAGCCGCCTGCAGCAATTCCGGTTTTCCGCTATTGCTAAGGGTCGCCGCCAGAAAAAGATTTTTGGCGCGAGTGTAGAGATCGAAAGCGGTGAGATCGGCGGTTGGTGGTTGCTCAATGGAGTGTTTTTCAGTGGGTGAGATTTTGGCGTGAAGCTGCTCAGCGACTTTTTGTGCGATCTCGCTCTGGATTGCGAATATGTCATTCAACTCGCGATCGTATTCCTCCGCCCAGACGTGCGTGTCGGTGCGCGCGTCGATTAGCTGCGTGTTTAAATGGATCTTGTCCGCATTCCTGCGGACGCTTCCCTCCAGCACGTGAGACACACGAAGCGCATCACCGATCTGACGAATGTTCCGTGCGCCACGATATTGCATGACGCTCGTTCGGCTGATCACCTTGAGATCGGCAATCTTTGCCAGCTTCGTCAAGATGTCGTCCTGCACGCCATCGGCAAAAAACGCGTTCTCTTTGTTTTCACTCAGATTTTCAAACGGCAGCACGGCGATGCCAGTAGTTGGCGGAGAGTGGATTAAGTCGCTTTTCCAAATGATCACGCCCACCGCCGCTACCAGACCAGCCAGCGACAGTATTGAGAAGGCGGTGGTGGGATTGCGTTGTAGCCATTTCCTTCCATGGGTGAAGACACCAGTGGGTCGCGCCCGGATTGGCTCGCGTCGTAGCCACCGTTCAAGATCTTCGGCCAGCGAGAGAGCGGAAGCGTAGCGGCGCTGCGGATCTTTCTCGAGGCACTTGAGGCAGATCGTGGAGAGGTCGCGATCTACTTTTGGATTTAAAAGTCGCGGTTGCCGCGGATCAGTTTCCAAGACCAACCGAACAGTTTCGTAGGTTGTTCTCCCAACAAAAGGTGGATGTCCGGTCAGCAGTTGGTACAACACTGCGCCGAGACCGTAAATATCTGTCGCGCTTGTGAGCGCCACGTTGTTACCGTTTGCTTGTTCTGGCGCCATGTAGCTGGGTGTGCCCAGCACTTCCGTCGTGCGGGTAACGGTACTTTCTGTCTCGACCAGTCTGGCCAGGCCGAAATCGGTAAGATGCGGTTCGCCCTCTGCATCAAGCAAAACGTTTCCCGGTTTGATATCCCGATGCAGGATGCCGTGCTCGTGGGCGTAGTGCACGGTGCGCGCCAGCTTTGCAATGAGTTCCGCTGCGCGACGGATCGGTATTGGTTCGCGCCTAACTACTTCGTCCAGCTGGCCACCTTCGACCAGATTCATGCTGAAGTAGCAACAACCGTCGCCCTCGCGGATTTCGTGAATTGGAACGATGAACGGATGGTTTAGGCTGGCGGCTGCCTCGGCTTCGAGGCGGAAGCGCCTCAGATGTGCCTCGGTTGCCCACTGGCTGACACCAATGACTTTTAATGCAACTGTCCGGTTGAGACTTTTCTGCCGGGCGCGATAAACCACGCCCTGACCGCCCCGGCCAATTTCCTTCAACAACTCGTAGTCGTCGAATTCCATCGGCATCCGTGCCGGGCTCGATCCGAGAGCCTCATCATGTTCGTCCAACAGCGACCCGAGACCAGTCTTAAACAGACACAAACTGCAAAATCCTTGCGGAGCGTCCGCGAAGATCTTGCTTCCGCATTTGCCGCAAATGCGGCTTACGCTTGTCATTTGGCTTTTCGGGCGGTCAGTCACCTGCATATGTACTGTGCCAAATTTCGCGAGAGGTTACGGTTGCAGTACAGAAATGAAATGCCGCAACTCGTCTTCCACGTCGCCCGGCATAGCGACGGTCTGAGCGATCTCCTCGCGCAACAACACCCGATATCGCTGACGCAGGCGGTAGAATGCCTGCTTCACCGCATTTTCGGTCATACTTAATTCCTGCGCGATCTTTGCCTGCGAGGACCGGTCCGGTTCGTCGGCGAGCAGTTGCTTTAACTGCTCGAACAAGAGTGCATTGCCTGCCACGCGATATTCTTCGCCGAGCCGGGCGAGCACTTGCTCCAGCAGAGTTAAAGCCCATCGCCGCTCATAAATTCGGTCGGCGCTCAACATGTCCGCTGGCTCGAGATCGGCGCACTCCCGCGCGAGCAGTTCTTCCAATGGCACCGGCAGTCGACCTTCACCACGCTTGACAGTCATCGCGCGACGGTGCGCTTTACCCAGGAAATTTTTGACTGATGCGAGAAGATAGGAACGTAAACGCCCCTTTTCGCGGCGGACTGCGTCCAGGTCTTTCCTTTCAAGCAGCAGCGCAAAAAAACCTTGGGTAAGGTCTTGCGCTTCCTCTGGGGTGTAGCCCTGCCGCCTCACGAAGCCATAGAGCGGCCACCAGTAAATGCGGCAAATCTTCTCAAGCGCTTCTTCCGCCGCGGGCGATTCACCTTGCGCAGTTAAGACCACGCTCCAATGCGTGGTCGCGAATGCGGCAGCTCGGTTCTGCGCGCTGCCGCCAACCCCCATCGTCAGTGACGTCACCTGATCATCAGCAGGCACCCTGTAATGCAAGCAAAAAGTCGCGGTAAAATCAAGCCTGCATCCTGCGAGCGATCAGTGCCGCTTGGGGGGCGGCGAGAACGCCGTTTTGGGACCGGCTGAAGGGAAGCCCCCGGGGCCAACGAACGGAAGCGCCTAATGACTCTGTCGAGTCAACAAATGAGGTAAGACGCGATGCGTTACACGGTTACATTGGTTCCCCCTCCGATCCCAAACGCTCGCGAGAGCCTTCGGAGTTCGGGTCGAGGAATGACAATTGAGAGAAGTTTCCGTTTACGAACTGCCTTTTGAGCGTTTCAGTTGGGCCGTGACCGAACAGAAGAAAATTTTTGGAACGGATGGCGTGCGCGGCATCGCCAATGTTGAGCCGGTGACGGCTGAGACCGCCCTTAAACTCGGCCGCGCCGCCGCCCATGTTTTCACGCAACTTAACCCGCGCACCATTCCGGAAGGCGCGCGTCCGAAAATCGTCCTTGGCAAAGATACCCGCCTCTCGGGTTACATGCTCGAAAACGCGCTCGTCGCCGGCATCACTTCGCTCGGGGTCGATGTTTTGATCATCGGCCCGTTGCCCACCCCGGGGGTCGCTTATATCACCCGCTCTTTACGTGCCGATGCCGGCATCGTCCTCTCCGCCTCTCATAATCCATACGAAGACAACGGAATTAAATTTTTCCGGCACGACGGTTACAAACTGGACGATCAAATCGAGGAAAAGATCGAGCAGCTGGTTTTTACCGGCGAGATTGATTCGATCCGGCCCACGGCCGGAAAAATCGGACGGGCCGCGCGGATTGATGATGCGCTTGGCCGATATGTAGAATTCGCCAAGACCAGTTTCCCGCGCAGAATGTCGCTCGAGGAATTGCGCATTGCCGTGGATGTGGCAAACGGCGCTGCTTACAAATCGACTCCCTGTATTTTGCGCGAACTTGGCGCCGAGGTCACGTTGGCGCATGACGAGCCGAATGGTATGAACATCAACGCGCAATGCGGCAGCACTTTCCCACAGGAAATCCAGCGCCTGGTCAAGGAGACTGGTGCCAATGTGGGCATCACCCACGACGGCGATGCTGATCGCGTCCTGCTCTGCGATGAAAACGGGGAGATTGTCGATGGCGACGAGATTCTCGCTATCGCCTCGATCGACTTTTTGCGGACCGGTCGGCTCGAACAAAATACCCTCGTCGCTACGGTCATGAGCAATTTCGGCCTGGACGAGACAATCGCCGCTGCGGGTGGGAGGGTGATTCGGACCAAGGTGGGCGATCGTTACGTCATCGAAGAGATGACCCAGCGAAAGCTGAATCTCGGCGGCGAACAAAGCGGACATATCATCTTCCGCGATTTTACGACCACGGGGGATGGCATCATTAGCGCGCTGCAAATCTTGCGCATCATGCACGAAACGGGCGCGTCCCTCAGCAAACTGAAAACCTGCCTGAAGAAATATCCGCAGGCGCAGCGGAATTTGCACGTGAAAGATAAACCGCCGCTGACTGAACTGCCCGCGGTCATGAAACTCGTGCACGAGGCCGAGAAGGAACTTTCTGGCAAGGGCCGGGTTCTTTTGCGTTATTCCGGGACCGAGCCAAAAATTCGCCTCTTAATAGAAGGACGTGAGTTGGATCAAATCGATCGCCAGGCCAACCGTATCGCCGATGCAATTCAAAGCGCAATCGGAGCGAATTGAGAAACCAAATGAATCAGCCGTCATTCCGAGCGAGGTCGAGGAATCCCGTTGCGAAACCGTACCGGTAACTTGACGGGATCCTTCGACTCCGCTTCGCTGCGCTGAGGATGACACGCCCTTTGTTCCCAACAGACCTATGACGCTCTCGCAAGTCATCGAAGCACTTCTCTTTAGTGCGCCAAAACCTTTGTCGGTTGCGGAAATTACGGCCGCCATCAAAGGCGCGGGCGCGGAAGATGAGCTTTCGCCTAACGAATTTGCGCG
>Ga0070706_100007302_pt1 | contig 10372 bp, 10 predicted proteins | sample KBSK5501metaG_FD_65476 | JGI IMG/M metagenome (GOLD analysis project Ga0070706, IMG submission 65476) | Corn, switchgrass and miscanthus rhizosphere microbial communities from Kellogg Biological Station, Michigan, USA - KBS K5-50-1 metaG | ecosystem: Host-associated > Plants > Roots >...
GTCGCGCTGCATCCCGGCAGCGGCGGCGCGGCGAAATGCTGGCCGCCCAGCTCGTTTGCGGCGCTGACGGCGGCGCTCCACCGCGCTGGGGCCACGCCGCTGCTGATCGCCGGCCCGACGGATGCCGCGGCTGTCAAGGCTGTCATGCGGGCGCTGCCCTCGGATGCTGCCACGCTGCCGGTGGCGCGTGATCTTGCGCTGGGCACGCTCGCGGCGCTGCTCACACGTTGCGCGGCCTTCATCGGCAACGACTCTGGGGTGTCGCACCTCGCGGCCATGCTCGGCATGCCGACGCTGGCGCTCTTCGGGCCGACCGATCCCGCGGCCTGGGCGCCGCTCGGCCGGCACGTCCGCGTGCTGCGGTCACCCTCCACGGCTATCGCGGCGCTGCCGGTGGCGGAGGTATACAGGGCCATCGGAACGTGGCTGCGCTAGCCACCGTGCGGCGAGACGAAAGTACCAGCAACCCGAAGCTGATTGACGCTCGTGTGGCGGGCGCTGGTACAATGGGTACGCCTGCGCTCGCCGGGCAGGCAGGCAGGCGCGCATGGCGGCGAGCACGAGAGGATGTGGGGGCGGGGCTGCGGATGAGACGGCTATCGTGGCTGGACAGCCTGGTGTATGGCTTCCAGCATCGCTGGGAGACCAACCCGCAGTACCGCGCCGCCGTCTCGGGCGTCGTGGGCTTGCTGACGATCCTGATGCTGTGCGCCTGCCTGGGCGTCCTGACCACCGTCGCCAACGCCACCCTGGCAGGCTTTGGAGCGGGGAGCTCGGGCGGCGTGCTCGTCTCGACAGATACCGGCACCGGCAAGCTGGCGGCGGGGCAGAAATTTCCGACGGCGACACCGCCGTCGCTGCCGGCGGGCGCGCTGGCGGCCGGCGCCATCCCCAACTCGCAAACGCCAAAGCCGGGGCCGACCGAAGCGCCGACGCCGACCGATACGCCAACCGCGACGCCCTGCACGAGCAACTGCGGCGGTGGTGGCGGAGGCGGAGGCGGAGGTGGCAACGCTGGCACCGTATCGGGCAGCGCCAGTCCGACACCCTGGGTGCACGGGCAGACGGGCGTCATTCATGCGCACACCAGTGCGGGCAACGTGGGAATCGCGATCATCCTGCAATACGCCAACGGCGTAACGCAAACGTACGAGCCGGCGGGGCAGACCGATGGCGCCGGGAACTTCACCTATTCGGTGCAGGTTCTGAACAGCCCTGGACAAGCGAAGATCACGATTATGGCCAACTTCACGCCTATCGCGTACGCGGACGTGTACCAGCAGGTAGCATAGGGGACAGGCGCCCGGCACGGGGGCGTCTTCCCGTGGTCAAGCAACGGAAGCGGCACCATGCAGAGATTCCAGAGACCATTCCGACGCATCTCCTGGCTGGACAATCTGGTCTATGGCTTCCAGCATCGCTGGGAGACCAACCCGCAGTACCGCGCCGCCGTCTCGGGGGTGGCCGGCCTGGCGATGGTCCTCGTGCTGTGCGCTTGTTTGGGCATCCTGACCACTGCCGCCAACGCGGCACTGGCAGGTTTCGGGGTGGGGAACGGGAACGGACTGCTCGGCACGAACGATACCGGTACCGGCAAGTTGGCGCCGGGGCAGAAATTTCCCACGGCGACGCCGCTGACGCTGCCGCCAGGGTCGGTGGCGGGTGGCGCCATCCCCAACTCGCAGACGCCGAAGCCGGGGCCAACGGCGACTCCCACGCAGCCAGAAGCGACTCCCACGCAGCCGGGCGGGGGCGGGGGCGGACCAACAACGTGCGACGGCGGCAGCCACGGCGGCACTTGGGCGTTCACGCCGTGCCCCTTAGTTCACAGCCAGAACGCGACGCTTTCCGTCCATGCCTCGAACGCGGCGGGACGTACTCTATACGTGCTGGTGTCGTTCAACCAATCGAACTGCACGCTGCTGCAGAATCCCACGCTGGACGCGGCAGGCAATTGGAGCATGACGTTCCAGGTACCGGCATGTGGGGCGAATAGCCAGGTGCCGATAAGCGGTGAGATTGACACCGGCCTGTACGTCATGGGCATCAGCGCGGCGCCGGTTCAGTAGCGGACGCGAAAAGGCGCGCGGCCGACGTTCCCAGCACTGGGAAGACGCGGCCACGCGCATGCGGCGCCAGACTATCGCCAATTTGTCGCCCGGGTCGGCACGAGAAGCAGCTAGTAGCGGCTACAGGTAGCCACAGCGCAGCGTGATGATCCCCGGCGCAAAGTGGTTGGCCTTGGCGAGATATTCCTGCTCATTGGCCTCGATCATCAGCTTGTGCATGACCACGACATCGCCATCTGGGAGCGGGTCCACGGGCTGGAGGCACAGATCCATGATCGCGTGCCCCTGTTCATACACGCGGACCAACCCACCCGCGCCCGGAATGCGATAGGTACGCTGCGGGATGTGCGGGCTGGTTACCTCGATATAGCCATGACGTGTCAACTGCTGATACTGGCCCACCGAGAGTAGCTCGCGCATCAGCCCATTCGCGCGGCGCTCGGCGGCGATGCGGCCGCTCAGGAAGTTGGTCCAGCGGGTCCACGGGGCGCCGCCGGACTGCGTGAGCAGCGTCATCGCAAGTAACAGGAACAGCACCCACACGGCCAGTACCAGCACGAGGGCTTCCCAGATCATGCGCGTCAGCCTCCTACGACGCGCGGCACCAGCAGGACTTGCTCGGCGGTCTGATCGAAGCGCTCAACCTTGACGGGCGAGCCACCGGTCTCGACCTGGAACGCGGTTGCCCCACGGGCGCGCTCCAGATTGAAGATGCGCTCCGCCTCGCGTACCGCGGCTACCGCCTCCGGGTCTCCTACCTCCACTTTCTTGACATCCCACGCGACGCGGTCATCGCCACGCCTCGACATCACACGCAGCATACCCATAGTCCAGGTCCTCCTGTCCGTCAGTACGACACTCGCGGGCGTCCGTGTACCGAAGCGCCTCGATGCCCTGCTTTCCGCACAAGCTGTACCACGACATGCAGGCGTACACTCCGCCTCGCACAACTGCTGGTGGAGACGGCGTGCGCGCCAGGCGCGGGGTGTTAGGGACGGCTGGGGGGCGCGGGGATCGGGCGCCGCAATGGAAGCTCCACGGTAAACGTGCTGCCGCGGCGCGGCTCGCTCTGGACGGAGACGGCCCCGCCATGTTGCTCGGCGATGATGCGCACGATGGCGAGGCCGAGACCCTGGCCGTGCGTGCGGCCGTTCGACGGGGAAGGGTTGACCTGGAAGAAGCGGTCGAAGATCTTATCCTGATGCTCTGGGGCGATGCCGACGCCGGTATCGGTGACCCGAACGAATATGCGATCGGTGGCCTGCTCGGCGGAAACGGTGACTGTGCCGCCTGGCGCAAATTTCATGGCATTTGTGAGCAGATTGCGCAGCACCTGCACCAGTCGCGGTCCGTCCGCCTCGATCACCGGCAGCGACAGCGGCTCCCGCACCAGCAGCTCCACGTCGGAAACCCTGGCCACGACCTCGAGCTCGTCCACCATTTCACGGATGCTGCGCACGAGATCGACCTCTTTGAAGCTCAGCGAGAACTGGCCGGCGTCGCGGCGCGACACGAGCAGCAAGTCGTCCACCATCGAGGTGAGGTGGGCGCTGCCTGCACGTGCCCGGCTCAAAAACTGGACCTGTTTTTCCGTGAGCGGGCCGCCGGCCCTCTCCAGCGTGATATCCAGGTAGCCGGTGATCGTCTGCAGTGGCGCGCGCAGCTCGTGCGAGACCATCGAGAGGAAATTGCTCTTCATCTGGTCCATCTCGCGCGCGGCCGTCACATCGCGCCCCACCAGCAGCAGACGTCGCCCGTGCGGGCTGTGCACCGGCGTGACACTGAAGTCTACGAAGCGCCGCGTCTGCTGTCGCGGCTGCGAGGTATTCGCGCGGACCTGGCCGGCGGCCAAGGGCAACTCGCACTCGATATGTGGCACCGACTCGCCCGTCTGCAGCGCTCGCACTAGCGAGCTCTCATCGTCGCAGAGCACGCACGTGGATTCGGCCTCACGCTGATGCGTATTGAGAGCATCACAGCAGGAGAGGCCGAGGATTTGCTCGCGTGGGCGAGCGGCCAGCCGGGCGAATGCGTCGTTGACCTCGACGATGATCAGTGCGCCGTCGACCACCGCGATCGCATCCGACGCGGCGGCGTAGATGGCCGCCTGTTGCTCGCGCTCGGCGCGTGCCGTCTGATACAGCTCGGCATTTTCGATTGTCGCCGCGACGATGTTGCTCAGGTTGAGCATGGCGCCCAGCTCGCCGGGCAGGAAAGACTGATGCCGAGCCAGCATGATGACGCCGCGCAGACGGCCTTTCGAGACCAGAGGCACACAGAGGATCGCGAGCTCGTCGCCCGCCAGGAACATGTCCGTGACCTGACCGATCTCACCCTGCCCCGGCGAGGAGACGCGGGCACGGCGATGCTTGGCGGTCCATGCCGCGCTGGACCGTGGATCGTCCAGGCTGATCTCCGCGCCGCCCAGGCGCCCCAGTCGCGGACCCATCCCGGTGACGACGCGCAGGGTATCATTGTGCTCTTGATATGCGTAGATCACGACGTCGTCGCAGGTAATGACTTTGCGGGTGCTGGCGACGATGAGCTCGAAGACCTGGCTGGGATCGAGCGAGCTGGTGAGGGCGCGCGTGGCGTCCAGCAGCGCGCTGAGCTCGCGCGCGTACGCTTTCGAGGCCTCGGCCTGGCGCGTCTTGCTGATGGCGAGCACGGCCTGGTCTGAGAACACCTGCAAGAGCTGCCGACGCCGGTCGTCGAAGGCGGCGACCTCGTCGCTGGAGACGGTGAGTGTGCCGAGCAGCTGGTCCTGGTCTATTAACGGCACACAGAGCATCGAGCGTATGCTGGAGTTGCCGAGCGGCTTGAAGCGCGCATCGCGCGTGACATCCGAGACGATCACCGGCTCCAGGTGCGCCGCCACCCAGCCAGCGATACCTTCGTTCGGACGGAAGCGCGAGCGTTTGGGGCCCTCGGGTCCGGCGCCCAGTGCTGCCCAGGTGACGAGGTCGCCGCTCTCCGAATCGAGCAGCGCGACGGAGACCGAAGGCACGGCGAGTAGCTCGCCGACATTGCGCACCAGCTGTTCCAGCGTTGTCGTGAGGGCTTGCGCGTCCACGCCGCCGAGATACTCGCTCATGGCCGCATTCCTCTCCGCGCTCCGGTACGTACCGCCCGACTGCATCCTGCAATAGTATGCTGCATGTTAGAACGCGCTACTGTTACTTGGGTCACGGCCGCATTGTGACTGCTCACCGCACGGCGTCGTGCGCTCATTCCTTTGGGAGTGTCTGCAGCTTGGTTGGGGTGTGCGAAGACGACGGACGGGGCATTGGCCCTCGGTTTCGCACCGCCTCGATGTGGTGAGTACACGAGGCGAGGTATGTAGATGCCTTCAAGAGTATATATCACGCCCTCGTGCTTCGGCAGTTCGCTGTGCATCCCGCAGGCGGTGAGGACGCGCGCCAGAGGCGCCGCAAGAGCGCCCATGGGAGAGGAGTGCTGAGGCGTTGCGGCTGCGTGGCGCACATTGGTATAATGGGCGCACGCTGGGGCACCCGCGAGCTCCTGATATGACATGCGGCGCTGGCAGTCTGAGCCGGTGCGACGGTCAGCGATGCAGCGGCGGAGGATGGGGGACACGCATGCTCGGGCGGGTGTTGAAGAACCGCTACAAACTCATCGACGAGCGCGGCAGTGGCAGCATGGCCACCGTCTACATCGGCCGCGATCTCGAGACCAATCGCCTGTATGCCGTCAAGGTGCTGAGCCGGCAGGCCGCCGCCGAAAGCGAGCTGGTCGAGCGCTTCCAGCGCGAGTTCGAGCTATTGACCCGCCTCTCCGGCCCGCATGTCGTGAGCCCCGTCGACTTCGGCGAGGATCGCGGCAGCCTCTTCATCGTGATGGATTACATCGACGGGCATAACCTCAAGCATGCCGTCCTCACGCATGGCCCGTTCCCCCTCAGCCGCGCGGTGGATTGCGTCGAGCAGGCGGCCGCGGGTGTCGCGGCGGCGGCAGACCAGTCCATCGTGCACCGCGACATCAAACCGCAAAATCTCTTACTCAGCGCCTCCAACGTCGTCAAGCTGACGGACTTCGGTCTGGCGCGCAGCCACGAATCGCGGGATATCACGGTCACCGGCTTCTTCGTCGGCACCCCCTTCTATGTCGCGCCGGAGCAGGTAGAGAACAGCCGCCGCGCGGATGTGCGCGCCGACCTGTATTCGCTGGCCTGCGTCTTCTTCGAGCTCCTCACCGCGCGCGTGCCCTATGACGGCGAGCACGCCTGGGACGTCGTCTTACAGCACCTGAACGGGCCGATTCCCTCGGTATGCGCTATGCGCACGGAGCTGGCCACGGAGTACGACGCGTTCTTTTCGCGCGCACTCGCAAAGCAGCCAGGCGACCGTTACCAGACGCCGCGCGCCTTCGTTGAGGCGATTGAAGCCCTGCCGACCTCCGAGCCAGGCACAGGTGGGCAGCCGGCGGCGAGCGAGCAGTCCGGCGTGCTGATTACACCTTCCGGCGCGCAGCTGCTGCTGACCGCGCCAGATATGGTGATCGGGCGCAGCGATCCACAGCGGGGTGTGCGTCCCGACCTGGATTTGCTGGCCTTCGATCCTGCGCAGACGGTCTCTCGGCGCCACGCGCGTCTGACACGCAGCGCCGGCCATTTCTACATCGAGGACTTGAACGCATTCAACCGGACGCGGGTCAACGGCACTCCGCTTGTGCCGCACCAGGAGGCCGAGCTCCATACGGGCGACGCCTTGCGGCTTGGAAACGTAGAGCTCCGCTTCGAGATTCGCTCCCGCTAGCGGGCCAAGCGGTTGGAAGGACGACACGACATGCTAGGAACATTCGCGCAGGCTGCCACGGGCCTTCTTGTCGCGGCGAGCGCGCTCAGCGGCACGGTCGCCGTCGCGATTGGCGCGCTGGTAGTGGTAGTGGCGATCGTACTGGTCTTCGTGATGGTGCTCCGCAGCAACGGCGGGCCACGTAAGACCGCCAGCGGCCTGGGGTACGACGCCCAGGTCGGCCCGCGCGGCCAGCCGCAGGGCGACCCTAATGGACCCTGGCAGCGCCAGGGCGGCCAGGGTCCCTGGCAGCAGAGCGACGACTTCGAAATGGGCGCGCCCGCTCCGGGCCGCGGCGGCAACAGTGGCGGCGGTGGCTGGAATCAGCCGCAGGAGTACCCCGTTGGCATGGGCGGCCAGCCGGCCGGTGGTCAGAATCCATGGGGCGCGCCGCCGAACCAGGGTGGTGGTTGGGGCGAGCCGGCGCAAAACGCTGGGGGCGGGGGCTGGGGTGCGCCCGCCGCCGCGCAGGCGGGCGAGCAGTGGCCGCCGCAGAGCGGGGGCTGGAATGCGCCGCCGGGGCCCGCCGGTGGGGCTGGTATGGGGCAGGCGCCGCCCCCGGCGCAGGGTGGCTGGGACATGCCGGCGTCGGCACAGGGACCGCTGCCTGGCGCGCGCGGGGGCTTCGGTCAAGCCAATGCGCCGGCCGCCCCGGTGTGGGATCAGCCCAGCGGCGGCACTCCGCCTTGGGGCGGGCCTGCCGCGCAGCCACAGCATGAGTGGGGCCAGCCGGCTGGGAACCCGCCCGCGCCGGCGAACGCCGGCGGCTGGGGCGCTCCCGCGGGCGGCGCGCCGGCTGCCGGGGCAGTCGACAGCTTTGGTGATGCCGAGAAGACGCGCGTAGTTCGCCCCGGCAGCGCCACGCAGCGACCCGGCATGATCGTCGTGCGCCAGGGCAAAGAGCCAGGGCGCATCTTCGAGGTGCGCAAGGAGCGGCTGACGATTGGCCGCAGCCGCGAGAGCGACATATTCCTCGAAGACCTTGCCGTCTCTCGTCTGCACACCACCATCAATCAAGAGGCCGACGGACGCTTCGTCTTGCGCGACGAGGGCAGCGCCAATGGCACCTATGTGAATAGCCAGAAGGTGTCGGAGCACGTCCTGGAGGAGGGAGACGAGATCCAGGTGGGCCAGACGGTGCTCGCGTTCGTGCGCCGCTAGGCGCTCTCGGCGGCGTGGGTGGACGAAGAGGTAAAGGACGAGCGTGAACGACGATTTGATCGGGCAAACCCTGGGGCATTGTCTGATTGAAGCGGTGCTTGGCCAGGGCGGCATGGCGCGCGTCTATCGCGGCAGACAGGCGAACCTGGATCGCGATGTCGCCATCAAGGTGCTGCCACCGTATTACGCCGCCGATCCGGCGTTCGTCGAGCGCTTCAAGCTGGAGGCCCGCGCGATGGCGCGCCTCTCGCATCCTAACATCGTCACCGTGCATGATACCGGCGAGGAGAACGGCCGGCTCTTCATCATCATGGAGTACGTGGGCGGGGGCACGCTCAAGGACCGCATGCTGCCGCTGCTGGCGGTGCGCGAGGTGACGCGCATCATGCACGAGGTGGCGAGCGCGCTCTCCTATGCGCATTTGATGGGCATCGTCCACCGCGACGTGAAGCCGGTGAATGTCTTGATGGATGCGAGCGGGCGGGCGGTGCTGAGCGACTTCGGCATCGCGAAGGTGCTGGCGACCTCCGCCGCGCTGACCCACGCCGGCGCCGGCGTGGGCACGCCAGAGTACATGTCGCCCGAGCAGTGCCGCGGCGGCCAGGTGGACGCCCGTTCAGACATCTACGCCCTGGGCGTGATGCTGTATGAAATGCTGACGGGACGCACGCCTTTCGAGGCGGATAACTATACGGCGCTGGCGCACTCACACATCTACGAGCCGGTGCCGCCGCCTTCGCGCTACAATCCGCGTATCTCACCGGCGGTACAAAGTGTCATCCTCAAAGCGCTCGAGAAGGAGCCGGCCCAGCGGTTTCAGACGGCGACCGACATGGCGGGGACGCTGGAGGCTGCCGTCGCCGCGCAGACACCCGTCGCGCAGGTGACCGGCCGCCAGCCCGCTCCGCAGCGCGTGCCAACCGCGGGGCCGCTACCCGGCGTGGCGCCGTCCACGCCGCCCCAGGCGCAGCCGATCTATTGCCCCCGCTGCCACGCCGCCAACCAGCCGCACCAGCGCTTTTGCTCCACCTGCGGCCTGGCCTTCGCCCAGCCCAAATCTATCCCCAGCGGCCAGCGCCCGCGGCCCACCGCCAACTGGGTGAGCTGTCCGCAGTGCCAGTCGCTGAACCAGCCCATCAATCGCTTCTGCACGACCTGCGGCTACAACCTGCTGGCGGGCGTCGCGGGTGTCACCTGCCGCGTCTGCGGCGCGCGCAACGGCGCCAGTGTGCGCTTCTGCACGGCGTGCGGCCACCAGCTCAAATAACTTTGCCGCGACAGCACGCCAGATGCTGCAGCCCGTTTCGCGCGCGTCGCCGATCCATCAGTCCGGGAGCGACTGTATGCAACAGGACGAGACATCAAAGCGCGACGCTACTAATCCCGGCCCACTCCTCGCCCCAGCCGCGCTCGACGCCTGGGTGCGCGAGCGGCTCGGGCGCCAGATGTTAGTGGCCGTGGTAGCCGTGGTGGCGGCTGGGGCGCAGCCGGAGTCCGCGCTCGCGCGCATCGAGCAGGGCAGTGCTCGCTATGGCGAGGTGCGCCTGCTCGGGCGCATAGCAACGCTCCACCGCGACGACGCGCAGCTCGCGGCGTTGATCGCCGCGCTCGTCCCACTGGACCCGGATGCCATGCTCATCGTCTCCACCACGATCACGGATGCCGCCCGCCAGTGGGCGGTGCGGGCGCTGGCCGCCTGCGAGCGGGCAGGGCTGCGCGACCGCGCCTTCGTCGCGCTGCTCGCGCCAGGCGAGGGCATGCGCGCCCAGGCGAGGGCGTTAGGCTTTGAGGATGGCTTCGCGCTGGACGTGCCGCTAGCCACGCTACTGGCCGCGCTGGCGCGCGAGGCCGTCGCCTACGACGAGCTGCGTCGGCGTGGCAGCAGCCCGCCCTGCTATCTCTGAGACGGTTGCCAGCGTGGCAGCAGCCCGCCCTGCTATCTCTGAGACGGTTGCCAGCGTGGACAAGCGCACACACGGAATTCCCGCCGCCCGTCGCGATGGGAAGCGGGCATGGGGCGCGGGTCGCGGGTGTGAGGCGCTGGCGCTACAGTCGGTTCGAGGACGAGGAGCGCGCGAAGCGGGCGCCAAGGAAGGCGACCACGGCGATCACGGCAAAGGCCAGCGCGTGCGTCTTATGGCTCTCGTTGGGCGGGCTGGAGGTGAAGGGATGGTAGATGCCAGGTATCAGGTAATAGACGGCCAGCACAAGGCAGACGACCGCCACGATGAGCAGCAGCGCGCTGATGTTCGAGCTCTTCACGTAACACAACCCCCAAATCCACAGTCATGGCCGCAGTCGCAGCTTTTTTCAGATGACCATATGTGT
>Ga0070706_100007304_pt1 | contig 10370 bp, 9 predicted proteins | sample KBSK5501metaG_FD_65476 | JGI IMG/M metagenome (GOLD analysis project Ga0070706, IMG submission 65476) | Corn, switchgrass and miscanthus rhizosphere microbial communities from Kellogg Biological Station, Michigan, USA - KBS K5-50-1 metaG | ecosystem: Host-associated > Plants > Roots >...
CGATCGATGTCGAGAACACCAACGGTCGTATTCGGGCGCGCGACATCAAGGGGGCTGCCAAGATGACAACGCGCTTCGCAGAGATCGACGCGTCCGGCATCGGCGGCGATGCCACGGCCTCCAACAGCAACTCCTGGATCGCGCTGTTGAACGTCGAGGGTTCGGCGGACGTTCGGGGATCCTTCGGGGACGTGAATGTCACGCACGTCAAGAAGGGAGCGAAGATCGTTTCCGGCAACGGCCGCGTGACACTGGCCGACATCGGCGGCTCCGGATATGTCAAGACGAGCTTCGGCTTAGTCGAGGCGGCGCGGGTTTCCGGGGACCTCACGGTCGAGAACAGCAATTCGGCGGTCCGCGCCTCCGATGTCTCGGGCAACGCCTCGGTGCGCACATCGTTTGGTGCGGTAACGCTCGAAGGAGTGGGAGGATCCATCGACATCGACGACCAGAATGGGGCCGTCGAAGTTCGCCGGTTCGCGGGCAAGGGGTGCCAGAAGGTGTCGATCAAGACATCCTTCGGGCCGATCCGCATTGGCCTGCCGGACAACGCGAGCTACGCCGTGACGGCGCGGACCTCCTTCGGGAAGATCCGAAGCGACTTCCCCATCACCACCAGCGGCTCTCTGTCGGACGCGTCGCTCTCGGGAAAGATCGGCGATGGCCGTTGCGAGATGACGCTCTCCAACAACAACGGCAACATCGAGATCGTCAAGAAGTGACCGGTGGCGAGTGGAGAGCCACACACCGTCCGAATTGGAGCGCCGGACCGCGCGCTCCTTCAATGGCGCTGGAACTCGGGGCTCGCCAGCAGCGTCGCGGCGACGAGAGGGATGCGGGGGTCGGTGCCCCCCGGCTTGGCCGACCGCAGGTCGCGCTCGAGCACGCACTCTTCCACAGCCCGCTCCGTTGCCGGGGAAAGTTCTCCAGCCAGGAGAAGCCGATCCAAATCGCGCGCGGCCCGACGGAGGTCGTCGCGATCCGGCCCTGGCATTAGCCGCCAGATATCCACCTCCGTTCCCGGCACCCGATTCGACGCGAGTGAAGCGGCGAAGTTCCAGCGTGCGAGCATCGAACCGGTGTTGATCCAGGCCGAAGACGCGTTGGAGTAGCCGGTCGGAGGAGCGCACAGGTAGAGAGGCTCTCCTTCCGTCGCGATCTGTCGCGCGAGGCCGGTGCCGTCGGTGCCGGCGCCTAATGCGCGCACGGCCGAGACAACGTATTCGAAGGGGCTCTTGACCTTGGCCCGGTAGAAGCGTGGCTGGAAAAACTCGGGACTCTCGACGATGGCGCGCACGACCTCGCGCAGGTTTCCGTCGGTAAGAAGGAAAACGTTGGCGGCCCGCTCGACCAGCTTCTTGGGCGGATCGTCAGCCACCAAACGCTGGCAGAGCCGATAGGCGATGTGCCGTGCGGTCGCGGGATGCCGGGAGAGCAGATCGAGCATGGCCTCTCCCTCTTCGAGGCCTCCGCCTTCCGAGATCGGATGCCCGAGAACTTCCTTCGGGAAGACGTCGTGGAGGCGGGGCTTGAAGAGAAAACCTCCACCTTCGTCGGGCGGCGCCAGGGACCACCCCGTCAGAACGCGGGCGAGCTCCATCACGTCCTGCTGGGTGTAGCCCCCGTCGACGCCGAGGGTGTGGAGCTCCAGCAGCTCGCGGGCGTAGTTCTCGTTCAACCCGGTCTGCGGTTTTCCCTGGCTCGCGGCGATCGCCTGCGGCGTGACTCCGGGACGGTGCGCGAGCTCGGCAACCGACTGCGCGTTGTCCAGGTAGACGAGCATCGCCGGCGACTTGGCGGTCGCCATCAGCAGATCGCGAAAACAGCCCCAGATGTGCGGGCGAATGACGTCCCGCTCAAAGGAGGCGACGAGGATCCGATCGGTGTCCTTGCCTGCGAAGACATTGAAGTGGTTCATCCAGAAGTCGACGAGGATCTCGTTCAACTGAGCCTCGGAATGGACGGCCTTGAGCACGCGAGCCGCAGTCAGCTCGTCTAAGACGCGCTGCGGCCGTGTCGCCGGCGAAACCAGCTCATCGACCATGCGATCGATCGCTCTTGCGGCTTCTTCGTTGCCTTCTCCCGGTTTTCCGTACGCCTTCTCCGCTACCTTCCGGGCGTTGCGGAGAGGCTTTTCGAAGGTCTCCATCAGCTCCGCGTCCGTCATGCTCGTGGTGGAAAGGCCATCGAGCTTCTCCAAAGCGAACGGGTCGGCAAGCCGCTCGGGGTGAAGCTGCTGCTCGATGAAATTGCGGATTCCGAGGTCGAGGACGCGCTCGAGGTCTCCGGGCGCCGGACCAAAGCCAAGGCGGTTCAAGACATGGAGCGCCTTCTGGCAATCCGAGAGAGAAGGCGGGGTGGCCGAGCGTGCCGCGCGAGAGGGACCGGTCGCTCGCGCGGAGACCGGCCAGAGAAGAGCGGCTGTGAGTAGGCAAGACAGACCCCGGCCCATGTTCTTTAGACGGATTTCGGGCTCGATGTGTTTACTCCCAGCGGTGATAGGCCGGATGCCCTAGCCCGACCGCGACGGCAGGTCGACGTCACTTTTCCGTTGGCGACGATCTCCGCGTCGACCACTGCGGTGTTCTCCGTTGACTCCGTCACTCGGGCGCGCAGCTGCAGGGTCGTGTCCATCGGGGTGATCCGCTTCAACTTCACACTCGGCGCAAAGGTCTCCTGAAGACTTTTTCCAGTCGGCATCTCCCGAAACTCTATGTCATCTCCGCGGCTGCGACGGGCCTTGGCGCTTCCAGTATTCTTGCGGCTCGTGCCGGACAAAAGACGACGTTTCCACTGCGGTCTTCCAATTCTTCTCTCGCTGGTTTCGGCATTCGCCTGCTCCTCTTCGGCCTCGCGAGGCGTCTCCGGCCAGCCGACTCCCGCGGCGTCGCCGGTCGCTTCTTCCGACCGGGTCGCCGACGGATCTTCGCTAGACAAGGCGATTGTCGTGCCGCGCGACACGGAGAAGGAGGGGATCGCCTGGGAGTACGCCTGGATTCGGGAGCATTTCGGCGAGCATCGGCGCAAAGGACAGAGCCTCCTGATGGGCGACGGGGGACGGCGATTTGATCAGGTGACGGTCCAACTCGCCAACGGATCCGAGCGGACCTTCTACTTTGACATCACGCGATACTTCGGCCACCACTGACGGGCCGGGCGCAGAAAGGCGGACATGGAAGAGGGCAATCCGCCGGCGGCTCCAGGATTTCGCGACCGTAGCTCGGCGCTCGTCGCCTACGGCTGGGTTCTGATCACGGCCGGCGCGCTGTGCGCGCTCGTGGCGCTGCTCTCCGCCGCGCTGTTCGCTCTCGCGCGCTCGTCTCCGGGGGGGCCGCCCATGGCGGCGGGCGGCGTCCTCTTCAATGTCGCCTACTATCTCTGCCTCGCGGCTGTCTTCATCGTCCTCGGCGTGGGCTCGATCCGCGCGCGCCGCTGGGCCCGTCCACTCGCTCTCATCGCGGCCTGGGTCTGGCTCGCCGTCGGAGTTCTCGCGTTCTTCGCCGTGGCTCTGATTCTTCCCGGCGCGATCTCGAGTCAGTCCGCAGGGGCGTCGCCCGGGATGCTGACCTGCGTGATGGCCTTCGCGCTCCTCTTCATCGGGCTCTTCCTTATCCTGCTTCCGGCCCTTCTGATTCTCTTCTATCGCCGAGAAGACGTGCGTCAGACCGTAGAGATGCGAAACCCCTATCCCGATTGGACGGACCGCGTTCCCATCTCGATTCTGGGGATCGTGGTGACGCTGGCGTTCGGGGCCGTCGCCTCTGTCTTCTCCTTGCTGGTGACGCGAGCGGTGCCGATCTTCGGCACGGTGCTGACGGGGTGGGCGGCGGCCGGGCTGTTGCTGATGTTCGCCGCGATTTCGGCGGTGCTCGCCGTGGCCGTCTATCGGCGGACGAGCGCGGGGTGGTGGGGGTTGGTCGCCCTTCAGGTCGTCGGGCTGGCCAACATTCTGACCTTCCGCAACCTCAACATGGAAAGTCTGCTGAGACAGATGGGCTATTCCGAGGATCAGGCGCGGCTCACCTCGCGGTTCAACGTCCTGGGAAGCCCCGCTTTTTACGCGGTGATCGCGGCGGCTTGGGTCGCGATGCTCGTCTTCCTTCTCGTGGTGCGAAAGCACTTTCGCCCGGACTCGGCCGCCGGGTCGACGGCAGGCTGAGGGAAACGGATCCGGGTGCCATTGCCTCCGCTCATATAATCGATTTCTCACCTGAGATCCGGAAGGAGTCTTCGATGCCAGCCGCAGAGCCCGAGAAGAAAGACACCAGCGTCGCCGCCGCGGAGAAGAAGGAAGCGCTGACGGTCATCGACCGGCGAACAGGTAAGTCTTATGACCTTCCGATCGCCGACGGAACGATCCGCGCGATCGACCTGCGCCAGATCAAGGTCGACGCGCAGGACTTCGGCCTGATGTCCTACGACCCCGCCTTCCTGAACACCGCGTCCTGCCGGAGCCGGATCACGTTCATCGACGGGGACAAGGGGATCCTGCGCTACCGGGGTTACCCGATCGAGCAGCTCGCCGAGAAGTCGAGCTACCTCGAGGTCGCTTATCTGCTCCTCTACGGCGAGCTCCCGACCAAGAGCCAGTTCGAGGAGTGGGTGCACCACATCACCTTCCACACCATGCTCCACGAGTCGTTGAAGAAGTTCATGGACGGCTTCACCCCCGACGCGCACCCGATGGGGATGATCATCGCGACGGTGGCCGCGATGTCGACCTTCTATCCGGACGCCCGCCACATCCACGACCCCGCTTCGCGGCAGAAGCAGACCTGGAGGCTCATCGCCAAGATGCCGACGCTCGCGGCCTTCGCCTACCGACACAGCATGGGCATGCCCTACGTCTACCCGAACAATGATCTCTCCTACACCGAGAACTTTCTGAACATGCTGTTCAAGATCCCCTCGGGCGATTGGCGTCCGAACCCGGTGCTCGTGCGCGCGCTCGACGTTCTCTTCATCCTCCACGCCGACCACGAGCAGAACTGCGGGACGCACGCCATGCGCGGGATCGGCTCTTCGCACACAGACCCGTACTCGGCCGTCGCCGGCGCCGCCGCGGCTCTCTACGGCCCGCTTCATGGGGGAGCCAACGAAGAAGTGCTGAAGATGCTGAAGGCGATCGGCTCGACCTCCAACGTTCCGGGCTTCATCAAAGAGGTCAAGGAAGGGAAGGGAGAAAAGCGGCTGATGGGCTTCGGGCACCGAGTCTACAAAAACTACGACCCGCGCGCGAAGATCATCAAGCGGATTGCCGATGAGGTCTTCGAGGTCACCGGTCGCAACCCGCTGCTCGACATCGCGCTGGAGCTCGAGCGGATCGCCCTGCAAGACGATTACTTCGTCAAACGCAAGCTCTATCCCAACGTCGACTTCTACTCGGGCTTGATCTATCAGGCGATCGACATTCCGACCGCGGCCTTCACGGTTCTCTTTGCCATCCCGCGAACGTCGGGTTGGGTCGCGCAGTGGGGAGAGATGCTGGAGGATCCCGAGCAGAAGATCGCGCGTCCCCGGCAGGTCTATCTCGGCCCCGACGAGCGCGATTTCGTCCCGATCGAAAAGCGAAAGTGATCCGCTCTCCCGCGGGGGGAGAGGGCGAGGGGTTTGGAGCGGGTCGAGATCCCACCGTTCGACACGATCCGGGGAATCGAAGCCCCTTACCCCGACCCTCTCCGGTGGGGAGAGGGATGGAAACCCTCCGTCTCCGGGCGGTTCTCTTCGACTGGGACGGCACTCTCGTCGATTCCGCGGAGGCGAGCTTCCGTTGCTACGGGCGTCTCTTCGCCTCCTATGGAATCGCCTTCGATCGCCCTCTCTTCGCCGCCACCTACTCGCCCGACTGGTACCGCACCTACGAAGCGGTCGCGTTGCCACGGGAGCATTGGAGCGAGGCGGACTCGCGCTGGGTCGAGCTCTACGGAGAGGAGCGCGTGGAGCTGCTCCCCGGTGCAGGCGAAGCGCTTGCGCGGCTGCGCCAGGCAGGCGTGGCGACGGCTCTGGTGACGAGCGGGAGCCGGGCGCGCGTCGATCGCGAGATTGCGGGCCTTGGCGCAACGCGGCTCTTCGAATGTATCGTCTGCGGTGAGGACGCGAGAAGAAAACCGGATCCCGAGCCGCTCCGCCTCGCGCTCGATCGGCTCGCCGTCGATCCGACACAAGCGGCGTACGTGGGAGACAGCCCCGAAGACGTTTGGATGGCCCGCGCGGCCGGCGTCCGTGTCGTCGGCGTCGAAGGAGGTTTCCCGAACCGGGAGGCGCTGCGCGCAGCCAAGCCGGATCTTCTGGCAGAAAGCCTGGCCGGCGCCGTGGACCTCCTGCTCAGACCTTAGAATGCGGCCGGCATGACCCCCGGCCAGATCGCGGCCCTCGTGGCTTCCTCGGCGGGAGCCGGCGTCATGAACGCCATGGCGGGAGGCGGAACGATTCTGACCTATCCGACACTGCTCTTTCTCGGTGAGTCCCCAATCACCGCCAACGCGACGTCCACGGTGGCTCTGTGGCCCGGCGCCGCCGCCTCGATGTATGGGTACCGGCATGAAGTCGGTCAGTATCGCGACTGGTTGAGGACGCTCTTCCTCCCGAGCTTGCTGGGCGGCGCGCTCGGAGCCGTGCTCCTGCTGCGGACGCCCCCCACGGTCTTCGCGCGGCTGGCGCCCTTCCTGATTCTGTTCGCGACGTTTCTCTTTGCGCTGCAGGGAGCCGTGGCCCGGTGGACGGGAACGGCGCACGTTTCGAGCCGGACTCCTGGCCGGATCGTCGCGGCCTGGCTCTATCAGTTCGGCGTCGGCATCTACGGCGGCTACTTCGGCGCGGGGATCGGCATTCTGATGCTCGCGGTTCTGGGCTTCCTCGGTCTTTCCGATATCCACGCCGCCAATGGAATCAAGAACTTCTTCGCGATGTGTATCAACGGGATCGCGGCGGCGTACTTCATCGTCCGCGGGGCCGTGGACTGGCCGGCGGCGCTGATCATGATCGTTGGAGCGATCGCCGGCGGTTATGGGGGAGCGCGTTTTGCCCGCCTGATCGGACGCGGAAAGGCCCGCGCCGCGGTCATCGTGATCGGCCTTCTCGTCGCCGGGATTCTGCTCGTCGAGCAATCGCGGCGGTGAAGCGGCTCGTGATTCTGTCGGTCTCGGCCGGCGCGGGTCGCAAGCGCGCGCCGCGGCGTTGGCCGGCCGCGCGCCGCCGAGGAGATTCTTCGACTGGTCGAAGAGTGAAGCCTCGGTTCATCCCTTCGGTCGGCGGCGGCGAGAGTTGCGGCGGTGTCGCACGCGCTCGATCTCTTCTAAGAACGCCCGAAAGCGTGCCGTCGCGCCTTGCTGCTCACTCCAGATCCGAATTCGCTCGAGGTCGACCTCACTTCGGAGAACGATTTGTACAGCTGCTCGAAGGCCCGGCTGGTCATTCCAGTGGAAGAACGCCGCCAAACGATCCCTGCACGAGTCGGTTGAAGACAGGCCTAGCACAGTCCTGGCACCGATCCGAATTTCCACCGGCTGGATCCGGTAGTCGCCTGCAATCGAGAGTGGTCCGGGAGGGAATTCCACATAGAAGCGCGCTTCAGGATGAAAATATTGATTCCCGCTTCGACTAAAGCCGATCGATCCCATGGCATCGTCGATCTGCTTTGTTGACTCGTATTCCTGAAGAATGAAATCGAGGTCGACCGATTGATACACGCCTCCGGAGTAAATAGAAGCGCAGGCTCCTCCGGAGAGAACTGCCCGCACGCCGGCTTGGGCAAGCGCCTCGCCAACGGCTCCGACGACATCCTTGATGGAAGATCGTTCCGTGAGTCTCAAAGCTTCTTTCCCGTACGTCGTGGGCGGCGGCGGATCGAGGCAACCCGTTCTCGCAGATGGTCCTCCGGCTCCGACAGCCTCCAGAGGTAACGCTGGAGGTCGTCGTAGGCGAAGTAGCGGGGGTTGATCCGAAAAACGCGCGTTCGGCCCACGTTCCGGCCGGCGACAAGGCCATCGAGCTCCAGGCTTCGCAGGGCCTTCCAAACTCCGGAAGGAGGGGCCTCGAGCAGGCGAGCGAGCTCACGCGGATAGCTCTCCTCGAGCAGACGAAGAGCCAAGAGAACGCGGGTTCGCGTCCAGCCGCCAAAGGGAGAGGATTTGCCGATCACCATAGGTGATCATATAATAACATAAGATGAACATGAGATCACCTTATATGAACGGCCAGAATTCCTTCTCTCTCGAGTAGAGAAGACTCAGGATTCCCGGTAGATCGCCGCGCCGGCCAGGGTCGCCGCGAGGGTCTCCACGAGCCCCCAGGCGGCGCCGATCGCCATCATCCTTGCCGGAAAGAAACCCAGCGACGAGGTAGCGATTGCGAACGTCGCGTGCACGAAGAGCCAGACGGCGAAGCCCGCGCGAACCGCGGTCTTCGGGCCGAGTCCGTACCGCGTGCGGATCGCCGCGTAGAGCCAGATCGCGGCGATTCCGATGACGAAGCTCCAGAGAAAATGAGCCGCCATGACGGCCGGCTGCATCGCGACCTCCTTGTTGATGGATTTCATCATCTGCTCGAACTGCGCGCGCATCACGAACCCGTAGAGCGCCTCGAGCACGTTGGCGACGAGCCCGGCCACGAGCCCGCCCCCGATGACACGACTCCAGTTGATCTTTCCCATGATGTCCTCCCTACACGCTTGTGGAAGCGCTCGTCTCTCCGTCGGAAAAGGGTAGTTCCTCTTCGCGGTCTCCGGGTTCCGTCTCACCGATTGGCCGAAGGCCGTGGAAGGAAACGCCGAGAAGGCGCACCGGACGCCGACCCGCTTCCGTCTTTTCCAGCAACGCCACGGCTCTTTGAGCGAGCTCATCGGGGACTCGCGTCGGAGGCTCCCGCGTCTCGCTGCGCGTGATCGTCTGGAAGTTCGAGTAGCGGAGCTTCAACGTCACGGTGCGCGTCAGCAGGTTCTTGCGCTCGAGGATCTCGGCGGCGTGGCGGGCGAGGGCGTCCACCTCCTGGCGGATCGTTTCCATCTCCGCCAGATCTCTCGCATAGGTCTCTTCGCAACCGATCGACTTGCGCTCTTGATTGGGGTTGACCGGCCGAGAGTCCTCGCCGAATGCGAGTCTCTGCAGTCCCTCGGCCCAGCTTCCGACCACGCGCCGCAGGATCTCCAGATCCGCCGTCCGCACGTCGACCAGCCGCTCGATTCCGGCGGCACGCAATCTCGCCGCGGTCTTTGGTCCCACGCCCCAGAGAGCGTCGACTTCCAACTTTTGAAGGAACATCTCGATTCGCTCGGGAGCGATAACCGTCAGGCCATCGGGCTTTCTCCAGCCCGAGGCGATCTTGGCGAGGAACTTGTTCGGCGCAACCCCAGCCGACGCGGTGAGCTTCGTCTCCTCGCGGATGCGCTCCTTGACGCGCCGCGCCACGTCCACACCGAGCGGGAGGCCCCAGGCGTTCTCCGTGACGTCGAGATAGGCCTCGTCGAGCGAGAGAGGCTCGACGAGCGGCGTTACGCTGCGGAAGATCTGGAAGACCTGGCGCGACACGGCGGCGTACTTGGAAAAGTCGGGCCGCACGATGACGAGCTCCGGGCAAAGCCGCACCGCTCGAGCCATGGGCAGTGCCGAGCGCACACCGAACTTGCGCGCCTCGTAGCTGGACGCCGCCACGACGCCACGGCTCTCTGGCCTTCCTCCAACCGCGACCGGCCGTCCTCGCAGGGCAGGGTCGTCTCGCTGCTCGACCGACGCGTAAAACGCGTCCATGTCCACGTGAAGGATTCGGCGCAGCGGATCGGGCACGGCGGCTCATTCTCCCAAAACAGATCGGTCATCTCGCTCGAAAGTTGCAAGGGCCACGAGCGACCCTTACGATCGAGGCCGGGTCGACTTTCAGTACAACGCGAGAAGGCGCGCGGCCTTCTGGACTTCTTCCTCCGAGGGAAGGAAGAACTCCTCCAGCGGCGGGGAGTAGGGGACGGGTGTATCGAGAGCGCCGACCACGCGGACGGGGGCGTCCAAGAACTCGAAGGCCTCCTCCTGGATCACGGCGGCCAGACTTTCGCCGATGCCTCCGGTGCGCGTGTCCTCATGCAGGACGAGCACGCGGCCGCAGTGGCGGGCGAGAGAGAGGAGAGCCTCCCTGTCGAGAGGAACCAGGCTGCGCAGATCGAGCACGGCGGCCTCGATTCCATCGCGGGAGAGTTTCTCGGCCACGCGCATGGCGACGTGGGCGAAGGCGCCGTAGGATACAATACATATATTGTTACCAACGCGGCGCAGGGCGGCCTTCCCGATCGGAATCGGCTCGGGAGGCTTCTCGGGCAGAAGCTGCCTGATGCGGGGATCGCGGTAGAGCGCGATGTGCTCGTAGTAGAGGACGGGGTCCGGATC
>Ga0070706_100007305_pt1 | contig 10370 bp, 18 predicted proteins | sample KBSK5501metaG_FD_65476 | JGI IMG/M metagenome (GOLD analysis project Ga0070706, IMG submission 65476) | Corn, switchgrass and miscanthus rhizosphere microbial communities from Kellogg Biological Station, Michigan, USA - KBS K5-50-1 metaG | ecosystem: Host-associated > Plants > Roots >...
GCGCGACTATCGCCGCATCCGAGTCACTTTTGCCGAAGTGGCGGAATTGGCAGACGCGCATGGTTCAGGTCCATGTACCCGCAAGGGTGTGGGGGTTCGAGTCCCTTCTTCGGCACCATTACCTTCGTTATCTAGTGCTTGCGAGTCGGTGATACCTCCACTGATACCACTTTCAGTGAGGCTCATCGATGAATCACGAAGTAAACGTCACCAAGCGAGTGCAGACCAACAACGGTCTGCGCTACTGCCCGGTTGTTCTTTCTGCGAACGGTCGCATCAAGCCTGATGCGGTGCTCGTTAACGGAAAACAAGAACATCATCCCGAAGGCGCTTACTATTTGGAATGGCGTGAAGGCGCGAAGCGTGTGCGTTTGTCCGCGTGGGGAAAGACGCTGCTGACGCAAGCGCACGCAGACTCCGCAAAGAAGCCGAACTGAATGCGCGGAACAATGGCGTCACAGTCGTCACACAGGACGGCCACGCCTCGAACGGACACCGGGCAATCAGCGAGGCTGCTGCCTCTTACCTCGCCGAAATCAAAATGTCTCGAACACCCGCCACTCATTCGGCGTACACACTGGCGCTGCGAAATTTTGCTGATAGCTGCTCGAAAACTTACCTTGAAGAGATTGACCGGGTGGACCTGCTTGGTTTTGTCAATTATTTACGCAAGAACCAAAATCTGTCTGACCGCACCTGCCACAATCGCTTCGAGCATTTGCTGACCTTCCTGGAGGCATATGGCATCAAGGGACTGGCTGGCAAGCGAGACTGGCCGAAATACGTTCATCAGGAGCCTGAAAGCTACGAAGACGACGAGCTAGATAAATTCTTTGCGGCCTGCACTCCCGAGGAGAAAGTCTTTTTTGAGTTCTTCCTGATGACGGGCCTTCGAAAAAAAGAAGTGACCTATGCCTGCTGGCCCGATGTGGATTTGAAAAGCGGCGTAGTGCGGGTCACAGCCAAGCGTGAATATGGTTTTCGTCCCAAGGACTGGGAAGAGCGGGAGGTGCCAATCCCAGACAAGCTGGTCCACTCGCTCAAAACATGGGCCAAGAGTTGCAACGGGTCGCCGTTCGTCTTCCCGACTCGCAACGGCACACCCCGCAAGCACAGAACGCAACTGCTGGAACTGTGCAAGGCGATTGCGGAACGTGCAGACTTGAATCCTGATGATTTCTATTTACACAAGTTCAGGGCTACGTTCGCCACAAAACACCTTCAGGCCGGGGTTGACCTACGCACAGTTCAATTGTGGCTTGGTCACAAGGATTTGGAATCTACGATGCGGTATCTGAAGCCTGCACGTGGAAAAGGGATTCGACTCAAGGTGAACGCTACATTCGCTTAAGCAAAGTAGGGTCGTTGAGAACGCGATTGCAGAGTATGGGCCGAACCACGGAAAATTCCCAAAGTATCCAAACGCTGAACCCTTCGAAGTGCCGATTGCGAATAAGGAGCGGAGTCGATGAGAGTCGTTCTACAACACGTGGCGGTCATCTTGTTGTTCGCGGGTTTCGTGCAGAACATGTTCGCTCGAAACTCAGAGAAAGAGTCGTTTGACAGGAAGCTATATTCTGTTGCTTTCCTGAGCCAATTCGGCACTAGCCCGAAACAATTTGCCAGCCTGAACGCCAGCCAGAAGACGAGCCTTCTCGCCTGTCATGATGTACTCATTGCAGTGTTTCAGCACTTGGACAAAAACAGTGACATTTCACAATATCTGACCCACGAGCTTGCCCGGAAGTACGTAAATGGAACGAGTTTGGTAGACCCTGAGAGTTCTCTTATGGAAGTTGGAGTCTTTGACTGGAGTTTTCACGACGATGGGAAGAGAATCGAACTCTGGTTTCTTACGGTTGCATTTTCTGAGGGCAACTGGGTTCTCTCGAAGAATGCCGCCATACTTGCACCTTCTGGCTCGGGATGGCGGATTGCTGAGTTCCGTTGGAATGAGAAATAGACCGCCCTACCAGAGCAGCCCCTATCCTCGCAGGCTGCGGAAGGCTGGACGGCTTTTAGCTACTGCGTCTTGAGCCATTGTGCCACGGCTGCGGGGCAGAACCTGACACATGTTCCGACGCGGAACGAAGGGATGCGTCCTGCTTTCGCTTGTTTGAAGATTGTGATTTTTGAAACGGCGAGTATCTTAGCGAGTTCGTCGGCGGTTAATGCACGTTCCATCCGTGCGATGCTGTCTACCAAAGATGTGTTCATTCATGTGGCCCTCCGATAGCTCACATTTCAGAGAGCCGATGGGATGTCAGCAACAGCGATTGCCACTGCGCCCGGTCCCAACACCGCCTCGTAACTCCGGGCGGCTTTGCCTACTACTTCAGAATATCTGCACTGCTAGCTTTCTCCAAGTAAAAACTAAATCCATCCTGAAATAATCAACTATCAAATGACAGTCAGATGACGGTGCCACTTGGCACAGGCAACTGACTGTCTATTTGCTTCGGGCAGCGGCCCATCTCTTTTTCTGGGCATCACTGATTCTTTTTCGAGCGGCAGCGCTCATTTTCCTGCGCCGTCTCCCCTGTCGCCGTCCGTTCCCAGTCATTAGTCCGGCACTGCCAGAATCATCTCCATCTAGCAGGGCCAAAATCTTGTTCAACTTGGTAATCTGTGCGACTACTTCTGCTCGAATGTCCATAGTTAATTCCTCGGGCGAAAATAGTACCATGTCAACTACAGCAGTGCCGCCTCTCCTATTACTTCCTCATGATTTCCTTTCACTGGTTCTACGGAGGCGTCAGCTTGGCCATTATCCCCAAATCCCAGTGGAATTCATTTCTCGATGCGAACGGCATTCAGGAACCTGTGACCTCAACAACAGGCGCATAGTGCTGATTCGGTGCTCGCTGTAGAATGAGTAGGTTCGGGAGGCTCTATGTTTTCACGCCTTCTCGCTTTAGTCAGCTTACTTCTTCTAACGCAAACATCCCTCCCGCAGCAATCGCAAATAGCAACGGGTGACGTGCCTGAGACGTGTCCAGTCACCAAGGCGTCGGACCAGCCTTTCATACCTCCGTGGCCGTATCCCAAGGCACCCTATCGGGGTGGAGCTTGGTTTGGCACGGACAAACTTTGGACAGCACCGCCGTTAGACGGAACATGGAGAGGATTGGGAGACTACACTCCCACCGACCCTACATTCAGACAGAAGCTCTTTTATTGGCGACAAGGCTACGACTGGCGCACAGAACCACAGCCAAAGCTGCGGGTCACGGGGAGACGGCTCGATTCTCCTGCTCCGCCGCTCGCTGCTGACCGTGCTAGCAATGGTTGGCAGCGTCGAGACCAGCCATTCATGGTAGTTGGTATTAACCTTCCGACGCTCGGATGTTGGGAGATTACGGGACATTATGAAAATGACGACCTGACCTTCGTAGTGTGGGTTTCAAAGTAGGTCTTACCGTCGCCCTGCACCGCTCCTCATCGTGACCGAGGCTGGACGCCAATCACAATGCGAGCAACATGAAGACGCAGCAAAGGTTTCAGCTTCCTCAACTCAAGCAAGGGGGATTGACGAACGGGCAAACATTCACGAACGAACTCGCGAGGGACGTCCTTTTAACGGCGCTCAAGATGAACGGCAGATTCTACGTCCTGATAGCATTCGAAGGAACAGAACCAAAACTCAAAAGCGAGTTTCCCTTTACGAACTGGTTCGCGGAATCTTTAGAAGTGGCCGAACCCTCCCCGCTGTGGGTACAGACGCCAAAGGTTCGTAGTCGGTAGTTTGTTGTAACATCGCCCCTTTTACAAAAGCTACAATGTTTATTGTGCGCAAGTGAACAAGGGGTGCTCCTGAAACCAGCAAAGCCATGACGCGTTTCGGTAAATGGAGTATAGGCACGCGTCGTACAGCGCAGTTCGCCATCGCAGGCGCTCTCCTGCTGGCTGCGTTAATTACCTCATTGCACCGAGGCTCACAAGAGCGGAAATGGCCTGTAGTGCAGGGAACCATTCAGGACACAAGAATCGTTGCCGACCACGCATTTGAGACGAAATGGGGCGGGCAGCTAACGTGGAAGGCAGAGTACATGGTTGCTTATTCCGTCGCGGGTCTTAAATATGCGGTGTGGGCAGACTCTGGTATCCGTGGCGAAAGCGAAGCTACTGTTCGGTTGGTCTTGCCACAATCGCACCCTTCGTGTCAGGTGCAGTACAACCCCCAAAAACCTGTCGTATCTGTTGCAGGTTGTCGATGAACAACGGACACGGAGACAGTTGGCTCGTCGGCGATATCGTCAAAACCGAGTTGATGCCGAATGCCTACGAGATTTGGCACGACCGTGCAGTATTCCATTTTCTTACGCACGTGGACGACCGCATGGCTTACGTTCGACAGGTGGCCAACGCTGTGAAGCCCGGTGGTCATGTGTTGGTCGGGACGTTCGGACCAGAAGGCCCGACGAAGTGCAGCGGCCTTGATGTTGTTCGCTATGATGCTGAGTCCTTACACAAGGAGTTCGGGGTGAGTTTTCGGCTGCTGGACACTTTCAAGGAGTTGCATCGCACTCCATTCGATAAAACCCAACAATTTCTATATTGTCTTTGCAGGCTCGAATAAGATTTCAGGAGCGCGCGGACGAAACGCGAAGCAGAGATAGAAATGTCTTTCTACAGAGACCATGTCTATCCCCGGCTCGTGAAGATGCTGGGAAATCCGAAACCCATCGAGGAAATCCGGCAGCGTATCGTCCCTTTGGCGCAAGGCACTGTTCTTGAGATTGGCGTTGGACCCGGCGTGAACTTCGTTCACTACGATTCCGCAAAGGTGACCAACATCTATGCGCTCGAACCCAATGCAGGAATGATTCGGATGGCGGAGCGGCAGCGGAACCGAACGAGATTGGATATTCAGTTTATCGATTTCTCCGGAGAACGCATTCCCTTGGCGGATGCGAGTGTCGATACAGTTGTAAGCACGTTTACGTTATGCACGATTCCCGGCGTGGTGGAGGCCATTCAGGGGCTAGGACGGGTCCTCAAGCCGAACGGCCAGTTCATCTTCTTCGAGCACGGTATGTCGCCCGACGCTAGGGTGCGTCGCTGGCAGGAGCGCTCGGAACCGCTTTTTCGTTGGGCATTCGAGGGCTGCCACGTGACACGTGACATTCCGTCTCTCATCAGGAAGGGCGGCTTCAACATCAAACAGATGGACGCAGGGTACCTCGCTCCATTTCCAAAGTCAGGGTCATATTGCTGGTGGGGTGTGGCCGTTCGAGACCCGACTCGAGTGGTATAACACCGCCATTACAAGCGAGTGTACTGAATACAACGTGTCGTGTTCGGAAAAGCTGAAGCATGCAGTCGATGATGGAGTTTCAGATGGAAATAAATTTTTCTGTTTGCCCTCACTGCGCCACGCTCGGGATACATAGGCTAATGCGGCCAGCGACGAAAAGAACGCCACTGGTCTCTAGGTCGAATGGCAGGACATGCCATCTTTTATCTTGAAGAGGCGAATCTGCTGACTTCGTCCGACCAACCGCACAACTATCTTGCGGCACTATTCAGATACGACTTGGACCCGGCTGGGGTAAAAGCTGAATCGACTCTAGCCCGTATTCCCGACCCTAGCGACGACCCCAGCGGTGTGCTCCAAAAACTTGAAGAGACAGCAGAGCGCGTCGCAACAATGTTTGAGGATGGCGTGGCTCCTCACCGACTCTTGCTCATGGCCGACAGATGCTGACGAACATCACCCGTTACATCTAGAACCGCGCCACCGAAGAACGCAGGTGAAGCGCCCCAATGCATGTCGCTCGGGTAGAGTGCAGCAGCATCCCAGATAATGCCATTGCGTTGGCAACAGATTCGGGAAGTGGAAAGCTGCTGCCGCACTTCCTTAGCGACGAGATGGTCTTTGTCCCAGAACTGTACAACTCTTGAATCAGAGATTCGAGATTGCACCATCCCGCTTGGCTTTGCCCAATCGGTCGGGAGCATGGGTTCCCAGACGACGAGAACACGGATAGCTTCTGACGGATTCTGCTTCAATATTTGTTCGATTGCGGAAGCCCCCCGCAGACAATAGGCTCAAGTTGGTGAGAGCAGCAACACTAAACGATTACGGTCAGCCGACTCGTTGAACTCACGCTTGAACTGGTCGAGATTGCTCGGTGTCAGCAAAGTCAGCGGTGGCTGACCGCGTGGCGTGCGCGTTGAACCCCAGTAGTACCAAAATATCGTGAGCGCTAGAGCAACGGCCACAAACAGAAGAACGTATTTCGAATTTGGTCGCATAACGCTTCAACCAGCTACCAAGCTCGCTATGACTTGGGGAAACAGGAAAATTAGAAGAACTACGGCCACAGCCGCCCAGAAAAGGAAGATGCTTACCGGGCTGCGTTTTCTACATTCGTTGCGCCCACGGTACAACTGAACAAACCCAACGACCAAGAGAACGGCTGCACCCCCGATGAACCAATTACGGAACTGTTGCGCCCACACGCTGAAACTTGCCAATCCGAACGCACCAAGAAAACCGAACGGCAGGCAGCAGGCCAAAGTTGAAAGTGCAGCAATCACGGCTGCGACGGGAGTTGCACGTTCTGCCGCCTTCATACATCCACCTTATTCAGCCAGTGCTTCATCCAGTTTCGCTTCATCGAAGCCCACAATCACCTTGTCGCCAATTACTGTCACAGGAGTGGTCATGAAGCCCAACTTCTTTAGCTCCGAAATTGCGGAAGGTTCTTTCGTTATGTCGTGGTCGTCGAATTGAATCTGTTTTTGCGAAAGATACTCTTTCACTCTGGCGCAAAACATTCACCCCGGTTGACTGTATAGCGCAACTTTTTTATGCATGTCATGGCTCCTGTTGTGTTCGTGTTTTGCGCTTCGCTCTTGAAACAGCCAGTCGAAGCACTTCCTCTGATGGGACGCCACTTCGGTTCGTATACAGCCGACAGGATAAGCCGAGGTTGTGTGTTTGATTTGGTTCGACATCATCGCCATCAATGCGAATCGTTGGAGAACCGGGAAACAGCAGCACCTTAGCTTCCGCTTCACTGCTGACAGCGACGCCATGAACCTCAGCTTGTAAAGATTCAGAGGCCAAGACTTGTTGGATTCGCGCCACTGCGGGTTCGTAGTTCGGACAACCCGGAAGGTAAAGAACTTCAATTCTCATTTGCGTCCTCCTGCAGCTTCTTCAAGCACAGGGCACCTGCTGTGTGGCGTTGCCGACGCTTCAATTCCTGATTGCACTTGTGCAAATCAGCCTCTAGTTCAGATTCCAGTCCCTTCAGTTCTTGCATCTTCGCACGCACGTCAGAGAGTTTGCCCTTCAGCAGTTGCCGCACCGACTCACAGGCATCCACCTTGCGCGTGCGAAGGTCAATCAGTTCCTTAATCTCTGCCAGAGAAAAGCCCAATCCCTGCACCTGTTGGATGAAGCGAAGCCGTTCAGTATCGTCATCGGTGTACAACCGAAATCGACCTGTGCTGCGAACTGGTTTGGGCAGAAGTCTGCGTTTCTCATAGAAGCGGATTGCATCAACCGTCAGAGCAGTTCGCTTTGCGAGTTCGCCGATTTGCATGGCCGTCTCCATGAGCAAGGATACACTCTGGAGCATAGTCCAGAGTCAAGTGGAAGTGAGAACGAGGAAGAGAAGCTGTATCGAGTACAAGAAAAATTAATCGCTCGGCTCCAACTTAGTGCGACCGCATCGTGAGAAAAATTCGGCCCCAAGCATGGCATCGACAGGCAGGGGAAAGAGAGCGCCAGCAGCTGGAAACGCAGTTGTAGCTATCGAAGCGGTAGCTTCAGTGGGATTTGGAGATTTTGATTTCGGCGGCGCGAACCTACCCGGCGGTACTCATTCATCTTTGCTTGATAGTACTTGAACTAAGTCCTGCCTGACGGCCTTCCATGCAGGAAGGATTGCTCCCAGCAGAGAGCCGACCGCTGGAATTGCTCCGGCCATCGGCCACCATTTGTATACGGTTTCCTGAATCATAAAATCGGAGAGTGCGAACGCAGTTAGCCACTTGGTCCCATATGCCATAGCAATTCCAACCATTGTTCCGGGAACTACGATGAGTAGGGTCTCCTGAAATAAAAGATTGAGAATGTAGGAGCGAGACGCGCCGAGGAACATAAGGATGCCGATGTCCTGAATCCGCTCCGATACTGCGACATATCTGCAAACGGCCACGGTCAGAAAACTCAGACCGAATAAGAACCACAGTAATATCAATACATATCCTCCTACCAGAGTCCGCACGACATTAGGGTGCAGGTCTAGTCCGTATCCAATCCCAACCAGTGTCAACATCACTGTGACTTCAACTGTTATTGCCAGCACGCTTAGGAAGGTCTGGAGGGGGCTGTGCCGGAGATTTTCAAGGGCAAGTCTGTGAAGCACGCGACGATTGTACCGGGATGAACTGGCCACCTTACCATTGGCGGTATACTAAGAAACTACGCCGTCGCGCCTCGACAGTGGAGGGTGTATGGCTCGCAAAATATTGAATGTCGGCGCTGACCCGGAACAGGTCAAAGTGCGCGACAAGGCCCTCGTGTCCGCAGGTTACCAAGTTGTCTCCGCGACCAACCTTCTCGAAGTAATCAAGGCTTGCGAGCAACACGACATCGAACTCGCGGTTCTGGGACATGTTCTCAATGTGAACGAGAAGAGTCGAATCACTGCAACCGTTCGGAGCAGATGTCAACGCGACACGCCCGTGCTGGCGCTCTACCAAACATCTCCTTCCGAAGCAGGCAATGCGGATGTTGCTCTTGCCGTTCAGGAAGGCATCGATGCGTTAGTGAGAACCGTGGCACGAATGCTAGCCTCCCGCAAAAGGGTATCTCTAAAGCGCAAAGCCCGCGCAGGGCATTAGTTTTCAGTTCTGTCACTGGAAGGCTCTCTAGTGGCACTCGCCGGACCGATGCGAAGTTCAACGGCTCAGGAACGGTAAATTATCCCTACAGGGGTATTACCCAGCGACATAGAGTCGGCCCCTAAATGGTTAATCTAGTATCCGTTGCTCAGTTGAAAACCCTGCCGCATTTTTGGTGATGAACTTGCAACGAATCCGTGCGGAGCTTTGGAGTGGGTCACGGTAAAGGTGGGTAGTCTGATGGATAGGACCGTTGGACAACACATTCAGGGCCTCGAACAAAAGCTCAATCTCCTCAACGCACGAATTATGGATGAGAACGATCGAGCTAAGCGCAACCAGCTTGAGTCGGAACTTCGGGCTGTCGAGTCAGCCCTCACGCATTATCGTTCGGCGCTTGAGGCTGAAGAACGGATTGTGAAGGCGTAGCGAGTGGCTGAAGACTCGTCCGGCAACAAAGCAGCACGACCGCGCACCACTTGGTCGGGAACGACACGCCGGACCGCGCAGTCCACGGGTTTTGAGAGATGAAGGGTAGGCGTAGCTCTTTGAAATTCGGCCCCGGAGCACACGCAACACCAATGAAAGAGAGGAAAGAGAAGGTGCAGTAAGAACGCAGGAAATCGACTGTATTCGGTATAACTCAGAATCGGTTTTTCATTGTATCGAGTACCACAGTCCTCAGAATCGTAATCCCTCCGTGGGCCAGCGCTGCGATATCCCGTTCGCGTTCCCTGCGAAATCGGCCCAGAGACTTCAGAGGAGCGAGCGGAAGTCTGAAGAAATCGGCCCCGGAGAACCCAGAAACAAGAGGAGAGAGAGAGGAGCCCAGCAGCCCCAGTTCCCTCAGTCCGTTCATTGTATCGAGCACCGAGTCGTCACAACCCTCATTTCTCCGTGGGCACACGCCCGACGACGATTTCGAATTTTCGCGGGTTGGAAGAGCTGATTTAACCAAACGGTTAATTAAGAGAAGACCGACGACCTGAGCGCGTGCAATGGCATGGGGAGAATCCCGCACTCTCCGCTATTCGGTGAAAGGAAAGGAGTTATGACGCGGTGATACCGTATACGCGGGTATCATTTCGGGCATTATTACCAGATAGGTAACAGGCTCACGGTACGGGTCGTCCTACGGGCGCACGGGCAACGCCGATCGGGCTCGGTCCAGCACGGTTGAGTTGAGTGAAGGAGACCACTGGCGACGGGAGCGCGGTTCACATGGCAAGCCGAACGGCAGGACCGACTCAGTTCGGTCTAAGTCTTGTTTTATCAAAAACATATGGGCTTCGAAATAGGGGGTCTTAACTATGGCGAGAGCACCCCGCCGTCCGACCCCCACCGGGGAACCACCCGTGAATCAGGGCTCGGCGAGGCCGAAGAAAGGGCTCTTGGATTGGGACTCCGGAGCTTATAATTTTTTGGAAACTTCAGAATTCTCTAGGAGTCCATAACTCATTAATTTTAATTGACTTATGTGGATTTTAAATTTTTGACTTTTGGGACGG
>Ga0070706_100007306_pt1 | contig 10370 bp, 6 predicted proteins | sample KBSK5501metaG_FD_65476 | JGI IMG/M metagenome (GOLD analysis project Ga0070706, IMG submission 65476) | Corn, switchgrass and miscanthus rhizosphere microbial communities from Kellogg Biological Station, Michigan, USA - KBS K5-50-1 metaG | ecosystem: Host-associated > Plants > Roots >...
GCCGACGCGCGCCTCCTCGAGGCGCGAGACCTCCACGTCCAGCAGGCCGCACTCACGGGCGAGTCGATGCCGGCCGAGAAGGACGCCTGCGACCTCGAGGTCGCCCCGTGCCAGCCGGCGGATGCTCGCAACGTGGTCTTCCTCGGCACGTCGGTCGTCAGCGGTACAGCGACGGCGCTGGTCGTCGCGACCGGGCCGGCGACCGCGTTCGGCGACATTGCCGCGCGCCTGTCGATGCGCCCGCCCGAGACGGAGTTCGAGCGCGGCACCCGACAGTTCGCGCTCCTCATCATGCGCACGGTGTTCTTCCTCGTTCTCTTCGTCCTTCTCGCCGGCGCGCTCCTGCATCACGCGTTTCTCGAGTCGCTGCTCTTCGCGGTGGCGCTCGCGGTGGGCCTCACACCCGAGTTCCTGCCCATGATCAGCGCGGTCACCCTCTCCCGCGGGGCCGCGCACATGGCGCGCCAGAAGGTGATCGTCAAGCATCTGGAGGCGATCGAGAACTTCGGCAGCATGGACGTTCTCTGCAGCGACAAGACCGGCACGCTCACGAGCGGGAACATGATCCTCGACGGGCACCTTGACCCCTTCGGCCAAGTATCGGAGCGGCCGTTGACCCTCGCCTTCGTCAACAGCTCCCATCAAACCGGCATCAAGAGTCCGCTGGACGAGGCGATCCTCAAGCGCGGCGGGGTCGTCAACGGATACCGGAAGATTGACGAGGTCCCGTTCGACTTCGAGCGCCGGCGCCTCTCCGTTGTCGTCGAAAACAGCGGCGGGCGTCTGCTGATCACAAAAGGGGCTCCGGAGGGCGTCTTGGCCTGCTGCACGGCGTATGAGGTCGACAATGGCCGGGCCGCGCTCGATGAGGCGTTGCGGGCGCGCTGCGCAGCGACGTACCGGGAGCTGAGCGCTCGAGGATCTCGCGTGCTGGCCGTCGCCTACGCGGTGGCGCCGCGCCAGGCCGGGTACGCGGCGCGCGACGAATGTGAGCTCGTGCTTGCCGGCTTCGTGAGCTTCTTCGATCCGCCGATGGAAGGCGTCGCCGAGGCGCTCCGCGCGCTCCGCCGCGACGGCGTCGTGGTGAAGATCCTCACCGGCGACAACGAGCTCGTCGCCCAGCACGTCTGCAGCGAGGTCGGCCTCGACAGCGCCCGCGTCGTCGGTGGCGACGAGATCGAGCGCATGACTGACAGCGCGCTCGCTGCGGTAGCCGAGCAGGCCACCGTCTTCGCCCGCGTCTCACCCGCGCAGAAAAACCGGATCATCCTCGCGCTCAAGAGTCGCAATCACGTCGTCGGCTTCCTTGGCGACGGCATCAACGACGCGCCCTCCATCTACACGGCGGACGTCGGCGTGTCCGTTGCGACTGCTGTCGAGGTCGCCAAGGACGCGGCCGACATCATCCTGCTCGAACGCGATCTGAACGTCCTCCATCGGGGAATTCTCGAAGGCCGACGGGCCTTCGGCAACGTGATGAAGTACCTGCTGATGGGGACCAGCTCGAACTTCGGCAACATGTTCAGCATGGCGGGCGCCTTCCTCTTCCTGCCGTTCCTGCCGATGCAGCCGACCCAAATCTTACTGAACAACTTCCTCTACGATCTCGCTCAGATCACGATTCCCACCGACAATGTCGACGACGCCTTCATCCGGACCCCGCAGCGGTGGAACGTCGGGATCATCCAAAGGTTCATGATGGTGATCGGCCCCATCAGCTCGATCTACGACTTCCTCACGTTTGGCGTGCTGCTGTGGGTCTTCCGCGCCTCCGAGGCGCTGTTCCAGACGGGCTGGTTCGTCGAGTCGCTCGCGACGCAGACGCTCGTCCTCTTCGTCATCCGGACCGCCGGCAATCCCTTCCGCAGTCGGCCGAGTCTCCCGCTGGCGGTGACCACGGTACTCGTGGTGCTGATCGGCGTGATTTTGCCCTTCACGCCGCTGGCCTCTACGCTCGGCTTCGTGCCACTCCCGGGCGCGTACTTCGTGTTCCTTGGCGGAGCCACCACGACCTACCTCATCCTCGTGGAATTGGTCAAACGCCAACTGATGCGCACACTGTTCGCCATCGGCCCCGCAACACCAGCGGCGACGTCAGTCACGCCAGCATCATAGGTCCCTCATGCAGGAAGCCGCAATCGTGGGAACCTTGAAATGCTGCCGGCGCTTCGGCATTTCGGCATGATGATGCCGCCCGTGATCTCAACAACTCGCAGGCGAGCGTGTTATGTGTCAACGCGCCATGGCTGCCACCGCTCTTGCCGCACCTCGAGCTGACCTTCGCGCAGGGATGCCTCCCATCGCGTGCGTTCACCGTCGCGCCAGACGCGGACGTCGAGCCGGGCTTTGCCGACGGCGAGTCCGCGAAGGGTCACATCGGGAAGCCACTTCGGAAGCTGGGGGTCGACGTACAAGTGCTGGGTCGGCGCGTCTGCGCGGAGGCCGAGGATTGCCTGCACGAGATGGAAGACGCTGCCGGCCGCCCATGCTTGGGGCACGTTGGCGCCAAGATACTGCACTGGAAATGTACCAGGACGCCGCTCCACCCCGGCATAGAGCTCGGGCAGCCGATACCCGATGAAGTAACTGGCCGCCTCAGAGATATCGCGCGCGATCCTGGCCGCCTCATCGCCAAACCCGTAACGCTTGAAACCGAGCGCTATGAGACCGTTATCGTGTGGCCACACCGAGCCGCGCTGGTACGCAAAGGGGTTGTACGCGGGATTGCGGGCCGACAGCGTCCGGATTCCCCAGCCGCTCCACATCTCAGGCGCCAGAAGGCGCTGGATCACCTTTGCGGCGCGGTCCGGCCTGGCAATACCACTCCACAGCAGATGCCCGGCATTGGATGCAACCGTGCGCACCGGCCGCTTCTCGGGGTCTAGGGCATATGCGTAGCAGCCGAGCTCCTCGCACCAGAAGTGCTCTTCGAATTGTTGCTGCAGTGCGGCGGCCTTCCGGTGAAGGCTTGATGCACGTTCAGACTCCCCGAGCGCCTCGAAAACTTCCGCCATGCGCATCCAGGCATCGAAGACATATCCTTGGAGCTCGCAGAGCGCCTTGGGCTGTCTGACCTGACTGCCGTCCGGATACACGACCGCATCGTCCGCATCCTTCCAGCCCATGTTCTCGTAGCCCTTGGAAGAGCGTGTTTTGTACTCCTGGAAGCCGTCGCCATTCAGATCCCCGTGGTGATCGATCCATTCGAGGCACCGCAGCGCGACATCTCGATAGTCATGCAGGATCGAGGCGTCACCCAACCATTTCCACGCTTCGTGGAGCGTGATGAGATAGAGGGGTGTCGCGTCGGCCGTGCCGTAGTAGGGCGTGTGAGGAATGCGTCGGAAGTGCGCGAGCTCGCCGAACCGGATCTCATGCAGAATCTTGCCGGGCTCGGCGTCGCGCCAGTCATCGTGCTCGGTGGCCTGAAAGTCGGCGAGCTTTCTGAGCGTCCCGCGCGCGAACGTCGGATTTACGAGCATGTTTTGCATGCTGACGATCAGGCTGTCACGGCCGAAGATCGTCACGAACCACGGGACGCCGGCAGCAGGCAACCAGACGTCGTGGGCACAATCGTGATCATAGAGGCGAAGCGATCCCATATCCTCGACGGATTGACGGAAGAGGCGGTAGACGTCCTCGTTGGCAGAGGTCAGTGTCGCGGCCTGGGTCAGCCACTCTCGCTGAAGCCGATCAAACTCGGGCGACGCGAACTCGCCGTGGCAATCACGCCCCGGCGCCCGGGTTCGGTCTCCGTGAGTCAAAACGTATTCGCCGCAGGCATGCCAGGTCGCGCCCGGACCGAGTGTAATTCCGAAGGTGATCCGGCCATTCGCATAGGCTGGTGAAGCCGGCGTCCTGGTGACGCGGTAGATAAATTGCCGCCGGAAGTCTCGATTGCTGTAAGACGTCCGCAGCTCACTGGGCGCCTCGGCCCAAGTGGTCACGATGTGCCCGCGGCGAACAAACTCGTGAGACTTCACCTCGAACAGATCAGCAAAGTCTGAACGGAGCGCGATCTCGAGATTAAACTGCACTGCGACCAATCCATAGTTGGTCACGTCGAGATCCTCGTGAATCCCTTCGCCCACGGCCCGGGTGATGACCAGCGCGAGCGTATGCTGAGGAATCTCTCCCACCTCGGTCGCGAACGTCCCGTTCGTCAGCGTGATGCGCGCGATATGGGAGGCCGTCGCCGCCGAAGCGAGACGTATCCACGGTTCGCCGTTTGCAAAGATTCTGTAATAGCTCACGAACCGCGTGTCACTCGCAAAGACGCCCTGTTCGCTGTCGGCGGCGATCTCGCCGCTCAGGTCGGTCACCATGAATGTGCTGCTGTGGTTGATCGTAAGGACCGGGGGCCCGACACTGATGTCAATCGACATTGTTCGAACTCTGATGCGTCATCGACAATCTCTTGTCTGGCTGGACTTACTGCAGACCTTGGACGGACGTCATTCGCGCCTTCCCGCCCTGGCCGCCCGCCCGTTCTGAGCGTGCAGCGCTAGCGCGCGCCGATAAACCTCCTCGACGCTGAACCTGTATTCTCGCAGTACCACGTCCCCGGGCGCCGAGGCACCGAACCGCTCAACGCTGACGACGTCGCCCGCATCACCGACGTAGCGGTGCCAGCCCTGCGCCACTCCGGCTTCGACCGCCAGGCGCGCGCGCACTGACGGTGGCAGCACTCCGTCACGTTCCGCCTCAGGCATGGCATCAAATAGCTCCCAGCTTGGCATCGAGACACAGCGAACCGCGACCCCCTTCGCTTGTAGGCGTTCCGCGGCGGCTACGATCAGACCGACCTCCGAACCTGTGGCGATCAGTATCAAGTCGGGCTCACCGTCTGCGGAGTCGAAAAGCACATAGGCGCCTCGCCGCAGGCCGTCCGCGGCTGCATACCGCTGGCGGTCGATCGTGGGCACGGCCTGGCGTGTCAGCACGAGGGCAACCGGACGATCTTTTGTCTCCAGCGCGACCCTCCAGGCAACCGCCGTTTCGTTGGCGTCACCGGGGCGGATCACGGTCAAGTCGGGGATCGCGCGCAGCGCGGCCAGGTGCTCCACTGGCTGGTGGGTCGGACCGTCCTCTCCGAGCGCGATGCTGTCGTGGGTGAACACGTACACGACGTGCAGGCCCATGAGGGCGGCTAGGCGGATCGCCGGACGCATGTAGTCGGAGAAGATCAGGAAGGTCGAGCCGTACGGCACGATTCCCCCATGGACCGCAAGCCCGTTGAGAATTGCGCCCATCGCGTGCTCGCGCACACCGAAGTGGATGTTACGCCCGGCACGGCTCCAGCCGCCCCCGCTAGAACCCTGGGTATCGTCATGCTCGCCGGCCGGCGGGTGGAAGTCGCCGAGTCCCTTGAGCGCGGTGTGAGTGGACGGATCGAGGTCGGCCGAGCCACCGGCCAGGGCCGGAAGCCGCGGCGCTATCGCGCTCATGACCTTGCCGGAGGCGACCCGCGTGGCGATGCCCTTAGCGTCCGCTGGAAAGAACGGGATCTCCGCGTCCCAGCCGGGCGGCAGCTCACCACGTAGGCTTCGCCGCAGCTCTTGCGCCACCTGGGGGAAGGCGCGCTCGTAGGCGGACATCCGCTCGTTCCATCCCGCTTGGTCACGCGCGCCCCGCTCCAACGCCTCGCGAAAGTGCGCCAACGCCGGTTCGGGGATTAGAAATCGAGACTCGATCGGCCAGCCAAGGTTCTGCTTGGTCAGGCGCACCTCGTCGGCGCCAAGCGGGGAGCCGTGCGCCTCGAAGGTGTCCTGCTTGTGCGGCGAACCATAGCCAATGTGGGTGCGCACCAGGATCAGCGTCGGTCGCGCCGTCTCCGCGCGCGCGGTCTGCAGCGCGGCGTCGATCGCGTCGAGGTCGTTGCCATCCGCGACCGTCACCGTGTGCCAGCCATAGGCCTGGAAGCGCCGTGCGCGATCCTCCGAAAACGTGATGTCGGTACCGGCGGCCAGCGTGACGCGATTGTCGTCGTAGAGACAGGTCAGCTTCCCAAGCCGCAGGTGCCCGGCCAGTGAGGCCGCCTCCGCTCCGACGCCCTCCATCAAGTCACCATCGCTGACCAGCGCGTACGTGGCGTGGTCGATGACTTCGAATCCGGGACGGTTGTAGCGGGCGGCCAGCTGCGCCTCAGCGATCGCCATGCCGACCGCGTTGGCGATGCCCTGCCCGAGCGGTCCCGTGGTGATTTCAACGCCCGGCGTGTGACCGCGCTCGGGATGTCCAGGCGCTTTGCTACCCCACTGGCGAAACTGCTTGATCTCGTCCAGCGACAGGCCGTAGCCGGTCAGGTGCAGCATGCTGTAGAGCAGCATCGAGCCGTGCCCGGCCGACAGCACGAAACGGTCGCGATCGAACCAGCCGGGATCGCGGGGATTGTGCTTGAGCAGGCGTGTCCACAGCACGTACGCCATCGGTGCCGCTCCGAGCGGAAGCCCTGGATGACCGCTGTTGGCGTTCTGTACCGCGTCCACCGAAAGAAAACGCACGGTGTCGATGCACAGCCGATCGAGCCGATCAGGCATGGGTTTCCCGGAAGCGGTCATGTGGGGCTCTCGCCGTAACGACCCACGATAGCGTGCAGGAGCGCGTCTCGTACGTCGGAACCGTGCTCCCGCTCAAGGGGCAGGATCGCTGCGCCGAGCTCACTGTCGCCAAACACTTCCTCGATCCAACGGCGAAAGTCGCCCCGCACGAGATGGCCTTAACATCGTCCGGGAGCGCCGGTAGTGTCGAGAGCAGGTCGCGAACGCTTCGAGCACGCCGCCCCGTCGGACGGCCCGCTTGTGTGAATACGAATTCTTGGTCGGGACACACAGGAACATCGGCGTACTTCTCGCGATGACGAACGTGCGCAGTCAAGCGCGGAGCGACGCGAAACCGCTTCAGCGAATCACTCGGTCGCAGAGCGCCGGGCATGAGGACGGCCTCGTCGATTGCGAGATCAGCCAGCAGCGCCAGCCATTGTGAGGTCGTCCCGACACCGGGTGCCAACGCCTGAAGCGCAAGAGCCTGCCGCCGATCGTCGACGCGCGTGACGATAACCGCCTCACTTGCTCTCAGGATCTCCGGCGCAAGATCGGAGATGCGATACGTGACGAGGAGGTATCCGCCCAGCTGGTGGTCGAACAGTGCTGAGACATCGAACCGGTTCAAGAAGTAATGAGCCTCATCGACCACGACTCGATGCGGCACGCCCGTCGCCCGCCGTAACCGATTGATCACCTCCAGCAACTGTTGGACGAGCACCGGCTTGTCCTGTCGAGAAGCGGCCGATATATCCACTACCAAGCTCAGATCCGGGTGCGCGAGTACTTGTTGCAGGTCGGCAAATGATGTTTCTTTGCCGTCCATCGGCTGCACAATCACGCCAGGTAGCGCCTCGAGGCACACGTAGTCGCCTTCCGGGTCGAGGATGCAGAGGGAGTACCGCTGGAGAATGAGCTGCTCACATAGCGACCCGGCCATCCACGATTTCCCAGACTTCGGGTCGCCACCTACCAGAAGATTGCGGCCGCGAATGGCGAGGTCGAGCGGCTCCCCGTTACTCAGGCTTCCGAGGCGTACCCGCCGGCGTCCCATTCGCTCCGGCGGCAGCCTAGGAAGCGACAGGATCTCGCGAATGTATCGCGCGACTGCGGCTGGGCCGTCGCCTGGGACAATCTCATCGGCGCTGCGTTTCAGCGCCTCACTGCCCCATGCAACAGCGGCGCCGATCTCGCACACCTCGAGCAGCTGGTGATCGTTCTCGGCCTTCCCGATAGCGAGAGCGTTATGCACCGATGCGCGCCGGCGCCAGAGCGCTTCCTGAAGCCCACTCGCTTTGCTGACTCCGTGAGGCAGTACCATGAGCCGGCCAAGATTGAAGGTAATGGCGAGAGGGAGACCGAGGCTGCGGATGATCTCGACGATCTGCGGTGCAGCGTCCGCGCCAGCCTCAACCACGCACTCACCACGCCGATACCGCACTCCGCGCTCTTTAAGTCCGGCGAGAAATCGGGGGTCCGGCCCCTGGCTGAGCGTGATGGGTGATGGGCACTCCGGAAGCTGCAGGACGGCCCCATTCTCAGCAACGATGGCGTCAAACAGAAGCGGCCTGTCGAACAGGATGCCGAGGTCACCCAGCATTCGGCCGGTGACCAGCACCGCCAACAGCCCGGCGCGCCGCGCCTCTTGAATCGCAGCGGCGACATCCGCGTCGACCGTGCCATCCACGGCAATCGTGCCGTCGAAGTCGAGCGCGAGAACTCGGGGCTTCACGCTTCACACGTGGCCGGTATCATCGCTCGCGGACGATCACCACGGGACGGCTCACGTGGTGGAGCACAGTCTCCGAGACGCTCCCAAGGAGCAGGCGACCGATCGTTCGAAGTCCTCGCGCTCCCAAGACGACGAGGTCGACCCGGCGACTGCGCGCCGTGGACACGATCTGCCGCGCTGGATCTCCGCCCACGAGCAAACGCTCGACCGGGGATTTCAGTGTGCCGAGCACTGCAGTCGCGTCCTCTAGTATTCTTTCGGCATCCGCCCGCTGTTTGCTGAACTCTTCACCAGTCGCCTGATCTAGCAATGAAGCGATTGACCGGCGATGCCCGAATACTTTCGGCTGTTGAAGCACGTGCAAGAGGCTGACACGGGAATCGCGCAAGAGATCGAAAAGCGACAGGAACCGAAGTGCAGCGCGAGCTCCGTCGGAACCATCGACGGCTATCAACGCGTGTCGGACCGGTCGCGGTCGCCCTCGGACGATCGCCACAGGACAGGGTGCATAGCGGGCGGCGGCCAACGAAGTACTTCCAATGAGAAATCCTTTGAGCCGCCCGAGACCGCGCGCTCCGAGTGCGATCATGTCGGTCGGCATTTCCTCCGCCGCGCGGACGATCTCAACCCGCGGATCACCCTCTGTAACAAGCGCCTGCACATCGGTCGATCGCGGCGACAGGATCGTAGCCGCCGCCTCCGCCGTCTCGTGAGCCTTTGCAATCACGCTTTCTCGCAGCTGACTCATGGTCTGCGATTCGCTGGGTGGTTTTGTGAGCGTCGCGACCGTCAGCACGCTGATTTTCATGTCCACGGTCGGAGCGAGCTCCCCCAACCATCGAGTTGCCCGTCGAGAGCCGCTCGATCCGTCGCTAGCCAGCAGAACTCTCATGTGCACTTCCTCAACGTCTACGCTACATTGCGCTATCTCGGTCTGGCCCGCGCCCCCAACAGGCTGGCGACGAGGGACTCGCTCTCGATACGATGTTGAGCGACTGCAGAATCGCTCGTTTCGCCCGCCTCGGGCTGAGAGAGCACCTCCTCGATCTGCAGTCGCTTCGTGCCGCCCGGCGTCAGCCATTCAATGCGGTCGCCGGCACGGTAGCCGATCAGCGCGGTTCCGATCGGAGCAAGGACGGAGATACGCTTCTTCTCGATGTCGGCGTCCACCGGGAACGCAAGCGTGTACACCGCGGTGGTACCGCGATCGAGGTCCCGAACGCGCACCCTCGAGTGCATCGTCACCACGTCGGGCGGCAGCTTAGCGGCGCCGATGATTTCTGCCCGATCGAGCTCTCGGTCCAACTCCTCGAGATGGCTCTGATCGTAGCGGGGCGCCATCTTGCCTTGGCGCACGAGCTGCCTCAGTCTGGCCATGTCATCTTCCGTGATGAGAATCTGGCCCCGTCCGATCGTCACCGCCGCCTCACCTCGCATTCCTGAATCCCTCCGCGCCTCGAGATTTGATTACGTCCATTCTCATGGGGGCTGGACGCGGAGACCATTAGAAAGTCTGTCAGGCTCTCGTAGAGAAAAATGGCTGTCCTTCGCCAAAACTCTGTGCGGCGACCAAGTGGTTGATCCGTTGGTTCTGATCCGGCCACTATGTCGGCTCGATGATCACTCTCTTGCTCCACCTGCTTCGGCTCCTCCCTTTCCTCCTCGGAGGCCATCGCCAGCTCGCTCTCGAAAACCTGGCCTTGCGTCAACAACTCGCTGTCTATAATCGAACGATCATTCGCCCACCGCTACGTAGTACTGATCGCCTCTTCTGGATCGGGCTGGCCAAAATCTGGACCGGGTGGAGAGGCGCCCTCGTCATCGTGACCCCCGAGACCGTCCTCCGGTGGCAGCGGGGTCGCTTCCGCGAGTACTGGACCAAGCTCTCAGGCCGCCCGAACGGAGGTCGCCCGCAGGTTCACGCTGAGATCAAGGCTTTGATCATCCGAATGGCCACGGCGAACCCCCTTGTATCCCTCGTACACGGTCCAGCGATAAGCTGAACCGGGTGAAGGTGGGCGGGAGCCCGTCACCCCCTGGGTCTCCCAAGACCGTCCCAAAGCTCGGGTCCCCGCCCACTGTTCCATCATTGAACC
>Ga0070706_100007308_pt1 | contig 10368 bp, 9 predicted proteins | sample KBSK5501metaG_FD_65476 | JGI IMG/M metagenome (GOLD analysis project Ga0070706, IMG submission 65476) | Corn, switchgrass and miscanthus rhizosphere microbial communities from Kellogg Biological Station, Michigan, USA - KBS K5-50-1 metaG | ecosystem: Host-associated > Plants > Roots >...
CGATGTCCCCGTCGGCCAGCAGCCCGGTGAACGCCTCGTACAGGTCGCGGGCGAATACCTCGCGGTAGGAGCCAAAGTAGGCGGGCTCGCCGTTTTGTGTCACCCCGGCCGGGACCGCCTGGCCCCACGGGCTGGCCAGGGACGCGACGATCGCGCCGGGGAAGGTCTTGTCCTCGCTGGCCTTCAGCACGTTGGCGGACAGGAAGTAGTGGCCGACCAGCGGGGCCTCCCCGGCGGGCGGCGGGCTCAGGCCGGCGTCATAGGCCAGCCAGCCGCGCAGGTAACTGGCCTCGGTCTGGCCGAACGGGTGGCTCAGCGCGCCCTCGGCGGCGGAAACCGACTGCGCCTGGGTCCGGCCGAAGCCCAGCCCGAGCGTCACCGAATTGCCGTGGTCCGGGGTCACCTCCTCGGTGGCGACGATGTGGCCGCCGGGGGCGGAGGTGTACGGCGTGAGGGCGTGCGCGGTGTCAAGCTGAGTGAGGCCGTCGCTGGCGGTGCCCGCGTAGCCGACGCTGGCGGCCTGCGCGGACGTGCCGGCCAGGGTCATGTAGGTGGGCACCGCGTAGTCCCGGTTGACGGCGTTGGTGACCGTGTTCGTGCTGAACACCACCGCGACCGGCGACCCGGCGGAGGTGTCCACCACGCCCGAGTTGGCGCCGGCGTTCGCGCCTCCGCCTCCCCCGTTGCCGTTGACGTGAGCGTCGAGCCTGGCGTACAGGTGCAGGCCACCCAGGCTGGCACCGGACCCGGGCGTGCTTTGCAGCCTGGTGTGCATCAGCACGGTGTCACTCGCCGGGTCGGTGATGTAGGTGGTGATCAGCTGGAAGCCGTGCTTGGCGTCGGTGGAGGTCACGGTGCAGGCCATGCCGGTGGGAGGATCGGCGGCGACCGTGTAGGTCATGTCACGCGCCTGCAGGTCGGTGAACGTGGCCCCGTCGGTCACGACGTACTGCAGCGTGCTCACGTCCGTGTTGTCGATCGTGGGCTCGTAGACGTCGGAGAGCACGCCGCCGGCCACGGTGTACCAGACCTTCGAGCCCTGGCCGGCCGCCGTGCCCAGGCAGTCCTTCCTGGCCAGGTCGAAATACGACGGCGCGCCCGGGGCGCCGGGCGCCGTCGCGGCCGTCCCGCCGGGGGCCGCGGTGGCCGCGGGGGCGGTGACAGCGAGGCCGGCCGTCAGCGCGCCAGCCGCAAGCAGGATCGTGATACCGCGTCCGCGTACCATGGCCAAGCCCTCCATCGTGACTGCTGCGGCCGCCAGGAGACACACCGGCAAGAGCCTTTGCCGAGCCTCCCGCCACCCGGTCGTGCGCGTCAAGTAACAATCCGGCCATACCGGCCTGCTCCGGGAAAACCGCAGCGCGAAGACGGACGTATCGCAGCCTCCTGACGTCGTATCTAGTGTCAGCGTTGCGGGGCTACCCGAATTACGGCAGCGTTGTCGTAGCTGCCGAGCGATCCCGGAGAAAGCAATGCCGTCCAAACCGCTGGAGCCTGGCGATCCGCTGCGCCTGGGCCGTTTCGAGCTCATCGCGCGGCTCGGAGAGGGCGGCCAGGGCGTCGTCTACCTGGGCCGCGGTACCAACCCGGGCGAGGACCGTGTCGCGGTCAAGGTGCTGCGGTCGACCGCCGACGCCGACGTGCTCGAGCGGCTCGCCCGCGAACTCGACGCCATCCACCAGGTTCAGCCGTTCGTCACGGCCGGCGTCATCGAGGCCTCGGCGGAGGGCGACCGGCGCTTCGTGGTCAGCGAGTTCATCGACGGGCCCACGCTCCAGGAACGTGTGGACGAGCGGGGGCCGCTGCCCGAGGGCGACCTGCAGCGCCTCGCGGTGGGCACGGCCACCGCGCTGACCGCGATCCACGGCGCGGGGGTGGTGCACCGCGACTTCAAGCCGGCCAACGTGCTGCTCGGCCCGGACGGCCCTCGCGTGGTCGACTTCGGCATCGCCCGGCTCACCGACGCGTCCACGATCACGAGCGGGCTCATCGGGACCCCGTCGTACGTGTCCCCCGAGCAGCTGGGCGGCGCGCGGCCGACCAGTGCGGTGGACATCTTCGCCTGGGCGCTGACCATCATCTACGCCGCCACCGGGCGGCTGGCGTTCGGCGCCGACAGCGTGCCCGCCGTCATGCACCGCATCATGTACGAGCAGCCGGACGTGAGCGGCCTGCCGCCGTCCCTGCGGGCGGTCGTGCTGGAATGCCTGGACAAAGACCCCAGCCGCCGACCGACCGCTCGTGACCTGCTGCTCCGCCTCGTGGACCCGACAGCGTCACGACTCCAGGTGGCGTATCCCGCCGTCCAGGCCTTTCCCACCGCCCAGGCCTTTCCTGTCGACTCGGTGCCGGTCACCGGTCCGCTGGCCCAGCCCGGGCCTACCTCCCCCAGGAGCATGCCGCCCCAGTTCCCTGTGCCGCAGCCCGCCTCCGCGCGGTCGCGGCGCGGGCCGGTCCTGGCCGGCACGGCCGTCGCGGTGGCCGTCCTGGTCGCCGTCGGCGTCTTCCTGTTCACCCGCGGGTCGCCCTCTCATCCCCCGGCCGCTGCGGGCAGCACTTCGCCGGCCGCCCCGGCCAGCAGCGCGGCGAGCACGCCGACGCAGGCCACCCAGACGGCGCAGGCGACCGGGGCCACGATCCCGGCCGCGTTCGCGGGCCAGTGGACGGGCACCGCGACGATGTCCGCGGTCGGGATATCGGGCCCCTCCCTGACCAACTCGATCACGTTCACGCTGGTGGCAGGCGCGCGGACCGCCCACGAGGTGAATCAGGACTGCGTCAACACGCTCACGCTGACCGGCGCGACCGCGACCGTGCTCACCTTCAGCGAGCCGCAGACCGCGGCGTGCGTCGCAGGAACCGTGACGTTCACGCGGCACGGCGCCAACCTGGCGTACCACTGGACGGACAACGTCGAGCAGAACATCGCCACGCTGCGCAAGGCGTGACGGCCGGGCGGAGAAACCCGGCCCGTTCGGCCGCGGCATCGTCCCCTCCCCGGCTGGTACCACATCGTGGTGGCCCGGGCCGGCCAGACGCCGGAGAGCGACGCGCTGTATGAAATTTCACGCAAACCGCCCCTATCCGCTCCCTGCCTGAGACCTGCGAGTCATGCTGGCCGGACAGCAGGGCACTTCCGGCCGCACTAACTGTCCTATGTCAGTCGGAGGGCCCAGCTCACGGTCTGATACACGCCTGACCAGACGGTTCTAGCCGTGGGCGGCGCGGCGCTGGGCGATGACGTTGGTCTGGCCTCCCTCCACGATGCCCTCGCCGTCGATCCAGATCGCCCAGTCGATGATCGTCCCGGCGTCCACCACGATGGGGCGGCCCGCCCGGATGCCCGGGTCCAGGGTGGCGTCGCCGGCTGAGTTGCCCAGGACCCTGGCCGGATCGGCCCACGACGTGACGTAGGCCCACGGGTACTCGGCCTGGCCCGGCGCCGATATCTCGTGCTTGATCATCAGCTGGGCTTGCGGCGGCAGGTCGCCGGCCAGGTAGCGGGCGCGGACGGCGGGCAGCGCCTCCCGGGCCGCCCGCATGGCCTGCTCCATCTCGTCCGACGGCGCCAGGTGCATGACCTGGAGCTCGTGCGAGCCGAACAGCGCCGTGCACACGCCGGTCAGGTACTCCCCGGCCGAAGCCGGGTAGTCGTCCGGGGGGTGGACGGACAGGAAGTTGCCGACGCTTTCCTGCGGGCTGGGATCGGACGTGAGCCGAACGGTCGCCGCCTTTCCCCCGGCGACGGGGACGTCGCCGGGAATGAGCAGGGCCCTGGCGATGTCGGCCTGGCTGACCTCGAGCACGGCGGGAAGCTGGGCGAAGGCGGGCTCGGCGCGGTCGCGGAGCGCGTTCAGCCAGGCGCCGAGCACGCGCGAGGCCAGGCCCGTCAGCACCCGCGCCCAGGCCTTGCCCAGCTGCGGCGGTACGTTGCGGACCTGCAGCTCGGGCAGGCCGAACCGGCCCAGGCCCATGGTGGTCGTCCACAGGCCGCCGCTCCCGGGCGACTGGAAGACCAGCATCCAGTCCGCGAGCCTGAACCTGCCGCCACCGTCGCCGGGCAGGCTTCGCAGCGCCGCGTCCGCGGCCAGCACCCCGGGCGTGCCCGTGTCCACCAGGGGCACGCCCGCGTGGGCGGCCAGCACGGCGGCGCAGGCCCGCCCGGCCCATTCGTGCATCGGCGGCCAGCCCGGCACGCTCAGCGCCTGGACCACGACGAACTCCGTGGCCCCTGTGACGACGCTGACCAGCTCGGGCGCGATGCCCAGGCTCGCCTGCAGCTGGCCGGGCAGCGCGGGCAGCGACGACGACGGCACGGCCTCGAGGCTCAGCGCGCCGGCGTCCAGCATCATCCGCGCGGCGACGCCCACCGGGCCGGTCATCCGGGCGGACAGCTCGGCCGTCACGCGGTCCTTCGCCGCCTGCGCGGACAGCGCCACGGGAACCAGGTAGACGGCCGACAAGATCTTGGGCACCGGGAGAATCAGGTCCTCGGCCACCTCGCCCGCCACCTTCCTCGTCGGGCATCACGTTAGTCCGCCGGGCCTTAGCCGGAAAGCGCCCCGGTAGCGACAGCCGGGCGGGAAACCAGGCCCGTTCGGGATCAAAGGGTGGTCAGATGTCCGTGATCCGCAGGCCCGCGTGCGCCTTGTACCGCCGGTTGATCGAGACCAGGTTCGCGGTCAGGGCCTCGATCTGGCCGCAGTTGCGCAGGCGGCCGGCGTAGACGCCGCGCACGCCGGGAATCCGCGCGGCCAGGGCCTGCACCAGGTCGGTGGCCTCCCGGTCGTCGCCGAGCACCAGGACGTCCTGGTCAAGGGAGTCCACCTCGGGATCGAGCAGCAGGACCGCGGACACGTGGTGGAACGCCGCCACCACCCGGCTGCCGGGCAGCAGCGCCGCGGCCTGCTGCGCCGCGCTGCCCTCGGCCGGACCGCCCTCGGCGGCCGGCAGCGCGTAGGCGCCCCGCCGGTCGAAGCCGAGCGGGTTCACGCAGTCCACCACGATCTTGTCGGCCAGTTCGGCCACCAGCCCGGCCAGCAGCTCGCCGTGGCCTTCCCACGGCACGGCGGCGATGACCAGGTCCGCCTCCCTGGCGGCGTCGCGGTTGGCCAGCCCGCGGACGCCGTGCCCGATCTCCCGTGCGACGCCGTGGGCCCGGTCGTGGCTACGGGACCCAATGATCACCTGGTGCCCGGCCATCGCGAACCGGCGGCCCAGGCCGCGTCCCTGTTCCCCGGTGCCGCCGAGGATGGCGATGACGAGTCCGTCAACGGACGGGGTTGCGCGCTCAGTCATGTACCGCATCCTGCCAGACGGCGTGGCGGGCCGGACCGGCGGGCGGTACCTGAGGGTTCGCAAACCTCGCAACACTCCGTACGGATATGGCTGCGCGGAGGAGGGTGCAGGAGGCACCATAGATACGTGGACGCGAACCAAGTGACCACTCTGCGTGCGCTCCTGGCCTCCACCGGATGGCTGGAGCGGACCCGGGCGTTCGCGCAGGGACTGCGCAAGGCCACCCGCTCGCAGGGCGGGCTGCTGCTGGTCGGCACCCCCGACGAGGAGCCCTGGCATCTCACCGCGCACCTGGACGAGGAGAGCCGCCTGTCCGGGATCCCCGAGCTCATGCCCACGCTCGTGCGCTGGCAGGTACCGGCCGGCGCGCCGGCGCACCTGCGGGTCGGCCTGGAGCGGCTGGAGGCCGCGCGGCGCGGCGAGACGCTCTTCGTCGTGTCGCCGGCGGATGCGCCGGTCCCGCTGCTCGAGCGGGTCAGCGACGCGCGGCGGACCGGGGCCACCATCTTCGCGCTCGACCAAGGCGATCCGGAACTCGGCGCGCTGGCCCACGAGGCGATGGCGATCCGGCCGGGCGTGGACGCGGTGTCGTTCGGCGGGGCCCAGCACCTGATCAGCTCGTCGGTCGGCGAGATCGGCGCGGCGGAGCGTTTCGAGCGCGACGAGTTCGGCGTGGCCAGCGCCGACGCCCGCGTCCTGCAGCCCGGGATGGCCGGGTACCAGCGTTACCGGCCGGGCGTGCGGGGCCTGAGGGACCGGGTGGCGCGCCTGTTGGACGTGGTGAGCGGCCCGACTGGTTTAGGTCCCCGGGAGCAGTAGCCCGCACAGGGCCGCGGCTGCGCGGGGCGGCGCTAGGCGTCCAGGGTCAGCACCATCGTGGGGCGCTCGATGATGTGGTCGGGGCGCAGCGGGCGCACGGCCGTGCCGATGGCGAAGAACTCGGTGGTGTGCGAACCCCAGGTGTGGCTGTGCTGGCGGAGCTGGACCCCGACGATGCCCTCCGCGTGCAGCGCCTCGGCCTCGGCCTGCATCCGGCTCATGGCCAGCTCCCTGGCGTCGTACAGGGCCTGGGTGAACTGCTCGATCTCGACGTTCTTGCCGATGTTGCCGATCTTGCTGCCCATCTTCTGGTGCGCGACGTGGTACACGCACGAGCCCATGACCATGCCGAGCGGCGCGTAGCCGGCCCGGATCAGCGTCCAGAAGTCCTGCCCGGACAGGTCCGAGGTGAACGGCTGGTTCTTGTTGTTGCGCCAGTTATCGACCCCGCCACCGCCCGCGCCCGGCTCGGCCTTGACCGCCGTGCCGACCGCGATGAACTCGGCGATGTCCGCGCCGAACTCCTTCATCTCCACGTCCAGCCGGACGCCGACGATGCCGTCCGCGCGCAGCGCGTCGGCCTCGGCCTCCATCCGGCTCATGGCCAGCTCGCGCGCGTGGTACATGGCCTGGGACAGCACGTCGAGCTCCTGGTTGCTGCCCCAGCGGCCGATCTGCAGCCCGACGTGGTAGATCGAGCTGCCGAGCACCAGGCCGAGCGGCCGGAACCCGACCTCGCGGACCAGCAGGAACTCGTTGACCGACAGGTCGGAGGTGAAGATCGACCCGGGGCGGCCGGGCTGTAGCTCCGCCAGGCGCTGCATGGCGTCATGCGACACGCCGGCGGCGTTCAGTTCGGTGGCGATGTTGGCCTGGTCGGTCATGATCTCTCCTGTCAGATCCGGATCCTGGCGGCCTGGCGGCGCTGCGGGTCGAGGGACATGATGGCCAGCGTCGGCCCGCTGTGCCGCTGCTCGGCCCGGGTGAACCTGGCGATCGCGGTGCCGATGGTGGTGGCCTCGACGATGTGATCGCGGCGGCCCTCCTGCACCGGGCACTCGCGTTCCCGCACGCGCATCTCCATGTCGGCGATCACGACGCCCTCGCCGCCGATCCGCGTGACGTCGCGTTCCAGTTGCATGCGCGCGTCGTGACGGGCGTCGTTGACGAGCTCGGTGTAGCCGGTGACCTCGGCGTTTCCCGCACCCCAGCGGGTCTGGCCGACGGTTAGCCAGTCGTCGTGCCGGGACCCGATCGAGATGCCGAGCGCGAGCCCGGCGGGCACCCAGCCCTTCATGATCAGCTTCGCGAAATCCTGCCCGGACAGGTCGGAGGTGAACGGCCGCTTGGGCCGGCCGCCCTTGTGGGCCCAGGTGGACACCGGGCCGACGCCGGGCGCGCGAACGGCCGTGCCGATCGCCTTGAACTCCAGGCCGCCGGCCGGGAACGCCCCGATGGTCAGCCGGACGCCGACCACCCCGTGCCCGGCCAGTTCCTCGCACTCGGCCGTCATCCGGTCCAGGGCCTTGTGCCTGGCGTCGTACATCGCCTGCACCAGCGGCCCGAACGAGCCGAAGCCACCGCGGCTCGACACCTGCGTCGTGGTCCGGGCCGGGATGTAGCCCCAGGAACCCCAGGCGCCCGGGCAGTTGTAGCCGCCGGTGTAGCCGATGTTGTACACGCAGGCGCCGAGCACCTGGCCGACCGGCTCGAAGCCGACGCTGCGGATCGCGGCGAACTCATCGGAGGTCAGGGCCGAACCCCAGGTGCCGCTGCGCCGGATCTCCGCCATCCGGGCCTCGGCCGCGGCCGGCAGTTCATTGCTCACGTGGTCAAGACTAATAGCGCGACGGAGTCACCTAGTCCTGCGCGTCCCATTCTTCGTTTCTGCGCTGCACCGTTTCCAGCGCGCGGGCGGCCTCCTCGGGGGTGTCGAAGGGACCGAGCCGGTCCTTGCCCGGGGTGGGACCGTCGTCGTCCTCCACGGTGTGGTACTTGAGGCTGTACCACCATCGCTTTCTCTGTTCACCGTTCATGCACATTAGACTCGCAAAGCATGGCGACAGTGCTTCATCCGGGCCGGCTTTCACCCGCCCGACAGGTCCCCGCAGAGATCGCGCGGCCGGAGTACGTGGGCAAGAAGCGTCCGAAGACCGGCGAACCTGACGTCAAGACGCCGGAGATCATCGCGCGAATGCGGGTGGCGGGTAAGCTCGCCGCCCAGGCGCTGGAGGCGGTCGGCGAGGCCGTGGCCCCGGGCGTCACCACCGATTACCTGGATCAGGTCGGCCACGAGTTCCTCGTCAGCCACGGCGCCTACCCCAGCACGCTCGGCTATCGCGGCTACCCGAAGTCGCTGTGCACGTCGCTGAACGAGGTGATCTGCCACGGGATCCCCGACGACACGTTGATCAATGACGGCGACATCGTCAACATTGACATCACCGCGTTCATCGGCGGGGTGCACGGCGACACCAACGCCACGTTCTGCGCCGGGAACGTGGACGAGGAATCACGGCTGCTGGTCGAGCGCACGCACGAGGCGATGATGCGGGGCATCCGCGCGGTGGCGCCGGGCCGCCCGCTGAACGCCGTCGGCCGGGTGATCGAGTCGTACGCGCGGAGGTTCGGCTACGGGGTGGTGCGGGACTTCACTGGTCATGGGATCGGCCGTACGTTCCATTCGGGCCTGATCGTGCCGCACTACGACGACCCGCACAATGACGTGATCATGGAACCGGGGATGACGTTCACCATCGAGCCGATGCTCACCCTCGGCACGATCGACTACGACATCTGGCCGGACGGCTGGACGGCGGTGACCAGGGACCGCAAGCGCACCGCGCAGTTCGAGCACACGATCCTGGTGACCGACGACGGCTACGAGATCCTGACCCTCCCGTAGCCGTCCCGGTCACGGCTCTAGATTGCGGCTCGATGAATTGAAGGCCGGGGAATGCCTGAGAGCGTTATGCGCGTCGCACGGGCAGTGTCCTTGGGTTCTTGGATAACGCGAACTTTGCGTAAGACATTGGGTGTGGCCCGGGCGTGCAAGCTGATCGAGTAGCCCGCGCCGTGGCCGCGCAGCCGGTGCCGCTGGCCGTGGACGCGCGTCACGCCGGGACGCAGCACCGCGCGGCCCGGGGCGCCCTTGGTCGCCTCGGTCGCCTCGCCGGCGATGAGGGTGGCCGCGTCGCAGTCACAGTCCCGGCCGACGTCACCGGGCGGCATGACGACGAGCCAGGCCTCGTACCCCGGCCGGGCTTCGACCTTTATTTGCACCGAACGGTCGGGGCTGAAGCGCACCAGACCCCACCAGCGCTCGGGCGAGGCGGCCAACGTCCGCAGGTGGCGCGCCAGCGTGCCGAGGGTCAGCCTCGGCCCCTCCGGCGGACGGGCGGTCTGCTGCGCGGGGACGAGCAGGGCCGCCGCGGCCAGGATGGCGATCTCCGGGGCGACGGACATGTCTGCGATCAACGGAATTTCCTTCGTGCAGGGCCGCTCTCAGCGGCCACGGCGATGACAACGGACGGCTGAATGTCGTTGTCAGCGACAACACGAAGGACAGAGCACGCGCGCGAGCATCGCGGTGACACCGTGATGGCGAATGGCGCGGCCTGGCATGAGAGACAGCTTACACGGTGCGTGACCGCGTGTCGTCACATTGAGGTATCAGTCTTCAGCCAGTGCCGCCGAGGCGCTCGATCGCGGCGTGCAGGGATTCCGCGTTTACGCCTTCTGTGCCTTTCTGGCCGTTGTCCGCGGACCACGCGGCGGCGCACAGCGCGCGCAGGCCGTCGATGCGCTCGCCGTCGCCGGCCAGATCCAGCCGGTCCCCGTCCCGCCGCGCCGTCCAGCCGCGGCAGCCGAACCCTGCCTCGGTTTCGGTGATTCCGGGATGCGGCTCGAGCAGGCCGGCCAGGTCCTCGGCCAGGTAGGTCGGGCGCTGGGTCGGCGGCGCGAGCACGGCTTCTGCGGCTCCGGTCACCCCGGTCAGCACGAGCAGGCTGTCCGCGCCGACCCGGTGGGCGGCCTCGATGTCGGTGTCCAGCCGGTCGCCGACGACGAGCGGATGCCTGGCGCCGGTCCGCAGCACCGATTCTTCGTGCAGCGGCGGCTCGGGCTTGCCCGCCACCAGCGGCCGTACCCCGGTCGCGGTCGCCACCACCTGGATGAGCGACCCGTTGCCCGGCTGGCGGCCCCGCCTGCTGGGCAGCGTGAGGTCGGCGTTGGAAGCGACGAACAGCGCGC
>Ga0070706_100007309_pt1 | contig 10366 bp, 8 predicted proteins | sample KBSK5501metaG_FD_65476 | JGI IMG/M metagenome (GOLD analysis project Ga0070706, IMG submission 65476) | Corn, switchgrass and miscanthus rhizosphere microbial communities from Kellogg Biological Station, Michigan, USA - KBS K5-50-1 metaG | ecosystem: Host-associated > Plants > Roots >...
GATGCAGAGGGCCGTCCAGAGGATGTCTACTTCCCGCTGCCGCTGGAACTTCGGCCGGGAAACGCCGGCCGGACGCAACCCTAGTGGCGCGCGGGCGTTCCTAATAGCGATCAGAGCCGACAGATTGTGAGGCGTCCCTTATGTGCGGAATCATTGGCTACGTCGGTGAGCGCGAAGCTGCACCGATCCTTCTCGACGGCTTGGCTCGCCTTGAGTATAGGGGCTACGACAGCGTTGGCATCGCCGTTCTGGAGGAAAACGGGGGAATTTCGATCCACAAGCGAGTGGGTAAGTTGGAAGGCCTTGCTTCACGCCTTTCAGAAGGGACCCCATCCGGCCGCCAGGGAATAGGCCACACCCGCTGGGCGACTCATGGAAAGCCGAGCGACATCAACGCCCATCCGCACACGGACTGCACGGGCGAGACCGTCGTCATCCACAACGGGATCGTCGAGAACTATCAGGAGCTAAGGCAGCAACTCGTCGCCGCCGGCCACAAATTCACCTCAGAAACCGATACGGAGGTGATTGCCCACCTAGTGGAGGACCGCCTAGGCGAGGGGAAAGACCTTCATCGAACTCTTGAAGAAACTGTTCAAGTACTGGCCGGCGCGCACGCGATACTGGTGATGACGAAAAAGGAGCCGGGAACGATCGTCGCAGCGCGCGCCGGGAATGCCGGGGGCATCGTTGTGGGTTACGGCCACGGCGAGATCTACGTCGCGAGCGACTTGCCGGCGTTGCTGCCGCACACGCGCACGGTGGTCTTCCTCGAGAACGGGGACGTCGTGCGGGTGACAGCCGGGCGCGCAGCGTACAGGAATGCGGGCAAGGTAGTCGAGCGGACGACTCAGCAGATCGCCTACGATCCAGTGGCGGCCGCCAAGGGCAACTTCAAGCACTTCATGCAAAAGGAGATCGCGGAGCAGCCCGAGGCTATCCTGAACACGCTTCGTGGGCGAGCGCTCTTCTCGGAATGCCGTGTCGAGCTGGAAGATCTGAAACTCAGCCGCTCGCAGCTCCGAGGGATCAACCGGGTCGTGTTGGTGGGTATGGGCACGAGTCTGCACGCAGCGATGATCGGCCGACACTACATCGAGCGGATTGCGGGCATACCGGCCGAAGTCGACAACGCCTCGGAGATGCGCTATCGCGAAGCCATCATTGGTCCCGATACTCTGTTCCTCTCTGTTACGCAGTCCGGCGAGACGGTGGACACCCTGGCTGCCATGGAGATGGCCAGGGAGAAGGGCTGCCCGCAGGTCGTTGTCTGTAATGTCGCCGGTAGTCAGGCTACGAGAGTCGCGGACGGCGTTGTTTACACACGGTGTGGTCCCGAGATCGGTGTCGCCAGTACCAAGACGTACGTTGCTGCGATCTCTGCGCTTTACATGCTAGCGTGCTATGTGGGCCAGGAGCGTGGCGTTATCGACCGTGAACAGATGGGCGGGTTCCTCTCCCCACTAGCGCGTCTTCCCTATGTGACGGGAGAAGTCGTCCAACGGAGCGGTGAGTACGAGCGGCTCGCCCACGAGTTCTACCGCTGCGAGGACTTTCTTTTTCTGGGCCGCGGACTGCAGTATCCGGCGGCCATGGAAGGTGCTCTAAAGCTGAAGGAGGTCAGTTATATCCATGCCGAGGGTTATCCCGCCGGGGAGATGAAGCACGGCCCGATTGCTCTGATTGACCGCGAAATGCCTGTCGTCGCACTCGTGCAGCAAGACGGCCTTCGCGAAAAGATGATGAGTAACATAGAGCAGGTCAAGGCGCGGGAGGGAATTGTCATTTCGGTCGCGACCGAAGGCGACGAGGAAGTGGCGGGCAAATCAGACCACGTAATGTACGTGCCGAAGATTTCCGACCTGCTAGCGCCCGTCCTCACATCGATTCCGCTGCAATTGCTGGCTTACCACATCGCCGTGCGTCGCGGCTGCGACGTAGACCAGCCGCGCAACCTTGCGAAGACCGTTACTGTCGAGTAGGCCCCGATCCGGGCATTAGAATTCATTATCAATGGACTTAGGGGTTGTCCGCCGGCGCCTCGAAGAGAGGGAGCGGACGCTTTCGCCCTATGCCGTGCGCAGCGAGCAGACGCGCGGCCGGCGAATCGCCGAGGAACCATCGCCGGTGCGTACGGAGTTTCAGCGTGACCGCGACCGGATCATTCATTGCAAGGCGTTCAGACGCCTGAAGCACAAAACGCAGGTATTCATCGCTCCGGTGGGTGATCATTTCGTGACGCGACTGACGCATACCCTCGAGGTCTCTCAGATCGCGCGGACTATCGCACGCGGCCTGAATCTCAACGAGGACCTGACGGAAGCTATTGCCCTAGCGCACGACATCGGACATCCTCCATTCGGCCACGCCGGCGAGCAGGCGCTTGCGAATCTGCTTCCAGAAGGATTCCGTCACGCGGAACAGAGCTTGCGGGTCGTTGACGAGCTGGAACGGCTGAACCTGACCTGGGAGACCAGGGACGGCATAGTAAACAGCTCGAAGGTGCGAGAAGACATCTTCGCGGAAGGTTACGGCACGCCCGCGTCTCTGGAAGGCCAAATCGTGAAGGTTTCCGATGCCGTCGCATACATCAACCATGACATCGCCGATGCCCTGCGAGCGAATGTGATCGGCGAGCAAGAACTACCGAAGGAAGTATCGGAAGTTCTCGGCCGGCGGCACTCCGAGCGGATTAACACCCTCGTCTGCGATATCATTGAGAACTCGTGGGCAGCGTCGGGTGAGACTGAAGTTCCGGTGTCGGATATCCGGATCGGGATGAGTAATGAAATTGCTGCGGCGGCAAACACGCTTCGCGAGTTCATGTTCCAGCGCGTCTACCTGTGGGAGGGCCGGAGGGAGGAAGCCGAGCAGGCGAAGCGTGTGATCTCTGTGCTATACAACCACTTCATGCAGTACCCCGAAAAAATGCAGACCGACTTCGGCGTTGCCTCCGATCCCCCGTGGCGACGAGTCGCGGATTTCGTGTCGGGTATGACTGACCAGTTTGCGCTCGCCACGGCCGAACGCCTGGGCTCCCGCCTGTATTAGGACGGCTGCATCGGAAGAAGCGCCCAGAGGAACGTCTTTGCGATTTGGCCTGCCAAACCGAAACTTCTCGTGCGTGTAAGTGTTGTATAATATGGGTGTACCGGAGAGAGTCCGTCATTCCCTCTGCTGACCGTCCCGCGTCTGTCCGTTTGCCAACAATCAGCCCTAAGGCCGTGATCGCATCAGCCCGAGAGTCATGCCTATGAATGAGGTTGAGGAAGTCAAGGCCCGGCTCGACATTGTCGATGTCATCGGCCAGTACGTAACGCTACAGAAGGCAGGGCGTTCTTTTAAGGCGCCCTGCCCCTTCCACACCGAACGGACTCCCTCGTTCATCGTCACGCCGGAGAGGCAAAGCTGGCACTGCTTCGGTGCCTGCGGGACGGGTGGCGACGTGATTACCTTTGTGATGAAGAAGGAGGCGATTGAGTTTTCGGAAGCGTTGAAGATCCTGGCGGAGCGGGCCGGCGTGAAGCTTCAGGGACGCCGGGAGTCCAGCCAGGAACAGCGGCGGCGCGAGCGACTGTTCGCCGCTAATGATGCCGCAGCCGAATGGTATAGCAAGCTCCTTGCGCACGACAAAACGGCCGTGCACGCGCGGGAATATCTCGAGCGGCGGCAGATCGACAACCCGACGGCTCACGAGTTCGGATTGGGCTTCAGCCAAGCATCGTGGGACGGCTTGCGGAATCAACTGCGCAGCATCGGGTTCGACGACCCTGAGCTCGTACGCGCGGGCCTTATCGTGCAGGGTGAGTCGGGCCTTCACGACCGGTTCCGGGGGCGCCTTATGTTCCCAATCCACGACGACAAGGGGCGCGTCGCGGGATTTGGCGCACGTTTGCTGGACGATCGCGATGCTGGAGGTGCGAAGTACATCAACACCGCGCAGTCCCCGGTCTTCGACAAGAGCGGTCTCCTCTACGCCCTTAATCGCGCCGCAGGCGGAATCCGGCGCGAAGGGCGGGCCGTAATCGTTGAGGGCTACATGGACGTAATAGCGGGTCACCAGCACGACTTCGACAACGTCGTCGCTTCGATGGGGACGGCTCTTACTGAACGGCAAGTCAGGCTACTGCGACGCATGACGAATCAGATCGTCCTCGCACTTGACGCGGACGCGGCCGGACGAGACGCGGCGATTCGAGGCCATGACGTCGTCCGCGGGGCGCTCAACGAGAGCCGGTCGACGACGCCGGTGGTGACCTGGCGCGGCCTGGCAGGCTACCAGCAGACTGTGGACGTAGAGCTCACGGTGGCTGTACTTCCGGACGGACGCGACCCCGACGATGTAATCCGGGCGTCGCCCGAAGACTGGCGAAGCTTGGTCGACGGTGCGATGCCGATGCTAGATTTCCGGCTGGATACGCTCGCGGCGGCGCACGACCTTGCTACGCCGGCAGGACGCTCGAGGCTGGCACGTGAATTCCTCCCCATAATGGGTGTGGTTACGGATCCCGTTGTTCGGGCGCAGTATCTCCAACGGTTGGGCAGACTGACGGGCACGGGAGAGCGCGAACTAAGTGCAATGCTTTCCAGTGCGACGGCTCGGCCTGGCTCCTCGAAGCGACCGACGCGTCAGCCAGAAACGGCTTCGGCGAAAGGCGACAATCGCGAAGAGTTCCTGCTGGCTCTTCTGTTGCGGTACCCTGCTCTGCGCGAGGATGGGCTAGGGACGCCCGAAGAGCTTTTCTGGAACAGCGAGAACCGGGCAATCTTCGCCACTTGGAGGGAAACCGAAGCTCAGGCAGATAGCATGTTGCAAATAGAAGGCGTAAAGAACACGGTTCCGGTGGAACTGTGGCCTCACCTCGAGCGTCTAACGTTGCGGAAGATGCCTGTCTTCGATACCAAGCAAGCGGGTGAGGCGTTCGCCGACTGCCTCCAACGCCTGGTCCGGCGAGGATTGGAGGCTGAGAAACAGGCGACCGGCGCGCTATTTGCCGAGCGTGAGGCGGAGGTCGGTGCTTCGTTGCTGGCCGAGGCGGCGGTGAGCGAAAAAACGGAGAGTGACAAGGAGCTATTGGAGGTCTTGAGCCTCCAGGCGCAGGATATGAGAACAGGACTAAAGTTGCATGGGAGAGAAGACTATGACGGCTCTGAGGCCGTTCAAACGAGAAACCATGGTTAATCATTACGGCGAAGATCCTAACCTTCTCGAGCGCAGGCAGCGTCGGAGTCAGCTGGCAGATGACCTGCTGGAAGACATCGTTGATGACTCTGAGCTCGACGACACGGCCGACGAGTCTGGCGACGCGCTAGAAGGCCAGCCGGCTATCGCCGAGGACGAGGATGCGAGCCCGGTCACTCGGGTAAGTACCCGCTCGCCTATCGAGATGGAGGAGTGGGGAGAGGCGCCGGACAAGCTCGATGAGGTCGAACCAGAGATTGGTGATATCGAGCTTGAGGAAGGCATCGATGACCCGGTCCGGATGTATCTGCGCGAGATCGGCAAAGTGAGCCTTCTCACGGCAGACGACGAGAAGAAGCTGGCCCGCTCGATGGAAGAGAGCGAGTATATTCACCGTATTGAGCAGGCCCACTTCGAGAAGTTCGGCCGAAACGCTCGCGCGGTAGACGTTCTTGTGGCTCTAGTGCGGGACTTGCACGAATTGCAGAGGGCGATCAGCACGTTAACGAAGGAGCTCGGCGTGGGGAAGCTCAAACCCGCCGAGCTAATCGCCAACGAGGATTTCCGCCGGACGGTCGACGGCGAAGTGAACGTCGAGATGGCCGAGAAGCTGGCAACCACCCTCAAGATCGAGGAGCCGGAAGCTGAGCGCCTGCAGGTGCGGATCTCCATCGTGACGCACATTCTGACGCCGGAAATGGTCTCGTGGGCGACGCAAGCGATGGGTGGAGACGGACGACTTCCGGCGCCTCCCGAAGATCTGGCCGACAAGCTGCTCCCCTACGAGGAGAAGGCACGCGCCCACTTTCAGCGTCTGAAAGACGAGGGCTTCCGCGCGGAGAAGCGGCTGACGGAGGCAAACCTGCGGCTGGTGGTCAGCGTCGCGAAGAAGTACATCGGGCGCGGAATGTCGCTACTGGACTTGATCCAAGAGGGGAACATCGGACTAATCCGGGCCGTCGAGAAGTTCGACTACCGTAAGGGCTTCAAGTTCAGCACATATGCAACCTGGTGGATCCGCCAGGCGATCACGCGCGCCATTGCTGACCAGGCCCGCACGATCCGCATCCCTGTGCACATGGTCGAGACCATCAACAAGCTTGTCCGGATAAGCCGGCGGCTCGTTCAGGAGTACGGCCGGGAGCCCTCGAGCGACGAAATCGGGCGGGGTATGGAGATTCAGCCGGACAAAGTGCGCGAGATCATCAAGGTTTCGCAGGAGCCGGTCTCGCTCGAGACGCCCATCGGCGAAGAGGAGGACTCGCACCTTGGCGACTTCATCGAGGACCAGGGCACGATGGCGCCCGCCGAGGCGGCATCACACCAGCTCCTGAAGGAGCAGGTGCAGGAGGTCGTCGCCTCTCTGACGCCGCGTGAGCAGAAGGTTCTGATACTGCGTTTTGGGCTGGAAGACGGTCGAAGCCGGACGCTCGAAGAGGTGGGACGAGAGTTCGATGTCACGCGCGAGCGCATCCGCCAGATCGAGGCAAAGGCGCTGCGTAAGCTAAGGCACCCCAGCCGTAGCAAGAAGCTTAAGGACTACCTGGAGTAGGCTCCTCAGCCTTCGTCCGGATCGAACGTCCGGACATATGGGATGTCCTTCGACTTCTCGTAAGGCAATGAGTCCCAGAACTTGACGCCCATCCCCTGCTTCGTCGAGGCGAGAGCGTAGATCCGTTTCGCGCCGCGGTCCCGCAGGCGCTTTTCGATCTCCGCAGTGAGCGCGCGGGCCAGACCTCGCCGGCGGAAGTCGGGGTGGACTGCCAGCCTGTGGATGTGTCCCCGCCAGTTGTCCCAGCCGCCTAGGACCGATCCCACCAATCGACCTTCCATCTCGGCAACGAGAAAGAGATCAGGCGCCTGATGCGTCAGCTTGCGGAGGTGCTCCGGCGTGTCCGTGACGGAGGGGCCCGAGCCGGTCAGCCTCCAGAGCTGAAGGAGCGCCTCGGCTTCGTCGGCCCGCGCCACGCGAATATCGAACTGCATGGCTTGGCATTGTACGGCAATTGACGACGCCCGCGTTGCCGCATAGCATCGTTCATGCAACAAGGCGATGCCTCTCTACGAGTACCTCTGCGAGGAATGCGACACGCGCTTCGAGCGTTTACGCGCGCTAAGGGCAATCGATGATCCCGCTAGCTGCCCCAAGGGCCACCCTTCCGGGCGGCGAGTAATTTCGGTGTTCTGCGCCGTCACGAGAGACTCGGCCGGAGAGCCGAATCTGATCGCAGGCGGGTGCGGTGGTTGTGGCGGAGGGTGCACCAACTGCGCCTGCGGCTCGAACTGAGTCGAGCGGGGCGTCAGCGGAAGTAGTGACCGGGCCGACGCAAGGCGGCTTTCGGGCGTGTTCGGCGAGCCTGTCCCGCAGTTGCGAGCCCGGGCCAGAGCACCGGCCTTCGCCGCTCGCGGCCGCTGATTACGAGGTACGCGGAAGCGACTCCCGCCATAAGCGAACCTTCGAGTAGCGTCGCGAAGACGATGAGTGCCGTGATGTCCCTCCAGAACGCCTCGGGGAACATCTGGATGAGGTGGTCTCTGCTGGGGTCAAGCTCCCAGAGGTCGTTGCTGAAGGCGAGGACGTGAAACTGGGTCCACGCCGAATCGAACCCTGATGCAAACGCGACACCGGCCAGTGCCAGGACCCCGCCGGTTAGCAAGGCTCCGCCGAGCGCACCGATCGCCAGAGTTCGTGGCGTCGCAAAGACGAGGAGCATCACCGCGAGCGATAGTACGGCGGCCGCGCTAATTACTTGCGCGGTGAAGACCATCTGTACCAGGTCCCGGACGTCGGCCATGTGAGCCGTCTCCTTCGCGGAAAACAAGGACACGCTCGCACCCTGGCTATTGGTCACGCCGATCGCCAGCGGCGACGGATTAGCGGCTGTCAAATAGCGCTGGATTTCGCCGTTGGCCCGCAGTAGCTCCGACTCAGGTATGTTTGTGACCGATGTGGCGTTGTAGTGCTTCACGGAGTAGTCGTAGACGGGCTGCTCCGAGACGGCCACCCGAATATTTGTGGCGATCAGCGCGACTGGGATCGACAGGACGAAGATCGCTAGTAATCCGGCACGAATCGCCGCCAAACAACCTCCCTTCGCGCAGAACTGCGCACCCGTTGGATTCTCATCGTAGGTACGACCAATTCCTTTGTCAACAATTCACACGGCCGCTATCATGACGTCGACGATGTCTAAGACACGCCAAGTATGACGCACGACAGGCGGCCTCCGGCTACGTTCGCCGGGGTACGGCGAATCATCGCTACTCTGCGCGGGCCCGACGGCTGCCCCTGGGATCGGGTCCAGACCCATCAATCACTGGCCCCTTATCTTCTCGAGGAGACGCACGAGACGCTAGAAGCGCTCGATTCCGGGGACGCAGGCAAGCTGTGCGAAGAACTCGGTGACCTGCTGTTCGAGGTGCTCATACAGGTGCAGCTCGCCGAAGAAGCGGGTGAGTTCACGATGCGAGACGTCGTCGCGGGCATTAACGACAAGCTACTTCGCCGCCACCCGCATGTCTTCGGGGACGCAGTCGCTGAGACTCCCGAAGCTGTAGTCGAGCAGTGGGACGAGCTCAAGGCGGGCGAGCGCCCCGGCGGATTAGCCCTCGCCGGTATCCCGCCGTCACTGCCGGCGTTAATTCAAGCCCAGTCGATGCAAAGACGCGCCGCCCGCGCGGGGTTCTCCTATGAGTCGTTGGACCAGGTATGGCAAGCAGTGGAGGAGGAGCTTTCGGAGCTGCGACAGGCGCAGAACCCAGCCGAAAGACGGGACGAAGCAGGAGACGCGATGTTCGCTCTCGCCAACTTGGCCCGAGAGCTGGGTGTCGATGCCGAGGACGCGCTTCTATCGACTGCTCGAAGGTTCGCGAATCAATTCGGAACCATGGAAGAGATTCTCGAGGAGAAGCAGGTGGACCTGCGGCAAGCACCCATCGAACAGAAGCTGGCGCTTTGGGAAGAAGCCAAGGCCCGCCGCGATTCGCGTTTGTAACCCTTCCGTTGCTGTGATATTCTCAGCCCGCCGCGATACAGATTGGAGGCTCGAATGACCCAGCAAAAGGAGAGCGTCGTCACGCCGGACCGGTTTAATTCGGGCGTAACGTACGAAGAGTATATTGCCCGCATCCAACGCAACCGCCAGAAGTTCGAGTACAACTACAACGAGACGACGCTAAGCGACGACGACGCCTCGGCGTTTCGATCGCTCGCCTCGCGAGAGGGAGGTCCCGCGAAAGTGCTCGCGCTGGGTGAGGACTGGTGCCCGGACGTCTTCCGCGGCCTGCCGGTCATGGCACGAATTGCCGAAGCAGGAGGGATGGAGTTAAGGGTCTTCCCCCGAGACGACAACCTCGACATCATGACCGAATTCTTGAACAGCGGGCAGCATCAGTCGATCCCGACGTTCGTGTTCTACACTTCGGACCACCGCTACATCGCCCACTGGATCGAGCGGCCGGCGAAGGCGAACGCCGAGATGGGCGAGGTCATGAAGCGCTACGAGGGCCTCGACCGGTCTAAACCCGATGACCTGGCAAAGTTACGCCAGCTCACTGACGAGTTCCAGACCGGGCCGGTCTGGGCCAACTGGCGCCGCGACACCATCCGGGAGCTACGCGAGCTTCTCGAAGAGTCCCGCTAACGGATCCCCGGCGAAGCGTTAAATATTCGCCCGGGTGAGGGCCCTCTAACGTCGCCGCATGCGCAGGGCGACCGCCGCGCTTCCGATAACCAACGGGAGAGCGGAAACGGCAAGCACAAGCGCCCAGGGCATGCCTCCATCAGCCGGCGGACCGCCCGTTTGGGGGACGGCCGCCGGGGCTGCCGAACGGACCGGCGTCGGTGAGGGAGTCTGGCCGGGGGCACTTGTTGGAGCGCCGGTCTGAGCGGGTGCAGGCGTCGCACCCGCGCTTGCCGTCGGGCCCGCTGTCTCGGTCGGCGTTGCCTGCTGGGCCGCCACGATGATACGACCGTGCATCAAGGTCGTATGGATGTTGCAGCGGTAATAGAACGTCCCCGGCGTGTTGAAAGTCTGAGAGAACGTCCCGCTCGCCATCGGGCCGGAGTCGAATCCTCCGGCCACGGGACACGTCGTGAACGTAGCATCACATTCCGCAACAATGTGCGTTGAGCTTCCAACCACCCATTGCCAGGTCACGGTATCGCCGACGTTGATGTTCGTA
>Ga0070706_100007311_pt1 | contig 10363 bp, 8 predicted proteins | sample KBSK5501metaG_FD_65476 | JGI IMG/M metagenome (GOLD analysis project Ga0070706, IMG submission 65476) | Corn, switchgrass and miscanthus rhizosphere microbial communities from Kellogg Biological Station, Michigan, USA - KBS K5-50-1 metaG | ecosystem: Host-associated > Plants > Roots >...
GAGCGCCCCTGCGTCCGCGCCGAGCGGCACCTCGGCGATCCAGCCGAACGGGCGTGGCGCGTTCGGATCAGGCGGCTTCGGCGGCTGGCGCCATGGCGGCACCTTGCCGACAAGGGGCATGCGGGTGTTGAGCTGGCCCATGCCGTCGACGAAGCCACGGGCCTCGGCGTCGTCCGCGGCCGCGGTCTCCGGCGGCAACCCCTCGCCCGGTCGCTGGAAGAACTCGGCGAAGCCGCCGTCCGCCTCGAGGTCACGCCGGACCATGACGCTGTCGTACGTCTCGAGGGCCTTGGCGACCCGGTCCACGAGCGGCCGCGGGAACCCCAGCGCGTAGCCGACCTCGCGCACGGCCGATCGCGCCCGATAGGTCACGAGGTTGCAGACCATGCCCGTGTGCTCGGGTCCGTACCGCTTGTAGATGTACTGGATGACCTCCTCGCGCCGCTCCGAGCTGAAGTCGATGTCGACGTCCGGGTACGTCGTCCGGCCCTCGTTGATGAATCGCTCGAACAGGAGGTTGTGCTGGATGGGCTCGACGCGGCTGATGCCCAGCGTGTAGGACACGATCGAGCTGGTGGCACTGCCCCGGCCCTGGGCCGGGATCCCCTGCTCCTTCGCGAAGCGCATGAGGTCCCAGCAGATCAGGAAGAACTCGGCGAGGCCGGCGCGCTCGATGACGTCGAGCTCGTGGGCGAGCCGGTTGACGACCGACGACGTCAGCGGGTGGTAGCGCTTCCGGGCGCCCGCCCAGCACAGCTCCGACAGATACGAGAACGCCGTCTCGCCCTTCGGCACCGGGAAGCCCGGGAAGCGGTACTGCTCGAAGCCGAGGTCGACTGAGCAGGTCGCCGCGATCTCGCCCGCGGTCGCGAGCCCCTCTGCCCAGGCGCGGGCGACGCGATCGCTCGATCCCGCCGGCGCGGCCTCCACACCCGGCACGGTCGCCACGGCAAAGCCGGCCGGTGGCAGTGCGGCGAGCTCCGCAGCCGACTTCAGGTACGACTCCGAGTCGGGCCGGCGCAGGTCGCCGAGCGCGTCCAGCGTCCGGCCGTGGAAGATGCCGGTGAGGACGTCGTGCAGCTCGCGGTCCTCGGGTCGGGCGTAGTGGACGTCGTTGGTCACGACGACCGGCAGGCCGAGCTCGTCGGCGAGGTCAACGTGCTCGGCGACGAGCCAGTCGTCGTCGGAGAGCAGGTGATGGGACAGCTCGATGTGGAGCGTCCCGAACAAGCGCGCATGGCGCTCTGCGGCGGCTCGAGCACCCTCGCGGTCGCCGACGCGCAGGCGGCGGGCGATCTCGCCCTCGCGCCCGCCCGAGAGCGCGAGGACCCCCTCGGTGTGTTGGGCGAGCAGGGCCTGGGTGAACCGGGGCACGCGCTTGGTCCCGTCGAGATTCGCCCGGGAGACGAGGCGACACAGGCTCCGATACCCCGTTGCGTCGCGGGCGAGCAGCACGAGATGCGGCCCGCGCTGCCGCTCGCCGATGCCGCGCAGGTCCTCCTTCACGACGTTCCGATGGCCAGGCAGCCGCGTGCGCTCGGGGCGTGGCCGCGCGGGCAGCCCGTCGATCGCCAGGCTCTCGGGTGGTGCTGCAGGCCCGCGCCTTCGCGGCCGGCGACGCACCGGCAGCACGATGCCGCCCGGGTCAGGCGCGACCGCGTCCTGGAGCTCGATCTCCACGCCGATGATCGGCCGGATGCCCACCGCCTCCGCGGCGGTGGCAAAGCGCACCACGCCGTACAGCCCGTCGTGGTCCGTCACGGCGAGCCCGGACAGGCCCAGCTCGGCCGCTCGCTCGACCATGTCCTCGACTGGCGATGCCCCGTGCAGGAACGAGAAGTTGCTGTGGCTGTGGAGCTCGGCGTAGGTCGCTGGCATGGCGCCCGACTCGCTTTCTGGAGACCGAGGGGGCTCGTCATAATAGAACAAACGTTCTAATGTTTGGCGCGCAACACATCCCCGGGGCATGTCGTCTGAGAGCCGTGGAAATCGACGTTCGCAGCCTTGCCACCGTCATGACGAGGACCGCCGCGATGCTCCTCTTCGCGGGACTCCTGATCCTCGTCCTCCTCCCGGCGGCAGTGGCAGCAAACGCCCGGTAGCCACGACAACGATCCCGGAGCGTCAACCGGGATCTGGCGAGGCGGGCCCAGTGCCAGCCATCGACCGGTCGACCGTCCGGTGAGCGGACGGACGACATCGCGGAAGGACCCCGTCGCTTCTGGGGGCGACGGGGTTCTTTCATGTCGTCGGCTAGTCGTACAGGCGCTCGAGGTGCCAGGTCCCGGCGACGCGGTCGAAGTAGATGAGGGCGAGCCACCGGGCGCCGACGATCTTGAAGTAGTCGCGATCGATCGGCTCGCGCCACCACGATTCCTCGACCCGCCAGCGGTTGCACACCTCGACCGGCTCGCGGCGGCCGGACCACGAGACCATGAGCTGCCCGTCGTCGAACTCCACGGCGATCTCGGGGTGCGCTCGAAGCAGGCGGGTCACGTGGCGGCTCCGCTCGTGCCGTCCACGTCCCGCCACGCCCAGCGGCGCTCGGGGAGTGGTGCCTCGGGATCGAGTAGCTCGACGCGCCGGACGCGGTCCTCGCCGTAGGTCAGGGCGAGGCGGGCCAGCTGCCAGGCGAGCCGTGCGCCGTGCAGGGCCTGGGGCACGAACAGCGGCAGCTGCTGGCCGGCCGCCGGGCTCGCGCCGTTGAGCTCCAGCTCCAGCCGGGTGACGGCGGCCTGCGGCGGCTCGCGCTCGAGACGGGCCAGGAGCAGCCGCTCGATCGCCGCCGGGTCGGCGGTGGGCTCGGGGAAGCGCGTCTCGACGGCCAGCTCCGGGGCCGTGCCAGCGCGGGCGAAGGCGAGATCCAGCACGAGGCTCAGCCGGCCCCGTTCCGCGGCGAGGCCGCGCGCGGCGAGGCTCTCGCCGAGGGCGATCGCCAGGCGATGGAGCACGAACCGGATCGCCTCCAGCTCCGCCACGGCGGGCTCGATGGCCAGGCCGAGCACCAGCCGCTCCGGCGCGCGGCGGGGTCGGAAGGGATCGACCTCGAGGCCACGGGAGCGGGACCCGATGCGGGCCCCCTCCTCGCCGAATCTCGCCACCAGTGCCGACGCGGCGAGCTCCGCGACCTGGCCGATCCGGCGAAGCCCGAAGCGGCGCAGCCGGCCACGGATCTCGGCGTCCGGGGTGAGCAGTGAGGCAGGGAGCGGGCCGAGGAACTCGGCCTCGGCGCCCGGCGGCACGGCAACCAGCGCGCCCGGCTGTGCAGCAAGCGCCGCCACGGTCGCCGCGAAGCGCGTGCCGGCGATCCCGGCCCGCGGGAGGCCGGCCAGGGATGTCTCGAGCGCGGCGGCGATCCGCTCGGCCATGGCCGGCTCCGGGCCCCACAAGCCCGCGAGCCCGTCGACCTGGGCCTCGAGCAGGCCGAACGCGACGTCACCCGGATCGGACGTCCCGGCGACCGCGGGGCTGAACGCCGTCAGGTGCTCGAAGGCGGCCTCGAGCTCGGTCCGATCAGCCTCAGGCTCGGCGTCGAGGAAGGTCGCCTCCGGCGCCAGCCGATGGGCCGACCCGAGCGGCATCCCGCGTCGGACGCCGAGCGCTCTCGCCGCGGGGTCCGCGTCGAGGACGGTCCCGTCCGACCAGGGCTTGCCGCCGAGGACCACCGGCCCCGCCGGCCACGAGCCGGAGGGCTGGCGCCGCCTCGCGAAGTCGAGGAGGAGATGTGGGCGATGAAGATGGAGCAGTCGCATGGTTCCGCTTCCCGGGCACTGGGATCTCGGCCGGTTGATCTGGCCGTTTCGCTGCGTTGCGGCCAGCGCCGGGCTCGCTCACGCATGCTTTCGAGTGCGCTCGCTCTCTCGGCTCGACCGCGCCTTGCGCCTCGGCCAGCTGAACCGGCCGAGAGTTGAACAACTCCTCGCGCCGGAGGCAGGCGTCGCGCTCGCCTCCGTCCGCGTACAGGATCCGGAGGGTCGCTCGCCGGCCCGGTGGTCCGGCCCGGTTGCGGGCGACGATCACCTCCGTGCGCTGGCCGACCACGTCGCGGCCGAGCCGGATCCACGATCGACGGGCTAGCTCGAGACGGATGCCGGTCGCCTCGCCGATGGCGCCGGCGAGACCGCCGGTTCCGGGGGCACCCGGTGGCTCGAGCACGACGACGGTGATCCCCGCCCGTCGCGCCAGCGCCGCCAGGCGTCCGAGCCGATCGATGAAGGCTCGTCCCGGACCCGCGCCGAGGCCCTTCGCGCCGGGCCTTTTCGCTTCACGGCTCGTGGCACGGCCCGGCAGGTCGATGACCAACAGGTCGACGGATCGACCGGCCAGGAGCGAGCCGGCGATCGAGAGGCCCTCGTCGGGATCGGCGGGCGTCAGGACGACGAGCCACTCGGGCTTGATCCCCCGGGCCACCACCTCGACCGGGTCCAGCGCGGCCGCCAGGTCCAGCCAGGCCACGATCGCGCCCTGGGCCTGGGCTGCCGCGGCGAGCCGCAGGGCGAGGGTCGTCCGGCCGCTCGATGCATCGCCCCGGAGCGCCACGCCCATCCCCCGCGGCACGCCGCCTGGGCCGAGGATGGCGTCGAGGTCGGCGAAGCCCGTGGAGAAGACGCGATCCGGGTCGGGCTGTGGGAGAGCGCCTTCCTCGAGTGGCACGATGGCCAGCGCGCCGACGACCTCGCCGGCGAACCCAGGCGCAGCCGCGCCCCAACGCGATCGAAGGGTCGCCAGGGCTGCACTGAGATGCGAATCAGGGGCGGGCATCGGACGCCGATTATCGAACAAATGTTCGAATGAGGCAAGAGGAAAATCGCCTCGCGCCTCCGCTGCCGGAGCGGGACCAATAACCCGAGGCGCTACTCGTTGGCTGCCGTCTGGCTCTCCTGCCATAGCTCGGTCAACGAGGTTCCCTTCCGGCCCCAATTGTCCGTGTCGACTTCGTCGATCACGATGAATACGTATTCGGGGTTGCGCCCGAGCTCCCTGACGAGGACGTCCGTCATCCCTTTGATCACGGCCCGTTTCTGCTCGACCGTCGCAATGCCTTTAGCGATTTCGACTTTGACGTACGGCATTCCGTTCACCGCTGGACTGGGCCCCTGGCCTCATCGAAGCCACAGGAGGGCCATGCTAGACTCCCGACCCGTTCGCGCGGCTTCGTGCCGCACGGAACGCCCGTGGGGATGTAGCTCAGCTGGAAGAGCACCGCGTTCGCATCGCGGGGGTCAGGGGTTCGAGTCCCCTCATCTCCACCATCCCCCCACCCGGACCTCCATTACCTTCGTACCGTAGCCCGTAAACGCGCCTGCGCGCCAAATTCGCGAAACCGGGGAACCCCGGCCACAGGGAGGCCTGCCGATGCCCCTGGGCCTCGAACGCGAATTGGTCCTGATCGCGGAAGACGACATCGCCAACCAGGCGCTGCTCGCTCGTCTGCTCGAGCGGGCCGGATACCGCTCCTTCGCCGTCGGCGACGGCCGTGACGCACTCCGAGCGGCCACGCTGGATCGTCCCGACATCGTCCTCCTCGACATCGGGCTGCCCGGGCTGAACGGGCTCGACGTGTGCCGTCGGCTCCGCGCCGACCCGAGCACCGTCGCCCTGCCGATCATCCTCGTGACCGGCCAGACCTCGGCGCGCGACGTCGTCGCCGGCCTCGACGCGGGCGCTGACGACTTCGTGCGCAAGCCGTACGACGAAGCCGAGCTGATGGCGCGCGTCAGGAGCGTGCTGCGACTGGCCAGGGTCACCGCCGAGATGGTCGGGGCGCACGGGGTGATCGCGGCGCTGGCGAACGCGGTGGAGGCCAAGGACGCGACGACCGAGCTGCACTGCCAGCGCCTCGCCGGGCTGGCCCACCAGCTGGGCATGCGTGCCGGGCTCGAGCCGGGCGAGCTCAAGGGCCTCGTGTTCGGGGCGCTCCTCCACGACATCGGCAAGATCGGCGTCTCCGATGCGATCCTCACGAAGGCAGGCCCGCTCACGCCGCTGGAGTGGCGCGAGATGCGCCAGCACCCGGTCATCGGCGAGCGGATCTGCGAGCCGCTGGTTGCCGCCTCCCAGTTCGCCCCGATCATCCGCAGCCACCACGAGCGCTGGGATGGCCAGGGCTACCCAGATCAGCTGCGCGGCGAGGCGATCCCCTTCGGGGCGCGCGTTGTCGGCCTCGTCGACGCCTACGACGCGATCATCCACGACCGGCCGTACCGCCCAGCGCGCACGATCGGCGACGCGCAGGAGGAGATCCGGCGGCTGGCCGGCGCCCAGTTCGACCCCGACCTCGTCCGCCTCTTCCTCGAGATCGTTGAGAGCAACGACCAGGAGGAGCGCAGCGTCGGAGTGCGGGCGCTCGAGGCGCTCAGCGCAGCGGTCTGACAGCGATGACCTTCGACACGGTCCTCACCATCGCGCTCGACCTCGCGTTCTTCGCCGTCCTCGCGGTGACGCTGCGCGACTACATCCGTCATCGCGATCGCGTGCGGCTGGTCGTCGTGCTCGTGTTTGCGAGCCTCGCGTTCATGCTGGCCGCCTCGCCGATTCGCGCCGTCCTGCCCGCCCTCGGGCCAGCCCTTTCGTATCTCACCATACCCGCGCTTCTGGCCCAGCCCGTGCTCGTCCTGTGGCTGGCAAGCTTCGTGCGGACCGTGCCGCGCGTGCTGCTGCTGGCCGCCACCGCCGCCTTCGTCGTGCTGACCGTCGCGCTCACGACCATGATCGGCAGCGGCGTTTCGGGGAACAGCTCGAGTGGCAGCGCGGTCTCGCAGTCCCCGCTGCTCATCGCGATCGTGACCGGGCTGTTGGTGTACTTCTTCGTGCTCGAAGGCGCTGCCGCCGCAGCGTTCGCCCTCGCCGCGCGAGCCCGGGCAGGCGCCTCACGGTCTCGATTGCTCACCGCCTCGATCGCGACCGCGCTATTCGGCGCTGCCCTCGTGGTGCTCCTTGGCGCGAGCGTGGCGATCACCCCAGGCTCGACGGCGTCGGCGACAACGAACGTCGTCGTGCGTGGCATCGCGCTCCTGTCGGCGCTCGGCTACCTCGCCGCGTTCGCTCCACCGCCCGTGATGCGCAAGCTCAGCCAGCAGGGCATCGTCTACGACTTCATCCGCGACCTGAACACCGTCTCGCCCCAGGCACCGGTGGAGCAGACCTGGTTGCTGCTGGAACGGACTGCTCGGCACGCGGCGGACGCGTCGCGCACCGAGGTCGTCGTCGACGGCGACACGCCGGCGGTCGGCGCCGGCGCTCGACGCGTCAACTTCCCGTTCAACTCGGCACGCTGGCCCGAGGCCCGGCTGGAGCTGGACATGCCGGCGAACGCGCTCTTCCTGGACGACGACGTCGAGCTCGTCGGGCTCCTGGTCGACCGTGCGGTCCGGGCCGCGGAGCGCGAGGCGTTCGTCTCGGAACGCGAGGCCCTCATCTCCGACCTGCAGGCGGCGAGCGCAGCGAAGAGCGACTTCCTCGCGGCGATGAGCCACGAGCTGCGAACGCCACTGAACGCGATCATCGGCTTCTCCGAGCTGCTCGCGGAGGGCGACGGGGATGGCCCCGAGGGGGCGGCCACGGTCAAGTCCTACGCGGAGCACATCCACGGCTCCGGATTGCATCTCCTCGAGCTCGTGAACGATGTCCTCGACCTTGCCCGCGTCGAGGCCGGCCGGCTGGATCTCAAGCCCATCCGGTTCGATCTCGATGCCCTGGTTCGCCAGACGGTCGCGTCGATGCAGCCGCTCGCCGACCAGAAGCAGCTCCGGATCGCGCTGGAGCTCCCTCCGGTTGCCATCGAGGCAGACCCCGCACGCGTCCGGCAGGTCGTCCTGAACCTGCTCTCCAATGCCATCAAGTTCACTGGCGCTGGAGGCGAGATTCGCCTCGTGCTCGAACCCGAACAGCGGGACGTCACCCTGACCGTGGCGGACACGGGTCACGGCATCGCCGCAGCCGACCTCGAACGCATCTTCGAGGCGTTCCAGCAAGCCGATTCGACGGACATGAAGACGCGGCACGAGGGCACCGGCCTGGGCCTCGCGCTCACGCGCCAGCTCGTCGAGGCCCATGGCGGCAGGGTCGAGGTCACGTCGGAGGTGGGCGTCGGCAGCGTCTTCAGCGTTCGCCTCCCGCTCCGGCGGCCCGTCGACGCGACGACGGAGCAGCCACCCGCGCTGCCCGCTGACAGGCCGCGGGTCCTCGTGATCGAGGACGATCCCGCCGCGCAGGAGCTACTCCGGCTGCATCTCGAGGGCGCCGGCTACGGCGTCGCCATCACCGCGAGCGGCCGACAGGGACTCGCCTGGCTCAGGCGGTTGCGACCCGACGCGGTCCTCCTCGACATCCTCCTTCCCGACCTCGACGGCTGGGAGATCCTGCAGCGGCTCAAGGCCGATCCGGCCACTCGCTCCGTGCCCGTGATGGTCGTGTCGGTCGTCGACGACCGCCAGCTCGGGCTCGCGCTCGGCGCGATCGACTACCTCGTCAAGCCGGTCTCACGGGAGCGGCTGCTCGAGGCGATCGGCCGCTTGACGTTCACGACCAAGGTGCGCACGCGGACGGTCACCGTGCTCGTGATCGACGGGGATCGCGAGTCGCCCGACCGCTACCGGAAGCTCCTGGAGCCGGACGGATTCCGCGTGATCGCCGCGCACGACGCGGCCGCGGGCCACCAGCGAGCGATCGTCGACAAGCCCGACCTCATCGTCCTCGACGCGCTCCTGCCGGACGTCGACGGCTTCGAGCTGGCGTCGTCACTCCGTAAGGACCCCGAGACCGCGAGCATCCCGATCTGGCTGACGGCGCCCGGCGGGCTCGCCCCGGATGCGAAGGCCCGGCTCAACGGCGACGTCCAGGGGGTGCTGGCCAGGGGCGACGACGCGCTGGTCGCGCTCCGAGGATGGCTCGAGAACGGGAAGGCCGGGAACGGCAACGGCAAGTCCGGCCACGGCACCTCAGGCCACGGCACGTCCGGCAACGGCATGTCAGGCAACGGCACGTCCGCAGCGAAGGCGGACGGGGTCAACGCCTGACTGACAGCCCAGCGATGCCCGAGGACAAGCCCCTGATCCTCGCCGTCGAGGATGAGCCGCGGAACGCCGCGCTCCTCGAGGCGATCCTCACCCGCGCGGGCTACCGACTGCACGTCGCCGACCAGGTCGGCGAGGCACGCGCGTGGCTTACGCACGGAGAGCCGGCGCTCGTCCTGCTGGACCGCCACCTGCCCGACGGCGACGGGCTCGAGCTCATCCCCGAGATCAAGGGCACGCCGCGCCTGCATGACGTCCCGATCCTGCTGGTCAGCGCGAGCGTCCTCCCGCAGGACGTCGAGGCGGCGATGGCTGCCGGCTGCGACGGCTTCCTCGCGAAGCCGGTGCGAGTGAAGCCCCTGGTGGACGAGGTGCGGCGTCTGCTGGGCGACGAGGTCGACGCGAAACTGGCAGACTAGCCGCCGCTCAGCGGCCCCGGCCTCATCCGTCGGACCGCCCGAGCGTCAGCCGCGTGGGTCGGTTGGGCAGGTGGTGAGCCCAAGGGTCTGTAAAACCCTCGCCTTCGGCTGTGGCAGTTCGATTCTGCCCCGGCCCACCAGTCGCGCTGATCCTCCCATCCCTCAGGCCTCGTCCGGCCACGCGTCGAGCGCTGCGTGGAGCGCGTGGGAGTTCCGGCGAAGCCAGGCACGATCGGCGAGATGGCCGGGCCGGCGCGACGCCACCAGCGCCCAGAACGCGGGCCCGTGACCGAAGACTCTGAGATGCGCCAGCTCGTGCACGACGACAGTCTCCAGCGAGTCCGATGGCGCCATGACGAGCCGCCACGAGAACATCAAGCGGCCCTTCCGTGAGGCGCTCCCCCAGCGGCTCCGCGGGTCCCGGATGTCGACCTTCGTCGGCGCGACCCGCAACGCGCTGCCGTAGATCGCGACGGCCTCCCCGATCGCCTCCACCGCACGGTCGCGGAGCCAGCCCGCGAGGACCCGATCGAGGGTCCGCCGCTCACCTGCTGCGACCGTGACGACGAGCTCGTCGCCGCCCTCGGCCCCGGAGCGCTCGACGATCGAACGGCGACCGCGACCGCCATCGGGAACGACGCGGACGCGGTGGAGCCCCCCGCGGTAGGGCACGAGGCCGCCGTCGCGCGCACCACCTCGCGCGCGTGCCGACTCGCGCTCCCGTGCGAGCTGATCCAGATGACGAAGGACCCAGGCCTGGCGCTCAAGGAGGAAGGCGTCAACGCGGTGCTCGGGATGCGCCCAGCCGCGCCGGGTCTCGGGCGGCACGGAGACCACGAGCCCGGCGCGATCGTCGATGGTCACCCGCAAGCCACGCGACCGTGCCGACCGGCGCAGCCGGTAGTCGACCAACCGCCGGCCAAGATGGAC
>Ga0070706_100007312_pt1 | contig 10362 bp, 9 predicted proteins | sample KBSK5501metaG_FD_65476 | JGI IMG/M metagenome (GOLD analysis project Ga0070706, IMG submission 65476) | Corn, switchgrass and miscanthus rhizosphere microbial communities from Kellogg Biological Station, Michigan, USA - KBS K5-50-1 metaG | ecosystem: Host-associated > Plants > Roots >...
ATCATCCAGACGGCCTCGGCATTCCGGGACTCGACGCGGATCGGGGAGCTGTACCACGAGCTGTCGCATCTGTGGAACACCAAGGACCTCGAGAACCCTTCGCCGCGCTGGAACGAGGGACTCGCCACGTTCTTCGAAGCCTTGATGCGCGAGCGGCTGAACGGCTGGACCGGCCGGCCGGACTACTACCAGCGGCGGATCGCCGGTCTCCGCTCTGCCGTCGCAGCAGACTCCACGCTGCGGCGCATCCCGTTCGTCGACTACGGCAAGCAGGCGATGACTGGCGCCTCATATCGTGTCGGCGATCTCATGTTCGCCACGCTCTACGAGCTCGTGGGCGCCGAGCGGTTTAATCAGATCGTCGGCGGGTATTTTCAGCGCTACCCGAACGGCGGGACGACCCGTGACTTGGTCGCCGTCGCGACTCAGGGGGCGCCGGAGTTATCGCGGTTCTTCGAGGACTGGCTCTTCACGACGCGCTGGACGGACCGCCTGTCGGTCGACTCGGTCGCGGCAATTGCGGCGCTGTATCGTGGCGCCGGCCACTGAGCACCACGGAACTACCGGCCGTTCATCAGCCGCTCGATGGCCTCCGTCGTCCGCGGCGCGCCGGCCGATAGCCACTCGCCACCCTTCGCCGTCACCAGCACGTCGTCTTCGATCCGCACGCCAAGTTTTTCGGCCTGGAGGTAAATCCCCGGCTCGAGCGTGACCACCATGCCGGGCTCGAGCGGCCGGCCGATCCCCACGTCGTGCACGTCCATCCCGATCGGATGCCCCAGCCCGTGGTTGAAGTACTCCCGGTCGTCGCAGGTCTTTGCGCCGCAGAGCGTGCCGGAGTGCTGCTGCATGTACCGCCTCGCGATGCCGTCGAGCTGCCGCATGGTGACACCTGGCCGCAATGAGTCGAAGGCGGCCTGCTGCGCTCCCAGCACCAGATCGTAGATCGCCTTCTGACGCGGCGTGAATTTCCCGTTGATCGGGAAGGTCCGCGTGACGTCGGCGGTGTATTGGCCCCATTCAGCGGCCGCGTCGATGACGACGAGATCGCCGTCTTCAGTGCGACGGCGGTTCACGTCGTAATGCAGCGTCGTGGAATTGGGACCGCTCCCCACAATGGACGGGTAGCCCACGCGATCCGCGCCGTTGCTGCGGAATCCTTCTTCCAGCACCGCCTCGAGCTGGTACTCGTACATCCCGGGCCGTGCGGCGCGCATCGCCGCGACGTGCCCCGCGACGCTGATGTCCACCGCGCGCCGCAGCCGGGCGACTTCATCGGCATCCTTGACGACACGCATCGAATCGACGATCGGCGTCAGGTTGAGGCCGGTCGGTGAGGCTGCCTGCTCGCGTACGTGACCCTGCGGCGTGTAGAGCGGCCCGGCGGCTTTGGCGCGATTGTCGAGGGAATCGAGCGGCAGGATGGTCCGAATCCCGGAGAGCCGCACCGCCACGCTGTCCGGCCCGAGCCGCAGTCCCGTCCAGCGCTCCTGCGACGGGATGCGCGGCGGCAGGAACAGCACCGTCTCGATCGAGTCGGGCCCGCGCGCCGTCATCAGGAGAAAGGCGTCCTGTGTTTCGAGCTCGGTGAAGTAGTAGAACGTGTTGTCCTGCCGAAAATCGTTGTCCTGGATGTAGTCGGTCTCGACGTTGCGCTCGTGGCCGGCGGGAATCAGCACCGCGCCACGCCCGATGCGCTTCATCAGCGCCTGGCGGCGCGCCGCCGCGGCCGCGACATCCACGGGCCGACCCATTCCCGGCAGCTCGGGAATGACGGCATAGGCGCCGATGGGAGCGGGGGTGCGAGTCTGGGCGGCGAGTGCCGCGAGCGGAAATGCGACGGTGGCGATTGTCAGTGATGTGAGTGCGCGCATGGGCGTAATCTACACCGACTTGACTCACCTCAAGTTCCCGAGCGAAACTATGGCACCAGTGACCATCAACTCGGCCCTCACACACGCGGAAGCGGAACGGCTCGCCGCGCGGATCGCCGAGCTCGAGCATGAGCGCAAGCATCTGCTCGCGGTCATCGAGATCCTGAAGGAAGCCTCCAGTTCCTTACATTTTATTGACATTCTCCAGGCGATCGCCCGCAAGCTGGGCGAGTCGTTCGGCCTCGACCGCTGCTCGATCTTCCTCGGCGAGAAGGGCGGCAAGCAGGTCCGGCTCGTGGCGTCATACGAGGATCCCACGATCCGCAACTACGTCGTCGATCTCGACCGCTACCCCGAGCTCAAGCGTGCAATGCAGAGCGGCGAGACCGTCTTCATCCCCGACGCCGCCAACGATCCGTCGCTGAAGCACGTGAAAGACGAGATGATCAATCGCCGCGTGAAGTCGATCACGGTCGTGCCGATCACGTGGAGGTCGGTGGCGATCGGCGCGATCTTCCTCCGCACCTTCCGCGACGGCCCGACCTTCTCCGACGCGGATGTCCGCTTCGTGCAGGTCGTTGCCTCCCTCACCGCGCAGAGCCTGCGCAACGCCCACCGCTACGAGCGCCTGGCCCAGCGCCAGCACGAGACCGGCGATCTGCTCCGCCACATGGAGCTGGAGCGCGTCGCGTTGCTCTCCTTCTTCCGGCGCCTGCTCGATGCGTTCGGCGGCCGCGAAGGCGCCTGGGGTGAAGGCCTCCTGCCCAAGGCCAGCGCCGACGAGCTCGACCGGCTCGTCAGCGTCGCGATGGCCGTCATCCAGGAAGAAGCCAAAGGGCGGTGAAGCCGGCGGCCCGGGCCGCTGAGCTGCGGCGGATTCTCGAGAAGGCGAATCACGCATACTACATCCTCGACAAGCCGGAGATGTCGGACGCGGAGTACGACCGGCTGTTCCGCGAGCTGCACGACCTCGAAGCGAAGAATCCCGGACTCCAGACTCCTGACTCCCCCACCCTGCGCGTCGGCGGCGAGCCCGCGAGTGGGTTCCGCAAACACCGCCACCTCGTCCCCATGCTCTCGCTGGCCAACGCGTTCACCGAGGCAGAGCTCGCCGAGTGGGAGGAGCGGAACGCGCGGCTGGTCCCCGAGGTGAAGAGCGCCGGCTACACGCTGGAAGTAAAGATCGACGGCGCCGCCGTGAGTCTCACGTACGACGACGGCGTGCTGGTGACCGGCGTGACCCGCGGGAATGGCGTCGAGGGCGAAGACGTGACGGCGAACCTACGGACCGTGCTCGATCTGCCGCTGCGGCTGCGCGGCAAAGGCTGGCCGAAAAAGATGGAAGTGCGCGGCGAGGTCTACCTGCCAAAGAGCCAGTTCGCCGAGACCAATAAGCAGCGCGAGAAAGCGGGTGAGCCGCCGTACGCGAATCCGCGCAACGCCGCCGCCGGAGCGCTGCGGCAGCTCGATCCCAAAAAGACGCGCGCCCGCGGCCTGCGCGTCTTCACCTTCCAGGTCGAAGCCCCCGGCCTGAAGATCGCGATCGACTCGCAAGAGGAGCTGCTCGAGAAGCTGCGGGAATGGGGACTGCCGGTCGAACCGAACCACACCCACGTCGACGACCTCACCGCCGCCCACAAGGCCATCGCCAAGCTCGAGGCCCTGTTACCGACGCTCGACTACGGGGCCGACGGTGTCGCCGTCAAAGTCGACAAGCGCGCGCTCTACGCCGAGCTGGGCACGATCGGCAACCGCGAGCCGCGCTGGGCGGTGGCGCGCAAGTTCGCACCCGAAGTGCAGATCACAAGGCTGCTCGAGATCCGCATCAACGTGGGCCGTACGGGCGCGCTCAATCCGTACGCGGTTCTGGAGCCGGTGGAGATCGGCGGGGTCACCGTCTCCAATGCCACACTGCACAACGCGGACCTGATCGCCGCCAAGGACATTCGCGAGGGCGACTGGGTGGAGGTCACGCGCGCCGGCGAAGTCATCCCGCAGGTCCTCGGGCCGGTGAAAGAAAAGCGCAGCGGTGCCCCGAGGGCCTACAAGATGCCGGAGCGCTGCCCGAGTTGCGGCTCGCAGGTGGAGCATCCGCCCGACGAGGTGATGACGTACTGCCCCAACATTTCCTGTCCGTCACGCATCCTCGAGTCGATCGTCCATTTCGCCGGGCGCAGCGCCATGGACATCCGCGGGCTTGGCTACGAGCGCGTCCGCGCCCTGCTCGATGCCAAGCGCATCGCCGACGTCGCGGATCTGTACGAGCTGACGCCGGCGCAGCTGCTGACGCTGGAGGGCTTCGCCGAGAAATCGGCACAGCAGCTCGTGGACGCGATCGCCGATTCGAAGCAACAGCCCCTCTCGGCGCTACTCTTTGGGCTCGGCATTCGCCACGTGGGCGCTCAGGGCGCGAAGCTCCTGGCACGGCATTTCGGCACCCTGAAGGCGCTCTCGAGTGCGTCCGCCGCGGAAATCGGCGAGGTCCGGGGCATCGGCCCGGCGATCGCCGAGGCCGTCGCGGGATTCTTCAAGGAGCCACGAAACAAGGAGCTTTTGAAGCGGTTCCAGGACATGGGACTCACACTGCAGGAGACCGCCACCGCCACCGGGCCGCGGCCGCTCGCCGATCAGACCTACGTCGTCACCGGGACCCTGCCCACGCTGTCCCGGCAACAGGCGCGGGACCTGATCGAGGGCGCCGGCGGCCACGTCGCCGACAGCCTGTCCAAGAAAACGACCGCGCTGGTCGTGGGCGCCGACCCCGGGTCGAAGCTCGACAAGGCGAAAGCGCTCGGCGTCGAGCAAATCGACGAAGCCGAACTCTTGCGCCGCGCGAACCGAAAACCCTAAGTTGCCTTCCGTATGACGACCCCAAGTATCGTCCGCCAACTGCATTCCAGCCTTGCCGCACACGCCCCCGATCAGCTCATCACGATCCTGCAGGAGGCCGGGTACGCGGCCGGCGACGGGCTGTACAAGGCGTTCACCGCCGTGAACAACCCGACCGACCTCGATGCCGACCTGCTGGGCGAGACGCTGTCGGAGTTTTTTGCCAACGGCGGCTGGGGCACCCTGACGATCAGTCCGGTCGGTACCGGCGCGCTGGCGCTCGACTCGAGCGACTGGGCCGAAGCCAACCCGGGCACGGCGCAGACGCCGATGTGCTTTTTTTCCGCGGGCATGCTGGCCGACTTTCTCGGACGGCTGTCGGACGAGACGATCGCGGTGATGGAGGTCGAATGCCGCAGTCGCGGCGATGAACGTTGCCGGTTTCTGTCGGCGACGCCGGCGGTGCTGGAAAAGGTCTACAACGACATGACGGCTGGGCGCTCGTACGAAGAAGCGCTCGCCTAGCGGCGAGCGACGCTCACCCCGTCGAGCAGCAGTGAAGGTGACCAACGCGCCCCCAGCCACCGCCCGTCGTTCCCAAATCCCCCGATGCGTTTGAGCAGATCGTAGGCGTTGCCGGCGACCGCCGCGTCTTTCACACGGCCAGTCACCTCGCCGCGCTGCACGCGATAGGCGAGTCCCACCGGATGGCTGAACGCGCCGCTGATCACGTTCCCCTGCCCCACGCCGATCAGATCGTCGACGATCAGGCCGTCGTCGATGTCGGCGATCAGGCCGCCGCCCAGGATATCCGTTTGTGGGGGCACGACACCATCAGCCCCCCGAAACAGCACGTTCGTGTACCGGATCTGCGGTTTCCCAAACACGCCACGCCGGCCGTTGCCGGTGCTCTGCGTCTTGGCGCGCGCCGCCGTTTCGAGATCGTAGACGAACTGCCCCACCACGCCGTGCTCCACCAATCCTGTGGCGCGTGAGGGCACGCATTCGTCGTCGATCGGGCGCGACGAGGGCCGGCCCGGCGTCAGTGGATCGTCGAAGATCGACAGGCGCGGGTCGAACATCATTTGACCGACTTTGCCGGCGAGCGGCGAGCTGCCTTGCAGGACCGTCTTGCCCGACAGCGCCTGCTCGAGCGGCAGCACGACGGCGGCGAGTCCTGCCGGCGTAAACACGACCGGCAGCGCCCCATCGGGCGGCGCTACGATGGTCAACGCGGCGGTGAGTCGCGTTTCGATCGAGCGCACCAGCGTCTCGAGATCGGCGTCGCCCGGCATGTCGGCACCGACGTACTGATCGTAGATCATCAGCACGTCGTCCCCCGCGATACGCGTGATCTCGGCCGTCACGCCGATGCCGGTGGCGCGGTACTCGCCGCGCGCGCCGGCAGTATTGCCAACGGCGGTGTCGGCGACCTCGCGCTGGACGGAGACGTTGACCTGGCAGTCGGGACGGGCCAACCGCTCGACCAGGAGCCGGCCCATGCGAATCAGCTCGGCGAGTGAGGCGTTGGCGGTACGGTCGAAAAAGGTTGGGATCGCCGGGAGCGGGGAGCCGGGAGCGTCGGGGAAGGCCAATTCGATGATCTCACCTAGCTCCGCTGACGCGCAGGCCCGCCCTACCAGCTCGCCGGGATCAGGTTTTGCCGCCGTCGTACCTGCCACGCCCATGCGCCCCTTCGCGAGCACGCGCAGGTTGAGCCCTGCTTCCTCCGAGATGCCCGCCGACTTGAGCCTGCCGGACTCGAACGTGACCGCGGTCTGCTCCTCCCGCCGCCACAGGGCGTCGGCGCCATCGACCTTGGCGCGGGCGCTCTCGAGCAGGCGATCGATCATACGTCGCCGCCGATCAGCGCTTCCTCGATGCGCACGTGCGGCGCCCCTTCGGTCACGGGCAGCGGGAATTGGCCGCCTTTGCCGCAGCCACCGCCCATCTGATTCCAGGTGAAGTCACCGGCGATGTGATCGATGCGGTCGAGGGTCTGAAACAGATTGCCCGCCAGCACGACGTCCTTCACCAGCTCGGCGACCTTCCCGTCGCGGATCATGTAGCCCCAGCCCGCGGTGAACGAGAAGTTCTCGAGCATCGTCTGACCACCGAACGCCCCGCACGCATAGACGCCGAGTTTGATATCGCTGATCAGGTCCTTGAAGCCGACGCTTTTCTTGCCCGGCGCGATGTAGGTGTTCGTCATCCGGACGATCGGCGGGTGCCGGAATGAGATGGCGCGGGCATTGCCGGTGGGCCGCTCGCCGAGCTTCGCCGCGGTCTCGCGCGAGTGCAGGCGGCCGACGAGGATGCCTTCCTTGATGAGCGGCGTGTCCTGTGTGGGCGTGCCCTCGTCGTCGTACGGCAGCGTCCCGCGCAGGCCGGCGGCGGCGCCGTTGTCGCCGACGTTCAGGACCGGCTTTCCGAAGCGCCGGCCCAAGGTCATCATCTCGCGCGCCTGGGGGTTTTCGTAGACGAAGTCGGCCTCGGAGAGATGTCCAAACGCCTCGTGGATGAACACGCCCGCCAGCTCGTTGTCGAGAATGACCGGGTAGGAGGCGCCGCGCACGCGCGGGGCTGCCAGCAGGTCGACGGCGCGCTGCGCCACCACGCGGAACTGCGGCTCGAAGTTCTGCACGCTGTTCCAGCCTTTGCGTAACCCGATCGACTCGAGGCCCTTTTCGATGTCGCCGTTGCGCCGCGCGATCGCCGTGCCGGACACTACGATTTCGGGGCGCAGCTGGTAGAGGGATGTGCCTTCCGAGTTGACGTACCAGACTTCCGACACTTCGTCGCGATAGCTCGACTGCGTATCGACGATCTTATTCGACACGGCGAGCATGGCGCTGTTGTAGCGGTCGAGGAGTTTCTTCTTCTCGGCGAGCGGGATGCCGCGGACGTCGCCGTCGAGCTCCAGCACGGCGTCGGCGGTCTGCGGCGCGACGTCCGCCAGGCGGATGGGCTCGTCGAGCCGCACGGCGTTGGACAGCTCGTTGGCGCGCTTCACCATCGCCGGCAGCTCATCGAGCGACGTGAACGACGCGATCCCCCAGCCGTGGCCCGGGTTGAGCACGCGCACGAAGCCGCCCTGATCCTCGCTGACGGTCGCTGTCTCGAGCCGCCGGCCGCGAAAGGACACGGCGGAGCTCCAGGTGCGTTCGACGCGGATTTCGGTGTAACCGGCGCTGGACTGCTTGACTGCGGCGGCTAAACGATCTTTCAACGGGGTGGGGTCGCTTTCAGTTTGGCGCGATAATCGGGACGCACCACGATCTCGCCGTTGACGATGACTTCCAAGTCCCAGGGCAGGATGATGAAGTTCTCGTTCTCGAGCGCGAAGAAATCCGGTTTGTAGGTGCCGGTCTTGAACGACACCGCCGTTTTGACTGCCGCGGGCTTCAGATCGCGCACAGCGGCCAGGGCGAGCTTCATGGTGTTCCCCGACTCGCACGTCTCATCGACCAGCAGCACCCGCTTGCCGGTCACGAGGCGCGGCGGGCCGGCAATCACGGAGCCCTCCCGCGAAATCGCGATCGACGCGAAGTCGCGTTGCAGAATGCTCGCGACGACGGCGCCGGGGATCACGCCCGCCTTGGCGATCCCGATGACGACTTCGGGGTCATACTCCCGGAAGACCTTGAGGGCGAGCACCCGGCACAGCTCGCCGAAAAACGCCCAGTCGACCTGCAGGACGCCGCGCGGCGTCTTGCCCGAGCGGGTGCCGGCGGAAGAACGGGATGAGGTGGGACGCGGTGGGAGGGCCATAGTTTGGGATTCTACATTGCCAACGTCCGCAGCCGCAAGCTATTTTCGGCCCATGGGTTTCTGGCGCCGCTTGTTCGGAGGAGGCGGCTCGTCGAGCGACGATCTCAAACCACAGCGCCTCGATTATCTCAACGAGGCGCTGGCGCTCGAGCGTCAAGGGGATTACGACGCCGCGCTGACGTCGTACCGCCTGGCGCTGCGCGATCTTCCCAACGACGCGCGCATTCTCCAGAACATGGCGATCGCCTTCACCAAGACCCGCCGCTTCGACGAAGCGATCCGGCATTACCGCCGCGCACTCGAGCTCGACAGCTCGCTCGCCGGCGCACACTACGGTCTCGCGTTTCTGCTGCTGCAACGCAGCGATCCCGACGGCGCCGCGCAACATCTGAAGACCTTTCTCGCGCACCCGCCACGCGGCCCAGACGCGCAGAAGTGGATCGAGCACGCCACCCAGGCGCTGCAGGACCTCCGCGTACCTCGTGCAGCCGAGGAGAGGACGGGAAGCCCCTGATTCGGACGTTCGCCGTGCTCGCAGTCGCCGCTGTGTGCGCTTGTAAACTCAACGTCGATCAGAATCAGCCGGTGGCCATTCAGATCACGCTGCCCGACAGCAGCCGCGTGGAGCTCGCCGACAGCTTCCGCCCCCACGCCCGCGCGCTGAACGGCCTCGGCGACTCCGTCGCCGCTCCCATCTACTGGAGCTCGCTCGACACCGCCGTCATCGTCGTAACCGACAGCACCACGGGCGTGACCTTCGCAAAGGCCGTGGGGACCGGGCGACTCAGCGCGCGCGCCGGCAATCTGTTCTCGAATCCGCAAACGGTGACCGTGCTGGTGCGGCTCGACTCGATCGGCGCCGCGGATACACGCGACACCCTGTTCGCATCCACCGATACGCTCTCCGATTCGCTCAGCGTGCAGGTCTATGCCACCGGAGGCACGGCGGTGAGCCGGCGCGTCGTCTATGCCCTGACGACCTTTCCGGCCAGCGCTCCGGTCGACACATTAGTGCCGAACGACACCGTCTTCACGGGGTCGACCGGCGTCGCCGTCACCCGCCTCCGGCGCGGCACGGGTCCCATGCCCGACTCCGTCGTAGTGACCGCCACGATGCGCCATGTGAACGGCACGCTCGTCCAGGGAAGTCCCGTGAAATTCGTCGTGGAGTTCAAGCAATGAATCGAGGCACGCTCACCCAGCTGTTTTTCACCACGGTCGACCGGCACGCCGGGCTGCCCGCGGCATTCCGGTCGAAAGTGGGCGGCGCCTGGGTGGCCATCACCCATCGTGAGGCGCTCGAGCGCGTGAAGGCGATCTCGCTGGGCCTGCGAGAGCTGGGGATCAAGCCCGGTGACAAGGCGGCGATTGTCTCGGAGAATCGACCCGAATGGGCGCTCACGGACTATGCCTGCCTGTGTGCCCGGGCGGCCGACGTGCCGATATACCCCACCCTCACCGCCAAACAGACCGAATACATCCTCCGCGATTCGGAAGCCGTCGCCGTCTTCTGCTCGACCAAGGAACAGGTCGCCAAGGTCCTCGAGGTCCGGGGCGAGCTGCCCGGCCTCAAGCACATCATCGCCTACGACGCCGACGCCGCGACGGGACCGGCGGGGGTACCCATCATGTCGCTGGCCGCCGTCGAGGCCAAAGGCCGCGCCGCCGCGGCGCAACATCCCAAGTGGAAAGACGAAGCGTTGACGGTGGGACCGGATGATCTGGCGACGCTCATCTACACATCCGGCACGACCGGTGACCCCAAGGGCGTGATGCTGACGCATCACAACCTGTGGTCGAACGTGCAGGCCGTGCTGCAGATGATTCCGATCGGCAGTGGCGACGAATGTTTGTCGATGCTGCCGCTGTCGCACAGCTACGAGCGGAT
>Ga0070706_100007313_pt1 | contig 10360 bp, 11 predicted proteins | sample KBSK5501metaG_FD_65476 | JGI IMG/M metagenome (GOLD analysis project Ga0070706, IMG submission 65476) | Corn, switchgrass and miscanthus rhizosphere microbial communities from Kellogg Biological Station, Michigan, USA - KBS K5-50-1 metaG | ecosystem: Host-associated > Plants > Roots >...
TTCTGATCGGCGATGGCGTACAACACGGGCGTGCGAGGCAGATTTCGATACAAAATCCCTGCGCGCCGGTAAGCATCCGCATGCGCCTGCCCCATGAACCCCGAACCTATGAGTCCAATATTCAAAGATTTAACCATATTTATTTTTCTCCTGAATCAGCCAACTATGAGTTTCCTGATGAATTGATAGGCCTTTTCGGTGTATAATCTCGGAGCCGCTTTTGCAGGGTCCTGCTCAGCTTCTACCACAAGCCAGCCGCGATACCCTGAAGTCCGGATAAACTCTCCGATCGCCGAAAAATCGATGTTGCCATCACCGGGAACAGTAAACATCCCTTCCCTGACTGCAGAATTAAACGACCAATCATTTTTTCGAGCGCGTTCCAGTACGTCGCGGCGCACATCTTTAAGGTGAATGTGAACGACTCTAGATCCAAACTTCCGGAGTATCTCGGTGTAATCGGCGCCGGCCGCATAGGCATGGCCCGTGTCGAGGAGCAACCCAACTTCCCCTGGAGTAGATTCGCAGAAAGCATCGATCTCTTCAGCTCTCTCAACTAACATCTTTAAATGATGGTGGTAGGCGAACGTGATCCCCGTCTCCTTCAGCATAGTTGCAAATTCCGCAAGCTTTTGGGCCCAGGTCGAAAGCTCGATCTGCTTTAGGGTGGGACGCTTGCTTAGGGGTTCATCCCACGGAGAGGTCCGAGTCATCAATCCGCTTTCTGCATAAACGAGTACCTGGCTGCCGCAGTCCTTCAGCAATCGGACATGAGCCGCGGCGGCTTTCCATTCTTCTTCTACTGAGCGCTCGGTGAGAAACCCTGAGTACCAGCCGCCCACCAGTCGAAGCCCATAACCTGAAAGGATCGGTGAAAGTTTCTGTCCTTCTCTGGGAAATTTTGTTCCCAATTCGACTCCCTCGTAGCCGATTTCGGCGGCATCTTTGAGGCACGTTTCCAGCGGGGTATCGCCACCCAGCTCAGTTAGTACATCGTTAGTCCAACTCAATGGACTAACTCCCAAGTGAATCCCTGGTAATAAATTTTCCTTAGCCATGTTTGGTCATTCCTAAATCGACTCAACCTTCGTCCATGCTCCACCAGCTGCGTAGGAGCGCATCGCGCCATCCACAAAGGCTACCCCTCGCACTCCGTCCGTGACGTCCGGAAAACCGAGGTCAGCTTTTACCCAGGTTTTGCCCTGTGACTTGGCTAAAAGAGCGTCCGCGACCTCCGTGTACAGATTGGCAAATGCCTCAAAGAATCCCTCCGGATGTCCGAGTCCCACACGAGTCCAACGCTGTGCGTCCGGCGACAGCCACTCCGCACCTTGTGCCAGGATCTGCGGGGGGCCATCGACCGGGCTGTAAAGCAAATGATGCGGATCCTCGTGATGCCAGGCCAGACTGCCTTGATCGCCATAAACACGAATCCGAAGTCCGTGCTCGTTGCCGGCGGCGGCCATTGATGCCCAAAGCGATCCGCGTGCCCCATTAGAAAACCGCAGCAGTAAATTCGCATTGTCCTTGATCGCTCTATCTTCAACGATCTGGTTCATTTCTGCAGCCACCTCCGTAACTTCGAGCCCGGTTACAAAGCGGCTAAGTTGGTGTGCATGAGTGCCGAGATCATACAGTACGCTTGCATCACCAAGAACACCCGGATCTGTTCTCCATGCTGCCTGCGGATGACCTTCTCTTTCTAGAAGCTTGATCGCCCAACCTGACGCGTGTTCGGCTTGCACAACCTTCACTTTCCCGAGATCGCCGTTTCTAACCATTCGAGCCGCGTGTCTAACCATTGCGTAGCCTGAATAGTTATGAGTCAGGCAAAAGATCAGTCCACCCTTGTCGACGAGCGCCTTGAGCTCCTTCGCTTGCGCAAGCTTCAGGCATAACGGCTTGTCGCAAATGACGTTGATTCCAATCTCTAAGAACTTTCGGGCGATTTCATAGTGGCTGGCAGTTTGAGTTACGATAACAACCGCATCAATCCTGTTATCCTTTCGTCCCGATTCCGCCTCTGCCATCGCCACGTAGTCCGAGTAAACTCTGCCCTCTGGAATGCGCAACTTTTTTGCGGCAATCAGCGATTTCTCAGGGTCACGGGAAAAGACCCCCGCGATGATTGCGTACCTGTCGTCAAGCCGCATCGCCGTCCGGTGAGTCTCGGCGATTCCGGCGCCGGGCCCGCCGCCAACCATTCCTACTCTGACTTTTCTCGATTCTTCTGTTGCCATAAGTTTGCAGGACCAAGCGGATCCACGGATTTGCAGAGCCTAATCATCCTGCATCTCGTTCTTTGGGGCATCTTTCTTGAAAACCTCTTTAGCCCCAGGCCGAACGATCCCAATCTGAGCCATTGGGGGGGGAACCTTCGTCAATCCTGACAAAGAATTCATGATTTCCTACAGGGGGATTTAGAGCGTGATTCACAACATGTTACAGAACAGCTCACATATCAATCAAAAAAACTAAATAAATTTACCTAAAACTCACTGCGCTACGATTACAAATGATCGTAAATAATACATTATGACGTTATTCGAGCATCAATTAGTTCAAAATAAAACAAATTCTGGCGAGCGTGCGATTAGAGCACTGTGCGCGGCAGGTTGTATTTTGAAACAAGTTCAATCGGGATAAGATTCAACTCCCCACATCGATTAGTGCCAGTCCGTAGGCCGATCGCGAAACGCTTTACTGCGTTCACAATAGATTCCAAATTTTGCGTTATTAGAAAGTCGATTACTCCGGCCCGAAGCAAAGGTTCAGCTACTTCGTCCAGCTCATGCGTGATGTACAAGGGGCGACGAGGGAACCGAACCTCACTGATTGCTTGCGCCAAGCCCAGATTCTCACCGACCGGATTGTAGATTCCGCCAACGGCCTGACCGTTACTAAGCACCTGCAGGGCCGCCTCGCAACTCGCTTGGGGCGAGTCACCTTCCGTGACAACCTCGACAATGCTGATCTGAGGAAAGCGCTGCTTCAATAGCGAGTGGAATCCGATTTTGCGATCCTCCCAGCAGCGGTACGCCAAATTGCACGCGACAATCGCTACTTGGACGCCTAATTCCCGCTCCAGAGAGCGGCCGAAAATAAAGCCTGCGAGTTGACCGGCAGTGCGATTGTCGCTGCCGATATATGTTGTGCGCACGCTCGCGTCCAAATCCGAAACAAGTGCAATTACCGGTATGCCCAGGGAACGAAGCTCGAGAAGCGCGGCCTTCACTTGTTCGGTGTTTTTGCCGAGCAGGGCAAAGACATCTGATTGATGACGAAGTGTTCCAATCAGTTCGAGTGTCTCCTCGTCCGACTGGCTGGCAACAGCATGAATTGAGACACCGTGAAGACCTTTCTTGACGAAGCGCCGAACAGCAGCCAACACCGAACGCGCAAAAGCCGCGTTGGTTTGCACGACAATGCTGCAACGTGTCGACCCGTTAGTTCCCCGAGCTGCACTCCAGAAGGACGAATTTTCAGATATCCAGTTTGAGCCGTTTGTATGCGAGTGATTCTGATACATTATGATATGATATCGCAACTCATATACATCATATAAGCTCTTGTCAAACTCGTTTGTGATGTTTATTGAGATATAATGAGCAAAAAGCCTCTCTGGTTTCGATCGCCTATTCGAAGAGGGGCTTGCAGACTCAATACGAGTGGGCACCAAATCGGGCCCCCGGCTGTAATCGGTACGCTCGACCCTATTTGCTATTGCCGCTCGGGGAATAAGGTAAATTCCGAGACCGCCTGAACGGGCAGGTAATTGAGCTCACGCACAGAGCCAACGCCCAATCTTAAATCGATCAGCACTTGTCTGCTCAGGCGAACCAAGGATCGAATGTTCTGCGTAATCAGAAAATCGATGACCCCTGTTCGCAGCAACGGTGCGGTAATTTCATTGACTTCATGAGCTATGTACAGTGGTCGCTGGGCGAGTTGGGCTTCGTCGATCGCTTTCGCTAACCCAAAGTTGCCACCTGCCACGTTGTAGATGCCAGCGATATCCCGGCGACTTTTGAAGAGGCGGAGCGCCGCCTCGTAAGTCGCCTCTCGCGAGTCCTCTCCCTTGACGACTTCCACAATTTCTATTTGTGGAAAGCGTTGCCTCAGCAGAGATCGAAAGCCAATTTCCCGATCTTCCTGGCATAGATATGAGAAATAACCCACGACAACGGCAACTTTTGCTTTTTCCGCTCGCTCCAGACACCGGCCCAGAATGAAAGCCGCAAGCTGGCCAGCTGCTCGATTATCGATCCCCACATAGGCATTCCGGGCTGTCACATCGAGGTCCGAGACCAAGGCCACAACGCATTTGCCGGCGCCCTTCAACTCTTTCAGCGCCGATTTCACCGGTTCGATATTCTTGCTCACAACGGCAAGTCCGTCTGAGTCTCTTCCAACCGTTCGGATAAGTTCAATCGTCTCCTCATCCGACCTACTTGCAGTGGCCTGCAAGATTGCGGCGCCACTTTCTGCGTCCCTCATCTTTTGCACAGTCTGGAGCACCGAACGTCTGAACGTCTCACCGGCTTGAACCACGATTGCGAAACGATGTGCTTCACGCTTTTCAAGGTCAAAAGGCTCTTGCAGCCCCGCCTGCCCACCGTTCTCCAAATGAGCGAGCACCCGAAGCACATGAGCCTGCGTTCGCGGATGAACCCCGGGACGTTTGTTCAAGACACGATCGACCGTCGCTCGGCTCAAACCTGTGACGGCGACAATTTCACTTATACTTACGGGTCCCCGAATCTTCATATTAGTATCCGCACAGTATTTCGCCTCAGTTCACCTCGGCAGCTGCCAAGCCGCCTGATGGCCATGTCGACCGATTCGACGACCCTTGTTGCTTTTTGACTTTGTGCAGAAAGATTATTTGTCGAATCTTTCGGTAACATTTCACATTGACTGTATATCTCAAAAGTGCTCATGTAAATCAGAAATGATGAGTGATTATGATGAATCATGCTCAAAAATGCCGGCTCGATCGCCGACTGGCAAAAGCAAACCACTAACCACTTAGGCGTATTGGAGGCCTCTTCACATAGCGTATGGAAATCGACACCCGCTTCCCAACCAGACTCAATACTGTTTCCGACGCGCCGGAACCACTTCGCAGTGCGTTGGTAAAAAGTCTGCCATCAGAAGAACCAACCCGTTTACTGGTGCACGCCCCTGCATTTGCAGCGGGGGATGAAAAATCGCCGGCGACCGTGCTTGCAGTCACAAACAACGGTTGGCTCGTAGCTTCGGAGACCGAAGGCGGCGGCGCCGCCGTAGAAAAATCCGACTTCAGCGACACCCTGTTTCTTGAATTGAAGTCTATCCTTCTTTTGGGCCAGCTAAGAATTTGCTTTGCTGCGGTGGATAAGTCGTACTCCGTAACGATTAAATTCGAGACAGTCGAGGACGAGATTTATCGCGAGGCAACTGATCTGATACTCGCAGGCATCGATCCGGCACTCACCGGCGCAGCCGCGAAGGTTCCAAGCGAGGCTTCGATGTTCGAGGGTTGGCCGATGAAAGTCCGGAACGAGGCGCAGCGTTATTGGCCCAAGGGGCAGCGGTTTCTGGCCGCTATACAGTGGCGGGCTGTTTATGGCCGATCACAGGAAGAACTTGCTCCGGCCGGCGCACTATTATTCACCGAGCGCGAGCTTGTGATGATCTCGGAAGAGAAAGAATTCTTGGCAGAACGCTCTCCGGAAACCCCTTCTGCAGAGGAAACGAAGGCAATATTTGGGGGAATCATTACGTTTGTTCCTCGTGTTAGGCTCAAAGACTTTCATGTGAGCCATAGGGAAAGCCTCGGCGTTCTTGCTCTCCAGGTGCAGGCAGCACACGGCGGAGAAAAATTGGAGGTTACCTTTCCGTCTGATCACGAGATTGCTGTAACGAAGGCAATGGAGCAGATGTTGCCTCCGGCGAAGCAGTGAGAATGCATTATGTCAGCAACTGATTTGCTTTGCCTGAACCGGATAATCAAGCCTCAGATTCCGCTGGAGGAATTCCTGAAATTCACGGCTGATCTGGGCATAAAATACGTCGAGGTCCGTAACGACTTCACCGATAAGGGAATCTTGGACGGGCTATCGGACGCTGCCCTGCAGAAGGCTTTCAATGATACTGGCATCAAGGCTTTGACCATCAATGCCCTGTATCCCTTTGAAGATGTCAAGGTTCTAAAGGAGAATATCGAGAAGCTGAAGGGACTGATTGCCGAAGCCAAGCGTATCAATTGTCCGCAGATCGTGCTGTGTCCGTTGAATGACGCCAATGACAAGCGCAGCCCCGCTCAGCGGGCCGATGATCTGGCGACTGCATTAACCACCTATGGTCCTTTGTTTGCTGAAGCCAAGATGATCGGCTTGATCGAGCCCCTGGGTTTTGCGATCTGCTCCTTGCGGACCAAGAAGGCTGCCCTTGAAGCTATTGCCAAGTGCAACTATCCGGAATCCTATAAATTGCTTCATGACACCTTCCATCATTACCTGAGTGGTGAAATCGAATTTTTCCCAAAGGAGACCGCCATTGTCCACGTTTCAGGCCTGCTGGCGGGCAAGACCAAGGCAGCGACCACCGACGAAGACCGGATCCTGGTTACCGAGGACGATATCATGGACAACCGCGGCCAGGTTGCAGCTCTGCTGAAGGCCGGGTGCACGGCACCCATCTCCTACGAGCCTTTTTCGTCAAAGGTGCGGGATCTGCCGCTGTCTGAGCTCAAAGTGCAGCTCCAAAAGAGCATACATTACTTGTTTGCTTGATGCCCTGTGTCTTGAACGTGTTCTCGTCTTGGGAGAACCCCTTTTCAAACTCGTTTCAAAAATTATAAACACGAAATTAGCTTTCCCAAAATGTCTATCAATGTCGGAGTTATCGGAACCGGAAACATTGGACAGGATCATATCCGCCGTATCACCCAAGCGTTGTCCGGGGCGCGTGTGGTGGCAGTGACCGATATCGATTCGGCACGAGCCCAGAAGATTGCCAAGGACCTTGGCGGCCGGGCCGAGAGCACTGGGCAGAACGTCATCGCAGCAAAGGATGTGGATGCCGTCATCGTCACCTCCATCGGTTCGACCCACGAAGAATACGTTCTGGCGGCGATCGCAGCCGGCAAGCCGGTGTTCTGTGAAAAGCCCCTGGCGACCACCGCGGCCGCCTGCAAGCGTATTCTTGATGCCGAAGTCGCCTTGGGCAAGCGCCTGGTTCAGGTCGGTTTCATGCGTCGCTACGATGCTGGCTATCGCCTTTTGAAGGAAGTCGTCACCAAGGGGGTTATTGGCGCGCCGCTGATAGCCCATTGCGCTCATCGCAATCCGACCGTCGGTGACAATTACACCACTGATATGGCCATCACCGACACCGTCATCCATGAAATTGATACCATGCGCTGGCTGCTGGACGACGAATATGTTTCTGCCCAGGTTCTTTATCCCAAGAAGACCAGCAAGGCTTCCAAGCACCTGGCCGACCCCCAGATCGTTCTGCTTGAAACCGCCACTGGCATCCGGGTTGACGTCGAGGTGTTCGTCAACGCCGTCTACGGCTACGACATCCAGTGCGAGCTGGTTGGTGAAACGGGTGTGGCTCGTCTACCCGAACCGTCCAACGTCCTGCTGCGGAGCGAGGCTAAGCTCAGCGTTGAAATTCTCACGGACTGGAAAAAACGATTCATTGCATCCTACGACGTCGAGTTGCAGGAATGGATCCATTCGGTGGCGTCTGGCAAGATCAGTGGTCCCTCGTCCTGGGACGGTTATGCTGCTGCCGTCACTGCCGATGCCTGTGTCGAAGCCCAAAAGACCGACAAAATTGTGGAGATCAAACTGGGTTCACGTCCGGCCTTATACCATTGAGACGCAGAAACTGGAGGCTATAATCAGACGGACAAAAACCGAAGTAGGTTTCCAAAAGGCATGAGCGTGGAAGCGGTAGCAACCACTGTCACCCCCTTAACATTCTACGTCACTCCCCACATCGTTACCCTCATCCCGAATTGCACCCGCCAGCGAGGCGCCCATCTTGCGGTGGGGAATCCTGGGCTCGGGTTGGATCGCCGAGCGATTCATTGAGTCGGTGCGTGCGCACACCAAGCAGGATATTCTAGCAGTCGGCTCTCGCAGTAAAGACCGAGCTAAGGAATTCGCATCGCGGATGGCGCTCAAACAAGCCTATGGCGACTACGAGGAGTTTGTTGCTGCCGACGATCTCGACGTGATCTACGTAGCCACCCCGCACAATTTGCACCATGAGGGAGTCACGCTGGCACTAAACGCAGGCAAGCATGTGCTCGTGGAGAAACCCATCGCTCTCAATCGTGTCCAGGCCCTTGAAATGGTGGAACTGGCTCGCCGGAAAAGGCTCTTTTTCGCCGAAGCGCTTTGGACGTTTTACCTTCCTAAATTCGATGTGCTTCGCCAACTCCTGGAAGCCAAGGCCATCGGTCAGATCAAGTCCGTGTATACGGACTACGGAGAGTACTTTACGCGTGATCACCGCATCTTCGATCCCAAACTGGCCGGCGGTCCACTCCTCGACCTGGGAACTTACCCTGTTTCGCTCCTAACCGAAATTTTTGGCGTCCCCGAACGCGTCGTCGGCCTTGGGCAGCCGGATTCCAGTGGCGTCAACGGCCAGCTTTCAGCCATCCTGATAGATGCGGAGGGAAATCAAGGAACCGTCTCGACGACCCTCTACGGCTTCACGCCAACCAACGCAGTGATCGTTGGGACCGAAGGAACCGTCCGATTTGACGGCCCCTTTAACTTGCCTGGTGCCTTCGTGGTGAATTCAGCCGACGGGTCACAAACCCTGCGCTATGAGGAACCTTCCGGACGGCACTTTGAGGGCTTGTATTACGAAGCAGCCGAGGTTGCTCGCCGCATCAGCGTCGGTGAGCTGGAGACGCCGCATCGCACCCTGGATTCATCCCTCGAAACCATGGCGACTCTCGACATGATCCGCCGCGCCGTCGGCATCGATTTCTCCGCTGCCGGGCTGCTTGAGTAGCTCTAGAACAACCAATTCTTTTTGCCGAGAGCCGTGGGTCAGATTGCGTTTTCGATCGATCCGTTTTTGAGATAAACTGCGGACACCCATGGCCAACAAATTGGAGTGATCCAGCCTTTTGACCATTTCTGTCTTGGGCCCCTCGTGAAGCTGATGTTGGGTCTCCAGCAAGGCGAAGATAGTCAATACTTCGGATTGAGTTGGGCTGCCTCGGAAAAGTGCCAGGCGTCTCCGGACTTTATTCGGACTGGTCGAGTTCTTACTTGTCTTCGAGAAACGTCGTTTTTAGGCTGTCGGCGGTCGATTCTAAGACGTTTTCGCTTGTATAGATTACGAAAGGAACAATGGCCGTCTGTTTCGTCAGATGGGGTGCCTGCTTGAGTTTTAGGCACATTCGGATGGTCGCACGTGCAAGTTCAGGCACATCAGGAGCAAGAATAACGTCGACCGTTCCTCTGATGAGGCCGCCCCGCGTGGACGGCGTGAGCGGGTGACAGACATAGGCTGGCCTTGTTATAAGTTCCCTTTCCTCGATGGCACGAATCGTCCCATTGCTCCCGCCGCCCACGCTATAGAGACCCACCAGCCTCTCAGAACCGTGAAGGATCTCGAACGTTTCTTTAAAGGCAAGCTCGGTCGGACATCGCAATTGCCCATCAGCAACGCGCAAGTGCTTCGTACTGCACCGTAACCCTGGAATTTGGGCCCAACCCTTACATACCGTCGCTGCCGTACACCCGCCAACCGCTAGCGGATCAATGGGATCTCAATGTCGCCATGATGGAGTTACTCAGAACAAAATACTTTGGCGGCTCTACCTCAGCTCATGCCCGAGCCTGACAGGCGTCAATTCGGGACACTCGCGAGACCGCACAATCGCGGTCCGCAATGTCATCGATAGCGGGCATTTCGATGGTCTCAGCAACAAATGCAGCAACAAAAAATCAAGCATTCGCAAGGCTCTATTAATCAGCATCTTACAAATACACACTATCGCCCTTTTAAGGCGCTGGCTACACTTTCGAGTCCCGCTAAACCAATTTCTCTTTTTCAGCTCGTTTCCCTCCTGGAGAAATGGCTGACAAGCTACTTGGAGGGCAGCTAAGGCCGTCTGCAAGTGGGGCCAATTGTGGACTAAAAGAGGCCCAAGCGGCTCGTTCGGCCTGAAAGAACAGCAAAAACAGCAAGAGAGAGCAACAAGAATGGCTCTGGGAGAGGCTTGGGCAGGAGTGGATTCGAACCACTGAAGGCGTAAAGCCAGATTTACAGTACGTATCGCCCCTAGGTAATTCGGGTTTAGCGGCCAAAAAGCGGCCAAAACCCGAACCTAGCTCAA
>Ga0070706_100007314_pt1 | contig 10360 bp, 9 predicted proteins | sample KBSK5501metaG_FD_65476 | JGI IMG/M metagenome (GOLD analysis project Ga0070706, IMG submission 65476) | Corn, switchgrass and miscanthus rhizosphere microbial communities from Kellogg Biological Station, Michigan, USA - KBS K5-50-1 metaG | ecosystem: Host-associated > Plants > Roots >...
GGCATAGGATTCTACGACAGGCCGGCGCTCTCATTTTATTACTCTGCGGAATTGTGTGTCCCATAGGCACCATAGTTTATGGGCACAATCTGCGGATTGAACGGGTCTCTGTAGACCAACAGCCTATAACAAAAATTAGTGATCCGTTGAGGCGTGTCGGGAAGCACGTCGTGATACCGAATCGCCCCCCAAATGAGGACGTTCTTCTTACCCTCTCTGACCGCAATCAGGTCATCGTTGGTAAAGGCGCGCGGCTCGCTGTTGGCAGTACCGCCTCCTCCCGCAATACTCACGGTGACTGGCGTTGTCGGGCGAGGAACGGTGAAATCAAAATTCTCCGGTATAGCTCCATCGAATATATCAACCTTCACCATACTCTCTACATTATTCGCGCGAGTTGGCCCGGTGTTTTTCATAACGACGGAAGCGGCCCATCCGGCGAATTTGCCGGGCGGATTTTCCCAAGGCGCGGTTTCGATCTGGGCGACGGTAACAACGGCACGTTGCGTTATGATCAGCGCGGTCTCGGAAACCTCGGCAGCTCTTACAGCCGCGTTGGCGGAGCGTCTGGCCTCACCGAGGGACTCCTTCATGTCGCGGGCCTGCTCGGCGGCATAGTTCCACAGTCCAACCGTCGAAACGGCCAGCACGATGGTCGCAACCGCGAGAATGCCGGTGAAAGCCATCAGCCAGTAGGTGTAAGTCGCCAGCGCCGCGTCGGTGCTCTCCTTTTCGGCGGCGGCGTGATCGGCGGGGCGATTCATATGGCCGGATGGGGAATGTTGATTTTCGGATATCGGCTTGGCTGGGTCGCCGTGATTCTCGGAGGGATTTTCGCGGTCTATGGCCCTCTGTGTTTGAGCTTCGCGTGGCTGCCTTTCAGCAGCTATTGGAGGGCGATGCTGTGAGGTTTTCCAGATCGTTATACCCGTCAACGTTAATAAAAACACCCCGATAGCGATAAGGGCCGATATATATGCTGTATTCAGCATCCCCGGATTGCCTCGCCGAAGATGTTTTCGTTCTGCCGGTTGTTATACCGGAACTGGAATTCGGCGATGTAGAGCGGCATGTACTTGGCGCTGACCTTATGGAAGGTGCCGACAACGCCGCGTTTGAAGATCGACCAGAAGCCCTCAATCGTGTTGGTGTGGATCGCGCCGACTACGTACTGGTGCGCCGAGTGGCGGATCACGGCGTGCGGGAATTCCTTGTCCAACCCCTTGTAGCCAACCCACTCATCTGTGACCAGCAGGCTGACTTTCTCGCTTACCGCTCCCCGCACAAACGATTTGAGAAGATCGCTGGTCACGCTGTCTATGACGCGGGTTACGACCTTTCCCTTGCGCTCGACAGCCCCGACGATGGGCGTCTTGCCCGATCCCATGCCGCCACGCCCGGAACCGCCGCGCTTGTCCCAATGCCGGTTCTTTGCCTTGCCGCCGACGAAGGTCTCATCAACTTCCACAATGCCCATGAGCTTACGGAAACCCTCGTCCGCCATACCGGCCCGCACGCGATGGCACATGTACCAAGCCGTCCGATAGGAACCGAAACCCATCACGCGGAAGATTTGAAGGGCGCTGATCCCTTTCTTGCTGGTGACCATCAAGTGAATGACGCGGAACCACTGGCGCAGCGGCTTATTGGTGTTCTCGAAGATTGTCCCGCTGATATGTGTGAAGCGGTAATTCGTTCCCGAGGGCGAGCATGCGTTGCAGAGCCAGTTCCATCTCATCGTGCCATGCGGCTTGACTTCGGGATTGCCGCAGCGCGGGCAAACGACGAACTCGGGCCAGCGGTGTTCGGCGAGATAGAGGCAGCAAGCGTCTTCGTCGGGGAAGGCCGCTTCCCATTCGGGGATCGTCATCTGGTGGATCTGCTTGGGCTGCTTGGCGCGGGCCATCTTGGCTCCCCCTCAACTCAGGAGCAAGAATGGCATGCCTCTCTCAATTAGTCAAGTACAGCATAATCGCCTCGCAATGACAGTCTAGATGCGGTCACGGTCACGGCTTGTGCGAGACGAACAACTCGACCGTCGTGTTGTCGGGGATCTGGTCGTTCGAGGTAACGCCGCTCTTGAAGGGGATGTCGAAGCGGGAGAACGCATCGAGGAGGATCTTGGCGGTATCGGGCGCCACCCCGCTGCGCACGTAGAGCCGGATGCCCATTGCCGGCGCGTCGCCAAAAATCGCCGTCGCCTCCGGTCCGTGGGCGTCCCAGCCGGCCGAACGCAAGACATTGGCGATCTGATTGGCGTAAGTGAAGGCCTCGACATCGTTGGGCACGCACGACACGACGACGCGGTGGCTGCCGAATGGGCGCAGGTAATCGGCGAGCTTGGTCACGGTGTCGCTGTTGATCGAGCGGGTCTTGCTCTTCTCGCGCAACGCCTCGATCTGGGCTTGCAGCTCGCTGATCCGGGCGTTCAGCGAGTACATCGACGTAGCGAGGCTGTCGACGGTCTCCTCCGGACTGGCCGGCGGACCGCCCGGCAACAATCGGGCAAGGACGCCGAGATGCGACGACAGCTCGCGCAATTGCGCCAGCTCCCGGCTCTGCTGCCAGGCGGCAACGGCGATTGCGAGCGCGCCGCAGACCAGGACCACGATCAGCCAGTAGAGCTTCGCCATGCGCGGCGCCTGCGCCAGCGCAGCCGCGAAGGCAAGCACCGTCATCACCGCGACGGCGATGGTCGGCAGCCACGATTGCGCAGCCCAGACCCACCACATCAGAGGTCGGCGGCCCGTCTAATCCGAACCGGACTATTCGGTGTCCGGAACGTTGCGCTCCAGCTCGTGGAGCCAAGCGGCGGCGTGCGAATCCGACGGCGCACGCCAGTCGCCACGCGGCGACAATGAGCCGCCGGACGAGATCTTGGGCCCGTTCGGCAAGGCCGAGCGCTTGAACTGGCTCTGCTCGAAGAAGCGCCGCAGAAAAACCCGCAACCAGCTCTTGATCTCCGCCAGACCATAGGCGCGGCGCGCCGCCGCCGGAATGTTCTCCGGCCACACGCCGCGCTCGGCATCGCGCCAGGCATTCCAGGCGAGATAGGCGATCTTCGACGGGGCGAAACCATAGCGGGTGGCATAGAACAGGTTGAAATCCTGCAAGGCATAGGGGCCGACAACGCTCTCGGTCGACTGGATCACGCCGTCTGCGCCGGCCGGCACCAGTTCCGGCGAGATCTCGGTGGCGAGAATATCGTGCAATACCGCGGCGGTCTCCCCGCTGACATCGCCACTCGCCGCGACAAAACGGATCAGGTGCTGGATCAACGTCTTCGACACCGAGGCGTTCGGGTTGTAATGCGACATCTGATCGCCGACGCCATAGGTGCACCAGCCGAGCGCCAGCTCCGACAGATCGCCGGTGCCGACGACGATCGCGCCATTATGGTTGGCGAGACGGAACAGATAATCGGTGCGCAACCCCGCCTGGACGTTCTCGAAGGTCACATCGTAGACCGGCTCGCCCTTCGCCGAGGGGTGGCCGAGATCGCCGAGCATCTGGTTGGCGGCGGGGCGGATGTCGATTTCGGCGCCGGTGACGCCGAGCGCCCGCATCAGGCGCCAGGCATTGGCCTTGGTCTCCGTGCTGGTGGCGAAGCCGGGAAGCGTATAGGCGAGCACATTGCCGCGCGGCAGCCCGAGCCGGTCCATCACCCGCGCCGAGACGATCAGCGCCTGCGTCGAATCGAGCCCGCCCGAGACGCCGATCACCAGCTTTTTGAGGCCGGTGGCGGCGAGCCGCTGCGCCAGCCCCTGCACCTGGATGTTGCAGGCCTCGTAGCAATTGTCGGCGAGCATCGCCGGATCGGCCGGCACGAACGGAAAGCGCTCGACCGCGCGGCATAATTCGAGATCGCCGGCCGGCGCCGCGAAATCGAACGCGACGCGGCGGTACGGCGGCGTCGCCTCGCCGATCAGCCGTGCATTGTCGCCGAAGGTGTTGGTGCGCATGCGCTCCTGGCGGATACGGCCGAGGTCGACATCGGCGACAGCCATCTCGGGCGTGGCGCTGAACCGCTTGGTCTCCGCCAGCATGCCGCCGATCTCGAAGATGCCGGCCTGGCCGTCCCAGGCGAGATCGGTCGTCGACTCGCCGGCACCGGCGGCGGAATAAGCATAGGCGGCGAGACAGCGAGCCGATTGCGAGGCGCACAACAGACGCCGCATCTGTGCCTTGCCGATGACGATGTTGCTGGCCGACAGGTTCAGCAGGATCTCGGCGCCGGCCGCCGCACCGAGGGCGCTCGGCGGCTGCGGCACCCAGAGATCCTCGCAGATCTCGATATGAAAAGTGAATGGGTTCGGGCCGCCGGTCGCGAACAGCAGATCGATGCCGAACGGCGCCTCCTGCCCGGCGACCGTCATCGTCGCGCCGCGCACCCCCTCACCCGAGGTGAAATGCCGCCGCTCGTAGAATTCGCGGTAATTCGGCAGGAACATTTTCGGCACGATGCCGAGCAGCCGACCGCGATGGATCACAACGCCACAATTATAAAGCCGGCCCCGCCATCGCAACGGCGCACCGACGACAAAGACCGGGTTCAGCTTTTTGCTTCCGGTGACGAGGCGTGCGATCTGTCCGGTAACGGCGTCCAGCACCGCATCCTGAAACAATAGATCGTCGATCGCATAGGCCGACAGGCACAGCTCGGGAAACACCATCAACGCGAGGCCGGTCTTGTCGCCCTTGGCGAGCAGGTCGAGCACCTGGTCGCCGTTCTTCGCCGGCTCGGCTACCGCGACCTGCGGCACGCAGGCGCCCACCCGCACGAATTCATGCCGGTAGGGAGAAAAGAACGCGGACATCGGGCGTGGCCCTCGCGCGGTGCTCGATCTCATTTCAGATGGTTATGACTCAGCTGAGTATAAGTAGGACTCACCCGGCCCGCATCGCCGTGACGCCCACCCGCTCGGCCGCATCGCATAAATCGCGATCCTTGCTCGCGAGCGGCACCCCGAGCCGCATCGCGAGCTCCAGATAGGCGGCGTCATAGGCCGTGAGCCCTTGCTCGCGGGCTAGATCGAGGATCCGCGTGAAGGCAAGCGATGCCGTTTCGCCGTCAACTTCGATATCGAGCGTTTCGAAAAGACCGATCAGCTGAGCGCTCTCTGCAACTGTAATGCGCCCACGGCGTTCGGCGAGCGCGAGTACGTTGGCGATTTCAATGAACCAAAGGAGCGGCACCGCAGCGACGCTTGTCCGGAGCTGTTCCCGCAACTGAGCTGTGGCTTCAGTCAATTCGTCCTTGAAACACCAGGCAAGCGCGACCGAGGCATCGACAACGATGTCGCTCACCGTCTGCCTTCTTCGATCAGCTGCTTCACAGGAATACCAAGAGTGTGCCCCTCCGCAAATTCCTTCAGCTTATCGATGGCTTCGCTACGACGGTCGGGACCGGATCGCCGGATCGGGACCAGCCGAGCAATCGGTTTGCCGTGTTTGGTTATGGTGATCTGCTCGCCGCGCTGGACGCGCTCCAGCAGAGCGGGCAGATGAGTTTTAGCCTCGTAGGCGCCGATTTCGTCAGGCATCAGGTTCTATTCAGACTAGCCTACGACTAGTCTAATCCTCCCAACGCGGAAGCTCAAGTTGAATGTCAAACCGGGAGAGGGGACCGGCCGGATCAGAATCCCGGGACCCGACCCGGCCGGCGTCCCGTCGGCGGTCAGCGTGTCGCCTCGAGACTTTTGCCAGCTTAATTAAAACTGGTCACCGAGAGATTAATCCGCCCCCACCCCAAGGGTAGGTCGTGATCCGAGCCGCCCGGGGGTCAATCGGCGAACGGGTCGCGCACCAGCACGGTGTCGTCGCGCTCGGGGCTGGTCGACAGCATCGCCACCGGGGCGCCGATCAACTCTTCAAGGCGGCGGATGTACTTGATCGCGGTGGCCGGCAGATCGGCCCAGGAGCGTGCGCCGCGGGTGCTTTCGCGCCAGCCCTCGGCGGTCTCGTAGACCGGCTCGAGCTCGGCCTGCGCGGCAGTGCCGGCCGGCAGGTAATCGTAGCGTTTGCGGCCAAGGCGATAGGCGGCGCAGATCTTGATCTCGTCGAAGCCGTCGAGCACGTCGAGCTTGGTCAGAGCGATGCCGTCGATACCGCCGATCCGGACCGCCTGGCGCACCGCCACCGCGTCGAACCAGCCACAGCGCCGCGGCCGTCCCGTCACCGTGCCGAACTCCCGGCCGCGCTCGCCGAGGGTCTGGCCGATGTCATCGTGGAGCTCGGTCGGGAACGGGCCGGCGCCCACCCGGGTGGTGTAGGCCTTGGTGATGCCGAGCACGAAGCCGACCGCGGAAGGCCCGATCCCCGATCCGGCCGCGGCCTGGCCGGCGAGCGTGTTCGACGAGGTGACATAAGGATAAGTGCCGTGATCGACATCCAGCATCGCCGCCTGGGCACCCTCGAACAGGATGCGCCGGCCGCGGCGCCGCGCCTCGCCGAGCAGCCGCCAGCACTGGTCGGCGTAGGGCAGGATCTTCGGCGCCACCGCGTGCAACGCGCCGAGCAGTTCGGCGCGGTCGATTTCGGCCTCGTCGAGGCCGCGCAGCAAGGCGTTGTGATGCAGCAGGAGGTCATCGACCCGCTCTTCGAGCGCACGACGATCGGCGAGATCGCAGACGCGCACGGCGCGGCGGCCAACCTTGTCCTCGTAAGCGGGACCAATGCCGCGCCCGGTCGTGCCGATCTTCTTGTCGCCGCGATGCGCCTCACGGGCGCGGTCGAGCCGGCCGTGCGACGGCAGGATCAGCGCAGCATTGTCGGCGAGCTTCAGATTCTGCGGTGAGATGTCGAGCCCCTTCTCCCGCATCGTCGCGATCTCATCGAGCAGCGCCCAGGGATCGACAACGACGCCGTTGCCGATGATCGACAATTTGCCCGGGCGCACGACGCCAGAGGGCAGCAGGCTCAGCTTGTATTCGACATTGCCGATGACGAGGGTATGTCCGGCATTGTGGCCGCCCTGGAAGCGCACGACGACATCGGCGCGCTCAGACAGCCAGTCGACGATCTTGCCTTTGCCCTCGTCGCCCCACTGGGCGCCGACCACCGCGACATTGCCCATGCTTGCTCCCCGCCCCTAGCGCTTCGAGGCGGACGCAAGCGGCTTTGGCTCGCGATCCTCGATAATGTAGTCGCAGCCGAGGCGGTGCGCCTCTATATGGGGATCAGCTGCGGACGATGATAGCTCCGAGAGGGCCGCGACCGTGACCCAGCCGGCCTCGCGCAGGGCGCGGGCATGCTCGCGGTCGGCGCTGAGCGGCACCAACACGCGCCGCCGCCGCGGGACCTCCGGCAAAGTGCGCAGGATCGTGTCGGTGTAGAGAGTGAAGCCGGTCGCCGGTTCCGGCATCGCCGGGTCGCCGGCCTGATAGCGGCCGCCGCGGCCGAGTTCGCCTAACGGGCCGCGCTCCGGATCGGTCCGCGCAAAGAACGTGAAGCTGATGCCGCTGTGATATTCGAAGCCGCGGTTCTCAACCGGATCGACGGTGACTTTGAGATCGGGTACCGCCGCGGCGAGCCCGTCGAGCACCGCCCCGAGCCGGTCGCGCTCCTGCCGCGCCCGCGCCGGCAAACCGAGCCGGTCGAGCGCCGCCCGGGTCGCGGCCGCGATACCGGCCGAGGCGATCAGCTCGGCCAGCAGCAATCCTGCCTCGCCTGCCAAACCGGCAACCGCCGCCGCATCCTTGTGGTCGAGGGCGGCGCGCAGGGCACCCTCGCGTGCGCCGCCGAGGCCGTACGCCTCGACGATCGCCGGGACCAAGGTCGGCAAGGTCAGATCGACCGACAGATGCGGCACACCGACCGCCTGCAGCGCCTCACCGGCGACCGCAATCGCCTCGACATCGGCGGTCGGCCCCTCGGCGCCGATCAGCTCAGCGCCAGCCTGGCCGATCTGACGCTCGGGGCGCATCTCCGAGCCTTTGACCCGCAGCACCTGGCCGGCATAGCTGAGCCGCAACGGCCGCGGCATGTGCGACATGCGTGTAGCGGCGATGCGAGCGACCTGCGGCGTCATGTCGGCGCGCACCCCGACCATGCGGTGCGAGATCGGATCCATCAGACGGAAGGTATCGCTCGCCGTCGCGGTGCCGGCGCCGGACAGCAATGTCTCCTCGAACTCGACGAGCGGCGGCTTGACCCGCTGATAGCCGTGCGAGGCCAGGACGCCCATCAGGCGCGCCGTCACCTCGGCCTCGATCTCCGCATTGGGCGGCAGGAGGTCGTAAAGCCCGGCGGGGAGCAGAGCCGGGTGCGGCGCGTCATTCATGGCGGATCATCACGCGACGAGGTCCAAAAGGGTTTCGGGCATTGTGTATCACGCTCGCTTTAAGAACAGGCGAAAAGCGCTGCCCGGACGGAAAAAGCATCGCACGCACCGCTATACGCGGCATGTGCGCCCGGCCGATGGTCTCACCATCTATTTGCCGCGTATGCGACGGCTGGTGAAAATGTTGCGACGTGCGCCTCGCTTTAACCGAAATGAAGGGGTACCTATACTTCAGGGTTAATTCTATCAATATCTATTGCACTTTGCGGTGGAAAGTAGCAAAGTAAGCACTGCATCGTCATCTTCCCCCCTCGACGGTGCAAAGAACGCTTCCGTCCTCCTCGACGGGGCTCGAAACCCCGGCCACCCCCCGGCCGGGGTTTCGCATTTCTGGTAGGATAGCGCCCCCTCCGCTCAGAAGCGCATCGCCTTTGCCTGGATCACATGGGGCAGGCGGCGCACCGTTTCTATGAGCTCTGCAGTCAACAGCTGATCGACCTCGACAAGGGCGATCGCGTCCTCGCCCGGCGCGGTGCGGCCAAGATGAAAGGTCGCGATATTGACCCCGGCGGCGCCGAGCGCGTTGCCGAGCGCGCCGATAAAGCCCGGTTTGTCCTTGTTGCGAACAAACAGCATGTGACGGCCGAGCTCGGCCTCGAGCGAAATGCCTTCAATATTCACGAGGCGGGGCTTGTTACCGGCAAAGACGGTGCCGGCGACGCTGCGCTCGCGCCGCTCGGTCGTGACAGTCACCCGCATCAAGGTCTGGTAGTCGCCGGCCTCAGCGCGCCGAGTCTCGCTGACCCGGATGTCGCGCTGCCGGCAGATCGACGGCGCGTTGACCATGTTGACCGATGCGAGCTGTGGCGCCAACAGCCCGGTCAACGCGATCGCGGTCAGAGGCTTGGTATTCAGCTCGGCGATGGCACCGTCGTATTCGATCGCGATGGCACGAATGCCGGTCTCGGTCAGTTGCCCGGCGAAACTGCCGATCTGCTCGGCGAGCACCATGTAAGGCTTGAGCCGCGCCGCTTCCTCGGCCGTGAGCGACGGCATGTTGACCGCGTTCGAGACCGCGCCGGTCAGCAGGAAATCGGCGATCTGCTCGGCGATCTCGACCGCGACATTCTCCTGCGCCTCGGCGGTGGCGGCGCCGAGATGCGGGGTTGCGATGAAGTTCGGATGACCGAACAGCGGATTGTCGCGCGCCGGTTCCTCGACAAAGACATCGAAGGCCGCCCCGGCGACCTGGCCGCTATCGAGAGCGGCGGCGACATCCGCCTCGGCGATGAGGCCGCCCCGCGCGCAATTGATCAGGCGCACGCCATGCTTCATGCGCGCGATCGCGGCCGCGTCGATGATATTCGTCGTCGCCTCGGTCAAGGGCGTGTGCAAGGTGATGAAATCGGCGCGGGACAACAGCTCCTCGAATGCGACCCGCTCGACGCCGAGATCGACCGCGCGCTCCGGCGACAGGAACGGGTCGAAGACGATCACCTTCATGCGCAGCCCGTGCGCCCGGTCGGCAACAATCGCTCCGATATTGCCGCAGCCGATAATGCCGAGGACCTTGCCGCTGAGCTCGACTCCCATGAACCGCGACTTTTCCCATTTGCCGGCCTGGGTCGAGCGGTCGGCCATCGGGATCTGACGCGCCAACGCGAACATCATCGCAATCGTGTGCTCGGCGGCAGTGATCGAATTGCCGTAGGGCGTATTCATGACGACGATGCCGCGCTCCGTGGCGGCGGCAACGTCGATATTGTCGACGCCGATGCCGGCACGCCCGATCACTTTCAACTCCGGCGCAGCCGCCAGCAATTCGGCGGTCACCTTCGTTGCCGAGCGCACCGCGAGCCCGTCACAGCCGGCGATGCGCTGCTGCAGTTCGGCCCCGCCGAGCCCGATCACGACATCGGCCGCGATGCCACGCGCCGCGAAGATCTCGACCGCACGCGGGCTCAGCTCATCGGCGATCAGTACTTTCGGCATACAATACCGTCCAAATTCACCACCAAGACGCGTAGACATTCAAATTCCGGACCGCCGGCCCATGCCTTGGTCCATTGCCCGGCATGC
>Ga0070706_100007316_pt1 | contig 10358 bp, 11 predicted proteins | sample KBSK5501metaG_FD_65476 | JGI IMG/M metagenome (GOLD analysis project Ga0070706, IMG submission 65476) | Corn, switchgrass and miscanthus rhizosphere microbial communities from Kellogg Biological Station, Michigan, USA - KBS K5-50-1 metaG | ecosystem: Host-associated > Plants > Roots >...
AGCCAGGCTGCGTGTTCAGCAGGCAAGCGGTAGATCCCTTGAGCGGGATCGTACTCAATGACGCGGCCAGTGACCATCGCGGCCAGCCACTCACGCACATAGCGCTCGTGCAAGCCCGCAGCGCTGGCAATTTGCGCGCTAGTAGAGGGGGCCATACTGCTCATAATATCGAACAGGCGTGTTTTTTGACCGATACTCAGCATTAATGACAACGCGGCATGGTTTAATACGCCCAGCATGTGTTCCGCAAACGCGTCTGACTTTGCCTGATCGGTGTTCTGTTGATTGGTCATGTCTTTTCCTCCTTTGCACATTCCAGGGCCTATGAATTATCTCGAAGTATGCGATAATGCACATGTTTTACAGGGCGACCGCGAGGGTCGCCCCTACATTTCTATTATATAGGGCGACCGCGAGGGTCGCCCCTACATTTCCACACCAGACCTATCTACATGAAATGTAGGGGCATCCGGAAAGTGATGCCCGGCCAACTTGATGTTACACTTTCTCTGCATATGACGCAAGACCCTGTAGATTTTTTTGCGTTTCGCTTTTTCTTGACATCTCCTACTCTTTTCTCCTATCATTTAGGATCATATTTAACTATCTGTTAATCTTTAGTTAACCTATTCATAACACCTTCACTCCTAAAAAGGCAGAAGGTGGGAATCAATCAGCATGTCAAAGCATTATCTTGGGCATTTGCCCGGTCACGATCCACTTCATCACTACTTGCAATATGATATATTGCCACAGATAGGGCTAGATAATCATCAGGCTACATTTCGCGTCTTTCGCCTTGGTGGGAGCAATGAAGTGTACCTGTATGAAGAAAAGCAGAGTAACGTGCAGGTGGTAGGAAAGTTCTTTGCAGGAAATGGCCATAGTGGCCTTCATATGCCAGGGAAATATCAGCACATGGAGCAAGAATTCCACAATCTGCATCTGATACGCGGTTATGGATTGGTAGGATACCCGCACCACGTCGTACGTCCTCTCGGCTGCAATGGCTGGTTGAACAGCCTGTTGGTTGAGGAGTATTGTGGGGGACAGTCGCTAAGCAACGTTATCACAGACACTATTCTTTCTCGACAGCCAGACAGGCTCTTTGGCAAGCTCACCGCCCTGGCGTATTTCCTGGCCGCATTTCATAATCGGACGGCAAACGGCTATGGGGTAAATTTTCACGAAGATTGTACCTACCTCGACCGACTCGTGCATAAGCTCTCCAAGAGACAGTTCATTTCCTGGGATGAGGTCCAAGAGTTCTCCTGGTTGCGTGATCGCTGGCGCGAACAGCCACGGATGTGGGAAGACCAACAAGTGCTCGTTCATGGGGATGCAACTCCATCGAACTTCCTCTTTGGGCATGGGCTTAGCGTCATTGGGATAGACCTGGAAAGGATGAAGAGGGCTGATCGTGTCTTTGATATTGGGCGCATCACCGGAGAACTCCAGCACTTTTTCCTGCAGATTACGGGCAACAAATATACCGCCGAACCATTTATCGGCCACTTCCTCTGGGAATATGCCTGCCACTTCCCCGACCGCGATAGTGCGTTTCGCTCCATCTGCGGGCGCCTGCCCTTCCAGATGGGCCTGACCTTGCTGCGCATCGCGCGTAACTCCTGGATCAGTCGTGACTATCGTCGACGGCTGGTCGAGGAAGCGAAAATCACTTTGAGGACGTTTTGATGGATATTCGTGCGCTACTTTTCGACGTGAACGGAACGCTGATTGATATTGAGACGGATGAGGGATTGGAGGAGATTTACCGGGCGATTGCGCATTTTCTGACGTATCAGGGCATTTCACTGCACCGCTGGGAGGTACGCGACCTGTATTTTCAAATCATGCAGCAACAGCGTGCGGAAAGTGCCGAGACGTTCGCGGAGTTTGATGTCGTTGAGGTCTGGCGCGAGTTCCTACGAAACAAGGCAAGCGACTACACCCGCTCTCTGCCCTCAGAAAAGCGAGAGCAACTTCCGCTGTTTCTGGCGGAACTGCACCGGGGTATTGCCCGCAAGCGACTCCGTCTCTATCCCCAGGTGCAAGAGACACTCGACCAGTTGCGGTCACATTTCCGCCTGGGTGTCGTTTCCGACGCCCAGAGTGCGTATGCCGTTCCCGAATTGTGCGCGGTGGGGCTGCTGAAGTACTTCAACGCGATTATCGTCTCTGGTGACTATGGGTATCGTAAGCCAGATCCCCGGCTCTTTCAGAAGGCGCTTGATGCGTTGCAGGTACGGCCGGAACAGGCCATTTTTGTCGGCAACGACTCATATCACGATATCTTCGGTGCCCAGCAGGTGGGGATGAAAGCCATTTTCGTCAATTCCGGTCAAGATAATACGTCCTCTCAGACAATTTCGCCCGATTATACCATCTCCTGTTTTGCTGAGTTACCCCAGGCGGTCAACTATTTCGTGACGCTCGGATAGAGCTATACTGTTTACCGATGGGAAAGGAGAATGCATATGCAACCGACTGTGGAGGTGCGCTGGTTCTACGAAGGGAAGATTCCAGAAACTACTTTTCATCGATTTAAGAGTGGGGAACTACCCCAGGATAAGGAGACACTTGAGCAACGCAAGGATATATACCTCTATCTCCCAGGCGTGGATAGCATGGGCATTAAACTCAGGGGGAAGGATAAACGACAGGAGAACGGTGCAGACCTGTTAGAGATCAAACGGCGCCAGCTTGAGGCTGGTATCTTCAATTTTATTGCCGGGGTTTCGGGACGCGTGGAGCACTGGAGTAAATGGGTATTTCACGGTGAATCTTCCGACCCTCAGCTATCGACCAGCTTAACAGCTAAGGATGAAGCCTGGGTTAGCGTGAGTAAAGTCAGATACCGTCGCAGGTATAAAGTGACAGGCGACAAAGGCGTGCTAGCCGTGCCTCTGAACGAATGGCCTGACAATGGATGTAACGTGGAGTTTACAGAGCTTGTTGCTCCTGACGGACAGGCCTGGTGGACACTTGGATTAGAAGCGTTTGGCGAAGCTGATGTCACCATTGAAGAAAGTCTAAGGCTCTCAGCGAACTACTTTTTCGCTCGAACCGGTCTGGGGATACTTGAAGAAAAGGATTCGTACGGCTACCCCAGGTGGCTGAATGTAGTGACGCTGTCTCAATCCACCACATATTAGCAACTGAGCAGCGTATTCATGACCTCATCCGCACAAGAGAATGTACCAGCGTGACCTGCACTTGGAATAACCTAAATCACACAACCAGGGATGTGCTCGGCTGTGTAGCGAGCCAATGCCAGAGGTGCAAGATTATCCTCCGCTCCAATGGGATTTCTCAATAGATGATCCATGGTTTAAGGAGCCAGTCCTCGAGCCTTCTCTCATGACCCTCTGGTGAGTGAAATATACTTCTACCGGTGTTCGATGGTCAAGGGCCTAATAATGAAGAGTATAATATGTAATGGTGAGTTCGCCATCTAGACTCTTTCATTACAAAGAGCATGGCAAGGGCAGCATTTCTGATGTAAGAGCCTGAGCCTGTCTGGAACGCCTTCTTCAGGACTTAAAACTGTCGAGGGAAAACGAAAAGGAGCATATGATGAAATTTACGAACGTCCGTTTGCTGGTTGGCGATAGTGCAGCAGCGATCAAATTCTGGCGCGATGTAATGGGGTTACGCATGACGTTTGGTGACGTGGCGATGGGGTATGCCTACTTTGAAACGGAGAGCGCCGGAGTGGAACTCATGACCCGCGAAGGATTCGCCGGTGCGATCGGGGAGACGGCGTCTACGTCGACTCCAACGGGGCGTCAGGCGGTACTCGTATTCCGTGTGGATGACGTAGACGCCGCCTACGCTGATTTAGTCAAGCGCGGTGCGACGGCAGTCGCCGGACCGCAGGATCGACCGGCGTGGGGAGCGCGTGCGGCCCATGTGAGCGATCCCGATGGCTATCTCATTGAGATTTATAGCCCGCTTCCTGGAGCCGACGCGCCCACAGCCTGAGTACCCCACCCTGCAGAAGACGAAAAGCCCTCTTAACCAGGGCTGAACTAGCGCATATCTGAAGCTCATCTTCCTATTCAAAGTGGAGCGAGGTATGCTCGCGCATGCTCTCATTCCACTGAATGGTGGCCGTATTCGCCTCAATGACCCAGGGAGTGTGCTAGACACCCGTCAAAGTCGACTGCTCAACACCTTGAAGAAGGTGCTGGACGAACCAATCGCGAGCCGCTCCGCTTGCCATCTCGAATCCAGGTTCCACGTAAGCTTCAAAGTGCTCTCCAGGCAGGACGACGAGTTTCTTCGGTTCCCTGGCCAGGTTGAAAGCCGCGAAGGCCTCGTCTGCAACCGCCAGGTGATCCCTTGCTGCAATGATCATGAGCAAAGGAGTGGGACTGACCCGCTCAATGTATGTCCCCGGCTCATACTCCATCAACATCTCCACTGTACGCACCGTGACCTCATTCTTCCATGCCGGTGCCCTGGTGTTGCCCGTCTCGGTGAACCATTGGTAGGAATCGGCTGTCGGTAGTGCTGACTGGGCGGTAGGATCAGCGTTGACAACTGGAATCATCGCAGGTGGATTACCGGCAAAGCGGGATTCCCGATCTTGATCAAACTGGGCACGGGCCCCAGCAATAAAGTCGGCACGTACTAAACGCAAGATGTTTCTGTAACCGCTGACGAGTGGTACCTGGGAAACGACGCACTTGACCCGCCGATCAATGGCTCCTACTACGAGGACGTGACCACCGCTGTAGCTCGACCCCCAGATACCGATGCGCTCACGATCTACTTCCGGTCGGGTTCTCGCGTAGGTGATGGCATGCCGGTAATCGCGCACCTGTGCCCATGGATCGATCTCCTGTCGTGGTTCGCCATCGCTGGCCCCAAAGTTGCGGTTGTCGAATACCAGGGCAGCCAGCCCCGCATGTGCGAAGACCTCGGCAAAGCTGTCGAGGTACATCTCTTTCACAGCCGAGAAGCCGTGGGCCATCACAATAGTCGGAAATGGCCTGTGTCCCGCATCAGGGAGGTACAACCAACCACGTAAAGTGGTCCCTTCGGCATTAAATTCGATATCTTGACGCATGTTGAGACTCCTTTCAGCCTCTAAATAACTATCTAGAAAAACACTACAGAGAGGACGTTCATTGGCAGGTCTGGTATCCAACCACTCACACCCTGGCGTAAAGCGAGAAGCTACCATATGAATGATATACCATAAGATGTGGGGTTGTACAGTGTTCGATGTTACCTGAGGATTCTCTGGATAATACGTCGATGTAAGCAGTTAGTGCTCGCTCTTTTTGATGATGAATGTCGCGAAGTTCGAGGAGAATTGCATGCGCCAGCATTATTTGTAACAGTTAGATCACTTATAACACTTATAACAGACTTTTTTGGCGAATGCCATTTAAGAATATCAGATTGAAAACCAACAAAGAATGTTCAAGGTGTGAGGGTAGCAGGGTACGCATGTGACTGATGCAGTTCAAGTAAGAAAGTGATATCATATGCATAGAGCTGAAACTCTCCCGTCCTTTGAAGAGGTAGAGCTTCGGAAGCTGCCTCAAGGACAGAAGACTAACCAAGTACCATAAAAAGGCGTCCCATCAGATGTCTTTCTTTCATCAGCAGGTATTCTTTCTTTTCGTAACAAATCCGTCATACTTCCTCCACACCTCTCAGTCATACTTTAAGTGCGATCTCATACAGGATCCCTAGACGGGCACCCGCTGGCACCTATCCATCTCGCCAACGACGCTCGCGCGTCTAGCGCTACGCGCTCAGGCGAGATGCAAGGAGAAGGGATGCCCCGACAGTAGCGCTGCATGATAAAATACTTCTAGCTGCGCTCTATTGAACCGACCTATCACCGTGAAGAGGTACCAGATGGATTACGCCAGCAGCAGTGCAAGTGGGCAGCAACAAGAACAGGAACAGGAACAGGCACGCATAGAGTCAAAGTTTCGCGTTCTATGGGAAAAACAGACATATGTAAATCTGCTTTATCTGCTCGTGTCGTTTCCTCTTGGCATATTCTACGTTGTGTTTCTTCTCTTAGGACTGACCAGCATCTTAAACACTTCTATCATTCTTGGCGCTCCCGTTCTGCTTCTGGTGATCTTCGTCTGGTGGCGTTTGGCAAGGTTCGAGCGTAACCTGGCTATGCGCTGGCTGCACGTGGAAATTAGCCCTATGGCACCTCCGCGCAAAGAGGGCCTGAACCGGTGGGAACGATTCCGCGCGCATCTTACGAACGCGGTTACATGGAAAAGTCTGGCCTACCTTTTTGTGAGATTTCCGCTGGGCATCATTTCATTTGTTGTCATTATCAATATGTTTGTGCTGACACTTGGATTTACGGTCTTCTCGCTCATAATCGGACTGCTTGTTATGCCGTTCTTGTACCTGTTCCGAGCGCTTCCGAGGCGACGTGGCGAATGGAGGGAAGCCAGGACGAGCGGGGAAGGGATGGCTGTCGATAGGGGTCGCCTTTTCCTGCTTTTATCGATAACGGGTTTCGGTTTTGCGCTGATTGCATTCCATGTGCTCAATGCTCTGGCCTATGTCTCAGGGCAATTTGCGCGTGTCATGCTGGGCTTGAGTGATACAAGCATACAACTGGCGCAGGCAAAAGCTATAGCAGAGGAGGAGCGTGCGAAAGCTGAACGAGCGGACCAGAGTCGCCGGGAGTTGATTGTCAATGTTTCACACGAGTTGCGAACACCGATTGCAAGCATTCGTGGGCATGCTGAGTCTTTGTTGATGGAGATGGAAGAGGAAGAGGGTGGAAATGCGCCGGACCCGGCCGAGTTGCGTGATTACCTCAACATTGTTCACCGAGAGGCTGAGCGGCTGAGTGCGCTTGTTGAGGATTTGCTCTCGTTGGCACGCATGGATTCGGATGAGCTGCACCTGGATGTTGTGCCAATTGTTGCGGGTGAAGTTGTCGAAGAGGTGTATCTTACGATGGCACCGCTCGCAAGTAGAGAGAGGCAAGTTACACTTATACGCAAGGTTGCTCCAATGCTTCCTCTCATTCTGGCTGATCGGCAGCGCCTGGTTCAGGTCTTACTCAATCTTATTCGAAATGCAGTTACCTATACTCCACAAGGTGGGATTGTGTCAATTACCGTGGAACGGGCTGATGCCGACTATCTCGCCCTGGTTGTTGCAGATACAGGCATCGGTATTCCAAATGATGACCTGGAGCGCGTTTTTGAGCGTTTCTATCGTAGCGATACCTCGCGGGCGCGAACATCCGGTGGATTTGGGTTGGGACTCGCTATTGTGCGCGACCTGGTCAATGGTATGGGAGGATCGATTACGGTTGAGAGTAAGGTTGGCGAGGGGAGCTGTTTCCGTGTGTTGCTGCGTATTGCTGTGCCGGGGTATTATGCGTCTGTAAAGGATGCTCCCTTGGTGTAAGGAGGAGGATGTTATGGCGGCGATACTCGTTGTCGAGGATGAGGTAGATCTTTGCAATTTGATTCGCACCAAACTTGAAGCGGAAGGCCATAGCGTCTTTCAAGCTTTTGATGGGCCGGCGGCTCTTAGAGTGGTTGAGGTGCATCGTCCGCATCTCGTTATCCTGGATTGGATGGGCTGGCAGTCTGTCGCCAATTGCGGCAGAATTATTTGATGCCAATTATTATGCTCACGGCTCGAACTGAGGAGATTGACCGCGTACTGGGGTTAGAGGTGGGAGCTGATGACTATATTTCAAAGCCGTTCAGTATACGTGAGTTGTTGGCGCGGGTGCGAGCTGTGCTGCGTAGAGTTGAATTGGATAGTCGCTCTTCATCGCCGGTATCGAACAGAACCAATGGAGGGGCACAATTCATTGCGCCCTCTCAGGATGCCTCCCCACCGCACCCCGAGGGCGCGAAGGAATTGAGACGCGCGCATCTTCGGGCCCCTACGGAAGATGTTTCAGCGGGAGAGCAATCTTCGTTGCCTACAACCTCGGCTCCTCTTGTGCGTGGACCGTTGAGCATCTATGAAGTTGAGCGCGTTGTAACGCTTGAGGGAGTGGAACTTGATCTGACTCCTAAAGAATACGAATTGCTCTTGCTGCTCGCCTCGCACCCTGGTCGCGCTTTCAGTCGCGAGTTTCTCCTACAACACCTCTGGGGCTATGATTATGATGGCTTTGATCGCACCGTTGATACCCATATTACGCGCTTGCGAAAAAAGCTGGGGACTGTTGGTGAGAAGATCGTTACGGTTTGGGGTGTCGGATATCGCTTTGTTGTTTAAATGTCACAATTTTGTAACAGATGCCCACAAAGCCCTACAAAAGCGCTACCGTATTGCTACAGTTTGGATATAGTTTCCCAACACCTCAGAGGCATACTTCTTTCAGAACATACAAGATGAAAGGTATAAACGTCGAACAATGGGAAAAATGTGCTCGTGAATCTGCGTGATGTAACTAATGAACGTATCCACAATATCGATGGTTTTGTTTGTATGTCAAAAACGTGTTCGTGCATCTACCTGATATAACCCGTGCCGAGGGGAGAGGGGGTTCGTTTACGAGCCCCTTACCGGCGCATTACGTCTCTCCTCCACGCAGCGCGTGGAGGAGAGATGGATCAAGAAAGGATATCCAAATGAAAGCAATTGTCTGCACAAAATATGGCCCGCCGGATGTTCTTCAATTCAAAGAGGTGGAGAAACCTGTTCCCAACGACGGTGAAATCCTTGTAAAGATTCATGCGGCATCCTTAAATACACTTGACCTGGCAACGAGAGGTCCTTTTCTGGCCCGCATCATCACGGGTGGGCTGCGCAAACCAAAAGATCCGAGAGTCGGTGCTGACATCGCCGGGCGGGTGGAAGCCGTTGGCAACAATGTCACGCAGTTTCAGCCCGGGGATGAGGTCTTTGGTGCATACAAGGGTGGTTTTGCCGAGTATGTATCTGTTCCTGAAAACAGAGTGGCGTTGACACCGATCAATAGTTCGTTTGAGGAAGCTGCCTCCGCCCCTGTAGCAGCATTCACCGCACTGCAGGGTCTTCGCGATAAGGGACATATTCAACCTGGACAAAAGGTGTTGATTCATGGCGCGTCTGGTGGTGTGGGGACCTTTGCCGTGCAGCTTGCCAAAGCATTCGGGGCGGAAGTCACTGCCGTGTGCAGTACGCGAAATGTGGACCTGGCTCGCTCAATTGGGGCAGACCATGTCATTGATTACACGCAAGAAGATTTCACCCGCAATGGGCAGCGCTATGATCTGATTCTGGCCGTGAACGGCTATCATCCGATTTTCGCGTATCGGCATGCATTACGCCATACGGGAAGGTATGTCCTGGTCGGAGGTTCCAAGGTTCATTTATACCAGGCCCTACTCCTGGGGCCAGTGATTTCAAGGACTGGGAAACAGAAAATGGGTTTCATGGGCATAGCGAAAATAAACCAGAAAGATCTGGTGTACGTGAAAGAGCTTCTTGAAGCCGGAAAAGTCACATCGGTGATCGATAGACGTTACCCGTTACGTGAGACTGCTGAGGCTCTCCGGTATCTTGAAGAAGGGCACGCACGAGGAAAAGTCGTCATCACGATATAATAGAACAATAACACCAAACAAATCCAAATGATTAGATATGGGAAAGGGAACAAGAATTATGGACAATTTTCCACCCTACGACCCGCGAGAGCCTCAGCAGCAGCAACAACAGGCCCAATGGCAAGCGTCACAATCGCATCAATGGCAGCCAGAATGGCAAGCCCAGCCACGGCCCGTGCCGCCACAATATATTCCATATCCAGGACAGGTACCCGTGATGGTTTTTGAGCCCCAGAAAAGCTGGATTGCAACCGTGCTGCTGTGCCAATTTCTAGGCACTCTCGGCGTGCATCGCTTCTACACAGGGCGTATTATCAGTGGCATCTTTCAACTTCTCACCTTCGGAGGCTTTGGCATCTGGGTACTTGTTGACCTGATCATGATAATCAGCGGTGATTTCAAAGATAGCTTTAACCGCCCGCTCGATCAACAACCTCTGATGGGGGGAAGTAGAAGCTGGATGACGGCAACGTTTTTATGCCTGTTTCTGGGTTGGCTCGGTGTGCATCGCTTCTACACCGGGCATATCATCACAGGCATCTTGCAACTTCTCACCTTCGGGGGCTTTGGCATCTGGGTACTTGTTGACCTGATCATGATCTACACGGACAGCTTCAAGGATGACATGAATCTGCTTCTAACCAGGATGGAGCGCGTAGGGTCAAATGTTTATATGTACCCTCCTCAGGTCAAGGATTGAAAAACAATTGACATCTAGCCATTTACTGTTGGGATTTATAACCGAACAAAGCCCGGATCAAAGTCAACTTGGAGGGAACTCATGAAAGCAATTGTATG
>Ga0070706_100007318_pt1 | contig 10356 bp, 10 predicted proteins | sample KBSK5501metaG_FD_65476 | JGI IMG/M metagenome (GOLD analysis project Ga0070706, IMG submission 65476) | Corn, switchgrass and miscanthus rhizosphere microbial communities from Kellogg Biological Station, Michigan, USA - KBS K5-50-1 metaG | ecosystem: Host-associated > Plants > Roots >...
CGATCCAATCGAGCAGCGCCTTTTCAAAACCGATGTCGGCGCCAGCTTTTTCACTCTCGATCCACTTATGCTTCAAGATTTCTTCGCGCTCGGCCAGGAACTCCTTGTACAGGACCGAGTTCTTCACGAACTGGGATCGATCCTCTTGGTTCGAGGGCATTCGGCGACTGTTTTCCATAAAAACGAGAATCGGTCAACTAAAAGCGTCCAACACGTATGACGAAATACTACCCACACCTATTTAATCTAATCAAAAAAACGCGCCCGAAGTTTCGCACCATCTCGGACGTTGTTAAACCGTAACAGTAAGAAATTTCTCCACTCGTTCGACTCTGCTCAGGACAAGCTTTCGGTCGCAATGATGGAAGACCGTATAAACGCGGGATGCTGGAAAGCGTCGCGCGGTCAGCGCCGTTAACCGTGGCGGCCCTCTCTGAGTGTCGCATTATGCCTCTGGTTGTAGATCTTGCTTTGCCAACTAAGGCAAAGTCGTACGCAGATGTTGCGCGATCCGGTTGAACTCCGCCGTCACGAGTGATTTTTCATCCTCGCCTACAATGGGCATCCCGCGATCGCCGGCCTCACGCGTAGCGATATCGATCGGAATCTGAGCGAGCAACGGAACTCGCAGCCGTTTTGCTTCGCGCTCACCGCCGCCGCTTCCAAAGATATCGTAGCGTGTGCCGTCGCCCGGACAGATGAAGTAGCTCATATTTTCGACGAGGCCGAGAACGGGTACGTTGACCTTGTCGAACATGGTGGCGGCTTTGCGCGCATCGATGAGCGCAACTTCCTGTGGCGTTGTGACAATGATCGCGCCCGCCAGTGCGACCGTTTGGACAATCGTTAACTGGATATCGCCGGTGCCGGGCGGCAGGTCGAGAACCAGATAATCGAGTTCGCCCCACTCGACCTGACGCAAGAATTGCTGGGTGTAACGTGTTACCATCGGTCCGCGTAAAATGGCCGGCGCGGTATCGTCGAGCAGAAAACCCATCGACATAAGGCGCAGCCCATATTGTTCAATCGGCACGATCTTATTCTCTTCCGTTGCCATCGGCCGTTCGCGCGTGCCGAACATGAGCGAAATGCTCGGCCCGTAAATATCGCAATCGCACAATCCAACGCGCGCCTCCGTTTTCTCCAAGGCAACAGCCAGGTTCGCTGCGATGGTCGATTTACCCACTCCACCTTTACCGCTGGCCACCGCGATCACATGTTTGACTCCAGGAAGTCGCGTCGCGCCCATCCCGCCCGCGCCGGCGCCAGCGGGTGGCGCGTGAATGTCGATCAAGACCTTTGCGTTCTTAACGCCCGCAATTCCACGCAGGAGCTTTTCAGCATCGTTTTTGATCGTGGCCGGAACATTCGGATCGTTTGTGGCGATAGCGAGCTGCACCCGCACATCGCCGTCATCGATGTTGATCGCCTTAACCAGGCCGAACGAGACGATATCACGGCTGAAGCCGGGGTATTTAACCTCAGTTAACGCATTTTTGACCTGGTTTTCCGTAACCGCCATGGGTGGACGGCAAAGGTACGCAGCGTGGCGACCCGGTAAAGGGAGCAGCACGCGGTCGCGGAGTTTCAATTAAGCGATGCGGTTATTCCTGTTCGTGAAGAAGATCGATGCGCTTCTTTGTTTTTTTCACTTCCACCACGAGATTAGAATAGTTCCAAGCACCAACCGATTTCTCTGCGACAACGTACAAAGTGCCTTCACCTTTCGGACCGTAGATTGGGATGGCAAGGTTCGCTTCGCCGGATGCACCGTTCACGTTCGTGCTGCCAGAAACGAACATCCCGTCTTTGATCGGTGATCCGAGCGCTTCGATGACCGCTGGTTCGGCCTTGGCTCGCTTGAGTGCGTCCTTGTAAACGTCGCTCGATTTCATCGCAGTGAAGACAATCATGACGATGAGAGTGATGAATGCAGCGAAAAGGATCAGCACCGTAAAACAACCAGTCGGGACGAACCATTTCCAGTTTCGCGTCCACCAATTACCTGCGGGTTTGGAAGGAATCGGTGGTGGTGTCGGTTCCATTTGGCTTTCTTATTTTACTGTTGCCTTCTGATCACTGGTCACGGGCCGCCTCGTCACTGCTCTCGTTTCCACGAATAATTTCACTGATTGGCGGCAAGTCTTTAACAGGCTGGCTGGTTTCAACGTAATTCTGAAAACCCGCCGCGAAAGCCGCTCGTCGCATGGGCCACCAGGTTTTCACACCGGGGCGGTGGTAGTACATTCGAATGTAAACATCCCAACCTTCCCATTGCTGCGGGTCGAGCGTGCCCTGGCGTTCCTGGAACCAAGCGTTCTCGAAAAGTTTGAATGTGGCGAAAATGAAAGGCACAGCTCGGATCCGATCCTCTTCGGTCGCCCCGCGCCAGTTTTCGACGACGACCGAAAAGGCGCGCATCGACTTCGGATCATAAGCCTGCGGTCCAAGCAGATCGACCAGCGAAGGCGCGAGGGAATCAACCACCACCACTGCGCGCATGGAGCGGGTGTTTTGCCGAATTTGCGCGCCCGAATAAAAAAGCGATGCGATAACTCCAATCGCCGCGATTAACTGTGCGACGGCATTGACTGCTTCCAACTTCGCGGCCTGAATTTATCAGGCTGCTTCGAACTGGACGAGTTTGAAAACAAGATGGTGATCTTGTCTCCTGCCGACCCCATTAACCAATCACTTATCACTTTCACCATTCACTTCTGCGCTAGCGCGGCAGCGGTTGCTCGCTGTTTGCAAGCGCGTAAGCCCAGACCGCGACGACAGCGGAATTTTCGGCCAATTCTTTCGGTGCAACTTTGTCCAGCGTATCGGCGGAGGTGTGGTGATAGTTGAAATAGAACCGGCTATCCTGAACGGGGCTGAAGGCGGGCACGCCAGCTTTCTCCAGCGGTTCGATATCGGCCCCGCAATGCTCCACGAAGTTCAAAATGCCCGCGCCCGACTGCTGCAAGATCGCGGCTACTGGTGTGAGCATTGCTTTCACTTCCGGTTTCGCCTTCAAATTTAGCCCGAGCGGATGACCGGCCCCGCCGTCGGTCTCCATCGCGCCGAAATGGTCGGACATTTCCTTCTCGTGGTCCGTGGCGTACTGTTTTGATCCGGCCAGGCCGTTCTCTTCGTTCATCCAGGCGATCACTCGTATCGTTCGCTTCGGGCGCAAATGGAGCTTTTGCACAAGGTTCGCAGCTTCCATCGACACCGCGACACCAGCGGCATCATCGATCGCGCCCGTCCCCAAATCCCAGGAATCCAGATGCCCCGACACGATCACAATTTGCTCCGGATGCTCGCTACCTTTGATATCGGCGATTACATTCGCGCTCTCGACATCCGCCAAGGTCTGCGGCGTCAAGATGAGCTTCATCTTCACCTGCCCTTGTTGCGTGAGATCGACAATCAAATCGGCGTCCTCGGCCGTCACCGCACCCGCCGGAATCTTGGGCGCGTCATCCGCATAATGAGTTTGCCCGGTGTGCGGGATTCGATAATCCGCGCCACCAACCGAGCGAATCAAGCAAGCGACCGCGCCCTGTCGCGCCGCCGAGCTTGGGCCATCGGCTCGATAAACAACAGCTTGTCCGTAGGCGTCGCCACCGCGGCCTTCTGCCGCCATCTGTTTGTCGAATGAATAATTGAAGAGCACGATTTTGCCGGCGACCTTCTCGCGCCGGAGCGCTTTCAATTCCTCGAAATTTTTCACGGCGATGATTTCGCCCGTAATTCCTTCAGCGGGCGTGGCAACGCTCGCGCCGAGCGCGCAAAGGACAATTTTCTGCGTAGTGTTCTCCGCCTGACCTGGAAATTGGACGAGTGACGCGGTCTCTTCGCCGCGCACCCAATGTGGTACCATCACTTTTTCGCGCTGCACTTCACAACCGATTGCTTTCAATTCACCGGCCACGTATTCAACCGCCTTGGTCGCCTGCGCCGATCCGCTGAGCCGCGGCCCGATATTGTTGGCCAGGTGGGCCACTTGCCGATACGCATAATCGCTGTTCAATGCCACCTGCTGCAACCGCTTCAAATCAGCCAGCGTTTGCGCCGAGAAAACAACGGGTGTCGCCGTTGGGGTGGGTGACGGTGATATCCGCGCCGACGTATCAATGGGAGTCGACGCTGGAGCGACCGTCGCTAATTGTGCCTCAGATCGTCGAGCCCATAACACAAACACAGCTAAAGCAACAACGACTACTGTTTTCATCTCTAACACGAGGCCTGGAGCGCAAGCCGCAGAGTTTCATCAATTCCTTTTCCCCGCAGATCAAAACGTTCTCGCCACAGATGAACACAGATGGACACGGATTCAGCTGGCATCGCCCTTTGATAAACCTTTTCCAGATAACCGTGGCCTCGGTGAGTGGACACCTCGAATGCAGAGCCGATTATCTGCTGGGCGATTTCTTTGTCCGGAAATTGTTTTTCGTTAGGTGCTTCAAGCATCCTATCTGTGTAAAACCTGTCCTGAGCGAAGTCGAACGGATCTGTGTTCATGGATTCGACTTCGCTCACCACGGCATCTGTGGCTTAGAAATTAGGTCAGCTGCCACGGGAACACTTCCGCGCAAAAACATAGGCGCGCCGGTTTTGCTGCTCGATCTCCGGATAAGGATTACGCTCGATGATCTCCTCGATCTCAAAGTCTGCCGTTTTCAAATATCCGCTCATTTCGCCGGACCGGAAAAAATAAAAGTAGAGGGACACTTCAGCGCCCCACCATTCGTCGCGACGCAGAACGTGATCCCCGATGTGGAAGGCAAGCAGGAGCAGACCTCCAGGCTTGAGGACCCGCCGCAGCTCACGCAGTGCGCGAACGACATCTGGCCGCGGAATATTAACCAAAGCGTAAAATCCGGTGATGCCGGCGAACGTTTCATCGGCGACATCCAATGCAAACATGTTCCCTTGACGAAACTCAATGCCCGGATTCAAACGGCGCGCGCGCTCAACCATTGCCGCCGACAGATCGATGCCGCAAACCTTGGCGCCGCGATCGTGCAGGTAACGGGCCACATGGCCGGGCCCGGTGCCAATGTCACACACCAGGCCGCCCCCCTGCAGGCTCTCAGCGAATCGATCCAGAAGTTCTCGATCCAATGGTTTGTGCCGCAGTTCGTCGTAAATGCGCCGAACGTACTCATCGGCCACCCGGTCATAACCTACCTGAATATCGCTGGTCTTTCCTTCGTTCATTTACTTAAGTTACGGATCAGAGTCAGGGATTCTTCGACCCGACTCCGCAATGACGAGAAAACGAAGATCGAAAATTTCAATGCCAGCGGATCCATACACCGTAACTCTTCACATCCAATTGGGAATTTAGCAGCGTAACCTTTGTACTATGCCGGAACAAGAAACAGTCGAAAAAGCCCGCGAGGATGCCCGCGAAGGCAAATCGCCGTCAACGCAAGCTGGCGAATTCGTACGGGAAGAAATGGAACATATCCGCGAAGGAAAACACGGCGCGCGCTCGGCCAAACAAGCGATCGCTATCGGCTTGTCGAAGGCCCGTCGCGCCGGCGTGAAGCTGCCGCCTCCCAAGAAAGGGACAGCATCGCGCCGGACGCGAAAACAGGCGAAGCGGGACGTCGCCAAAGGCCGCGGTGGAATCAAGCCAGCATCGCGCACGCGTTCACGCGCGACGAAGCGAGCGCTGAAACGTGAACCCCGCCGAGCTGCGTCGCATCGAGCGTTATCGCGCCAGGCGCATTCCGCAGCGCGTCGCCGCACCGTGGCCGACCGTTCCCACGCCGCGAAGAAAGCCGCGCGAACGCGGAAACGGGCTCGTTAGGCGCCATGGCATCACCGAAACAGCGAGCTGCCGCGCGAACCAACATCGAGAAAGCCGCCAAAGCAGCGAAACGAAAGCGTACCATCTCGGATCTGCCCAAGAAAACTCGTACGGCTTTGGGTAAAGAAGGCGCTTAAGAAGCATTAGTTCCGGCGCCGCGGGAAGCACGGTTTGGCGCCGTTCGTGTCGGCATCTTGCTGGGAGCCCGTTAATTGTGCTGCAAACGAGGTTCGTTTCAATGGATATTGCGGGCAAGCTACCGGCAATTGACCATTCACTGATCACCTATCACTAATCACGTTCCCCAAGTCGTCCTTCGTCGAAATCGATTAAGTCCGGTATTGTGGCGATGTCACTTCGATCAGAGATGCCGTGCCGCTTCTTGAGCCGTTCCAGTGTCGGCGTTGCGAAATCACGCCATCCAAACTTCGAGATGAATCCATTCCAGACTATCAGGTCGCCTTCATTCAGCCTGCGGCCTCTTTCAAAACACCACTCGAGAATCTCTTCGTCCGTCCCGCCTTTCAGGACACGCTCGCGGAGATCCTCATATTTTACTCTCAGAAAGTTGACACAGGCGCCATCGGCGGCTTTTCGGTGGCCGAGATTGACGTGGTAATCTTCATTCAGTTCGCCGCGTGCGTGCAGCCGGATCTTGTCCAGCATCCGTGGGAAATACATCATCCCGTTCGTCATCTCCTTTGGGGTTTTCGGGTACGTGATCATGGCATTCGAACCTAATCTTGCCTCCGGCTGCTGTGCAACGAGAAGAGAACCAACTAACCCAGCGACGACACCGACTCGGCGGTTGTAGACACGAGCCGGGGTCAACGCCCCCGGCTACAGCGTTGCTCGTGCTCGCCGCATCGACAAAACGGCACCAGCTCCAATCGCGAGCAGCGCTAGCGTGCTGCTCGAATCTGGAACGGAGGAGGCTATGCTGCCGAACAATCCATGTTGTTCATCAGAGATTCCAGCCGTGAAATAAACGGTGTCTGGATCGCCGCCGTTGCCGCCGTTGCCGACCCGCAACCCCCAAAGCCCATCAATCTCAATAGGATTTCCGTTCCTATCCTTTAAAAAGCCAAAATGGCTCTTTGCAGCGTTATCAAAATGTCGGAGGCGCCTTGCCCGCGGCGATTTAATGTAGAAGGGCTTCCGAGCCGCTTTTTGCGATTAAAGCGCAGGGATGCCGCGTTTACTTGAAGTCCCTGGCTGCCCAATAATCGCGTTTGCGCAGTCGGGGGGCTAATCGCTCATCACTCTGCTTACACCAATCCCTGATCCATCATGGCGTTCGCCACCTTCACGAAACCCGCGATATTGGCGCCGCTAACATAGTTACCCGGCGTTCCGTACCGCTCTGCCGTCCGCAGGCAAACGTCGTGGATCGACTTCATGATGTTGTAAAGGCGGTTATCGACCTCTTCGCGTGTCCACGAGATCCGCATGCTGTTCTGGGCCATTTCCAGACCCGAGGTGGCCACCCCGCCGGCATTGGCCGCTTTGCCCGGACCGAAGAGAATCTTCGCTTCAAGGAAGCGATGGACGCCGCCAATTGTGGTCGGCATGTTGGCGCCTTCGGAAACGACATAAACACCGTTTTTCAGAAGGTTGGCCGCGTCCTTTTCGTTGATTTCATTCTGGGTCGCGCTTGGAAATGCACACTGAGCGGGGCGATCCCAAAGTGGATTGTGGTCAAGTTTGGCATCGCTTGGCGTGTAGGTCGTACTCTTGAATTTGTCCGCGTACTCCGCCAGCCGGCCGCGACGGACATTCTTCAGGTCCATGACAAATGCGAGCTTTTCCGGCGTGATTCCGGCCTCGTCGTAAATAAACCCATTAGAGTCGGAAAGGGTGACGGCGCGCGCGCCCATGGTGATGAGCTTTTGCACCGTGTACTGCGCGACGTTGCCACTGCCAGAGACGAGACATGTCTTGCCTTTGAGTTCTTCCTTGCGCGTTTTGAGCATTTCGGCCGCGAAATACACTGCACCGTATCCAGTCGCCTCCGGACGGATGACCGACCCGCCCCAGGTAGGACCTTTTCCGGTAAAGACACCTGTGAATTCGTTTTTAAGCTTCTTGTACATGCCGAAGAGAAATCCAATCTCGCGCGCGCCTACGCCGATGTCGCCCGCGGGAACATCCGTATTGGGCCCGATGTGTCGAAAAAGTTCGCACATGAAAGCCTGGCAGAAGCGCGTCACTTCGAGATCACTCTTTCCTTTCGGATCAAAATCGGACCCGCCTTTAGCGCCACCCATGGGCAGAGTGGTGAGCGCGTTCTTGAACACCTGCTCGAAGGCGAGGAACTTGAGAATGCCTAGATTAACCGTGGGATGAAATCGCAGACCGCCTTTGTAAGGACCGATCGCGCTGTTCATCTGGACACGGAATCCGCGGTTAACGTGAAGATTGCCCTGGTCGTCCTGCCACGGGACCCGAAACATAATAGTGCGCTCCGGCTCGATCATTCGCTCCAGAATCCGGGCGTGGCGGTATTCGGGATGGCGTTCGAGGACGATCGATAATGACTCGATAACTTCCTCGACTGCTTGATGGAACTCTGCTTCGCCCGGGTTTTTGGCCTTCACGTCGGCCATCAAGCTTGAGACGTAGTCCTGCATGGAAGAGAGAATACTAGGCTAGGTCGGGCGCCGAACCAAACAGAAGCAAGCAGAATCTTGTAAACTCCACCAGGGAGCAGTGGTGCCGGTCGGACAGATTCGTCGTGTGGCGAACAAACCCTGAACCGAAGTTGCCACAGACGCTTTGGTGAGCGTAGTCGAATCCATGGACAAAGGTAAAACACAGATGAGAAGAAATGGCTCGTCACCACGCCTTGCCTTCTTCGCAAGGCACAAAAGCGAAAATCAGGATCAAAAGCGCAGCGACCGGGTCTCGTTTGATAATAGCCCAGCGTTTCAACGCTGGGACGGACAAACGAAAACGACCCAGTCCCGTTAGAGACGGCAGAACGCTTTTGAAAAGAGGGGTCTTTCGTCCCTGACGGGACTTCTGTTTTATTGTGGCATCATGCCCCCAGCGCTAAAGCGCTGGGCTATTTTCACTTTTTCCTCAAGCGAAAAATTTCCCGACTTCGCTCGGAGCGGCAACTCGAAAGCAAAACAGCCGGACTCTTACGAGTCCGGCTGCTATCAAATTTGCCTAACGACTCACCACTGAGGTTGAAACATTATCCCAGCCTGCGGCCGCTTCTCTAAACTCGGCTTCATGCTCTGGCCAATCGTGCAAGATAGCTGGATCGAAGTCCGCCCCCGATGGCCAGACCAGTGTGTGCACTTCCGGGTCGAGCTTCACTCGCGAAAACTCAGCCGGATCACGCAACAGGCCGAAAAGTTCTCCGCGAAGAATCGGCTCGAAATTGATCGTCCGCGAAAGGCCGTCATCGAACTGGACGCGCAAAGTGTAAGGCGCGGTTTGCTGAAAAGCGGTAACGCGGTAGATCGGATGCTGCATTACATCATTTTACCGCAAAGGATCAACTGGCGCAGGTTTTTTTCCGCGCCGCAGCAATTCCCAATCCGCGAGCAGCTCCTCTTGATGTAATTCGGCCCACGCTTCGGCTAGGCGCTGCTGACGTTGCGGGATGGAGCCGCCGAGCAAAGCAACCGGCGAGATCGAAAATACAGCGACATCATCTTGGTAGTACGCGTGAAAATGCGGCACGTGATGACGCTCCGTCGGTTCCGAAAACATCCGGATAATAATCCCATAGAATCGCGAAATTTCCGGCACGACTCAGATTCTTCGACTTCGCTCGGAATGACAATCGCAGAAAGCCAAAATAGCCGAGCCCGCTCGGGTTCACCGAGCCACGCGTCAATCCATACGGTTAACCGTTCTCTCGAATAATGGCGCGGATCAGTTTTGCCGAGATTGCTCGCTCGCGACGCTGCTGTCGACGCTTCCAATACGGCCGCAGATGCTTCCACCATTGCACCGTTTTCGCGTGGCTGTCTTTGCGAACGTGAGCCATCGGTCCGAGTTTACAACCACGCCCGCGTAGTTCAACCGCAGTGAATCCGCCGGGTTGCATACCTCGTGCTTCAGCTACTCGTTCCATCCGTCATCTAGATGCAGCCCTGCTATGTTCTTTTTACTGAGCGCCTTAGAGTCGGAGTAGCTTGTCGTTCAGCTTAAGAACTTCACGCCCACAAAAAACAAACAGCCGGGCCATTTCTGACCCGGCTGCTGTAATTGTTTCGTTGTTTAGGCTTAGTAATCCATGCCGCCCATGCCACCCATCCCGCCACCGGGCATCGGAGGAGTTTTTTCCTTCTCCGGAAGCTCAGTGACAATGGCTTCGGTGGTGAGCAACAGACCCGAGATCGACGCGGCGTTTTGCAGCGCGCTGCGCGCTACCTTGGTCGGGTCGACAATCCCCGCCTTCACCAAGTCGGTGTATTCACCGGCCGCGACATCGTAGCCTTCGTTGCCTTTGCGCTTCTTTACTTCCTCGACCACAAGCGCGCCTTCCTGGCCCGCGTTGTCCGCGAGCTGACGGGTCGGCTCTTCGACTGCAC
>Ga0070706_100007319_pt1 | contig 10355 bp, 10 predicted proteins | sample KBSK5501metaG_FD_65476 | JGI IMG/M metagenome (GOLD analysis project Ga0070706, IMG submission 65476) | Corn, switchgrass and miscanthus rhizosphere microbial communities from Kellogg Biological Station, Michigan, USA - KBS K5-50-1 metaG | ecosystem: Host-associated > Plants > Roots >...
GAGATGGAGCGGCGCCAGGAGAAGGGCCAGATAGCGCGCGACGGCCGCCACGCTCGTGAGGATCTGGGCGGTCGTTCCTTCCACCATCGGCGCGGCCCGGAGCGGCTCGAAGCCGAGCACGGCGGCTCGAGCGCAGACGTAGACGAGCGCGGCCGCCGCCACCGGGACCGACGCGCGAAGGAGGTCGGGCAGCGTCATTCGGCGGTCGCGGATCCAGAGCGCGAGCGGAACGAGGGGGAGCGCCAGAAACGCGACCTCCTTCGCGAAGAGGCCGGGCAGAAGGAGCAGGGCCGCCGGGAGCAACTGGAGCCACCGCGATCGGATCGTGGGACCGAACCGCGCGGCCGCCCAGAGCGCCGCGAAGAGAAAGGCCCCCGCGAGGAGGTCCGTCCGCCCCGAGACGAAGCAGACGCTCTCGGGATGGGTCGGGTGGAGCGCAAAGAGCACCGTGCCCGCGGCCGCCGCCGCGGGACGGCCGGTCAGCTCCATCGCGAAGAGCCAGAGGAAGAGGCAGGCGAGGGCATTGTAGAGAAGGTTCGAGCGATGGAAGCCCATCGGGTTGTCGTCCCACTTGGCCCGGTCGACTGCCAGGCTGAGGAGGGTCACCGGCCGGTAGTAGGTGCGCTCGGTCGTCTCGTTTTTCAAGAACTCATCGAACGGGAGCCCCCAGATCCGAGCGACGTCGCGGGGGCTCTTCAGATCCAGGTGCGGCCCGACCACGTGGAGGTCGTCCCAGACGAATTCGTACCGCGCCGAGGGGGCATAGGGGACGGTCGCCAGAACGACCAGAATGCCAAGCAGCAACAGCGGGACGGTTCGCGGCTTCCCGCCGTCGCGCCCGCGCGAGTGTGCGCCCGCGGCCGGATTCGCTTGGCCCTTCTTTGTTTGCGGCCTCTTCACCATGGCGGCACGTTAGGGACTGGCCGCGGGCGGGGTCAATGCGATTCTGGCCCGCGCGCATTGACCTGAAGGGGGCCGGGGCGGTAATCTAACCGCTTACCCCCAGGGAGCAATCGATCCAGACATGGTCCGAAGCATGACGGGCTACGGCCGGGGTGAGGTCGTGGCTGACGGCCTCCGCCTCGCGGCCGAAGTCCGATCCGTGAATCATCGATTTTGCGAGCTCTCGGCGCGGTTGCCGCGTGCCTTTTCGGCCTACGAAGCGGACGCGCGGAAGATCATGCAGGACCGACTGTCGCGGGGCAAAATCAGCCTGGTCGTGTCGTGGGGGTCGGACGGCGAGGAGTCGGGCGGGGAACCGAGCGGCACCCTGACGGTGGACGACCGGGCGGCCGACCGATACATGGAACTCTTGCAGACGCTCCAGAAGCGGCTCCGCCTTCCGGGCGAGGTCGACGTGAAGACGTTCGCGACGCTGCCGAACCTCTTTTCGTGGCGCGAGGAAGAGCGACCGTCGGAATTCTATCTGGGCCTCCTGCGGGACGTCGTCTCGAAGGCCGTGGACGAGCTGATCCGCATGAAGGAGGACGAGGGGGCCGCGCTGGAGCGGGATCTGGCCGCGCGGGTCGAGTTGGTGCGAAGCCGCACGGCGCGCGTCCGGGACCGGGCGCCCCTCCGCGTTCGCGAGACGCACGAGAAGATGAAGGAGCGGGTGAAGGCGCTCCTCGAGGAAGCCGACGCCAGCCTTCCGGAAGACCGATTGCTACAGGAAATCGCGCTCCTCTCGGATCGGCTCGACTGCACCGAGGAATGCGTTCGACTGGAGGCCCATTGCGCGCACTTCCTCAAGTACGTGAGCGAAGAGGCGACGCCGGGCCGGAAGCTCAACTTCCTGCTCCAGGAGATGAACCGCGAGATCAACACGATCGGATCGAAGTCGAACGACGTGACGATCGTGGAGCAGGTCGTGGAAGTGAAAGAGGAACTGGAGCGGATCCGGGAGCAGGTCCAGAACATTGAGTGACCCGGCCGCCCTCCTGACGTCGGCCTACCGGCGATTCGTGGTGGTCGTATCGGGACCCTCCGGCGCGGGGAAGAGTTCCTTCGTGAAGGTGCTTCTCGACGAGGGACCGGAACTCCAGTACTCGGTCTCCGCGACGACGAGAGCGCGGCGGTCGCACGAGACGGACGGGCGCGATTACTTCTTCCTCAGCCGGGAGGAGTTCACGCGCCGCGCGGACGCGGGCGAGTTCGTCGAGTGGGCCCACGTGCACGGCGAGATGTACGGAACGCTCCGGACGCAGACGGACGAAGCGCTCCGGCAGGGCAAGAACGTCCTCCTCGACGTGGACGTGCAGGGAGGGAAGTCGGTGCGCCAGGCGTACCCGGACGGGGTCTTCATCTTCGTCCTACCGCCGACGCTCGAGGCGCTCGAAGCGCGGCTTCGGGGCCGGGGCACCGACAGCGACGAGCGGATCCGGCTTCGGCTGGAGAACGCGCGCCGGGAGATTCCGATGGCGCGCGAGTACGACTACGCGGTGGTGAACGACGATCTGGCCGCGGCGTCGCGCAAGGTGTTATCGATCGTCTGGGCAGAAACGTGTAAGACGTCGCGACGCTTGGCGGGCTGAGGCGAGGGGGAACGCCCCTCCGGCCCGATGGAACACCCTGAAGGAAGGAGTCCTCGGTGGCAAACGAAGGCGAAGTGCTTCGATCGAGCAACATCCCGAACAAGTACGAGCTCATCATCGTCGCGGCGAAGGAAGCCCGGCGCCTGAATGAGCTTTCGCGCCAGACGGGCCTCAACCTGGGCGCGAAGGTGACGAACGTTTCCCTGGAGGAAGCGCTCAAGGGCAACGTCCTCTACACGTACGCCAAGGACGACTCCGAGATCGAGCCGGACGACACGCCGGTGCCGGGCGAGACGCCGGAGGAATAGCGCCGTGACGGAGCGACGGCCGTCCCTTGCCGGCGCGCGGATCCTGCTCGGCGTCACGGGCGGGGTCGCGGCCTACAAGGCGCCCGAGTTGGTGCGGGCGCTGGTCAAGGAGGGCGCGCACGTCTCCGTCATCCTCACGAAGACCGCACGGCGCTTCGTCACCCGGGACGCGCTCCGCGCGGTGACCCGCGGGCCTGTCCTGACGGGTCTCTTCGAGCACGACGCGCTCGGCCCGGGCCCCTGGTTCACGGGCTCCGACCGCTCCGACCTGGGCATGGCCCACATCGGCATGGCGCGGGAAGCCGCCCTCGTGCTCGTCGCCCCCGCGACCGCCAACGCCATCGGCAAGCTCGCGCACGGCCTCGCCGACGACCTCCTCTCCACCGCCCTCCTCGCCACGCGCGCCCCGGTGCTCCTCGCCCCCGCGATGAACGTCGCGATGTGGGAGCACGCCGCCGTCCAGGCCAACGTCGCGACGCTCGCCGCGCGCGGCGTCTCGTTCGTGGGTCCCGACTCGGGTGAGCTGGCCGACGGCGAGTGGGGCATGGGCCGCATGGCCTCGATCGAAGCGATCGTCGGCGCCTGCGTCGCGACGCTCCCGAGCGAAGGCGGTCCCGGCGCATCGGAGGGAAGGCCGCTCGTGGGCCGCACGGTGGTGGTCACCGCGGGCGGCACCGAGGAGCCGATCGATCCCGTTCGCGTGATCACGAACCGCTCGAGCGGGAAGATGGGGTTCGCCATCGCCGAAGAGGCCATGCGGCTCGGCGCGACCGTTCGGCTGATCTCCGCGCGGACCTCGGCGTCCGCGCCCGCCGGCGTGGAGCGGATCGAAGCGACGAGCGCCGCGACCATGGCGTCCGCGGTCTTGGCCGCGATGCAGGACGCCGACGCCCTGATCATGGCGGCCGCCGTCAGCGATTACACCCCCGCCGACCCCAAGACGAAGAAGATCACGCGCGAAAACGGTGGGATGTCCCTGAATCTGAAGTCGACGGAAGACATCCTCTCCACGGTGCGCGCGAAGTACCCCAAGAAGCACCTCGTCGGCTTCGCCCTGGAAACCGAGGACGATTTGAAGCGAGGCGCCGAAAAGCTCAAGCGCAAGGGCCTCGACCTGATCGCCGTGAACAACCCCACAAGAGCCGGCTCCGAGTTCGGCTCCGACGAAAACGAAGTGACCCTGCTCGACGCCGCGGGGAAGTCCGAGCCCCTGGGGCTGCGCCCCAAGCGAGAAGTGGCGCGAGCGATTCTGCTGCGCGTAGCCAAGGCGCTGAACGGGTAGCAAGGGGGGAGTGGTGGACGACGTGCGGGGAGAGTTGGCGGGGATCGCGAGAGAAGCGAGAGTCCTGCTTGAGCGGGAGCGAGCGAGGGGACGCGCGCGGATTCCAGTGGAGGGGCCGCCCGGAACAATCCGGAGGGAGCCTCCGCAGCCGGCCGAAGGCCGGCGAGGACAGCGACCGGAGGATTTGTTCCGGCGAGCCCCGGCGCCGGAGGGCGTCACGACCGTCGCTTCGGTCCAGCCCCAGTTGTTGGAACTCGCCACAACCGCAGTAGCGCCCCGCCCCGACTTGCCCCAAGATCTGCCCACGCTCGCCACGCTCGTCTCCACGTGCCGCAAGTGCGGCCTCTGCGAGATGAGGACGCAGACGGTTTTCGCCGACGGCGATCCCGCGGCGCGCCTCATGTTCGTCGGAGAGGCCCCCGGTCGCGACGAAGACGCGCAAGGCGTGCCCTTCGTCGGGCGCGCGGGGCAATTGCTCAACAAGATGATCGCCGCGATCGACATGCGGCGGGAGGACGTCTACATCTGCAACGTGCTCAAATGCCGCCCTCCCGAGAACCGGACGCCCATGCCCGATGAGGTGGAGCAGTGTCGTCCCTACCTCGAGCAGCAGATCGCGCTGGTGAAGCCGGCCCTGATCTGCGCCCTCGGCCTCTCGGCGATGCAGGCGCTCCTCCAGACCAAAGCAAGCATGGGCTCGATGCGTGGGAAGACGTTCACGTATCGCGGCGTTCCCGTGATCCCGACCTACCATCCGGCCGCGCTCCTCCGGAACCCAGCGCTCAAGCACGAGGCGTGGGTGGACCTTCAGCGTGTGCGCGACCTCCTTCGCGCGGGGAGCGTCGCGTGAAGCCGGCTCGAGCGCCGACCGAGCGGGAATCGCTCCGCCCGGTCACGTCGGGGGGCGACACCGAGTCCTCGCTCGGCCGCGTGCCGCCGCAGGCGATGGACGCGGAGCGCTCGGTCCTGGGCTCCATGCTCCTCTCCCGCGACGCCATCGCGACCGCGATCCAGAACCTGGACGAGCGCGACTTCTACCGCGACGCGCACCGGAAGATCTGGCGCGCCGTGGTCGAACTCTTCGACCGAAACGAGCCGGTCGACATGGTGACGCTCGTCGAAGAGCTGAAGCGGAAGCGGGATCTCGAGACGATCGGCGGTGCGTCCTACCTGACGACGCTCGACCAGTTCGTCGCGACGGCGGCCAACGTGGAGCACTACTGCAAGATCGTCCACGAGAAGGCGCTCCTCCGCCGCTTGATCGACGTGGGGACGGGGATCGTCGGCGAGGCCTTCGACCAGCGCGAGGACGCATCGGAGCTCTTGGACCGCGCGGAGCAATCGATCTTCGCGATCTCCGATGAGGGACTTCGGACCGGATTCCAGCCGATGCGGACCCTGGTGCTCCAGGGGTATTCGGCCATCGAGGAATACCGCCAGCGGAAGGTGCACGTCACCGGCGTGGCGTCGGGCTTCTACGACCTGGACGAGATGACCGCGGGATTCCAGAAGTCGGACTTCGTCGTCATCGCCGGCCGCCCCTCGATGGGCAAGACGTCCTTCGCCATGAACATCGCCGAGAACGTGGCCGTTCGCGCGAAGGCGAAGGACCGGGTCGCGGTCGCGGTCTTCAGCCTGGAAATGTCGAAGGAATCCCTCGTGCAGCGTCTCATGTGCTCGCACGCGAAAGTGGACATCCACAAGATCCGCCGCGGTTACGCGAGCAACGACGAGTACAAGCGCCTCCAGAACGCGGCGGCGCAGCTCCACGAGGCACAAATCTATATCGACGATACGGCGGCGATCGGGATTCTGGAAATGCGCGCCAAAGCGCGGCGCCTGGTTTCCGAGATTCCGCTCGGAATGATCGTGATCGATTACCTCCAGTTGATCCGCGGGCCCCAGAGCGCGGAGAACCGACAGCAGGAAATCTCGGCCATCTCGCGCTCGCTCAAGGCGCTCGCGAAGGAGCTTCAAATCCCGGTCGTCGCGCTCTCGCAGCTCTCGCGCGCCGTGGAGACGCGCGGCGGCTCGAAGCGGCCGATGCTCTCCGATCTACGCGAGTCGGGGGCGATCGAGCAGGACGCCGACGTCGTGCTCTTCGTCTACCGCCCGGAAGTCTACGAATCGGATCCCGCCAAGCGGGACGGCAAGGCCGAGATCATCATCGCGAAGCAGCGGAACGGCCCCACGGGGAGCATCGACCTCGCGTTCCTGAGCGAGTGCACGCGCTTCGAGTCGCTCCGCGACGTTCCGGAGCCACGGCTCTAGCCGGCGGTGAACGAGACCGCGACCGAAACCGACGCTGTTTGGCCGCGCCGCGTCCTCCTGTCGTGGCTGCAGGACACGGGCGAGATCTTCATCCTCCTGGGCGACGTGCTTCGCGAGACTCCGGCGGGCGCCCGAAAGGTCGGTCTGCTCGTCGCGCAGATGTCGCACATCGGCGTCGGTTCGATGCCGCTCACGATGATCGTCGCGCTCTTCACCGGCGCCGTGGCCGCGGTGCAGGCCTCCTACCAGTTCCGCGACTACGTGCCGATGATCTACCTGGGCACGGTGATCGGGAAATCGGTCGTCATCGAGCTGGGTCCGGTCCTGACCGCGCTCGTCGTGGGTGGGCGGGTCGGCGCCTCCATTGCGGCGGAACTCGGCACCATGCGCGTGACCGAACAGATCGACGCCATGGAGACGATGGGGATCAGCCCCGTCCGTTTCCTGGTCGTGCCGCGCGTCCTGGCCGCGCTGATCATGCTCCCCGTGCTGACGATCTTCGCCGACATCGTGGCGATCCTGGGCGGCTACCTGGTCTCCACCCTGACCTTGGACGTGACGTCCCACACGTTCGTGAGCGGACTCAAGCTCTACTTCAAGTCGCAGGACGTCTTCTCCGGGCTCATCAAGGCGTTCGCGTTCGGCGGGATCATCGCGATGATGGGCTGCTACTACGGGCTTCGGAGCGAGGGCGGCGCCGAGGGCGTCGGCCTGGCCACGACCAAGGCGGTCGTCGCCTCGTGCCTCATGATCCTGATCGTCGACTACCTCCTGGCCTCGTTCCTCTTCCGGGTGCTCTTTGCCTGACGCCGCGATCCAGTTCGAGGGGATTTCGAAGCGGCTCGGCAGGAAGGAGGTGCTTCGCGGCCTCGACCTCGACGTGGCGCGCGGCGAGTCCCTCGTGATCATCGGGCGAAGCGGGACCGGGAAGTCGGTCCTCCTGAAGCACGTCGTGGGCCTGATGCGGCCCGACCGGGGGACCGTCCGCGTGAACGGGGTGGACGTGGCTTCGCTGGAAGAGAAAGAACTCCTGTCGCTCCGGGAACAGATGGGGATGCTCTTTCAGGGGGGCGCGCTCTTCGACTCCATGACGGTCGGCGAAAACGTGGGCTTGGCGCTCCGGGAGCACACGCCGCTTCCCGAGAAGCAGATCGAGATCGTCGTCGGGGAGAAGCTGGCCCTGGTCGGGCTCACGGGGAGCGAGGGGTCCCGACCGTCCAGCCTGAGCGGCGGCATGAAGAAGCGCGCGGCCTTGGCGCGCGCGTTGGCGCTGAATCCCAAGATCATGCTCTACGACGAGCCGACGACCGGGCTCGACCCGATCACGTCCGACGTCATCAATCGCCTGATCCGCCGCCTCCAAGATCGATTGAAGATCACGTCGATCGCAGTAACGCACGACATGCGAAGCGCCTATCATATCGCCGACCGGATCGCCATGCTGCACGAGGGCCGGATTCACGCCATGGGAACGCCGAACGAGATTCAAGCCACGCGCGATCCGATCGTGCGCCAATTCATCGAGGGGTCTTCGGAAGGACCCCTGCTTCCGACCTGAGGGGACACGGATGAACCAGACGTCGCGACGCGCCGCCATCCAAGTCGGAATCACGGCCATCCTGGCCGTGGCGCTGCTCCTCTTCGGCATCGTCTGGATCAAGGAGTATCGCCTGGGACAGCGGAAGACCTACTTCACCGCGCAGTTCGAAGAGGTCGGAAACCTCGCGGTGGGCGATCCCGTCTCCGTTCGCGGCGTTCGAAAGGGAGCGGTCAGCAAGGTCACCCTCGAGGACACCGGCGTGCGCGTGGAGTTCGAGGTGGATCGCGACGTCATCCTCCATCCCGACGCGCGGCTCCGCGTGGCGAACATCGGATTCATGGGCGAGAAGTTCCTCGCGCTCGATCCGGGCCAGGCGCCCGGCAAGTACGATCGGTCGAAGCCGCTCCCGGGGCGCTTCCAGTCGGGCGTTCCCGAGGTGATCTCGGGGGCCGGGGAACTCGTGACCGAGGTGACCGAGCTTTCCTCGAGGCTCAACGTCATGCTGGACGCGCTCGACCCCGCGACGATCGAGCGCGCGGCGAAGAACATGGAGGGAGCCTCGTCGGCGTTGTCGAAGACCCTGACCTCGAACCAGGAAGACCTGCGCGCCGCCGTGCTCGACTTCCGGGCGGCGGGCCGAGACCTCCGCGCGATTGCCTCCTCCAACAAGGAGGACGTGTCGACCTCGGTGAAGGACTTCGGCGTCGCGTCCCGAAAGCTCTCGAGCCTGGCGGACCAGCTCTCGGTGACCGCGGTCGCCCTCCAGCGCGTCGTCGCGCGGGTCGACTCGAGCGAGGGATCGCTGGGGAAGGCGATCGCGGATCCCCAGCTCTACGACGAAATGCGGGAAGCGATCCGGAATACCAACGACCTCGTGAAGGACATCAAGAAGAACCCGAAACGCTACATCAAGATCGGCCTCTTCTGACCATGGCGAGAAAGCAATCCGCCGGCGCCGCGCGCGCGCACAAAGAGTCGTTCTTCTGCTCCGAGTGCGGGAACGAGAGCCCGAAGTGGTTCGGGCGGTGCCCGCAGTGCGGCGCGTGGAACACGGCGGTCGAGGCGCCGGCGGCGGATACGGGCGGCGCGCGGAGCGCCGGAAGACGCGGCGGGGCGCGCGCGGGGTACGCGGGGGCCTCGGCCGCGGCGCCGCCCCAGCGGCTCGGCAAGATCGAGGGAAGCGCCGAGGATCGATGGCGCACCGGGATCGGCGAACTCGATCGCGTGCTCGGGGGCGGCCTCGTTCCGGGATCGCTCGTATTGATCGGCGGCGATCCGGGCATCGGGAAGTCGACCCTGGCGCTCGAAATGGCCGCCGCGCTCGGCGCGGGCGGGCGGACGATCCTCTACGTCTCGGGCGAGGAGTCGCCGCGGCAGACCCGCATGCGCGCCGAACGGATCGCGCTACAAGGACGCGGCGAGAACCTCTGGATCCATTCGGAGGTCGATCTGGAGGCGATCGAGGCGGAGGTGGAGCGGCTCAAGCCCGCGCTCCTCGTCATCGATTCGATCCAGACGCTCTCGACGGCCGCGATCGAAGCGGCGCCCGGGAGCGTCTCGCAGGTGCGGGAATGCGGGCTCCGCCTCCTCCGCCTCGCGAAGGAACGCTCGCTTCCGATCCTCCTGATCGGTCACGTCACGAAGGACGGATCGGTGGCCGGGCCGCGGACGCTCGAGCACATGGTCGACGCGGTGCTCTATCTGGAGGGTGAGAGTCACCACGGCTACCGGATCCTCTCGGCCGCGAAGAACCGGTTCGGGTCGACGCACGAGATCGGCGTCTTCGAGATGCGGGGCGACGGGCTGATCGAGGTGGTGAACCCTTCCGAGCGATTGCTCCGCGATCGCGGCGAGCCGGTTCCGGGCTCCGCCATCGTGGCGACGATCGAGGGCACGCGACCCCTCCTGGTCGAGGTCCAGGCGCTCGTCGCGCCGACCCACTTCGCGAACCCGCAGCGCGTGGCGCAGGGGATCGATCCGAAGCGCCTCGCGGTCGTGATCGCGGTGCTCGAGAAGCGCGCGAGCCTCTCCTTGGCGGGCGCCGACATCTTCGTGAACGTCGCGGGCGGGATCCGTCTCGACGAGCCGGCCGCCGACCTCGGACTCGCGCTCGCGCTCGCCTCCTCGTTCCGGGACCGCCCACTTCCGCCCGACCGGATGGCGGTCGGCGAGGTGGGACTCGGCGGCGAGCTTCGCCCCGTGCCGCACCTCGCACGCCGGCTCGCGGAGGCGCGCCGCCTCGGCTTTCGCTCGGCGGTCGTGCCCAAGCGCTCGCTCGAGCCGAAGAGCCACGAGGCCGCTTCGTCCGGAAGAGACGCCGCCTCCGACGCGTCCGCCGGACGAGACGCGCTCACGCTCGTGACGGCGGCCACGCTCGCCGAAGCGATCGAGCGCGCGCTCGGCGGCTGAGCGGCCGGGAACGC
>Ga0070706_100007320_pt1 | contig 10354 bp, 9 predicted proteins | sample KBSK5501metaG_FD_65476 | JGI IMG/M metagenome (GOLD analysis project Ga0070706, IMG submission 65476) | Corn, switchgrass and miscanthus rhizosphere microbial communities from Kellogg Biological Station, Michigan, USA - KBS K5-50-1 metaG | ecosystem: Host-associated > Plants > Roots >...
CAAGAAGTCGCTGAACGAGATCAAGACCATCCTGGGAGAGATGGGGCTCTCCCTCGGCATGCGTCTCGATCCCGAGGAGCTGGAGCGGCTGCGCGCGCACTACGAGCGCAGCTTCGAGACCTAGTCTCCCTCCCGCATCCCGCGCGTCCCACCACGGCCTCCGGTCACCCGGGGGCCGCGGTGTTTCCGGGGTCCGCCTCCTCGGGGCCCTCCAGGGAGAAGGTGTCGGTGGCGCGGCGCGCCCACGCGGTCACGCGCACGACGCGGCCGTCGGTCTCGAGGATCACCGCGCCGTCGCGGTCGGTGCGGTAGACGCGCGCGCCCGCCGCCTCCAGCCGGGCCACCGCCTCCGGGCTCGGATGACGGAACGGGTTGCGCGCACCCACCGAGATCACCGCGATTCGGGGCTGCGCCGCCGCGACGAAGGGCGCGCCGGACGAGGAGCGGCTACCGTGGTGGGCCACCTTCAGCGCGAGGGCGCGGAGCGGGCCGCCGCGCTCCAGCAGGAGCGCCTCGCCGCGCGCCCCCAGGTCGCCCGGCAGCAGCAGCGAGACGCCGCGCCAGTCGAGCCGCAGGACCAGCGACTCGTCGTTGGCGGCCAGCGGCGGGCCCGGCGCGGGGCCGAGCACGGTGAGCAGCGCATGGCCGAGCCACACGCGCTGGCCCGCGGTGAGCACGCGCCGCGGGACGCGCGCTCGGGCCAGCGCCGCCGCCGTCTCGGCGGCGCCCCCGGGCGCGCGCCCGCTCTCCCAGAACTCACGCACCGGGAACCGCGAGAGCACCGCGGCGAGCCCGCCCGAGTGGTCGACGTCCCAGTGGGAGAGGGCGACGACGTCCAGGTGGCCGAGCGGCCGGTTCCAGAGAAACGGAGCCAGCACCCGCTCGCCCACGTCGAGCCGCCGCCCGCCGCCGGGTCCCCCGTCCACGAGCAGGCGGGGGCCCTCGGGCAGCTCGATCAGGATCGCGTCGCCCTGCCCGACGTCGAGGAAGGTCACGCGCAGCATGCGGTCGGTGAGCGCGAGCCACGGCCAGAGCGACAGCGCGGCCACCGCGAGCAGCAGGCCGCTCAGGAGCATGCGGCGCCGCCGCGAGCTTGCGGTCACCGGCGCCAGCAGGAGAGCCGCGTACCACGCGAGGGAGGCGGCGAGCATCGGCGCGGGCAGGTGCACCATGGCGCCGGGTACCGCGGCGGCGACGGCCACCACCGCGCGCAGGAGCAGCAGGACGAGCCAGAGACAATCGAAGCATAGAGGACCGGTCGGGCCGGGCAGCAGCTCCGCCAGCAGCGCGCCCATGCCGAGGGTGGTGGCCACCGCCGCGAGCGGCACCACCGCGAGGTTGGCGACGATGCCGATCAGCGAGAGCTGATTGAAGTGGACCAGCATGAGGGGGGTGACCGCGGCCTGCGCGCCGAGGCTCACCGCGACCGCGGCGGCGAGCCACGACGGCCAGCCGCGCGCGGTCAACCGCTCGGTCAGACACGGCGTCAGGTACACGATGCCGGCCGTTGCCGCGAAGGAGAGCTGGAAGCCCGGCTCCCACAGGTCGCCGGGCCGCCACAGCAGCAGGAGGAGCGTGGCGAGCGCGAGGGCGTTGGGGAGCTGCGACTGCCGCTCGAGCAGCAGGGCGGCGAGCAGGAGCAGGCCCATCACGGTGGCCCGCAGCACCGAGGGCTGGCCGCCCGCCACGAGCGCGAAGCCGACGAGCACCGCCGCCGCGACCACCGCGACCGCCCGGCGCGGGATCCCGCAGAGGGCGAGCCCGCCGAACACCGCGGTGGCCAGGAGCGCCACGTTGAAGCCCGACACCGCGAGGATGTGATAGGCGCCGGCCCGCCGGAATGCCTCGTCGCTGGCGGGCGGCAGCGCGGAGCGCTCGCCCAGCAGCAGGCCGGCCAGCAGGGCGGCGGACGTCTCGGGCAGGCGACTCGCGATCGTCTGCACCGCCCAGCGCTTGACCGCCACGCGCCAGGGTGGCGCGTCCGCGGCGAGCGCGACGACCCGCTCCGCGCGCGCGTTGCCCACGAGCAGGATGCCCTCGCGGCGGAGATGCGCCGGGTAGTCGAAGCCGCCCGGGTTCCGATAGCCGATCGGACGATGCACGCGCGCGTCCACGAGCACGCGCTGCCCCTCGCCGAGCGGCGCGGCCAGCTCGCCGTAGACGGTGAGCTGCACGAGCCCGCTGGCCGGCAGGCGCTCCGGACCCAGCTGGATGGCCTCCGTCTCGAGCAGGAGCCGCACGCGGTCCGGCGCCCAGCGGATTGGCTCCTGGGCGAGGCGGCCCTCGAGTGTCAGCGCTCCCTCGCGCGCCCGGCGGGCGACCTGGTCCTCGGGCAGGGGCGGCGGCGCCGCGCGCAGCACCCCGAACGCAGCCACCGCGACCAGGACGAGGGCCAGCGCCACGCGCGGTGCGCGGCCGGCGCAGATGAGCGCGGCGAGCAGGAGCGCGGCCGCGAGCGCCAGCAGCAGCGGCGAGGGGACGGCGAGCCACGACGCGGCCGCGATCCCACCGGCGAAGGCGAGGGCGGGTGGCAGGAGCGGCGCGGCCGCGAGCGACCGCTCAATCACGCACGGTGATGAACGGGCGGATCGCGGCCAGCTTCTTCGGCCCCATGCCGAGCACGTAGCGCAGGGCCTCCGGCGAGTCGAAGCGCCCCCGGCGCTCGCGCTCCTCGACGATGCGCTGCGCGAGTCCCGAGCCGACGCCCGGGAGTCGCGCGAGGGCGGCCGCGTCGGCGTGATTGACGTCGAGCGGCTCGGCCGGCGGCGGTGGTGACGGCGCGGGCGGTGGCGACGACGGGGTCGGCGGCGCCGACGGAGATGGCCCCGGTCGCCTGGCCGGCGACGCCGGGCTCCGTGGGGCACCCGCGGCCGGCGTCGTGTCCGGCAGGAGCGGGGTCTCGTCGTCGCGATCGAAGCGCTCGAGCCGCTCCGCCGCGTCGGGGAAGCCCGCGCGCCACTCGCGCACGCCGAGACCCACCAGCAGGGTGAGGGCCAGAAGGATCAACAACCGGAGCTGCGGGCCGGGGTAGAGCACGCCCGCACCGTCGCACGCGCGCCCGGCGGCGGGCTAGAGTGAGAGTTCGGATACCTCGGGGTGTATCTGGGCGGATTCGCCCGCCTGAGCGCGCGTGTCGCGATGTCAGGTCGAGCGCGCCACCGCGGTGAGGCGCACCGGGCGTCCGAGCGCCGCCGATTCCACCGCGGCAAGCGCGGTCTGGAGCGCGGCGCGGCCGTCCTCGAGGGTGCAGCCCATCGGCCCGCCGGTGCGCACCGCCTCGAGGAAGTGTTGCCACTGGGCGCGATAGGAGATCTTGAAGTCGCCGCCCTGCCGCAGGTTCCGGAGCGCGGTCGGGAGGAGACTCAGGACTTCCGGGATGCGGCGGAGGCGCGCCCGGGGGCTTGCCGGATCCGCGCCCACCGGGTAGAAGCCGAGGCCCTCGACGCGATTGCAGGAGACGCGGAGCCGCCCGGCCGCGCCGCAGACCTCGAACTCGATGTCCTCGGTGGTGCGCTCGGAAAGGACCGCCGAGCCGAGCACGCCGTTATCGAAGACCGCGCTCACCACCGCAGCCTCGTCGTCGCGACGGCCCGAGCGGCTGCGGGCAAAGATCTCGGCAACGTTGTCCCCGACCAGGAATCGCCAGAGGTCGAAGTGGTCGACGCCGGTCTCGATGAGCGCGCCGCCCCCGAGCTCGCGCCTCGCGCGCCACTCGGGTAGGTCGCGGTCGTCGCGTGGGCCGTACCACACCATGCGAACGCTCTCGAGTGGGCCGATCACTCCCTGGTCCAGAAGCGCGCGGGCCTGGCGCACCATGCGGTGCCAGCGCATGTGGTAGCCGACCATGGCCCGGGCGCCGCTCCGGTGGGCGGCCGCAATCATCTCGTCCACGTCGTCGAGGGCCAGGCCGGGCGGCTTCTCGACCAACACGTGCTTGCCGGCCAGGAGCAGCGCCGGCACCACCAGGCGGTGGCGGCCTGCGGGGATGCAAACGCCGACCGCATCCACCTCTCGGTCGGCGGCGAGCGCGTCGACGTGGGCGTACCGCCGCGGGATGGCGAAGCGGTCGCAGACCAGGCTGAGGCGCTCGGGGCGCGGATCGACCGCCGCGACCACCTGCACGCCGGAGAGGCCACGGAGCGCGGGGAGATGCTCCTCCTCGGTGACCGCCCCGCAGCCGACAAAGGCCAGCCGGATCATGCGGGGACCACGATCGCAAGCCGAGGCCGGTCGACCCACATGTTGCTGGTGAGAGCGGCATTTTCCATGCCGCCGACCGGCCGCGAGAATCGGGCGGACTCGGCAAGGTTCGTAACGGGTTACACAGGAGCAGCGTCGGCAGGCGCTCATGGTTCGGAGAAAGAAAGTCGCCATGTTGGGAAGCTGAATTCTGAGCTAGGGAAGCAAGGCTGGTCGCCAAGATGAACGCCCGCCGGTCGACTACTCGATCACCTCTGCGGTCTTAAGGTTGCCTTCAGGTTGTCTTAAGGTTGATGACCAGCGGATACGCCGCGAGGTATCACTATATTGACTCGATGCGACGGGTACGCCTGGTCACCCTCGCGATCGCCGCGTTTGCTCGCTCTCGCCGCCTGCGGGGCCGGCGGGCCCGCGATCTGCACGTCCGCCGGCGGCACGTATCAGGCGGGCACGTGCACGCGCTCGAGCGCGGGGCAGCATGGGGGCCGAGCAGCAGTGCCAGGCCCGCGGAGGTGTGTACCGGCGGGCCCAGGACATCTGCGCGGTCGGCGCGGGCGGGGCCTAGACGACGAGTTCGCGGGCGAGCCGCCGGCTCGCTACGGCCCTTCCCCTCAGTCGTGAACCGGTGCGGCCGGGAATCCAGTGGGCGGCAAGTAGCCGGCGCAGCCGGCGAACAGCAGCAGCAATCCGATCCAGGCGTAGCGCATGGCTACCTCCCGCCCCGGTCGATCAGGGGCTCAGTGCCTCTCGACGCCCGTCCCCTGCATGTCGCACACGCCGAGGCTCTGCCGCCACCAGCCCCCACCGCGGATGCACTGCTGTGCGTCGGTCAGCATCGAGCTGGCGCTCGTGGCGGGAGGAGGCATGCTCGAGCCACATCCGGCCAGAAGCCATACCGCGACGGCGAGTCCGATCGCGATCCGTGCCATGCGTCACCTCCCGTGAGGCTCGAGCCTGGCGAGCCACACTTCCACCAGTGAGGCGAAGCCTACCGGGCTGTGCCTTCACGCGCCCCCGAGGGTAGCGCAGAGCGTCAGGCCTACAGCTGGTCGCGGAGCGGAAGAAGCGGCAGGTAGAAGAACTGGTCGAGCCCCTGCTTCAGATCGTCGTCGGAGACGGGGCGCGAGTACTTGAGATCTTCCTCGAACACGCGAATCAGCCGGCCCGCGATGCCGCGGTCCAGGAACACGAGGTTGAGCTCGTTGTTCAGAGCGAACGAGCGGTTGTCGAGATTGGCGCTGCCGATGCTCACCCACTGGCCGTCGACGACCATCGTCTTCGCGTGGAGCAGGGCCGGCCCGTACTCGTAGATCTTCACGCCCGCCTTGCTCGCGCGCGGGTAGTGCGCGCGACTGGCCTGCCGCACCAGGCGGTCGAGCGCGCCCTGCGCCACCCCCGCGGTGATGATCGAGACGCTGACCCCGCGGCGCGCCGCCCGCACCAGCGCGTCCGCCATGGCGTCGTCGGGCACGAAGTAGGGGTTCGTGATGTGGATCGCCTTGCGCGCGCCGTCGATCGTGAGGAGGAACAGCAGGTAGGCTTCCGCCGCCCCGCTCGACGGCGAGCTCTTGACCGACTGGACGGCCAGGTCGCCCCGGCGCTCGGGCGACGGGAAGTAGCGGTCGCCGCCGAGCAGGATCCCGGTGGTGTCGCGCCAGTTCTCCGCGAACGCGGCCTGGAGCGAACGCACGATCGGACCCTCCACCCGGACGTCGGTTTGCCGCCAGTGCTCGGGCTGGCGCCCGTCGCCCGTCCATCGCTCGCCGACTCCGGTGCCGCCGGTGAAGCCGACCCGGCCGTCGATCACGAGGATCCGGCGATGGTTGCGATGATTGATTCGCTTGATCGCGAAGGGGTTGAGCGAGTGGAACCAGGCGATCTGGCACCCCGCGTCCTCGAGCTTCGTCCAGTACTGCCGAGGCATCTGGCTGGAGCCCACCGCATCGAGGAGCACGTTGACCGCGACGCCGGCCCGGCAGCGCTCGGCCAGCGCGGTGGCCATCTCGCCGGCGATGGCGCCGTCCTCGTAGATGAAGTTGGCGAACGTGATCGTGCTCCGGGCCTCGCGGATGGCCGCCAGCATGGCGGGGAAGATCTCCTCGCCGTTCAGCAGCACCTGGGCGCGATTGCCCTCGATGAGGCTCGAGACGGTGTGGGCCTCGATCGAGCGCACGAACGCGGGCTCTCCCACGTGCACGTCGGGCGAGACGTAGTGGGGGCGGCTCAGCGTGCATCCCGCGAGCAGGACGCTCACTCCCAGAACGACGCGCGCGCAGCCGGTGAGTCGGCGCATACGCAATGCCGACGATGCACCCGGCATGCCAGTGACCTAACTCGTGGAAATGGCTCGCACGCGGGTCGACGGCGACGAGCGAGGGGCCGATCGTTTCAGGTAGGAACGACGCGATCCGGGTCGGAAAGAGCGGCCCAACGTGAAGAAACCACGTGAGGCGGGCTGCGGTTTCCGGGGCTGCGCGATCGTGCTAGAGTGCCGCCGGGTGGTCGAGGGCCGCCGGACCGACGGCGGCCGTGCCGCGGTAGCGGGCTCGTCGCCATCCGATCCCAGTGGCCGAAAACGTCATCATTCTGATCCTCATCGCCGCGCTCGCGGGGGCGTTCGCCCTCGTGCTGTTCACCGCCATGTGGCGGGTGGAGCGGCGGGCGCACTGGAGCCGCGAGGCGGGCAAGCGGAGCCAGCGCCTCGAGCGTCGGGTCTTCGTGACCGGGGTCCTGCTGGTGATCGCGATGGTGGCGGTGGTGGTGACGGTGCAGCTCACCCGCCGGCCTAGGTGCAACGGTACCGTCGTGGTGGCGGCGGGGCCCAACGGCCGCCGGCTCGAGTGCATCTGCGAGCTGGGCCGCCGAGGGGCGTGCTTCGAGCCGGGCCCCTAGCCGCCGTGACGGTGGGCGGTCGCCCGCCCGAGGAATCAGGCGAGCCCGAACCCGTGCCCGCGGATGAACGGACCGAAGTTGTGCCGCTCCGGCGTCGAGTACTGGCGGGCCTTGTCCTCCGACCAGCCGTAGGGCTCGCTGTACCCGAACCGCTCCACGTACCGCTGGCTCTCCTTCGGGGTCGCGTGACGCGCCTCGCGCCGTCGGTCGTAGGCCTCGAGCTGGGCGGGCAGGTCGCGGTCGTCGTAGCGATCGGTGTGCACCGTGATCGCGGGCGGCAGCCGCAGGCTGATCCAGCCCGGCTGGAGTGGGTAGCCCACGCAGAGGCCGGCCACTGGGAACACCCCGGGCGGCAGCTCGAGCAGGGCGGCGAGCTTCTCGACGTGGTTGCGCACCACGCTGATCGGGCAGCAGCCGAGGCCGAGCGCCTCCGCCGCGGTGATGAAGGCCTGGAGCACGAGCCCCGCGTCCACCGCCGCGTTCATGAACATATCGAGGGTGTCGTTCGGGAAGGGACGCCCGCGCAGCTCGCTGACCCGCCGCATGCGCCGGTGATCGCCGCAGAACACCATGAAGAGCGGGGCCTGCGCGATCCACGGCATGTCGGGGATCCAGCCGCCGATGGTGGTCTGCTTGGCGCGGTCGCGCACCACCACGATGCCCACCTGCTGGAGGTCCGACTTCGACGGGGCGGAGAGCGCGGCGGCGAGGGCCATCTCCAGCACGTCGTCCGCCACCCGGTCGGGCTTGTAGCGCCGCTGGGTGCGGTGGGAGAGCAGCAGGGCCAGCGGGCCCTCGGCGGCCCGGTCGCGGCCGGCCTCGGTGGGCAGGCCGAAGCGGTCCTGGATCAGGTCCGCGATGGTCCGGCTCACGGGGTGAGCGCCGCCCGCGTGATCGTCGTCGTCTCGCGGTTGTGCCACTCGGAAGCGGCGAAGGCCTCGTTGATCTGCTCGAGCGGGTACTTGTGGGAGAGGATGCGGCCCCACGGGTAGCGCTCGCGCGTGCGCACCAGGAAGTCGAGCGCGCGCGGGATCACCCACGCCTCGTACTGGATCACCCCGACGATCTTCTTGGAACCCCACACCAGGAGCGACGGCTCGAGCTCGATCTTGGCCCCGCGGCTGATGGTGCCGATCTCGAGATAGGTGCCGCCCGAGCGCAGCATCTCGATGCCCTCCGGGATGACCGCGGGAAAGCCGACCAGGTCGCACGCCACGTCGGCCCCGACCCCACCGGTCCACTGGCGCACCAGCTTCACGCGCTCGCGCCGGTCGGTGACCTCCTTCACGTTGATGGTGTGGTCGGCCCCGAAGGCGCGGGCCAGCTCGAGGCGGCCGGGGATCTGGTCGATCACGATCACGGTCTCCGCGCCCATGTCCTTGGCCACCGCGGCGGCCTGGATGCCGAGCCCGCCCGCGCCCTGGATCACCACCCGGTCACCCTGACGGACGGAGGCCACGTGCAGGCCGTAGAAGACCTGGGAGAGCGCGCAGTTCACGCCGGCCACCGCCTCGTCGGAGAGCGCGTCGGGCACCGCGAACAGCGCGCCGCCCGGGCGCAGGTAGTAGTGGTCGGCGAACGCTCCGTGCAGATGCGGCGGCGCGCTCGGGCCGAGCGGGCGCTCGATCTTGTTGGGGCAGGCGGCGCGCTCCCCGTGCAGGCACGCGTAGCAGCGGCCGCACGGGTAGAAGTAGGTGTAGGCGACGCGGTCGCCCTCCTTGAGGGCGCGCCCGAGCGAGTCGGTCTTCACCCGCGCGCCCAGACGGGCGACCCGCCCGGTCATCTCGTGGCCGAAGATCCAGCCGTCGTCGGGCAGGCGTAGCGGCGCGTCGCCGCGCCAGAAGTGGAGATCGGAGCCGCAGATGTTGGCGTGGGTCACCCGGATCAGCACCCCGTCGGGCTCGATCTCCGGGATCGGCACCGACTTGATCTCGAAGGGCTTGCCGGGCCCGAAGAAGACGGCGGCGCGCGCGGTGGTGGCCATGGTCAGTCTCCCCGCTCGGCGCCGAGGGCGAAGACGTCGTGCAGCGCCCGCACCGCGAGCTCGGTGTACTTGTCCTCGATCACGCAGGAGACCGCGATCTCGGAGGTGGAGATCATCTGGATGTTGATGCCCTCGGCGGACAGGGTCTCGAACATGCGCGCGGCCACTCCCGCGTGGCTTCGCATGCCCACGCCCACGATGGAGATCTTGGCCACCCGGTCGTCGGCGACCACGCCCTGCGCCCCGATCTCGCGGGCGACGGCGGCCAGCACACCCTCCGCGCGGGCGCGGTCCGCGCGGGGCAGGGTGAACGAGATGTCGGTGAAGCCGTCGCGGCTGATGTTCTGCACGATCATGTCCACCACGATGTTCTGCTTGCCGAGGCCGCCGAAGACCCGGGAGGCGATGCCGGTCCGGTCGGGCACGCGCAGGATCGAGACCTTGGCCTGCCCGCGGTCGTGGGTGACGCCGGTCACCACCACGTCTTCCATGCTGTGATCCTCCCTGGTCACCAGCGTGCCCGGGTCCGGCTTGAAGGTGGACCGGACGTGGACCGGCACGTTGTACTTCTTGGCGAACTCCACCGAGCGGGCCTGCAGCACCTTGGCCCCCAGCGCGGCCATCTCCAGCATCTCGTCGTAGGAGATGCGCGGCAGCTTGCGCGCGTCGGGCACCACGTTGGGATCGGCAGTGTAGACGCCGTCCACGTCGGTGAAGATCTCGCACACGTCGGCCTTGAGCGCGGCCGCGAGGGCCACCCCGGTGAGGTCGGAGCCCCCCCGCCCGAGCGTGGTGATCTCGCCGTCCTCGGTGGCGCCCTGGAAGCCGGCCACCACCGCGACCCGGCCCGCGTCCAGCGCCGCGTTGATCCGCTCCGCGCTGATGCGCTTGATGCGGGCGCGGGTGTGGGCCTGGTCGGTGACGAGGCCGACCTGCGAGCCGGTGAAGGAGCACGCGGGGCACCCCAGGGCCTGCAGGGCCATCGCGAGGAGCCCGATGGTGACCTGCTCGCCGGTGGCGAGCAGCATGTCCATCTCGCGCGGGTCGGGGGTGGGGGTGATCGCGGAGGCGAGCGCGATCAGCCCGTCGGTGGTCCGGCCCATCGCGGAGACCACGACGACCAGGCGGTGTCCCTCACGCGCATAGCCCGCCACGCGTCGGGCCACGTTCTTGATCTTCTCGGGATCGGCGACGGAGGAGCCGCCGTACTTCTGGACGATCAGCTGCGCCATGAGAGGGCCATCGTACACGACCCCCGCGCGCAGTGTAAAGCCGCGC
>Ga0070706_100007321_pt1 | contig 10352 bp, 9 predicted proteins | sample KBSK5501metaG_FD_65476 | JGI IMG/M metagenome (GOLD analysis project Ga0070706, IMG submission 65476) | Corn, switchgrass and miscanthus rhizosphere microbial communities from Kellogg Biological Station, Michigan, USA - KBS K5-50-1 metaG | ecosystem: Host-associated > Plants > Roots >...
CCTGCGACGGCGCGGCACCGATCGCGATGGCCCAGAGGTCCGCGACGTTGGTGGCGGTCGGTCCGGTGATCACCAGGTCGCCGAGCCGTTGCAGCGCTGGGGCGGAGTCGTGCTCCCTCACGGCAGCATGCAGGTCAAGCCCGCATTCGGTGGCTCTCGCCGCGCTCAGGCTGTCGGCGCAGCCGCCGGCTGCCTCGGTCCCGCCGTCCGAGCCGTCACTGTCGACGAACACCCCGGCGACCGCAGACCGCTCGCGAGCGATCGCTCGCGCGAAACCCAGTGCGAGTTCCTGGTTGGGCCCGCCCAGCCCCGCGGGCGCATCGTGACGAGGCAGCGTGACGGTCGATTCTCCGCCGGCCGCAACGAGCACCGAGCCCGGCCGGAACGGGCGGCCGCGCAGCGAAGACTCTTGCGCCAGCGCGCCGAGCATTCCGCCGAGGTGCACGGCCTCGCCCTCGAAGGTCGAGCCGAGCACTACGGGCTCGCAGCCAAGCACCTGCGCCCTGGCGGCCATCTCGGCGACTACTTCCGCCCCGCTGATCAGCACGACTGTTGCCGTGCCGACGCGCCCGTCCAGGACGGGCGAGCGGGCTAGCGGGCTGTCAAGATGGCGCCAGATCTCGGGTCCGGCGTCCTCCCACAGGTCATAGCGCTTCAGTATGGCGATGGCATCGGGCACGTCGGTGGTATCCTGCACGACCGGATCACACAGCAGGTCGGCGAAGCCGCCTGGCACGTCAGAGACAGTGAGGTTGAGCAGCGTCGCGCCGTGCATCTGGGCGGCAAGCCTGCCTCCCTTCAGTGCGGATAGGTGCTTGCGGACCGCGTTGACCTCGGCTATGGGCGCGCCGCTGGCGAGCAGCAGCCTGTGCACCCGTTGTTTGGCCTCGAACGACAGTCCGTCGGCGGGCACGCACGCGAGGGCCGAGGAGCCTCCGGTGAACGCGGTGATCACCAGGTCTCCCGGTCCCACCGTGCCCGCCGCTTCAATGAGTCGCCGTCCGGCCGCCAGGCTCGCCAGGCTCGGTACGGGATGGTCGGCTTCGAGAACCTCGACGTGACGCAGAACGCCGCTAGCGCCCCGGCGGCAAACCACCAGACCGCCGGCGATGCGGTCGCCGAGCTGGGCTTCCAGTGCGCCGACGATCGCCAGGCTGGCCTTGCCGGCGCCGAGCACCACGACCGAGCGCATGGCATCCAGGTCGAACCGATGACCGCGCGCGTGGAGCACGCTGCCGCGAACGTCCACGAGCCGATCGACGGCGGCGGCCGGGCTCGCCGCCCGGATGCCGGAGGCGACGACGTCGAGGGCCAGCTTCCGAAGGCCGGGCAGTCCGTGATCGAGTAGCTGCCGGGTATTGCTGATGGGCAGCAGGTCGGCTGGCGGCCCTGGCCACTGCGCCTCTCTCTGCGCTTGACTGGTCGTCATGAGCAACGGCTCATGCTGGTGTGCGGGAAGTGGCTTCCGGCGAAGCGTGCGGCCGTGCCGAGATCCGCTTCAATCTGCAGCAGGCGGTTGTACTTCGCCGTCCGCTCGCCCCGGACCGGGGCACCAGTCTTGATCTGTCCCGCGTTGAGAGCGACGGCGAGGTCCGCGATGAGCGGATCCTCGGTTTCACCCGAGCGTTCCGACACGCAAACGCCGTACCCGTGACTTACCGCAAGGGCAGCGGTGTCGAGCGCCTCCGACAGCGTCCCGATCTGGTTGAACTTCCACAGCAGGGCGTTGGCCGCGCCCAGCTCGATACCGCGGCGCAGCCTGATCGAGTTCGTGGCAAACAAGTCGTCGCCGACGATCTGAATCCCAGACTCCGCGGTCAGCGCCGCGAAGCTCTCGAAATCATCTTCAGCGAACGGATCCTCTATGGTCGTGATCTCAAAGTCACGGATGATCTCCAGGTAATAACTCAGGAGGCTGTCCGGACTGAATGTCGTGCCCGCGAACCGGTACACATTGTCGGCCGAATCGTGGAAGTGGGTCGCTGCGCAGTCCAGACCGTACTGGAACCGTCCCGTGTGACCGGCCTTCTCGACGCCGAGGTGCAGCAGCTCGAGAGCCTCCCGCGGGTCGCGGACGGGCGGAACGTAACCGCCTTCGTCGCCGAGGGCCAGCGCTCCCCGGCCATAACGGCCCTCGAGCACCTCACCGAGCGCCAGGTTGACCTCGGAGCTTTCTGCGAGCGCCACACCGAACGAGCTCGCGGCCGTTGGCACGACGATGAACTCCTGGAACTGGAGCTGGCCGGCAGCGTGTTTCCCTCCGTTGATCAGGTTGACCAGCGGAACGGGCAGGATGTGGCCGTCCGAGGAGAGATAGCGATAGAGCGGGAGCCCGCTCGATTCCGCGGCCGCGCGAGCGGCCGCCAGCGACACGCCAGCGAGCGCGTTAGCGCCAAGCGCTGACTTGCCTGGTGTCCCGTCCAGGCCGACAAGGATGGCGTCGAGTTCCCTTTGCCGGTCGGCTGGCCGTCCGGTTACCGACGGACCGATGATGTCGGTGACGTTGGCGACCGCGCGCCGCACGCCATAGCCGCGATAGCGCGAGCCGCCGTCGCGCAGCTCGAAGGCTTCGTGCGAGCCGGTCGAGCGGCCGGACGGTACGTCCGCTCGTCCGAGCGAGCCATCCTCCAGGATCACGTCGACCTGCACGGTCGGGAGGCCACGGCAGTCGAGCACCTCCCTGGCGTGAACCTCGCGGATTGCTCGCGCGTCACTGACGGTCACGTCACCCCCCTGTTTCCTCGCCGTCACGCACGGCATTCGCGGATGCTGGTCTGCGCGTCCGAGGACAGCTGAGTCATCCAGCCGTCCGGCGAGACGGTGACATGACACCATTTGGGGCTCCAGCCCTCGAGCGCGTCGAGGTACTGCAGCACGATGTAGGGGCGAGCGTTGAAGATCATCTGCTGCATCTGGTACACGATCTTCAGCCGTTGCGCAGGGTTGGTCGCGGCCGCCTGGTCCGCGAAGAGACGGTCATAACGGCGGTTGCAATAGCCGGAATCGCTGTTGTTGTACCACTGCGAGCAGGTCACCACGTCGAGAATGTACGTCGGGTCGATGAAGGTGTCCCAGCCCCACATCGCCAGGTCGAACTTGCGGTAATGGTCGGCATAAATAGCGCTGTTCAGCGGGTTGTCGCTGGTCGGCTGGAAGTTGAGCTTGACGCCGATCTTGGCGAAGTCGGCGGTCATGATCTGCCCGGTGCGCACCCCAGGCGGCCCGTTGTCGGTCGACAGGTAGACGGTGTAGGACATCGGGTGGCCATCCGCGATGCGGACCCCGCCCGGGCCCCGGCGGTATCCCGCCCGGTTCAGCAGCTCGTTGGCCTTGGCCAGGTCGAACGGCAAGGGCTTGACCGCCGGGTCATACCATCTGCCTGTTGCCGGCGGGACGATCGAGCCGCCCGGTTGCGCATAGCCGAGGAACGCGATCCTGTCGATCGTATTCCGGTCGATCGCATACTCGAACGCCTCGCGTACCAGCGGGTTGAGCAGCTCGCGGTGCCCGATCTTAGCCGGGTTCGTGTTGATGATCAGGTCGTTGTACGCCACGCTCGGTGGCGCGATGATCTTCATGCCTGCGGCGCGCAGCGGGCGGACGTCAGTCGACGGCAGGTTCGGGTCACCGGTCGCGGCGTCGACCGCGCCCGCGCGCATGGCGGCGATCAGGGCGTCGTCGTTGGAGAACAGCTCCACGCCGAAACCGGTGATATGGGCACGCGGGCCGTAGTAGCGGGGGTTGCGCTCCAGCACGAGCACCTGCTGGTAGGTGTACTTGACCAGGATGAACGGGCCGCCGGAGACAACCGGGTGGCCCGGTGCCGGCTGGTTGCTCGCCGCCCGCAGCCCCTTGCCCGTGCCAGCCGCCAGCGGCCCCCACACGTGCTCAGGCAGGATCGGGATCTGCTCGAGGTTGGCCAGGGGGTTGGCAGCCGGCTTGCGGTAGGTGATGGTCAGGGAGGTCGGGCTGGTGGCAGTGGCCCGGACGACATCCACGACCGTGCTGGCCCACAGCGCCGCCGCGCCGTTGCGCAGCCGGACCATCGTGTTAATGGTCCAGGCCGCATCGTTCGCGGTCAGCGGCGTGCCGTCGGACCATTTGGCGTGCGGGACGGTGGTGAAGGTGAAGACCCGCCCGCCGCCCGACTGTTTCCAGGACGTAGCGAAGTCGGGCTCGAAGGTCATTGATCCGAGGTTGTACTGGATCAGCCTCGGATAGATGTCACTCTGCAGATCCAGCGACAGCTGGTCCGTGGTGACCCACGGGTTGAGCGAGTTCAGCGCGGCGATCGTGCCAAGCCGCAGGAAGCCCGACGACGCGGCCCCCTTGCCCTGGTTTCCGGAGGAGCAGGCTCCGAGCGCGAGCACGGCGATGACTCCGGCAACAGCCGCGCACGAGCGCCGCCAGCCGCCCGCACCGATCCCGCCAATGTGTGGTACTGCCATCGAGCTCACCGGCCCTGTCACGGATCGCCGCGCCTACTGCGGTGTCCTGAAGGAGTGCAGTATTTGCTGATAGTAGCATAAGAGGACGATCAGACAATAGGCTGATCGGATAGTACTCTTTCCGATTGAATGCGTGTGTTACAATCCTGTCATGCCGTCGCACGACCGCAGCGGGACTCGCATGGCCGGGCACGCCGGTCAGCTGTCGCCACTGCGCATCGAGAGCACCCCCGCCCTGGTCGCGGCGAGGATCCGCGCCGGGATCTTCGACCGGACGTTCCCGCCGGATGGCCAGCTGAACGAGGCGGAGCTTGCCCGAGACCTCGGCGTCAGCCGGGGGCCGGTCAGGGAGGCCTTTCAGCGGCTGATCCATGAGGGACTGCTCAGAGCGGAGCGCAATCGCGGCGTGTTCGTCGTCGCGCTCGACCAGGACAGCATGCGGGACGTGTACTTCGTCCGCGGCGTGATCGAGCAGGCGGCTGCGCTGCGGCTGGCCGAGAGCCACGACGACGTTGCCCTCGGCGGGCTTGAGAAGATCGTGGGCTCGATGAAGGAGGCGATAGCCGGCGACTGGTCTGAGCTCGTCGCGATCGACCTCGAATTTCATCGGACCCTCGTGGCGTCCGCTGGCAGCGAGCGCCTGCTGCGGATGTTCGAGCCCATCTACGCGGAGACCAGGCTGCTGCTGTCGTACCTCGAGATTCACTACGACGACCGCGCCGACCTGCACGATGAGCACCGCGGTATCCTCGCGGCGATCAGCTCAGGCGATCACGCGCTCATCGGGCGCCTGGTGCATCTGCACATGACCGACAGCGTGGCGAAGCTGGCGAGATCAGCATGAGCGGAGGTGAGCCTCGCCGCGCTCGGCGGCAGGCTCAGCTCGACTGGCCACGCGTGGCGACAGATCTGCCTGGCCCCAAGAGCGCCGAATTGCTTGCCCGTCTTGATGCGGTGGCGACCGCACCGCTGACGGATCATGACGAGGTGCCATTTGTCGAGGATCTGAAGGTCGGCTCCTTGATCAGGGACGTCGACGGCAATGTCTTTGCTGATCATGTCTCAGCGTGGGGAGCCACCCCTTACGGTGCGTCATGCCCCGAGATCATTAGCGCCCTTGTAGCCGCCCAGCAACGCTATGGCATGGAGATTACGGACTACATTCCGAATCGGCCGGCAATCGAGCTAGCGAGTCGGTTGATATCTATCGCGCCGTATGGCATATCCCGGTTCAGCCCCTCTCCGACCGGGACCCTCGCCGTAGAGACCGGAGTAAAGCTCGCGCGGGAGTCAACGGGACGCCCGATGATCTTGACTTTCCTCGGGCAGTACCACGGTGAAGGGACGTATCTGACTGCCAGCGCGTCAACCGATCTTTCAGAGGTTACGAGCCATAGCTCGCAGTATACCAGCGGCCTGATATTCGCGCCTTACCCAAATAGCTTCCGCGCGCCTTTTCATCATGGTCCTGGACCGTATGACGACACCATGTATGTTGACTTCCTGGAAGAATGGCTGCTCGTGCACCAGGTCGAGCCTGAGCAGATCGCCGGAGTGCTGATCGAGCCAATTCTGGCCGAGGGCGGGATCCTGATACCGTCGGGCGGATTCTGGCGGCGGCTGACGTCACTGTGCGGACGCTGGGGCTGGAAGCTGATACTGGATGAGGTACAGACGGGGATGGGCCGCAGCGGGACGATTTTCGCTGGTGAGCGTTGGGATCTTCACCCCGATATCGTGCTCCTGGGAAAGGGATTCGCGGCCGGCGGCGCACCTATAGCGGCCGTGCTGGGCACCGAGGATGTCATGGCGGCCTCTGATGTGCACGGCGGCGGTACATTCGCATGGACGCCGCCCGCATGTGCCGGGGCACTGGCCGGCATCGAGAAGCTGCTCGAGCACCGAACTCTGGCAAATGTAGCCGAAATCGAGCGGGTCGCGAACGCAGAGCTTCTCCCGCTGGTGGATGAGATACCAGAGGTCGGCGATGTCCGGGTCGCCGGCGCGTTCATTGGTATCGAGTTTGTCGTCGATAAGCAGTCGATAAGGCCGGCGCCCGCATTCCATAGAGCGGTGCACCAAGCCGCTCTTCGCCGCGGCGTGGTCGGGATCACGCAATGGGGCAAGTGGGTTTATCGACTGCAGCCGGCACTCACGATGCCGATTCCGCTCTTTGCGTGGTCCTGCCGTGCTGTGGCCGATGCGATAAGGGAGGTCGCTCGGAAACCTCCGCAGGAAGCACCGAGTCTTATCGAGCGGCGTCCGCCGGCTGGCGGAACCCGCCGCCGGTGAACTGTCTGCCGGGCGCGCCGGTGAAAGGAGCCGACAAATCATGCCTCATCGGGCAGGGGCGGCGCGTCATCGGGGTTGTACCAGTCACCGCCTCCGAGTTCCCCGCCGTCCACAATTAGCGTCTGCCCGGTAATCCAGCCGGCGGCATCCGAGGCAAGGAACAGCACGGCGGCAGCCTGGTCGCTCGGCGTGCCGGCCCGTCGAAGCGGGATACGGCGCAGGTACTCGCGCTGCAGCCTCGCCTCATCGGCGTCCTTCGCCATCAGCGCTCGATCCTCCGGCGTCAGGGTCTGCCCGGGGGCGACGCAGTTGGCCCGGACGCCAAGATGACCGAATTCGTGTGCAACTGCCTTCGTAAGGGCCACGAGCGCCGCCTTCGAGGCATTATAAACTGATTCAGGTGATTCGTTCCTGAAGGCATTGACCGACGCGATGTTGACGATCGCGCCACCGCCACGGTCTGCCATGTGGGCGGCCGCGACCTGCATGGCCGCCATCGGGGCACGGACGTTGACCGCGAACACCAGATCGAACGTCTCCTTGGTGACCCCGAGGAACGGGCCGTCTGGCATCACGCCGGCGCAGTTCACGATGACGTGGAGGTTCCGGCAAATCGCGATCACCTCGCGCACCATCGCCGCTGCGGCTTCGAAGTCACTCAGATCAACGCCGTGCACGGCGAGGCGCTCGGGCTCCACCTGGGCCGCCCGCATCTTCGCGAGACCGCCCGCGCGGATATCCGCGGCGAACACCCTGGCGCCCTCGGCCAGGAACGCCTCAGCGATGCCTCGGCCGATCCCTTGGGCCGCACCCGTTACGATCACGTTCCTGCCCGTGAACCTGGCCATCACGGCACCACCGGATGGTGCAACGGGGTCCCGGCGACACCAATGTCGGCGATCGAGAGATACCGGTCACCGACGTTGGCGACGACTACCCGGTCGAGCGACGTGCCGATCCACGCGATGTCCGACGGAGCGTCCAGGTGGGATGCAAGATGATCGTCGACTACGGTCTGGACCTCTCCGCGTCGCGTCACCCTGACCAGCCCGTCGGGTCGGTACAGCGTGACCAAGTAGCTCCCGTCGGCGGCAAGCCCTATCCCGTCGGCATCGGTGTCAGGCAGCTCGGCGATGGTCTCGGGCGCTCCGGCCGAGCCGTCGGCCGCGATCGCCACCCGGACCAGGCGCTCCGCTTTCGCCTCCACGACGATCAGAGCGCCTCCGTCGGGTGTAACCAGACATCCATTCGGATACCGAGGAACGGCTGCCGTCCATGTCTCGGTGCGACCCCCTGGCGCGATCCGGACGATCACCGGCCGCCCCTGCTCGCCGGAGCAGGTCACGTATGCCATACCATCCGGGCCGAACGCCAGGACATTGGGGGTGTCGAGATCACCCCCGCCGACCCCGCGCGCGTAAACGGAGATCGCCCTGGTGCGCGGATCCAGGCGTGCGATCTCACCGCGCCCGGAGTCGCACGCATATATCCGGCCGCGCCCGTCAACTGCCAGGCCGAGCATCGAGCCCCCGGTCGACCCGAGCAACTCGACCTCTCCCTCCAGGGAGACCCGATAGATCTCACCGTCCTCTCCTCCCGCGTAGACCCGACCGTCGAACGGGTTCCACACGACACCCTCGGGATGGTTGAGCCCTTCCGCGAGCACTGAGAACCGTTCCAGCATCAACGGCCGCCCTTCACGTCGCGGAGAACCTCTCTTGCGCAGTTGCGGCCGTTCGCGCCTGTAACCCCTCCCCCGGGGTGCGTGCCGGCGCCGCACAGATACAGACCTGCAACCGGCGTGCGGTAGTCGGCGAATCCGCGAGCCAGCCCTCGCCCCCGCGCTCCTCGTCGACGCAGACCCCTAGGCCTACCGGGAGCCGGTCGATGGCCACGCCGACCAGGAGCGCCGTCAAGAGTGCCGCGACCACGCATTTGTTGACGTCCTGACGTCCTGTCGCCCAGCCCATAGATAAATCACGGCGGACATCGACGCACCCATCCCGGTCGCGTCGGTGGCATGGTATCGACGTGTGCGATGACGAGCAACTTCGGCCGGTCGCCCGACAGGCTGGCCGGTAATGTCGGCCCCCGGGTCCGCTGGGCGGCGGGAATCCAGCTCTTACTTCAAGATGTTGATCGCGCGGGCGATCACGAGCGCGCCGAGGCCGAGAGATACCGCCGCTTCAATGACCATTAGCAGCTTGGCCCACCGCTTGATCGCGGATACGTCGGTGGGGCTGAACGCGGTCGCGGTCCAGAAGGCCAGCGACAGGTAGTCGGCGAACGCCGGCACCCAGGCGCTCGGCGCGTAGTCCGTGTGCTGCATCTCCGGGAAGACGAACGCCGGGTTCGCATACGGGTGGTGGGCGCGGGCTGCGGCGCCACCACGGTCGAGATCCCAGTACCACAGCCCGAAGGCGATCACATTGGTGGCCCAGATCACCCCGCCGGTAGCCAGCAGGCCGGTGGCGTTGGCCGCGAAGAGCTTGTTGCTCGTCAGGATGTCCGCGACGAGGCGGGCGGCGGCGAACAGGTTCGCCAGCGTCAGGAGGGCGATGACGATGCCGGTGGTGACCCGTAGCCAGGTTTTCTGGCGGTCGATGCGGCCCGGATCCCCGATGATCAGGGCAGCCAGCAACGCGAGTAGCACAGCCGACACCACCCACGGCGGGTTCACCCGGTACCTCGAGGGCAGAGCCACATGCATGCCGGCGACGACGATGATCGCCAGCGCCGCCGGCCACCAGTGCTCACCCCGAGCGGCGGCCCCGGCGGGCTCCACCGGGGGCGGAGCGCCCGGCTCCCGGTCCCCCACCATGTCTCCATGGTCGCCCGCGCTGTGACCTGGCGCCTCCTCCCGGCGGGGTGAACCCGATCCGAGCGAACCCTGATCTCCTCGCGCCACTTGGCAACCGTGAGCGCCTTGAACGCGCAGGTCCGGTGCGAGCATCGTCGGTTACACGACGACCACGCTTGGTAATCGCTCGTGATGGGTACCTTGTACCTGTGCGCCGGGGGCGCGCGGGGGCGCGCGGGCTGTGACGGGGGGCGAGCGCTGAACGCGATGACTCGTGCCGACGCACGACGTCGCAGAGTTCTGTCAGTGACAAGGTCACGAGGTCATTGACATCGTGACCATGTATGCCTTCCGTCTGTATGTCGCCGGGCAGAGCGAACGCTCCCAGGCTGCCGAGACGAATCTGCGAGGGCTATGCGAGTCGGTGCTGCCCGGCAGATATGAACTTGAGGTCATCGATGCTGCCCAGCAACCCGGTCTGGCAGAGGAACACCGGATCCTGGCCACTCCGACGGTGCTGCGGCTCGCTCCGCCGCCGCAGCGGCGCGTGATCGGGGACCTGTCCGACCATCGGCGGGCCGCTTACGCTCTCGGCCTGTCCAGGGAACCCGGTTCGGCGGGTGGCACCCGGGGCGGAGATCAGGCATGACCGACGCCAGCCCTGTCGAACGGCTTCAAACCGGGATCAACGGTTTCGACGACGTCGCAATGGGCGGACTGCCCGCGGGTCGTCCGACGCTTGTCGGCGGCACAACGGGCAGTGGCAAGACGTTGTTCGCCATCGAGTTCCTGGCCCGGGGAATACTCCGGTC
>Ga0070706_100007325_pt1 | contig 10350 bp, 20 predicted proteins | sample KBSK5501metaG_FD_65476 | JGI IMG/M metagenome (GOLD analysis project Ga0070706, IMG submission 65476) | Corn, switchgrass and miscanthus rhizosphere microbial communities from Kellogg Biological Station, Michigan, USA - KBS K5-50-1 metaG | ecosystem: Host-associated > Plants > Roots >...
ATCGCGCAGTTCTAGGTAATACAGGAATAGTTACAGGAGTCTTTTGCACCAAATGAGGCATAAGCTGCTCTAACTTAATGTGTCGAACAGTTTCTACCGTTTTGAGTGTTACTAAATCTCCGACTATTTCGATAATTTCTTCTGCCATTTACTTCCTTCCTTTAGATTTCTAAAGAACTATTTGATAACACCGATGGTGTTATATTTTGGTTGGTAGCGACGTATAAACATTGCTTCTAATACTAGACTATCTGCATAAGATTTACATCTTCGTTTTAGTACATTTGTAACTTCGGGCCACCAAAGAGAATATTTTTTGTGATGGACCATTCGTCTAATAAAATACCCACGACCCACATAAATTACTTCGCCTTCGACGTTTCGTAATATATAAACCCACGATGCTTTTCTTTTAGCATAGGAATTTCGATCGTTTCGATTGATCAAATCTCGATGAGTATTTTTATATCGATAATCTGCAATACGATATTTTTCTTGCTTACGTCGTTCACGTTTTTTAGCATTTAGAGCAATTTTATGTGTTTGATCATACTCTTTATAATAATCCATATGTGCAGCTTTATAAGCCGCATTATATTCTTTAATTTTTTGTTTATTTTGTAAACGCCATTCTTTTTTCTTTGCTAAATATTCCTTCTCTAGACTGAGCCATGTAGAACGCCTCCTTTCAGAAACATTCTACATGGACTCAGCCCTTTGGATCAAGTATTGCTACTCAATCCCTATACGGTTGGCTAGAAAGAACCTTTCTGGCCCACAGGTCGTGTAAAGCTAACCTCATCACCCGACTTAACTCGGGTGTTTCGGTCCGCAGCATTCCCGTTAAGAGTTGCAACAGCGTTTGCCGGAATGTTAAACACTCCCGCATACTGATCGCGCAAAGCGCCAACAGTAGTCGATGCACCAGTTAACTCGTACTCAACACGGTTAGGACCACTGATAACAGTGACCATTCAATGTACCTCCTTTCCTCAAAATTTGAAGATAACAAAAATGAGACTCTTGATCGATCAAAATAAGCATTTATAAGTTATCTTGGATTAGATCATGTAACATCCTCCTATTTGAAATCCTTGCCATAAAAGGCAAGACACTAGGCTAAAGACACGAACCGGATCAATCGATTTTGTCTAATTAGGTGAATCAACCGTATATCTTTTACTCTTGCGCAAAAGAGACGTACTGACCAATTTTAATTAGACTAGTCTCCCCGACTCTAGATTTATCAGAATTTTCAGAAATTTTCGCGCTGAAAAGATTTCTTCTCTACGAAAACCTAAGAATTTCCCAATGCTTCCGTCTTTAGCCTAGAGTTTTGACTTCGATGAATACTTGGATAATGCCAACCACCGCGTTGATCATTATATTTTGTTATTTTGCCACAACCCGGACAATTTGACATTTGTTTCTTCTTTTAAAATCCGCAGTATCTAATGACTTTAACCTGCGGGGTAATATAAGGTAGGGGAACACGATTTAGAGTGAGGACGGCTCTAAATCTCATTAGACCTCTTATTTAATGGTTATATTCTTTGGTATAGCTTCTGGATAATCCTCATAAAATTTTCTAGTGTTTGATGTTCCTCCAAAATTTTTCATATCTGGATTTACATATCGGCCTGTACTTAGATTGAATAATTTCTTAATGCTAGATTGCCATTCATAATGAACATTAAACCAACTTTCTGCAAAAGCTCTATACCCCGCAGGAATATATATGCAAGATTTAATCTTATGTAGATTATTCATTTACTCGCGCGATCATACATTACAATTGACCCTGCGACTGCTACATTTAGACAGTATTTAGACTCAATAGAAAGTATCTCCACGCAATGTTCTTGTAATTTCTTAGAGATAGAGTCATCTTCTGGCCCTAAGATATAAACTGCTCTTTCTGGGTGCTTCTCAAAATAGTTTATCGGTGTTCCATTTACCTCAATACCAACTGGAATACATGCATATGGAATATGATCAATAAAATCTTGTGCATCCGCATATTCAATTAAGGGAATATGTCTCCAGGATTTAGTAGTATCTGATGCTTGTCGCTCATACCTATGCCCGATAGTAAAGATAAATGCTGCGCCTAGAGAATAGGCAGAGCGCCAAAGCGTTCCAATATTCATTTCTTTCTTGGGGTTTTCGATTCCAATTCCGAAATAGCCTCTCATTTTTATTTCCTAAATAAATTTGGTTCCCCCACTTGGATTTGAACCAAGAACATCCACCTTATAAGGATGGCGCTCTAACCTGATTGAGCTATGGGGGAATGAATTAAAGTATAATTACCTCATCCATAAATGGAGCTAATGCTTCTTTCATATAGCGTACAGCATCAGCATAAGATTCGGCTTCCTCATCGTTATAACGATAAATACTTTCAAAAGCTAGATCAAGAACAACGTTTCCAGTTGAATTAGCCATTGGAAAAGAATACATAACATCAAAATCATTATTATGTAAATTCGCTAGTCCTTGTCCCACAACACAAGAATAATTTGCGCAGCTAGGATCGGTTTCAAACCCTTTTCGATTACGGCTATTTTTTCTATCCCCTCTAGCCCACCTAAAGCCATTCTTTTCAGATGCTTCTACAAGTTTACGAATTGTGACTTTCATTTAATAACTCCGGCTACAAAATTCTACAGGAGTATTTTCCTGCGCGATTTTAAATCCTTTTTCTGCATGATCTGCGCAAAGATGAGCCCAATGCATTTGATAATCATCCTCGCATTGGAATGTAATTACCTTTATAGGTATCTTATTACATGGGCCACCAACTAAGAATGTATACCATTCACATTCAGTAGGGCCTTGTTCATCTTCTAACTTAAAGAGATGTCTCACATCATTGCGCCGTGATATGCACCATAAGGAGTGGCTGATTGTGTAATCTTCTTTACTGAGCGATGAATTTTCGTTAATTCTGGACTAAAGGAGTCCATAAAGTTACAGAGATTGTCATCTTTATGCTCATGCGCGCAATCTCCATAATGAAGTGCATCCTTATCACAGCGGAAATGTTCACTGATTGCCGCAAGACAAAGATCATCAACCTCTAGAAGTGTCATCTGCGGATTTTTCTTAGCCATTTTAAATCTCCACCATTTCATTTAGATAAGGTGCTAACATTTTTTCCATATGTATAATTGCATCTTCATAAGATGTAGCTTTAATATCATTATAAACTTCTACTTCATTAATAGCACTTAGAAGTACGGAGCTATATCTATCTCCGTAGGGAAATTTTTTTCCACCTAAATTAAGAATTCCCTGCCCTACAACACAAGTATAAACTTCTTTTTCCCAATGATTAAACTTATCTCGTGCCCACGTATAACCATTCTTTTTTGCAGCTTCAATTAATTGAGCAATAGTAACTTTCATTTTAATCCTTTCTTAATTTGGTCCGGGGAGCGAGACTCGAACTCGCACGCTATTTCTAGCAGCAGATTTTAAATCTGCCATGACTGCCAATTCCATCATCCCCGGAAGTCTGAAATTCTTCTATACCATTTTGGCATATATTGTTTAATTTCGTCTAGCGTAAAGTCGCCCTTAGCTGTATTTACTTGATTTGTGCATAAAACTACATTTCCTTTAATATAACCTAAATTATTATCAATTCGATCAATTGATAAACTATGACGACTTTTACCTTCGCCTACACGACATACCAACACAATATCTGTATAAAAGCATTTTCCATCTTGTCTCTTATACAAATCCAGAAAATATTCCCACGTTATATCTATAGGCGTATTATTTTTAGTTGCTCTTATTACAAGACGGTTCCATCTATCCTTTAGATAGCTTTCAACATTTCCATTAAGTTTAGAATATAATTGTGCACGTCTACAATCTAAGCAATAAGAAAACCTATATTCGGATTTTTGCCCTTTACGCCCTCGTAGAAATGAGGAAATAGGTTTAACTGCATTACATTTAGTACATTTAACTTCTTCAAAAGTCTGCGTCAGGATCACCCACTCTAAGTAATGTTAATCCTAAAGAGTGCCATAATCTACAAACTTGCAAACGATCATCTAGTACAAATAGTACATTATATTTATTTTCTATTTCTGCCCGATATATTTCCTCTTTGATAATAGAATCTTTTCTAGTATCTCCTTCTTTGCGCATAAATAGCACATTATAAGGAACAGCTTTATCTTGTAACCATTCTTCAGTTACGCCTCTAAATTCATCTGATCTTCCCGAAAGGAGAATAATCGTAAAGTCCCTTGCATAATTATCATGTTGCCACAAAATATCACAAATAGGAGTATTTAATTCGTCCTTTGAAAAATCCCGCTTATAAGGATTTGCCTCACCAAATAATGCTAATGTGCCATCAATATCACAAAGAATGGCAGCAGACAAGCCCTCTATCCAAGGACGAGGTTCAATTTTTGGCTTTAAGAATTGGTTATATTGCTTTCTAATTACTGCCTCACCTACAGAGTCAAATCGTTTTAAATCTCTTTCGATACAAACTTCGATAGGAATGTCTGTGAAATCTTTAATTTCAAATTCTGCTTTATATTTTGCGGCTAATTCACTTAGTCGCTTTTCATGTTTGGGATGTAGGTTTGTATCATCTACAATTACATTAATGCCTGAACTTAAAGCTAATTCAACTAAGTAATCCCGAACTTCTAGAACAAATCCTTCATTTGCTTTTGACCAATGCTTATCATCAAGCATCGCGCGCAAATCATCTTTATTGATGCGTTTAGTATTAAATACTTCTTTTGCCCATTTTTTAGCCCAAGTTGTTTTGCCACTTCCCGGCAAACCCTTTGTCATTATGAGTTTCATGATTTTACCGATATTGGTTGAATTTGTTCAATTTGCCAAGTTGGAACCCACCTAATTCCAGTATCAGTTTGTACAAGAATTTGCACATCATAATGGGTTCGGTACATAATTGCTAATGGTATTTTCCAACTAGTTTCTCCGTTAATCCAGACCTTTACTGGACCAAGAGCAATAACTGGACTTTGTTCATTCATTTATGTTCTCGTAACCAATCAAGACAAACTAAAGTTATACCTGCCCATACAGGCGCATAAACATAAAGTCGAAGTAAATATCTTCCCAACTTGTAGCTAATAATGCTCCCCCAATAATCATAACTACACTCACGATAAAGCTAAGAATAAAGACACCAATCATTAGTATATATTGAATTGTAGGTATAATCATTCGGGTATATCCAATTCAAATTCAATTGGACTTACATCTGGAAGCTTAAGAATAAATTCTTGCGCTTTTGACGGGAGAAAAGAAGGAGTACTCCTATTCGTTCCGTACCAACTAACTCCCCAACTAAAGACATAAAAATCCTTACCCGGAAATTCTCGCCGTATTGCCTGAGCAATAGGACAATACTTTCCATCAGTAATATGCTTAATGCCCGCCTTAATATCTTTTTCAGTTACCCTAATTGTCTTAATCATGATTCATCTACCCATTTCTTTTCGTAATGACCCTTAACTAAATTTTGGGGATCAGCAGACATTATCCATCCATTTTCATACTGAATAATGGGCCAACCATCATGACCCGGATATTCTGTATGGCCCACAACCATGCCCTTGTGATTTCCTTTTATATTACGTACCCAAATCTCCTTAACAAAGAAGTCAATCTTAAATGGGATTTTGTCGATCATAATTCGTCTACCTTAAATGGAGTCTCGTACTTAGGTTCAAGTATTTTCCATATCTGTGGGCGATAATCCTTACCATCTAACATGTTAAAGACTATTCCAGGATATTTTGTCTCCGCCATAATAAAGGCTGCTTGATCTTTTCTAGTTTCTAGATGCTTTGCACCCTTATGAATATTTTGCGCAATAATTTCTAGTGCGCGAAAATCGTATTCCAGTCTTTCTTGGGTTTTCTTTACCCAAGCATAAAATTCATCTGGAACTCGATCTAGAATTTCGTCTAGTGAATTTCCCGCAGAAAGTATTTCCCATATTCTCTTAGCATTAATACCAGTAAGAATTCTATGAAGTCTTACGTATTCATCGAACTTTAACTTAAATCTTAATCCTGTTGCGGGAAAATGGACCACATACCCTTCACTATTTGGTCTTTGCTCTATCTTAGTGAAATCTGTAATTCCATCAAATTGCGGGACTAAAGGAATACCCCAATTTCCTGCCTCAATCTCTAGCCAATCACGATCAAATTCTTCACCTGACTCGGTAACAAGGACAGATAGAAGAACTAATTCCTCCCTATCTCCATAATTAACAACAATTCTATTTTGAGGGTATAAAATTTCAAAAAGAAAGGTTAGTTCAGGAATAGAAGTTTTTGCTAACTTGGGATATTTTTCTGCAAGGATAAGGTTGGCTTTCTTTGCTTGTTCAGATACAAATGATCCTCTTGTAGCAATATACATCTTACCATCAGGATCGAAATAGGAAATTCCTAGACTTCCATCCATCTTTTCGGTAACTGTAAACTCTACTGCGGAATTTTCTATAGCTAATTTCAATTCCGTAGCATCATATTGATCCAATTCCCCAAAATTGAAAAACTTGGAAAATGGACGAGATACGATATTTCTATTGCCATCCATAATTAGCCCACGACATTGTAGGGTTTCGTTGTTCCAAACTCTATCGAATGCAGCTCTTTGGGTATAATTATAGATGTATAAATCCAGGGCTGGATGTTTTTGCACAGAAATTAATTTTTCTGTGATCATCTTATCTAGATTATCGAAATCAAGCATTTTGTCCTCGAAGTTTCCTTCGTTTTCTCTCTGGCTCTACGCTTCGTTTTACATTACATATTTTGTGCGCGAGTTTAAGATTATCAAGCGCATCCGTTCCGCCTTCTGCAACCTCTAAAATATGATCCCCACTTGCATCATAAGGCAAATCAGGAAACTTCTTGGGAGCGAAGGCGGTAAAACTTTCAGGATTTAAGAAATCATTTACAGGCTTTTCACAAATATGGCAAATGCCATTATCGCGCATAAAAAGTTTGTATAACTTCTTCCTCCCTATTGAGCGCTTCCTGTTAGCCATTTCATCCTCAATTTTAATTGCTGGCGCTATATCTCGAAACAACTATATAGCCCGCCCTATAGTAATCTAGAGGGAGGAAACCGAAGTCCCAAATCCTTCTTTTTACACCCAAAGTCATTAACTCTGAAAGCGCTAGACTGTAAGCTATAGGTCATCAAAACTACAGTCGTACCGGATTTCTCCTTACGTAATTAGTAGTTTTACGCTACGACGCCCTTGCCAGCATTTTCTATTTAATTGGTGCTAGGTTTTTGTCACGGTGTTAAAAACCTAGCAAAAAGGTTGCGCATTCCCATTACAAAAACGTGTTTCGTAATGTTTAACGAGCCGACTTAAACTTCATTGTGAATTGATAACTTCCACTTTCTCTCACGCGAGAAAACTTTCATTATCGACTGCATTAGGGATTACTCAGCTTTCTTTACTTACTGACCCTGTTAATCTAATCACAACTCTCTTTAAGTCTTGCTATCGCAATCCTTTCTTATTTGATGAGCGGATAGGATTTGTCGCAAAGAGTTTATTCTCGCGCTACTACCTACACTACTTTTCCATTGAAATTTGCTGCGTCCAGCAGGAAAAGACTTTCTCTTGTCGAGCCGCCTCTTGCTGTTTGGGCTACCGCTCATTATTTATTTGGTTGCAGCCGGGAGAATCGAACTCCTAAAGCATAACCTTATGAGGGTCAGCGGGTACCTACCATAACGACTGCTATTGATTTTTGTGTGAACTTTTGCGCCAAATTAATGGCGTGACCGGGAGGATTTGAACCCCCACTAATAGTTTTGGAGACTATCGTGCTACCATTACACTACGTTCACACAAATATTATTTAATTAACTCTTATTCCTCTTCTTTTCGCCCGGAGTCCCATGCATATGAGGACCCAATTTCACTAAACGTCTCCACATCTCCATGTGGTTCCCTGTTGAAATACCGTTCTTATTGACGTTTGGATCACCCCCAAAAGGCAGGCGATCAGACTTCTTTCCCAATTGACCCTTTCTTCATAGAAGGGCCACTTCGGAAACTCTTATGAGTTTCTGTTGCGAGTGACCCTACCTAATTAGGATCATTTCGTAACTCCTTTCCTTATACTGAGTGCTAATACACTCAAAGATGGATATTAACCGCTTCCCCATTCCGCAGGTACCTACGAGGAGCATAGTATCATTAATATCCATCTCTCAATGTATTAAATTTCCCTGCTTACTCCTTACAGGAACGATGATTAAGGAAAAGATTTTTCAATCTTCCATCGTCAGTTTGATTCTAAACTCGGAATTTAATCCCACCATTCCGAAAAGACCATAACCTTTATTTTCATTCCCGGCTATTAGGAGTTGTCTGGCGCAATAACTCGATATAACCAAAGGCTATAACTCGTACTGTCATTAAGGTGCAATATTTCTAACCGAATGCATCACCAGATTATTAAGTTGGTCTACACCGTGGACACGTTCGTCCTAGGCAACACATTTTTCTTTTTCCTTACTACCTTTCTATGTTTACTCTCATCGTAAACTAATTCTATTTCTACTACTTTTGCCCGATCTTTACTAGTTACTAGTTCTTCGTAATAGCATTTCGGGCAAGAAAGTGTTCCACAAACTTCATATCTTTCTTCGTGATTACACTCCTTTATCATGGATTTGAAGAACCAAAGAAATTGGGTGGCATTTTGGGATCATCCATCTTATCAAGAAGATAATTATAAAGGATTTTCCCACTCCTTCCATTTCCATCAGCGAAAGGATGTATCATCTCATATTCAAAGTAGAATACATCCTCACTTGTCTGCGCAAAATTTGTATGAGCGGAATAATCCTTTCCACAATCCGTGCAAACTCTTACTTCATTCTTCGAAATATCTCCATTAAATGAATGATGGTCAGGAATTAGTCTACCATCATAATAAGCTTCAATCAAACTATTTAGGCGCTCAGGAAGTCTGTCGGCTTGTCTAACTTCATATCCAATCGAAATTGGAATTCTGCGAATTCCTCCAATATTTTGGAATGGTTCGACTAGCATTCCAAAATGAGTGATAAACTCCACCGTAATCGGCTTTAGTTTATCATCTCCATCTCTCTGCCAATCTGCCCAATCATAGGCGTTCAGCATATTATAGACAGAACCTATTCCTGATTGCTGCCTAATACACTCTTCGGTACAATACCGTATTACATTGACTTGCTCCCGGAGTAAACATTTCTTCATCCTAAATATCATCGGCTCTGCCTTGCTCACAATCCGCACACAACCACATATATACTTCTTCATTATATACATCTGCTTGGAAAGGATCAATTACGTAGAATTCCTCTTTGTTATGTTCTTTGCACCAATGTTCATGCATAGAAGGATCATCTTCTTTTGCGCACATTTTATCTAAACCTCAACTTTAATTGATTTCTATCTATTTCTTTCTTTTGCGGCTTAGAAGATTTCCTTCTTGTGCTGCAATTATAGCAAACTGTCTTATTTATCCAATTTGTCCATTTACATTTGTGACAAGTCCAAGGACTCATTTTAAATGCCCAACTTCTGCGCTTCTCTAACCATCTTTCTTTGGTGCTTAGATGAGTGTATGACTACACCATCTGTGTTTTCACCTTTTATTTTCTTTTGTGCGCAGAAAGAGTGAAAAGGAAGGCTTATGCCATCCTCTGTTCTTATACCGACAACTCTCTGTCCAACAATAAAGACCTTTTTACATTCTCTACATTTGAGTTCTATTATTTCCATTTTATACTCTTTCTGCGGAAAATAACATTCAGGGCGGTGTCAGAATTGATATTAGCATCCTTGGCTATTCAAGGTATCAACATCGTTTGTTTTAGCCATAGAAAAGTTATTTCCCGCAGAAAAAATATAAAGAGGTCGGTTTACACATTGACCGCCCGCTGGACATTGGCATAATGCAAGGGATAAGATTACGTCGCACTAATCTCAAACCTCATTTGTGACCAAATATCTCACGCTATTTGGTATTCCAGCCGAGTACCTATTTAGTTAATCCCTCTTGACCTTCGGTTTCCCTTGCGGTAAAGTCTGGAATTAACTACTTTGTTTGCCCCTGGAGCAATCATTGGATGACCATTAAAGGGATGTTCAGGATGTACCCTATTTCTATTGCGCGCATTCTTAATGACGCGCCTTGCTCTTGCTTCTGCTGAAAGTTTTCCACCATGCGTTCCACCACCGAATTCTGTTGCCTTAAACTTCGGCGGCTGATTAATTCCAAGAAAAGTCATTTGTGCTTTCCTTCCAAG
>Ga0070706_100007326_pt1 | contig 10349 bp, 10 predicted proteins | sample KBSK5501metaG_FD_65476 | JGI IMG/M metagenome (GOLD analysis project Ga0070706, IMG submission 65476) | Corn, switchgrass and miscanthus rhizosphere microbial communities from Kellogg Biological Station, Michigan, USA - KBS K5-50-1 metaG | ecosystem: Host-associated > Plants > Roots >...
AGGGGCGTGGTGGCGTTCCCGGAGGAACGGGCGGCGGCGTGGGAGACGTTGAGCCCGATTCGTATCGCGACGAAATATCCCCGCGCGACGGAACGGTACTTCTGGAGCAAGGGGCGTTCGGTAGAGATCATCGAACTGAACGGCACGGTGGAGCTGGCCCCACAGGTCGGGCTCGCCGACGGCATCCTCGACCTCGTGATGTCCGGGCGCACCCTGTCCGAAAACCATCTGGTGGAGGTGGCGGAGGTCTTTCGCTCGACCGCCCGCCTCGTCGTGAATCGGGTGAGCCTGCGCACGCGTGCGGAGGCGGTGCAGACGGTGGTCGAGCGCCTCCGGACCGCCGCCGCAGCGCGGTCCCGATCATCGGCCTAGGAGGAGAGCGGTCCACGTGGACATTCTTCGGTTAGGGCAGGCTTCCCCTGAACGGCTGCGGCAGATGTTGCAGCGGTCGAGGGTGGAGGTGTTTGACCCCGAGCGGGTCGCACACGTGCGGGTCATCGTCGAGGATGTTCGGCAGCGCGGCGACGCGGCCGTGGTGGAGTACACGCGGCGGTACGACGGCGTCCCCCTCTCGCCAGACCGTTTGCGGGTGGACCGTCAGGAGATGCGTCGCGCTTACGACGCGGTGGACGATGGGCTGCGGTCGGCGCTGGCGAGCAGCATCGAGCGGGCCCGTCGGTACAATGAGTGGCTGCGGCCCCCCGGTGTCCAGCTGGAGGAGATGGAGCCGGGGATCACCGCCGGCGTGAAATACACGCCCGTGGAGGGTGTCGGGGTGTACGTGCCGAGCGGGAAAGGCGCATTTCCATCGACGTTAATCACGCTGGTGACTCCGGCCATCGTCGCCGGCGTGGAGGAAATCGCGATCGTCCTTCCTCCCCGCCAAGACGGCAGCGCGGATCCGGCGGTGCTCGTTGCGGCCGATCTGCTCGGGGTGTCGCAGGTGTTCCGCTGCAACGGCGTCGCGGGCATCGCCGCGCTGGCGTGCGGGACCGCGACCGTGCCCCGTGTCCAGCTCCTGGGCGGCCCGGGGAATCCGTACGTGACGGCCGCGCAGATCGCCGTCCAGGCCTACGGCGTTCGGCTGCTCTCGTTCCTCGGCCCGACCGAATCGATGATCCTGGCCGACGAGTCCGCCGATCCGGACCGTCTTGCCCTCGACCTGCTGAACGAAGCCGAGCACGGTGCGGATTCTGCCGCGATTCTGGTCACGACCGCCGAATTTCTCGCCGCGGAGGTCCACGACCGCATGCCGCGGTATCTGGACCAACTGCCGCTCCAGCGGCGTCAGTTCGCGCAGGCCGCGATGAGCCACTACGGAGGGGTGATCGTGGCCGGCTCGATGGAGGAGGCGGTGGCGTTCGTCAACCTCTACGCGCCCGAGCACCTGCAGGTCGCGACCAGGGATCCGTATGCAACGCTGCAGCGCATCCGCAACGCCGGGGAGATCTTGCTCGGTCAGCACACGCCGTTCTCGGCGGGCAACTACGCGATCGGCGTGCCCGCGGCGCTGCCCACAAGTGGGTTCGCACGGGTGACTTCGGGCGTGACGGTGCTCAGCTACCTCAAGGCGACGTCGGTGGCGCATCTGTCCGCGGAAGGGTTGGCGCGGGTGCGGCCGGTGGTCGAGCGGCTGGGTCGCTATGAGGACTTCCCCGCGCATGTGCTGGCCGTTCAGGCTAGGGGAGGGCCGGATTGAGCCGCATCGGCCGGAATGCCCGGACGACCACGGAGACTCACGTCGAGGTGATGTGGAACCTCGCCGGCGCCGGCGCCTTCACCGGCTCGACCCGCCTGCCGTTCCTCGATCACATGCTGGCGCAGCTCGCCCGCCATGGCCGGTTCGATTTGGCCGTTCACGCCTCCGGCGACTTGGAGATCGACGCGCACCACACCGTCGAAGACGTGGGGATCGCGCTCGGGCGGGCCCTCCGGGACGCGTTGGGAGATGGGACCGGAATCGCCCGGTTCGCCTCCGCGCACGCGCCGCTCGACGAGGCGTTGGTGCTCGCCGTGGTGGACGTGAGCGGGCGGCCGTATCTGCATTATGCCGTGTCCGTGCCGCGGCAGCGGCTCGGCGACTACGACACCGATCTGACCGAGGAATTCTTCAGGGCGTTTGCCACAAACGCGGGGATCACGCTGCACATGCTCCTCGTCCATGGCCGGAACGCGCACCACATTATCGAAGCAGCGTTCAAGGCGGTCGCGCTGGCGCTGGACCGGGCCGTGCGGGTGGACCCGCGCGTGCAGGGCGTGCCGTCGACCAAGGGAACCCTCGCGTGATCGCGGTCGTGGACTACGGGGCCGGGAACCTCAGGAGCATTCAAAAGGGGCTGGAGCGCCAAGGGCTGGCGGTCCGCATCATCGACGAGCCGGCCCCCCTCGAGGGAGCCGGCGCGCTCGTCGTTCCGGGAGACGGGGCGTTCGGCCCCGCGATGGCCCGCTTCCGTTCCCAGGGATTTGCCGATCGCATCCGGGCGTTTGTGGATTCCGGCCGGCCGTTTCTGGGAATTTGTCTTGGGATGCAGTTGCTGTTCGAGGAAAGCGAGGAGGATGGGGTGCATCCCGGGCTCGGCCTCTTCCCGGGCCGGGTCGTTCGCCTCTCGGGGAGCGTGAAGATCCCTCACATGGGATGGAACGCCCTGAAACTTCTGCGCCCGTCTCCGTTGCTCGACGGGTGCGCCCCCGGCGAGCATGTATATTTCATCCACTCGTACCAGGCCGTGCCGGCGGATCCCGAGCTCGTCGCCGCGACGGCGGAGTACGGGGGGCAGGTTGCCGCCGTCGTCGGCCGCGGCAACGTGTGGGCCACCCAGTTTCACCCCGAGAAATCGGGCGGTGTCGGGATCCGGATATTGGAGAACTTTGCCCGGTGGGTCGCCGGTGTTGGTGCTTCCGGCCATTGACGTCCGGGGCGGCCGCTGCGTTCGCCTCATTCAAGGTGCGGCCGATCGGGAGCTCCCCTTCGATGCCGATCCCACCGCGGCGGCCCTACGGTGGGCGGCGTCGGGCGCGGGCTGGCTGCACGTGGTTGACCTCGACGGCGCGTTCACGGGGGCCCAGGCCAACGCGGAGGCGATCCTGCGTCTCATCAAGGCCGTGACCCTCCCGGTCGAGGTGGGCGGGGGGATGCGGGATCTCGCGACGGTCGAGCGGTGGCTCGATGCGGGCGCGGCTCGCGTGATCCTCGGGACCGTCGCGCTGTCCCGCCGAGAGATTTTGGCGGAGGCCTGCCGTCGATTCGGCGATCGCATCGTGGTCGGGATCGATGCGCGCGACGGTGAAGTGAGGACGGAGGGCTGGGTCACCCGCACGGGGACGGCCGCGGCCGTGGCCGCGGCTCAAGTCATCGACGCAGGGGCGCCGCGCATCATCTATACCGATATCGATCCAGATGGGACGCTCGGGGGCGCCAACGTGGCCGCGATTGAGCGATTCCTCCGCGGCGTCACGGTGCCGGTGATCGCCGCCGGCGGGGTCGCCTCGGTCGAGGATATCGTACGCCTGCGTCCCCTCGAGGCGATGGGGCTCGAAGGGGTGATCGTGGGGCGGGCGCTGTACGAGGGCCTGGTGCGGCTCGAGGACCTGCTGGCGGCCGCCGCCTAAGTCGATGCTGGCACGCCGCGTTATTCCGTGCCTCGACGTTGACGCCGGACGGGTCGTCAAGGGCACGAGTTTTGTGAATCTCCGAGACGCCGGGGATCCGGTGGAACTGGCCGTTCTGTATGATCGGGAGGGAGCCGACGAGGTCGCGTTCCTTGACATCACCGCGTCCCACGAACGGCGCGGGATCATGGAAGAGGTCGTCCGACGGACGGCCGAGATGCTCACGATCCCGTTCACGGTGGGGGGCGGGCTCCGAACCGTCGAGGACCTGCGACGGATGCTCAGCGCTGGGGCCGACAAAGTCGGGATCAACACCGCCGCGCACGAGCGACCCGAGCTGATTCGGGAAGCCGCTCTGCGATTCGGGAGCCAATGCATCGTGGTGGCGATCGACGCGCGGCAGATCGCCCCCGACCGGTGGGAAGTGTACACGCACGGGGGGCGCGCGCCGACGGGGCGGGATGCGGTCGGGTGGGCCCGTGAAGCGGCCGATCGGGGGGCCGGGGAGATCCTCTTGACGAGCATGAATCAGGATGGGCAGGAGCGAGGCTACGACCTGGCGCTCACGCGGGCCGTGACACACATGGTTCGCATTCCCGTCATCGCCTCCGGGGGGGCGGGCCACCCCCGGCATTTCGTTGACGTGATACGGGAGGCGGATGCCGACGCCGTGCTCGCCGCGTCCATGTTCCATTTCCGGCGGCACAGCATCGCCGAGGCCAAAGCGTACATGGCTGCGGCCGGGATCCCGGTGCGCTGCTGATCCCCGGGAGGATTGGGCCTATGGAGAGCGGCATGTTCCGGTTCGACCCGAGTGGCCTGGTGACCGCGGTGGCGCAGGACGCCGGCACCGGCGAGGTGCTGATGGTGGCGCACATGAACCGGGAGGCGCTGCGGCGGACTCTCGAGACAGGACAGGCGTGGTACTGGAGCCGGAGCCGCCAGCGGCTGTGGCGGAAGGGCGAGGAGTCGGGCCATACCCAGCGCGTTACCGCGATCCGCGCCGATTGCGATGGTGATGCCGTCCTGCTCCAGGTGGAACAAACCGGACCGGCCTGCCATACCGGGCATCGAACGTGTTTCTATCGGGCCGTTGCACAGCGGCATGGCGAGGCGGCGATCGAGCCCGAGAACGGCACGCCGCCAGCGGCGCCGGATGGGTCTTCTCGGGTCCTCCATGAGATCGCGACGGTGCTGGCGGACCGGCGGGCGCGCCCGCGCGAAGGATCGTACACCACCCGGCTCTTCGCGGAAGGCCTGGCGCGGCTCAACGAGAAGATTATGGAAGAAGCGGCAGAGGTGACGCGGGCCGCCCGGAAGGAGACCCGCGAGCGGCTCGTTGAGGAAACCGCCGACCTTTGGTTTCACTCGCTCGCGCTCCTGGTGTTCCTCGGCCTGCGTCCGGACGATGTCTTCGCCGAGCTCGGCAAACGTCGGCGGTAGGGCCGGGGGCTTTCCGTGCGATACGCCGTACTTTCCGATGTGCACGGCAACCTTGAGGCCCTCGAGATCGTCCTCGCCGACGTCCGCCGCGGCCGGCCGGACGTCTGTCTCTGCCTCGGCGACACGGTCGGGTACGGTCCCGATCCCAACGAGTGCGCCGAGCGCATTCGGGGGCTCGCGGGTCCGGTCATCGCAGGGAACCACGATCTCGCGGCCATCGGGGCGCTCGACATCAGCGTGTTTACCCCGCTTGCCCGCACGGCCATCGAGTGGACGATCGGCGTCGTGAGCGAGGACACACGACGGTGGCTGGTGACCCTGCCCGACCGGCTCGTGATCGACGACTTCCTCGCCGTCCACGGAAGCCCGCGGGACCCCTTCGAGGAATATATCCTCGATCTTCCGACCTCCCTCGCGATCTTTTCTGAGCACGCGTTCTCGCTCTGTCTGGTTGGGCACTCGCACGTCCCCGGCACGTTCATCCTGGAAGCCGACGGGACGGTGAGCGCGCGGGCGCTGCCGGTGGGCGAAAGCGTCCCGCTCGCCCGGTCGTCCCGGTACATCGTCAATGTCGGGAGCGTGGGGCAGCCCCGAGACGGAGATCCGCGCGCCTCCTACCTGCTGCTCGATACCGAGACGCGCACCGTGACGCTCCGGCGTCTTCCCTATCCAATCGCCGCCACCCAAGCGAAGATGACGGCCCGGGGCCTGCCGATCCAACTCGCTCAGCGGCTCGCGCTGGGGCGGTGACGCGAGCGATCGGAGGGACGGACGGGCCCGTCGCAGAACGAGCAGGGGGATATTGAGAGGAGATGTTGTGATGAGTCTGCGTGAGATCACTATCGAGGATCTACTGGCGCTCAAGGTCGTCGGCGACCCGCAAATGTCTCCGGACGGGTCTCGAGTGGTCTGCACCGTGACGATCGCCGATGGGGGGACCAACGCATACCAAACTCATCTGTGGGTCGTCCCGACCGATGGCGGCGCGCCGCGACAACTGACCACGGCGCGGGGCCGGGACACGAGCCCCCGCTGGTCTCCCGACGGACGACGGATCGCGTTCATCTCGGACCGGAGCGGAGAGAAGCAGATCTGGATCATCGATCCAGACGGTGGGGAGGCACGACCCCTCACCTCGGGCGCCTCCGTGCCATCCGAGCTGGCCTGGTCACCCGATAGCCGGTGGCTGGCCTTCGTCGGGAAACCCCAACCGAAGCCCGGGCCGGACGAGAGCGATGTCCGGGTGATCTCAAGGCTGCGTTATAAGCTGGACGGCGAGGGGTTCTGGGACGGACGCTGGAAGCAGGTGCTGGTGCTCTCCGCGGACGGCGGTGAGGCGCATCCGGTGACCTATGAGGAGTGCGACCACACTAACCCCGCTTGGTCGCCGGACGGGAAGTCGATTGCCTACGCGGCCAACCCCGACCCGAGCGCCGATCTCACCAACGTGACCGACATCTGGGTTGCGGCCGTCGAGGGAGGGGGATCCCCGCGTTGTTTGACGCGGGGCATCGGACCTGCGGGGCAACCTGCCTGGTCTCCCGACGGAATCCGCATCGCGTATGTTGGGCATGACAATGCCTGCCGGGGGGCGACCAATGCGCAAGTCTGGATCGTTCAGGTGGCCGGCGGCGCCCCTACGTGCCTGACACGGGGGTTCGACCGCAGCGTCGATCATCACGTGATCGCCGACACACGCGCCCACGCCAGCGCCGGCGGCCTCGGCTGGGCGCCCGACGGATCGCGGGTCTTTTTTATGCACGTCGATGGCGGCAACACGCAGATTGCGTCGGTAGCCGTCCTCGATGGCGCGGTGCGTCCAGAGACGGCGGGAGATCACGAATTGATCGGATGCTCGCTGGACCGCAGCGCCCGGCGGGTAGCCTGTGTGGAAGGCGATCCGCTGACCCCAGGGGAGCTCGCCGTCCACGAGCTGGGGGCGGGCGCGGGCCCGCTTCGGCGGATCTCGGACTGGAACGGCCCATTGCTCGGGACGTTGGCCCTCGCGGTGCCGGAACGGTTTCAATTTTCCAGCGTGGATGGGTGGAAGGTCGAGGGCTGGGCGTTGCGGCCACGTGGCGCGCCGCCCGGGGAGCGGATCCCGACGGTGCTCGAGATCCACGGCGGGCCCCACGGCGCGTACGGGAATGCGTTCTTCCACGAGTTTCAAGTGCTCGCCGCGTCGGGGTACGGCGTGATCTACATGAACCCACGCGGGAGTCAGGGGTACGGGCAGACGTTCACCGCGGCCACCCGCCACGATTGGGGTGGGAAGGACTACGCCGACCTCATGCGCGGAATGGATCACGCGCTTGCCAGCTACGATTGGATCGATCCCGACCGACTCGGCGTCGCGGGGGGCAGCTACGGTGGGTTCATGACCAACTGGGTGGTGGGGCACACCCAGCGCTTCGCGGCCGGGGTAACCATGCGGAGCATCAGTAACGCGTTCAGCCAGTGGGGGACCTCGGACCTCGCGTATCAGAAGGGCTTCTGGGAGTTTCCCGGCGATCCGTGGGAATCGCCGGGGTTCTATCTCGAGCGGTCGCCGATCACCTACGTGCGTCATATGCGGACCCCGCTCCTGATCCTCCACAGCGAGAACGACTTGCGCTGCCCGATCGAGCAGGGCGAGCAGCTGTTCGTGGCGCTCAAGAAGCAGGTCGTCCCGACGCTGTTCGTTCGGTTCCCAGGGGAGAGCCACGACCTCTCCCGGAACGGTCAGCCCAAGCATCGCATCGAACGGCTGAAGCACATCCTGGCCTGGTTCCGCACCTACCTAATGCCCGGTCGGGGTGAGCGTAGCGTCGCGGCCCCCGCACCGCGCAGAGAGGGCGTGGCCGCGGACGAGTGAGCGCGCCGTGACGCGGATCTACACGAGAACCGGGGACGGCGGCGAGACGAGCCTCTTCGGCGGCGGCCGGGTCTCGAAGGACGACCTCCGGGTCTCGGCCTACGGCAGCGTCGATGAGCTGAACGCGGTACTCGGCCTGGCCCGCGCCACCGGGATGCCCCAGGAGATCGACGGCGTCCTCGAGCGCCTGCAGCACCAGTTGTTCGATCTGGGGGCCGAGCTCGCGACGCCCGACGCGGCCTCCCGGGCGGCCGGGCACGTCATGCCCACGCCCGCGGAGCGGGTGGCGGCGCTCGAGGGGGAGATCGATCGCTTCGAGGCCTTGCTGCCGCCCCTACGCGAATTCGTGCTCCCCGGCGGCACGCCCGCAGCCGCCGCGCTTCATCACGCGCGTACGGTCGCCCGCCGGGCGGAGCGGGAGATCGTGCGGCTCGCCGGGCGAGAGCCGGTCAATCCCGAGCTTCTGAAGTATGTCAACCGGCTTTCCGACCTCCTCTTCGTGCTGGCGCGCGCCGCCAACCGTGCGGCGGGACGACCCGACGTGACCTGGATCGCCTCGCGCTGACCCGCCGGAAACTCCCTCCTGCCGATCCTACCGGTGCTCGCGGTCGCGGGGGACGGGAGCGGCCGGCGCCCGGTAGGGAAGCGGCACGTACTCCACCGAGGGCCGGCGGCGCCCCGATTGCGGGTAGAGCTGCATCATGTCGTAAATGGCTCTCGGCATCTCCGTGGTGATCGCAAATCCGAGTTCTCGCGCCTCCGTCACCGTGATCGGATAGTCGTGGGTCCAGCCGCCGCCGGTCAGGCGCGCGGCCATCGCCTCCGCGCGATCGGTCGGAAGCCGCCGCGACGCCAGCTCGACAACGACCGCCCGGACCTGCTGCACCGCTTTTTGCGACATGTCCGCGAGGATCAAGGTCTCATCGTCGACGCGCTCCACCGGCTTGCGATTCACCGCGGCGATGATCGAGACGGCGGGATGGTTGCCGAGCTGCGGGTCGACCGGGCCCAGCACCGCGTGCGGGTCCATGACGATCTCATCGGCGGCGAGGGCCACGAGGGTGCCGCCTGACATCGCGTAGTGCGGGACGAACATCGTGACCCGTCCCGGATGATCGCGCAGCGCCCGTGCGATCTGTTCCGCCGCGAGCACCAGCCCACCGGGCGTATGGAGGATGACATCGATCGGCATCTCGGGCGGCGTCAGCCGGATCGCCCGCAGCACCTCTTCCGAGTCCTGGATGTCGATGTACCGGACGATCGGAAACCCGAGGAGGCTCATCGTCTCCTCGCGGTGGATCAGGGCGATGACCCGGCTGCCCCGGCTTCGCTCCAGCTGCTGGAACAGCCGCAGGCGGCTCACCTGCTGCCACTGCCGGGAGAGCAACGGTTGGAGGAAGGAAATGATGAAAAACACCCACAGCAGGTCAGACAATGAGATGTGCATCGGCCACCCCCCTCGGTCGTCCGGCGCGGGGCCTCACAGCGCTCGCGACTTTCCCGGAATCCCTGGCTCGGTCATCGCGCGGACCGACAAGATCTCGTTGAGTTGCGCCTCGGAGAGGAGGCCCCGCTCCAAGACGATCTGCCGGATCGGGCGGCCGGTGCGGACGAACTCCTTCACGACCTCGGCCACGACGGTGTACCCAAGGTAGGGATTGAGGGCGGTCGCCAGCGCCGCGCTGTGCTCGACCCAGTGACGGCACCGCTCCTCGTTGGCCACGATGCCCCGTACGCAGCGCTCGGTAAACGCCCCGACGCCGTTGGTCAAAATCTGGATCGACTGAAGGAGGTTGAGCGCGATGACCGGCAGCATGACGTTGAGCTCGAGCTGCCCCGCCTGGACGGCGGCCAACACGGTCAGGTCATTGCCCATCACATGGAAGCAGACCATGTTCAACATCTCGGCCATCGATGGGTTGACCTTCCCGGGCATGATCGAGGATCCGGGCTGCACCGCCGGGAGGCGGATCTCGTCGAGGCCCGTGTTCGGCCCAGAAGCCATCAGGCGCAGATCGTTGGCGATGCGTGTGAGGGTGGCGGCGAGGGTCCGGAGCGCGGCCGAGCACTCAAGCGCGTCCGCCATGTTCTGCATCGATTCGAACAGGTTCCCCGAACTGCGAAGCGGCAGCCCGGTCAGCTCGGAGAGCCGGCGCACCATCCGGACGTGATACTGCGGGTCGGCGTTGAGCCCGGTTCCCGTCGCCGTCCCGCCGATGCCGATGTAGAGCAGGCGTTCACGCGCGTTCTTGATGCGCTCGATGTCGATGGCGACCGCCTGTGCGTACGCGCCGAACTCCTGGCCCAGCCGAACCGGGACCGCGTCCTGGAGGTGGGTGCGGCCGGCCTTCACGATGCTGTCGAACTCGTGGGCCTTCTGCCCCAGCGCTTCCACAAGGCCCTCGAGGGCCGAGAGCAGGTCGCCGAGGGTCATGAGCGCGGC
>Ga0070706_100007327_pt1 | contig 10349 bp, 5 predicted proteins | sample KBSK5501metaG_FD_65476 | JGI IMG/M metagenome (GOLD analysis project Ga0070706, IMG submission 65476) | Corn, switchgrass and miscanthus rhizosphere microbial communities from Kellogg Biological Station, Michigan, USA - KBS K5-50-1 metaG | ecosystem: Host-associated > Plants > Roots >...
TCGCCGAGCTTGACCCAGGAGCACTGGATCGAGCCGATGGCACCGTGCAGCATCAGCCGGGATAGCGCGTGCACCGCCCGGTTCTCGCGGCGGGTCGGGCCCGGACGCGCGAGTCCGGCCAGGTAGATCGGCGAGCTGGCATGGACGAAAGGCAACAGCACGAACTCGGTGAACCCGCCAGTCCGTTCCGCGATAGACCGGATGACTCGGAGGTGAGCGACCCAGTGCGCCGGGGTGTCGACATGCCCGTACATCATCGTCGCCGTCGTCGGGATGCCGAGCTCATGTGCGGTCGTGATCACCTCAATCCACGCCGACGTCGGCAGCTTGCCCTTGGTGAGCACCCAGCGAACGTCGTCGTCAAGGATTTCCGCCGCCGTGCCCGGCAGGGAATCGACTCCGGCCTCGCGGGCTCGCTGCAGCCAGTCACGGACCGGCAGCCCGGTCCGCGAAGATCCGTTCATGACCTCCATTGGCGAGAACGCGTGGATGTGCATCTCAGGACACCGGCTCTTCACCTCGGCGGCGATGTCGAAATACGCCGTGCCGGGCAGGTCCGGATGGATGCCGCCCTGCATGCACACCTCGGTCGCCCCGGCCGCCCACGCCTCCCCGGCCCGGTCGCCAATCTGCTCGAGCGAGAGCGTGTAGGCGTCGGCATCGGTCCTGCGCTGCGCGAAAGCGCAGAACCGGCAGCCCGTGTAGCAGACGTTGGTGAAATTGATGTTCCTGTTGACGACGTAGGTGACGGCGTCGCCGTTCACGTCGCGCCTGACCGCGTCGGCCAGCGCGGCAAGTGCCTCGAGCTCAGGCCCGTCGGCGTCGAGCAGCGCGAGCGCCTCGGCATCGGTCAAGCCGGCCGGATCGCGCTCGGCCTTGCGCAGAGCGCCAGCGACCTCCGCGCGCAACCGCTGCGGCACGGGCCTCCCGTTAGGTTCGGCCCGGCCCGCGGACGGCTCGATCCGGCCAGCGACCTCGGCCCAGTCACCGTACACGTCCTCGAAGTCGGTCCGCCGATCGGCCGTCCTGCCTTCGCTGTCGATCGTGACGTGCAGGTCGGTGCGCCCGGCTGACTGGCCCCAGCCACCGTCCGGCTCCTGCCACGGCAGGCCAGCCGGGCGGGCGTCCTCGCGAGCCAGCCCGGTCGCAGGGTCGGCAAGCGCGGAAACATGCGCCACTAGCCGCGGGTCGAGCCATGGCTCGCGGATGTAGCCGGGGTAGATCGTCAGCCGCTCACGCAGCTCGAACCCGCCCGTCGCGGTGTGCGCGGCCAGCTCATCGATCTGCGGCCAGGGCCGCTCCGGGTTCACGTGATCCGGGGTGAGCGGCGACACCCCGCCCCAGTCATCGATCCCGGCGCCGAGGATCAGCTGGTACTCGCCCCCGATCAGATTCGGCGGCGCCTGGATTCGAGCCGACGGCCCGAGCACCAGCCTGGCTACGCCGATCGTCGCCGCCAAGTCTTCCAGGTCAGCATCAGGCATTCCGCGCATCTTCGTGTCGGGCTTAGCGCGGAAGTTCTGCACGATCACTTCCTGGATGCCGCCGTACTCACGGGCCACGCCTCGGATCGCGAAGATCGAGTCCGCGCGCTCGGCCAGGTTCTCGCCGATCCCGATCAGGATCCCCGTCGTGAACGGCACCGCCGACCGGCCGGCGTCCTCAAGTACCCGCAGCCGGATCGTCGGGTCCTTGTCCGGGCTACCGAAATGCGGCCCGCCGGGTTCGGTGAACAGCCGCTGCGCCGTAGTCTCCAGCATCATGCCCATGGAAGGCGCGACTGGCTTCAGCCGCTGGAAGTCCTGCCAGCTCAGCACGCCGGGATTCAGATGCGGCAGCAGCCCGGTCTCTTCGAGCACCCGGATCGCCATCGCCCTGACGTACGACAGCGTGTCGTCGTAGCCGTGCGCGTGCAGCCAGTCCCGCGCCTGCCGCCATCGCGCCTCTGGCCGGTCGCCGAGGGTGAACAGCGCCTCCTTGCAGCCGAGGGCCGCGCCCTGCCTGGCGATCTCGAGCACCTCGTCTGGGGACAGGAACTCGCTGCCCGGAGCCAGCCTGCCCGGCACGGTTACGAACGTGCAGTATCCGCAGCGGTCCCGGCACAGTCTGGTCAGCGGGATGAACACCTTGCGCGAATACGTGATCACGCCGGGCCTGCCAGCGGCCGCCAGCCCGGCGTCCCGGGTCCTGGCCGCGTAGCTCAGCAGCTCGGTTAGCTGGGCGCCCCTCGCGTGCAGCAGGACGCCGGCCTCGGCCCGGTCGAGCGGCTTGCCGTCGCGAGCGCGGGCCAGCGCGCGGCGCATTGCGTTCGGCGACGGGGCGTTCGGCGACGGGGCGTTCGGCGACGGCGCCTGCTCGGAATCGGCTGTTCGCATGCCATCTACCCTAGGCTGGCCTAGCATTGCGCCCCGCCCGCCTACCTGCCTACCGCCACGGGCCAGGATCCCGCCGCCGCCGGACCTGCCGCGACGTGCCAGCACAGCTCCGGCGAGGTCAGAGCCAGCTGATTCTGACGCTGTCGGGCTGGCTGCCGTCCGGGGCGGTCGCTAGCTCACCAGCCTTGATCTTGTCCAGCAGACGCTGAACGGTCGCCATGATCTCGCCCGCGCACGCGCGCAGGCTCTTGGCATCGGCGGCGAATGACCCGTCGTCGGGTACGCCGGCGCGGTCGAGAAGCGTGCCGAGGTCGGACAGCTGCTCCCCGACCCATTGCACGGGCGCGGCCGACAGGCTCTCGTCGAAGACCCTCCCGCCGGGCTCCCAGCCGTCGAACCTGGGATGGTGGTGCGCCCGGTTCAGGCTGCCAGGCGGCCCGTCGGCGGCTTCCAGCAAGTCAGCGCGCCAGATCGGCCGGCCAACCTCGATCGGCCTCGCCGAGTATATCGATCCCTTCAGCTCGCCCTGACCGAGTATCCGCAGTTCGAGCCGCACGCCGCGTTCGGCACCCTCCTGGCCAGGCAGGGGCCTTGGATCGACGAAGTACAGGTCGCTCACCACCACGCCGATCCGCTCGAATCCGAACGCGTAGAGCACGGCTCCTCCAGAGATCTTCGCATTGGTTCTACGCAATTCTCTCCGGCGATTCCCTCGGGCGCCAACTGCCGTCCGGGCTCGTGCCGAAAGCCAACCTGGTGGCTGCGACTCAGCTCAGAAGGTGCTGTAGTCCCGGATGGACAAGCGCGGGCCCCGCCGCGCGGGGCCGGCGCCGCTGAGCGAGGCTAGGAGCGAGACGCGGTGCCGCTGTCCCTGGTAGGGCGAGAGAAGCTCGAGCATCTCAGCGTCGTCGACGGGGCGGCCTGCGAGTGCCAGGCCGACGACGGCGGGCAGGTGGTAGTCGCCGATGCTGAGGGCGTCTGGGTCGCCGCAGGCGCGCTGCCTGACCTCGGCGGACGTCCATACGCCGATGCCGGGCAGCGATTGCAGCCTGCGGTCGGCCTCGTCAGACGGCAGCGCGGCGATCTCTTCGAGCCTGCTGGCGACTCGAGCGGCGGTAGCGATTGTTCTGCTGCGAGCTGCCTCGACTCCGGCGCGGTGCCAGTCCCAGGAGGGGATGGAGGCCCAGGTGGCGGCATCTGGGGGCACGCGCATGCCCGGTGGTGTCGGACCAGGGGCGGGCTCGCCGAAGCGCCTGAGGAGCCGGCGCCAGGACCTGGCCGCCTCCTTGCCGACGACCTTCTGCTCGAGCACGGCCGGGACCAGCGACTCCAGGACCAGCCCGGACCGCCCGATCCTGGTCCGGGAATGACGCCTGGCCGCTTCGCGCAGCACTGGATGGGCGGGGACGAAGTCCTCCGGCCGGTCATCAGCGCCAAGCAACCCGGGCATGGCCTCGAGCAGCCAGTCCGCGCCTTGTCCCCAGGCTTGCGCGTGGACGACGGTTAGCCGGACAGCTCCGGTTCGCTCATCGGGAGCCGCCGTTCGGGAGGCAATCCGCAATGTGCCTGGACCGCCGGGAGTGTGGCAGGCTCGCCAGATGGCACCGTCGCGGTCAGCTGCGAACGCCGGATCGCCGTATCCCCGGCGATGTACGGACAGGACGCCGCTGACGTCGACGGCGAAGGGCGCTCGCCATTGACGCTCGGATCGCCGTTGCATCGAGGCCGCCGGTCACAAACTGCCGCGAGGCGAGCTGACCTCGGCGGTCGCAGGCACCGGCCGTTCAGGCATCGGTGGAGAACCTGATCGCGGTGCCGTCAAGCCGGACGCCCGGCCAGACTCGCACGCCGCGCAGCAGCTCGTTGCCGCCCCCGACCTCGGCGCCTGCCCCGACGACGGCGCCGTTCAGCACAGCGCCAGCCCCGATCCGCGCGCCAGCGCCGACAACGCTCGCCGTCACGCTGGCACGGGCGCCGATGCTGACCCCATCGAAGAGCACCGAGCCGTCGACCGTGGCGCCGGCGCCGATCACGCAGCCGGCGCCGGCCGATGTGCCGCCGGAAAGCTCGGCCGACGGGTCGGCGGAAGCGCCGGGCAGCAGCAGCGCCTCCCCGCTGTCGCCCGGCAGCGCGGGCGAGGCGAGCTCGCCGAGCACCAGGTCACAGGAACCGCGGACGAATGCCTCGGGCGTCCCGACGTCCAGCCAGTAGGCGGACTCGAGGTAGCCCATGACGGTCTCGCCGGCCTCGATCAGGCCGGGGAAGGTTTCCCGCTCGACGGAGAGCACCCGGCCGGCCGGCATCGCGTCGATGTAGCGCCTGGTGAAGACGTAACATCCGGCGTTGATCTGGCTCGTCACCGGGCGCGGCGCCTTCTCGAGGAACGCCGTGACCCGGCCGTCGAAGTCGGTCGGCACGCAGCCGAACCTGGCCGGATCGGGAACTTCGACCAGGTGCAGCGTGACGGCGGCGTCGGCCTTGCGGTGCATGTCAATCTGAGCGCCGAGATCATGGCCGGAGAGCACGTCGCCGTTCAGGACGACGACTGGGTCATCGGGGCCGCTCCGCAGGCTGGCAGCGGCGTTCCTGATTCCACCGCCGGTGCCGAGCGGCTCATCCTCGCTGGCGTAGACGATGTCCAGGCCGTAGTCCGAGCCGTCACCGAAAACCTCGGCGAACATTTCGGCCCGGAACGCAGTCGCCAGCACGACCCGCCCCACGCCAGAAGCGGCGGCCCTGGCCAGCTGATGAGCGAGGAACGGGACGCCGGCAGTGGGCAGCAGCGGCTTGGGCATGCCGATCGTCAGCGGCCTGAGCCTTGTCCCCTGACCGCCGACCAGCAGGATCGCCTCAAGCAGGCCGCCGCTGGCATGACGCGTTCCGTTAACCGGTATCTGGCTTTCGACGTCACTCGACATGTCCAGCGAGATTACCCGTGCCCGGCCGACGTCGCGCGCTCATAGGACGCCATGTGCGCATGCGCCGACGCTGCCCAGGTGAATTCAAGCGACCTGGCATACCCGGCATGGCCGAGCGACTCCCGCTGAGCGCGGTCATCGATGAGCCCGCGCAACGCGATCTTGATGCTGGCTGCGTCCGGTTCGGTATACGCGACAGCGTCGCCGCCGACCTCGGGCAGCGAGGTGCGATGCGTGGTGAGCACCGGAGCCCCGCAGGCCATCGCCTCGAGCACGGGCAGGCCAAAGCCCTCGCCCGTGCTTGGGAACGCCACGATCAACGCTCCGCCGAAGAATCCGGGCAGGTCGGTGAAGTGCAGATACCCGGGGCGGACCAGACGAAGCTGCGCGGGCACGGCGGCCACCGCCTCATCGACCTCGTCGCTCCAGCCGGTTCCGCCCGCCAGCACCAGCGCAGGCGGCTCGGCGAGATCGGCCACCGCCTCGACCCATCCGGCGATGAGCGCGGGCACGTTCTTGCGCGGCTCAAGGGTGCCAAGGTAGGCCACGTAGGGACGGCCGTGCAGGCCGAGCCTGGCGGCGACTCGGTCAAGCTGGGCCTGGGTCGGCGGGCAGAACAGCGAGTGGTCGACGCCATGGTAAGCAACGTCGATCTTGGTCGAGTCCGTCTCGAGCACCCGCACTAGCTCATCCCTGGTGGCCTTCGACGGCACGATCAGCCGGGTGGCCCGCCAGGCGGACGTCCTGATGGCGGCCTTGTAGAAGGTGGCGGTGACCGGGCTATGGCTATCGGGCGCTGTGAAGAACGCGAGGTCGTGAATGGTGACGACGGTCGGCAGGCCCGGGCGCAGTGGCATCGAGTAGTGCGGCGAGTGGATCACATCCGCTTCGACCTGAGTCGCGACGAGCGGCAGCCCGCTTTGCTCCCACGCCAGGCGCGCCGGCCGGTGGGCGATGGCCGGCGGCCCTGGCACGATCCGCGCGCCCGGAAGCAACCTGCTGTATCGCTCCTCGTCGGCCCGCTGACAGGCCAGCGCCAGATCCGCTCCCGCCTCGGCCAGCGCACTTACCAGGCCATCGACATAACGGCCAACCGCCCCGCGGTCTGCCGGAACGCCGGTCGCGTCAAGGAGCACACGGGGACCCACTACGCGTCAGGCTCCTCTCCGATGGCCTTTCTTCGTCATCCGGGAACTGCCACAGTGAAGTCTGCGCTCTTCTACGTCCCCGCAGCACCGAGCCTACGCCCTCAGAAGGGGCGACGTGGCCAGGCAAGCGCGGCCTTTGCCGCTTTCTGCACCGCAGAGAGGATCAGGGTTACTGCAGGCCGTGGCTTCGCAAGACGCGGCTCGCTAGCGCGAGCTCGAGGGCGACGGCGAGGCCGACGGCACCGGCGAGGGCGAGCCCGATGGACTGGTGCTCTTCGCCGGGGCAGCGGCCTTCCTCGCGTTGTCCAGCGCCTCCTTCATCGTCAGGATGTCCTGGTAGTACCGGTCCAGCCGACCTTGGCGCAGTGCCGCCTGCGCTTGGTTATAGGCCTGCTCGGCCTGCGCCAGGTACTGCTGCACCAGCGCGCTGACGTGGCCGCCCGGCGCTCCGCCGGGACCGCCGGTTCCCTGGCCAGGCTGGCCGAAGCTGCCGAACAGCTCGGCGAGCGACCCGGCCAGCGTGCTCGCGTAGCCTGTCTGTCCGTTGAAGTACGTGAAGACGCGCTTCAATTGCGGATATGAGCCGGTATTGGCCTGTGCCGACGCGGACACGTACACGGGCTCGATCGAGAGCAGGCCACCGCCGAGCGGCACGGTAACGAGGTTCCCTTGGGTGACCTGGGATCCGCCCTTCCTGAGCTGGGTGAGCTCGATCGAGGCGGCAGGGAAGTTTTCGAAGGCGTTCTGGATCTGCCCAGGGCCGCTGACGACCTGGTTCTGCGGCATTTGCAAGACCGTGATCTGACCGTAGTGCTGGCTCTGCGGGTCGCTGTCCACGGCCACGTAGGCGGCCAGGTTCGATCTTTCGTTGAATGTCAGCACGGTCGTCAGCGAGAACTTGGGCGTCGCCGCGCCTGGCACCCCCAGCGTCAGGTAGTACGGAGGCTGGCTGATGCTGAGCCCCTCCTGGCCCTTGTTCTCCAACACGCTCGGATCGTCCGGCACGGCCCAGAAGTTCTGGCCGCCGTAGAAGGCAGCCGGGTCGGTCACGTGGAACTGCGCGAGGATCAGGCGCTGCGCGTCGAACAGGCCCTCCGGGTACCGGAGGTGCGGCTGAAGCGTCGGCGGAATCTCGTTCTGTGGCGAGATCAGGCCGGGGAAGGCCTTCATCCAGGTCCGGAGCACAGGGCTGGCCGTGCCCCATTGATACAGGTGAACCGCGCCGGTGTAGGCGTCAACGGTCGCCTTGACCGAGTTACGGATGTAGTTGACCTGGCCCGCTGGCCCCGAGGCGAGGCCGCCGGGGCTGTAGGTGTTCGTAGTCGCCTGGCCAAGGCTGACCCGCTTGGAGTATGGGTAGTTGTCCGTCGTCGTGTACCCGTCGACCACCCACAGGATCTTGCCGCCGGCGATGACCGGGTACGGGTCGCCGTCCAGCGTGAGGAACGGTGCCACCTTCTCGATCCGAGCCAGCGGATCCCTGATGTACAGGATCCGGGAATTGCTGTTGATCGCGCTCGACAGCATGATATTGAGCTCGCGGAACCTGACCGCGAACAACAGCCTGCTGCCCAACGAGCCGACGCGCACGCCGCCGCCGCCCCGGTATGTGGTGTTCCGCTGCCCGCCGGCGCTCCCCGCAAACGGGTAGTCGAGCTCGGGCTGGCGCCCTCCGACGATGACGTAGCTGGCACCCTCATGCCCGAAGTAGACCCGGGGCTGGAACGTGCCAAGCACACCCGTCGGCGGGATGTTTCCCTCGATGAAATTCGGGCTCCCGTCCGTCTGGGCGTTGCCGGCAGTGCCGGCCACGAAGCCGTAGCCGTGCGTGTAGATCAGGTGCGTGTTGATCCAGTTGGCCTGGCCAGCGGGCGGACCGCCCATGTCCCTGACGCCGACGACAGAGTCCTGCGGCGTGGCGGAGCTGCCGAACTTGTACCGGTCCATCGAGAGCGGCCGCTGGAACTGGTAGTAGCTCTTGACCTGCTGAAGCTGCTCGAAGGTGGTGGAGATTACTCCGGGATCCATCAGCCGCGGGTCAGGCGCGGCCGCTGCCTGCCTCGCGAGCGCTGCGGAGCTGAGGGACGAAATCCCCGTGTAAGGAATCACTGTTGTGTGGCCGTTGATGCCGTAGGCCGTCCGGGTGTTATTGATCTCGCGCTGGATGTACGGGCGTTCCTTGACCTGCTCGTTCGGCTTGACGACGAACTGCTGGATGATGAACGGGTAGACGCCGCCGATGAGCACGGCCGACAGCACAAGCAGGCCGAAGCCGATCCCGGGTAGCAGTGAGGTGCGCCTGACCGCGCCCGCCAGGAACAGCGCCGCGCAGATAACCGCGATCACGGCGAGCACCGTCTTGGCGGGAAGGACGGCGTTCACGTCGGTGTAGGAGGCTCCAGTCTGCACGACGCCGCGCTGGGAGAAGTTGATTCCGTACCGGTCCACCCAGTAGGCGGCCGCCTTGAGCGCGATGAACACCCCGGCCAGCACGAACAGCTGAGCCCGGGCACCCCGGGATGGGCGCGCGTGCCTGGCCAGCCGGAGCCCGCCATAGAGCACGTGCACCGCCGCGGCCAGGACCAGCGAGAGCAGCACGGCGGCGAAGAGGAAGGCCAGTGCCAGCCGCAGGAACGGATAGACGAACACGAAGAACGAGATATCCAGGTGGAACTGCGGGTCCGTGCGGCCGAACGACACCCGGTTGATGAACATCAGCCATGTCCGCCAGCCGCTCGCCGCGGCCAGGCCGCTGATCAGGCCGAGCAGGACGAGCAGGACGATCATCACGGCCCGCCGATGCGGGTCGATGGCCTGCCGGTACGCCTCCACGCCCTGGTGGGCCGGTCCATCAGGCACTTCGGTCGGCCGGAGCCGGTAGGCCAGAGCGATGTTCGCGCCGACGACGCTGGTCATGAAGACCGCTGTCACGACGAAGAGCAGCCACTTGGTGCTGTAGGTGGTGTCGAACACCCGGGTCTGGCGCACCGAGCTGTACCACAGGTAGTCGGTCCAGATGCCGGCGACGACCGCGATCAGGATGGCGACGGATATCACGATGATGACGGCGGGAATAACCAACCGCGGCCAGCGCGGCAGCACGATCGGGCGACTGCCCGAACCACGTGAGCCGGGAACTCTGAAGGTCACCGCTCTTCCCTTTCGACGGCCTGAGCGACTTGGCGGGTGGCTGCCGGCCTGGTAGCTACCGACGAGGTTGCCCGGTATAACGCGATCTGCTAGATCCTGCAAAGGCAACTTACCGGCAAGCAAGCGTGTTCTAGCGGCTAACCCAACCGAACGAGGCCCGGCACGCGCGGATAGCCGGTGTTCGCGACCCGAGCCTAGGCCTAACAGGCTGGGCCCGGCTTGCCTGCCTTCAGGGCATCGAGGGCGGCGATCGCGCCGCGCAGGGTGCTGACCTTGACCACGCGCAACCCGCCGGGCACAGAGCCGACAGTATCGGAGCAGTTACCCGCCGGTGCGAGGAAGACCGTTGCCCCGGCCGCGCGAGCCGCTGCCATCTTCTGCTGTATCCCCCCGATCGCGCCGACCGCGCCGTTGACCGCGATCTCGCCGGTGCCGGCGACGAACTTGCCGCCGGTCAGGTTCGCGGGCGTCAGCTTGTCGATGATCGCGAGGGCGAACATCAGCCCGGCGCTCGGGCCGCCCACATTGCCGATGTTGATCTTTACCTCGAACGGGAACTTGAAAGACTCCGCGACCTGAACGCCGACCACGGGCTGACCCCGGTAGCTGGCCGTCCGGAGAGCAACAGTGCGGCTGGTACCGTCGCGCCTGACGGTGAGCACGACCCGCTGCCCCACCGGCCGTTCCTGGATCATCGATGCGGCAGTGGAGCGGCAGGTCACCTGCTTGCCGTCGACCGCCGTGATGACATCGCCGCG
>Ga0070706_100007329_pt1 | contig 10348 bp, 10 predicted proteins | sample KBSK5501metaG_FD_65476 | JGI IMG/M metagenome (GOLD analysis project Ga0070706, IMG submission 65476) | Corn, switchgrass and miscanthus rhizosphere microbial communities from Kellogg Biological Station, Michigan, USA - KBS K5-50-1 metaG | ecosystem: Host-associated > Plants > Roots >...
ATGCGCTACATCCGTTCCTACAATCGCAAAGCAACACCCATTAAATGGTCTTACAAAGACGCCTCCAATCATATCAAGACTGCTTTGGAATTAAATGATACAGTGCACTAGTACAGCAATCCCAATCACCGCTATTATCTTTTTATACGATTTCGCATGGTTTTTCATATTATCCTTCCCAGGGTAATTTTATAGGTTTGTATCGATCAGGTTTCGATAGCAGTGGTTCTAAAAACATGGTGTCAACTGGTTCGCGCAACGCCTCAACCAGCGCTAAGCTGCATGTGCGCCTTGGGGCCAGTGTTGTTGCAACAACGGCTCGGTACGCCATTTATTTTTGTGATATTACTACAACGGCAAGGTTATACGTAACGTCCTCGGTGAAGCCCTGGCTCGGATTCTCCGCATGAAAGTGCAGCGCGTGAGTTCCTACGCTCAGCGGGTCGAGCAGGACATAGAATCCGTCATCTACGGCAGGGGAGTATATACCGGCTGGCACATTTCCCAGACCCCCATTTTCACACGGCTTATCAAAAATGTTGTCTTCGGGGAGCGCGACCGAAAAGACCTGAGACCGGACACGGCGCAAGTTCTTAATCGCGATGCCATCAACTGTCGCCGATAGGTTGCTTGCCTTATCGATGAAGACGGCAGATGCAGCGCGCAACTCGCTGACAGTCAGGGGTTCTTTCTGTCCGCAGACATTAGGTGTATTAATATTGACGCTGTTAATGACCGGGAAAAAAAGTGCCACACCCTGAGGCACAGAGCATGTGCGTGTGGCCGTACCTCCTCCAAAGACCCCGGCTAAGAACCATATCGGACCACGTTGTCCTACGACGGCATTTTGCCCAGTATTATCAAGCGTAGGATTTACGGGAGTCGGAATCGACAGAGCCCATTGCTCCCACTCGACGCTCAATTTTTTGAAGGATTCGGAACCTGCATCGGCAGACACCCTGCCTATTGGCATCGTAAGCGCGAAACCAATTCCAATGATTGCTACGAAGCGTTTCGTATTATTGTTCATGATGTCTTTCCTCCTTCTTATGATTTACGTTTTCATTGTCCTACTTATCTGCGTCCAAACCTCGTTTCGGTCTCTGATTGCGAGGACCGATCCGAAATTGGTCCGATTCTACCGGGATCAGTCCGTTTTCACGCCGGTGCGCGCACTGATTCACGCTCCATGACCGGTCGCCGCCTACTGGGGCGGTTGCGGAATGGGCAACTGGTGAGAGGTGTTTGGCAATACCTCCAGCGGAATGCGTACGCCACGAACTGTGGTGAAAAACTTAATGGGTACCCCTATCAGCTTTCCTTTCGCATCGAAGTTAGTAATAACAGCCGCCGTAATTTCCATCCGATCGCCAGAGTCCTTTAGGAACCCGGTAAACTGCACCTTGTCGAATTGAAACAGCGGTGCGCTAGGTGGATTAGTACTAGTGTCTAGTTGGTACTCCATCGTCAGAAACGTGACCGCAAACGTGTTCCAGCCTGTCTTTTGCCACACGCCGCTCTCAGGACTATTTATCACATTCGAGGGCGGCTTTGCGCCTGGATCAAAAGCGCTTTCTCCTTGGAGGTCTCCCGTTAAAGTTCCGCCCTTGTGGAAGACGGTGAGGATAAACGGGCTTCCCTCGGCATCGCCTTTTAGGAGCCACGCCCCTGTCGGGTCATGGGCTTTATCCCGTCCGTTAATGTGATCCCAATCTTGAGCGACGAGCACTGGCACAGCACTGGCAAGTGCCAAAAGCAGAACTGACATTACAGTCAGTCTTTTACCGCGATTGCGGTCATTTAACTTCGCAAAGCAAAGCATAATCTTCCTCGGTGTGAATTTTGACTGTCCAATTATCCGGCATGCGTACCTCTGTGACGTCAGCGGCAAAGCCGACCTCTTTATTCATCACATGCCCTTCGTTATAAAGGCGTGAAATTTCGCGTCACATTGTGAATTTATGCGTCCCAACTGCTGAAGTTGGAACCGCCTTCTGTGGAGTCCGTCAGCTAAATACGAAGTAAGTTGAACTTCCTCTCAGCGATTATTTAGTCGTACTGGTTGTTCATCGAAACGCGCAGAGCAGTTGGACCAAAGAACGGGTACGATGACGAAAAGGAAAAGGCCATTCTTGTCTAGTCCAGCCGACGGATTCCGTTTGTGTCTAACCTGCGAAATCTCAGCAGCCGGTTAGAATCGCACCTACTATCCAACGGGGCAATCCGGATTCGGGTTGTAACAACAGAAATACCCTGTCTTTATCGTGACGGCCAAGTGCCGGCCAAGTGGCGGTATAGCTGCTCCGATCTTGTCGATAGAGTCCCTGATGCGTTTAGTCACAGCCGAGCGCGCGCGTTCAGCGTCCGAAGCCGCTTTTCGATTTCTTCCGCCGAGGCCAACCGCTGTAGCCAGTTGATCGGCAATGCAGTCCCTCTCCTGCTGAATCTTTGTCGCCCGCTCAGGGTCGTTCAATCGCTCCGCGTCCTCCAATTCTTCGCGCAGCTCTGCCAGTCGCTGGTTGTATTCGGCCTTGGCGCGCGAATCCAAAATTGGACCGGCATCACGAAAACGCGCTGTCCACACGCCGGCCCATTCTTGGGCCTCCCTTGTGGCCACGCCGGTCGCAAACGTCATTGGCATCCGCGCGACCGCAGCATTTAACTCACTGACATGGAACTCCTGGCCAGGATGACCAAGCAAGGACGCCAGACAGTACAGACCGCGCGTCGATTTGATGTGCGCGATCCGCCCTTGATACTGGATCGTCCAGTAATCTCCCTGTTTAAACAAAATCGGCCTCTCTTGCGAGCGAAGAGTGGGAGGATGCGTCACTGACTCTCGCGCGTCGTCTGCTGATTTTCCATCGGTCTTCTCAAGCGCCGGCGTCTGCGCGTCAACAACCTCCTCGGGTTGCACAGTTCTCTCGCGAGGTTCAGAAGTGGTCGGGTCGACGAATTCGTCACTCCTCCGGGTACGTGCTACGCGAGATACTTCCGCGTGCGCCTGGTTTGGACTGTGTTCAGCGGGCCCTATCTGCGATTGGTCCTCGGTTCGCCCAAGCGTAGGGGACGCCTCGCGTATTTTCGTTTCTAGCTTATCCTGCGCTTCTCTGAGCAGGTTCTTCGCTCGCTTCCGTTCCCCGCTTAACCAGCTAACAAAGAATGCAGAAGCCAAAAAGGCGATCATATCGGGCAATTCGTCCGGGCTAATGCCCAAGGCGTAGATCGGAGGTATAAAATAGTAGTCCAGCGCTATCGCGGAAAGCAGGCCAGCGAAGATCCCCGGGCACACCCCGCCAAACCAGCTGCTGAGGATAACAGAGCAGAAAAATAGGGTTGGCACGTACTTGATTACAGAACCTATTCCTAGAGTGGTTACCGCCGCGCCGCCGACTGATATTATGGCCACCGCGTAAGGGAAAAACTTACATAGTGGCCCAGAGCCCGAGCGGTCCATGCGCTTCCATGGGATGTCGATCGGTAAAGACATTTCAGTGATAGCCATAAATAAGTGCCCTTTCGTGTAGGGTGATTACTGGTCTTTCTTTAGACTCAAATCCGGAGCATACCCGGAGCCCTTCGTGCGCTCGCAGACAGTTTCCGTGGCGATATCCGCCGCTGCAGAGCTCGTTTACTACCTACCATCGAGCGAGACCCTGGACCGAGCGACGCGTAAGGATAGCGGCGTCAGAGGGGAGAAGGAAATCGGACGAATAACAATGTTCGAACTGATCGGGGCACATTTAATTCGTATCCTGTAAGCCGTCACTCCCCCGATTGGGGGATCCCCCATGGATCGGTTCTTGCGACTGTCCATGATTTTTGCGATCCTCGCGGAGATCTCTGAAAGGAGAGCTATGGAGAGGTTAACTTGGTCCGATCAGCGAAAGATCTCCTCCCTGGCAGGTGAGCTGTATTCTTTGGGTTCAATCGCAGCGATTTCCGAGCGAATCGTTCAAAGACTCGATACATTGATTGGTGGCAACAGTGTCTTGGTAGCTCTGGAGGGTATTAAAACGGGCACGCCATGTGTTCTAGCCGACAACATAGGTGCAGACCTTCACAAACTCGGCCCTGTGCTGTCGGCACTGCACCACGAGCATCCTGGAATAAGATATCACCGTGCTCATCCTAGTCGACGAGCGGTGGCCATCGCAGATCTGTTACCGCTATATCAATGGAGAAAGACTGCATTATTCAACGAGGTCTGCTCAAAATTGGGTACGCAAGAGCAACTTGGTGCAGGGTCGCCTTTAACTCGTTCCGAATATCTGGTTATGGTCGTAAATCGGACTCACCGCACTTTTACTGAACGGGATCGCTCGGTGATCAACATCCTACGAATTCACATCTCGGAAGCCTGTAGAGCAGCCGAGACTCATGTCGTTCCTCCTGCCGCCTTAATGATGGAAGCGCTGGAGCCACTAGTCGGCGGGAGCATTGTCGGGCTGGATGCTAGCGGTACACTCCTGTTCTGTTCTAACCTCGCCCAAAAGCACCTTGAAAGGTTTTTCGCCAGCGAAAGGCCATTCCGCGGGGGCCTTCCCCTAACGGTGGAAAACTGGGTACGTCGAGAAATTGCAGCGTTTGGAACTGTCGACCTGGCCGTTCGGCCACCGCGACCTTTGGTTGTACGGCGTGGCGAGGGAACTCTGCATATCCGGCTCGCACCTACGCGTGATAGGAGTGCAAACTTACTGTTTTTACGGGCCGAGGATCCAATATTGGAATTGTCAAAGCTTAGTCCTCTCGAGCTAGGAGTTCGCGCCACGCAAGTTTTGTACTGGTTAACCAAGGGTAAGACGAACGCGGAGATCGGAATTATTTTGGGAATGGCAACAGAAACCGTGAAAGCGCATCTTAAGAAAATCTTTTGGCGTCTTCACGTTGAGAACAGAGCAACCGCTGCCTCGATGATTTCAGAACTCCTCGTCCGCACTTAGGGCAAAGACTCCTGTTTTGGCTGCCAGCGTCTTTCCTCTCGCTCCAGGATCACGCTCTGGCGATAGAGCGGAACGTGATCGGCATATTTGCTGACCCACCGCATCGATTACGACTCGATCGCTGCTAGACCTTTCTCGATAATTCGCGCTGGCAGCGGCGCACACTGCACTCCTTGCTCTTCGCACGTTTCACAGGCTCACTTCTCGCGTTTGGTCACCCGCACGAAGTATTTAGCGGGTAACATGATCCCTTGCCCGTACTTGATTTTGCACGTAAAACTTCAAAACACGAGTTTTTCTTGTTGCGAAGCAGAACATTTATATAAATCGTGGCGCAAGACCCCGCGTAAACGTGCCACTAAACGCGAGGTCGCTCGTGAGTACAGGGTCAGTTTACGAACCGTCGACACGTGGATTGCCGAAAAGAAAATTCCGTTCATGAAACTCTCCCCGCCCCTGGGGCGCTTTGACCTGGACGCAGTCGAGCGGCCTCTGGCTCGCTACTTGATCAAAGAGATATCGTAATGATCTGTCCCCTTACACATCCACAGGCCACTCATCATCTCCGGGCGGCGCCAGAACCATCTTGACGCGACAACCCGGGCAAACCCCGGGATGGCCTCTCTGCAGCTAGATATAGAAGATCCGGACAGCATCGCGGCTGTCAGAAAGTAACCGTCAGACCAACTGCATGTAGAGCGAGGGCCGTTGAGTAAGCGTCAAATAACCCAGACCTCGCGTGACGCGGACCGTGAAGGTGAACCGTAATCGTGCTTGCCGCGAGAGATTCTAGCCCGAGTTTGGCAGTTTCTGCGATTGGAGAATCGTAAGCTGTTGATTTTCAGGGGTCGATTCGCAAGCTAGTATTGAGCAACGCTTCCAGATTGAATGTTGTTCTCGAACGCGTTCTAAATTTTAAGAGTATGAACACTCACGAAGTGGCCCTCACAAAAGGCGAAGGACGATCCATCTGGTTGCTCGGTGACCTGTACACGTTCAAGTTCAGCGGCGAGGCACTATCGGTTACAGAGTTGACTGCGTTTCCGCAGAACGGACCGCCGCCGCACATTCACCTGCGGGAGGACGAGTCGTTCTGGGTGCTGGAGGGCGAGTTTTCAGTATTGCTCGGCGAGCGGACGCTGACGGCTGGGCAGGGGGCGTTCGTACACATTCCCAAAGGGACACTGCACACTTACAAGAATATCGGCAGCACGCCGGGCCGGATGATTGTACTGCTGACACCGGGCGGTTTCGAGAGGCTCTGGGAAGAGCTGGGAGAGCCAGCGACACAACTGACGACACCGCCTCCGGTCGATGCCGACATGATCGAGAAACTGATCGCTCTGGCGCCCAACTATCACCTTCAGATCCCCCCTCCGCCGTGATGAAACGGTTTCGCAAAGGCGCTGATAGTGCTCTTGACTGATTAGCTTATTGATCTCGGCACTGGACTGGACTGCGGCCTCACGAGCAAGGCTATCCTGATGCTGCTTGAAGCTTGAAGATCCAGATTACGCCGAGACCCTCTGTTCGGCATGCCGATAGGCACGTTGGTCACATAACCATTCTGTCCACATAACACAACCACCCATCTGGGGACGTCAGCCCTTCGGAAGCTGATACCAGGCTCACACGTCGCATCGCTGAAGCCGCTAGAATTCTTCAAATCCATTTCCTAGATCATGTCATCGTCGGGCAGCCCATGGCTGATCGACAGGGATATTTCAGCTTCAAAGAGGCTGGAACCTTTAACTAACGGCTCGTCGAATCTTTAACTAGAGCTGGTTCACGACAAGTGTGCCGTGCGGGAATTCAACCTACCCGGTGCATTCATCGTAACGCCTTAGGCGTGTTAAAAAAAAGGCCATCAGCCAGTGCTCCTCCGCGGGTTCGCGGCGCCGACTGGAACTGATTCGCGAGGCGTATACGTCAAAATAAGTATAGCCCCAGCCTCAATAGAGTTTAGGATTTGACTCAGGGAACATTCTTCCTTCGAGGCCTTCGCTCCCCTAAGAAGTTTTAGGTTAGCGAGTGCAGGGACCCGCGTTGACTTCGGGAGCGCCATACCCCCCCAAGAAAAATCCTTATGAACTTAAATCGATAGCAAGAAGGAGAACGAGCCATGAGTTACTTCTACATACTCCCCGATCAACACATGAATTACACAATGAATCGGCCACTCGCTGATGGGGAGGCGAAGACCCGGATTGCCGAAGCGAAGGCGCTTGCGCCAAAAATCAAAGACGTCGACACCTGGACCGCTGCTTTTCTCCAAGCCGCCAAGCAGGCGGAATCAGAGAAGCGTTGGCTCGATGCGGCAGCGTACTACCATCAAGTCGAATTCTTTCTTCCCGCGGGAGATCTTCGAAACAGCTACTACGATGATTTCGCTCGCACGCATGCGCTCGGGATGGAGGGTGTGAAGGGCTACGAGCAAATCAAAGTCCCGTACCCCGGCGGACACCTTCCAGGATTTCGCCTTCCAGCTCAGGGGAAAGAAATTGCTACGTTCGTCTTCAACGGCGGCTATGATTCTTTTGTCGAGGAATTTTACCCATTCCTAAAGCCGTTGACCGAAATCGGCTTCACGGTGATTGGGTTCGACGGGCCTGGTCAGGGTGGCGCACTCAGACAGGGAATTTTCTTCGATCATGCCTGGGAGAAAGCTGCCAAAGCTGTGCTGGACTATTTCAATCTCGATCAGGTCGATTGGTTAGGAGCCTCATGCGGTGGGTATCTTGCGCTTCGTGCGGCGGCTTTCGAGCCACGAATTAAGCACGTTATCTCGCTGCCAGCGACCTACTGGGGCATCGATATGACGCTGAAACAGATCGCCCCGGGCCAGGACAAACGTTTGGTCTCCTTATTCAAGGCAGGCGACAGGGAAGGAGTCGAAGCGCTCATCACCACCGAACAACGTACCGGAAGCGTCTGCTTCAACTGGTGTATCATTCAGGGTATGCACATTACCGGGACGAAAACGCCATTCGATTGCCTGACAGCATTGTCCCAGCATTCGCTGGAGGGCATTCTGCATAACGTGAAACAGGATGTCCTGCTGACCGAAGGCGAAGACGATCATCTATTCCATACCGAATGGCTCTACCGTACGATGGATGAGCTTGTTTGTGCCCACTCGGTGACGGCCCGGACGTTCACGGCGCGCGAAGGGGCCGAGCAGCACTGTCAGGTTGGGAACTCAGCCTTGGCGCGAGAGGAAATCGTCCGCTGGTTGTCACGCTTCCATCCGCAAATAGAAGTACCGAGGTCTGCAGCGACCAGTGGATGAGTTTTGTTGACATCCGGTCTGCAGATCTTGCGCGATCTGCAAATCTTTCGATAAGATGTGGGGTTCATTATTGGAGTCGCGCGAACCCTGCGGTCGCCGGCCGGGCGGACGAGTCGTTTGCGATAACGGAACAGAAACAGCCAGGTACGGATAGACGTCATCTTGCGCCTAACTCTCACAGGCGTCCGCTGGAGTGTGCTTTTGATCGCCGGTGTAGATGATTGCACGTACCAAAATTGCAGCTTTGGCCAAGGCAACCCGAGCCGCTATCATTCTTCCCGGACTCTTCGGTTTCCTCCTATTCTTCGTCAAAGACGTGCAGGCAGCGGGATTTGCGGTCTTCGGGACCTTCGCACATCTGGTCATGACGAACTACGGTCCACAGCGGAGTAATCGCGTCGCCCAAGTTGTCACTCTAACCTTTTGCGGTCTCGTTATGATAACGTGGGGAACGGCGGTATCGACCCAGATCTGGCTGGCGGTACCCTCGGCCGGTTTAGTAGGATTTACAATGCAGACTGCCCGCCTATTTGGAGACTCGATTGCCGCTGGTCGGACGGTAGCTTTGCTTGCTTTCATGCTAGCCGTCACATCGCCGGCGTCACCGGTGGACATTGTTCCGAGACTAGGGGGATGGGCGCTATCCGGAGTCATTGCACTTATGGTCTTACTCGCCACATGGATTTCGCTTGGCTTGTCTAACCCGGCACAACTGATGATTCATGCGCCTTCTGCTCCTGAGTTCCCTCTGGCCGACGAAGCAGATTCTCGCTTGGATCGAAAATTTTGCGCTCGTTTGCGGAGTTTTCTAGCCGCACCGAATAGTCAGCCGGATTGGTTTGCTAGCTCGGCGCGTGCGGCAGTAGCCACGGCATTAGCCGTACTGATTTCCGGAGTTTTCAAATTCGAACATGGTTTTTGGATCGTGCTGGGCATTCTTCCGATCCTGCGTGCCAGTGACACCGCTCAAGCGCGAACGTTTTTACAGGAGCAGGGTGGAACTCTCGCGGGATTCATAAGTTCCGCGGTTCTCGTGGCCATCGTCCAATCCCACCGAGAGATCTATTGGATTGCCCTGCCAGTTACTGCTTTCGTTGCGGCCTACGCCTCAACCGCCGTAGGATTTGTAGCAGGTCAGGCGGCGTTTACGTTATTTGTTGTCGTAGTGCTCAACATCTTAGCGCCGTTGGGATTTCGGGCGGGGATACTGCGCCTGGAAGACATTGCGATTGGCGGTGCCATTAGTCTATTTTTAGGTATAGTGTATCCGACAGGTCGGAAACCCGGTCGCGTCTCCGCACGCTGGCAGCATCCTCAGGAGCCATAGCGGAGGTTAAATTCAGCGGAAGAGATTGATTTTTGCCAGATCGATGATTTCGTCGCCCCGTCCGCTCATCACTGCTTTGAGCGTGAAGAGGGTGAATCCCTTCATTTCCTCTAAGGTTATGGTCGGCGGCATCGAGAGTTCTTGTCTATGCACGAAGACCTCGACCAAAGCCGGTCCATTATGTTCGAGAGCTTGGCTGATCATCGGCCGAACATCTCCCGATTTTTCAGCGGTCAAGCCGAGCAGACCAGCCGCCTCTGCCATCTTTGCGAAGTTCGGATTCTTAAGATCAGTGCCAAAATCCATCAAGCTTGCCACTTTCATTTCCATTTCCACAAAGGCAAACGCGTCATTCTTAAAGACAATGATCTTGACCGGCAACTCCAACTGATGAAGCGAAAGCAGATCGCCCATGAGCATGGAGACTCCACCGTCCCCCGATAACGAGATGATCTGACGATCGGGATAAGTTTGTTGCGCCCCGATCGCTTGGGGTAATGCGTTGGCCATTGAGCCATGGGTAAACGATCCCAGGAGCCGCCGTTTACCATTCATCGTCAGGTAGCGCGCGGCCCAAACGGTTGGAGTACCCAAATCACAGCTAAAAATTGCGTCCTCATTGGGTTGACCGGCGCTTTGCTGAGGTCCTCCCATCGGTAAGTCGCCGGACCCGTGGCTTAGGCCAAACGTTCCGCATCAGTCAAGATTCGATCTTGGAAAAGCTGTACCTTGTGCGTGATATCGGGCACCGCGCCGAGGACTTCAATAGAGGCTTCGATGACCGAATCC
>Ga0070706_100007330_pt1 | contig 10348 bp, 8 predicted proteins | sample KBSK5501metaG_FD_65476 | JGI IMG/M metagenome (GOLD analysis project Ga0070706, IMG submission 65476) | Corn, switchgrass and miscanthus rhizosphere microbial communities from Kellogg Biological Station, Michigan, USA - KBS K5-50-1 metaG | ecosystem: Host-associated > Plants > Roots >...
GCGCGCGCGGGATTTTTATTTTTTGTAGAAACGCGGAAATCGTTGCTCGATCTCGGGCTGAGAATCGGCTATCCTGGAAATTTGACACTATTAGATTATCTAATAGTTTACATATTATGCCGGCAACCAGCGCGACCCCCGTTCCTGCCAGGCGGTTTTCCCTAAACCCGCTGCTTGCCTTTTATCAATCTTCTATCGGTAAGAAGATGGTTGTCGCTGTCACCGGAATCATCCTGATCCTGTTTGTGATTGGACATCTACTGGGGAATCTCGAGGTCTATCGCGGACCGGAGGCAATGAACGCGTATGCCCAATTTCTCCGAGGCGTTGGTCCGCTTCTCTGGACTGTGCGAATCATCCTGATCATTGCAGTTGTGATTCACATCGTCGCTACAATCCAGCTCGCTGCAGAGAATCGTAAAGCTGCACCCCGGAAATATAGGGTGGTCGCTCACCAGCGCTCGACGATCGCTTCTCGAACGATGCTGATCAGCGGATTGATTGTTCTCTGTTTTGTGATCTATCACCTGCTTCATTTTACATTCCAGGTCACCCATCCTCAGTATCGCGATCTGCACGATTCACTCGGACGCCATGACGTTTATCGCATGGTGATTCTTGGATTCAGAGAGCCGCTGATCTCTCTCTTTTATGTTCTCGGGTTATTCCTCCTGGCGACCCATTTGAGCCACGGGTTTTCCAGCGTGACGCAGACACTGGGGATTAATAACCGCAAAATTTCAGGATTGATTTCGAACGGGGGCCGGACGCTCTCCTGGCTTCTGTTTTTAGGATACATCTCAATCCCGGCTAGCGTGCTCCTTGGACTAATCAAATGAACGGTGCTCTAGATTCGAAAATTCCGTCCGGTCCGCTCGAAAAAAAATGGGAGAAACATCAAGCGGAATCGAAGCTGGTTAACCCGGCGAACAAACGCAAATTCGACGTGATCGTTGTCGGCAGCGGCCTGGCAGGAGCGTCGGCGGCCGCGACGCTGGCCGAGCTCGGATACACCGTCAAATGTTTCTGCTTCCAGGATTCGCCGCGGCGGGCTCACAGCATTGCGGCTCAGGGAGGAATTAACGCGGCGAAGAATTATCAAAATGATGGGGACAGCGTTTATCGCCTGTTCTATGACACGATCAAGGGAGGCGATTTTCGGTCCCGAGAGGCGAATGTCTATCGGTTAGCGGAAGTTAGCGCTCACATTATCGATCAGTGCGTCGCGCAGGGTGTACCGTTCGCTCGGGAGTACGGCGGGTTACTGGCGAACCGTTCCTTTGGCGGCGCCCAGGTTTCGCGGACGTTTTACGCGCGTGGACAAACTGGCCAACAACTTTTGCTCGGCGCTTATCAAGCGCTTTCGAAACAGATCGCTCTTGCATCGGTCAACATGTTTCCGCGTACCGAGATGCTCGATCTCGTCATCGTAGATGGGCACGCCAAAGGGATTGTTGTTCGAGACTTGGTCAACGGAGAAATCTCGTCGCATGCCGGGGATACTGTCATTCTGGCCACCGGTGGCTACGGTAACGTTTTTTATCTTTCGACCAACGCGCGTGGATGCAACGTCACTGCCACTTACCGGGCCTACAAACGGGGAGCATTTTTCGCCAATCCCTGCTTCACCCAGATTCATCCGACCTGTATTCCGGTGAGCGGCTCGTACCAATCGAAGCTGACTCTGATGTCGGAATCGTTACGAAACGATGGTCGCGTATGGGTGCCTAAGAAAAAAGGTGACACTCGGCCTCCACAGCAAATTCCCGAAGCGGAGCGTGACTATTATTTAGAGCGCAAGTATCCGAGCTACGGCAACCTGGCTCCGCGCGATATCGCGTCGCGCAGCGCGAAAGAGGTTTGTGACGAAGGACGGGGGGTTGGCCCTGGCGGGCTCGGTGTTTATCTCGACTTTGCCGACGCGATCAAACGCCTCGGCGAAAAAACAATCCGTGAGCGGTACGGGAACCTCTTCGATATGTACCATAACATTACCGGGGAAGACGCGTACCACACTCCGATGCGGATCTATCCCGCTGTCCACTACACGATGGGAGGACTTTGGGTAGACTACAACCTGATGAGCAACGTGCCGGGGCTGCACGTCCTGGGTGAAGCGAACTTTTCCGACCACGGCGCCAACCGTCTGGGAGCGAGTGCTCTCATGCAAGGCCTGGCCGATGGTTATTTCGTGATTCCTTACACACTCGGCAATTATCTCGCGACGCAGATGGGGAAGAAGGTTTCAGTAGACCGGCCGGAATTCAAAGCGGCGGAAGAAGAGGTACGCGCTCGCGTAAAGGGATTGCTTTCAATTAAAGGGAAGAGAACCGTCACGAGTTTTCACCGGGAGCTTGGGCTGTTGGTCTGGGAAAAATGTGGTATGACTCGATCTAAAGAGGGCTTGGAGGAAGCGCTCCAGAAAATTCCTGCACTGCGCGAAGAGTTTTGGCAAAACGTCAACGTCCTTGGAGATGGCCAGGAGCTGAATCAGTCGCTGGAATTCGCCGGACGTGTCGCGGACTTTCTCGAGTTCGCCGAATTGATGTGTCTGGATGCGCTTGAGCGAAACGAGTCGTGCGGCGGCCATTTCCGTGTCGAGTACCAGACAGCGGACGGCGAGGCTCTGCGCAATGACGATGAGTTCTGCCATGTATCCGCATGGGAATACAATGGCAGTCGTAAACGCCCCGTGATGTATAAAGAGCCACTTCTGTTCGAAAACGTCAGACTTGCTCAGAGGAGCTACAAATGAATTTCAAGCTCAAGGTCTGGAGACAAAGCAGCCGTAACGGAAAAGGCGAATTCAAGGATTACGAGGCAACCGATATTCCCAAGGAAGCCTCCTTTCTTGAGATGCTCGACATCGTGAATGAAGGCCTTGTATTGAGGAATGAAGAGCCGATCGCTTTCGATTCAGATTGCCGGGAAGGAATTTGCGGCATGTGCTCACTGGTGATCAACGGAATCGCTCACGGCCCAGGCAAAGCGACGACTACCTGCCAGGTTTATATGAGACGATTCAAGGATGGTTCCACCATCTGGATCGAGCCGTTTCGTGCTGCTGCGTTCCCAATCATAAAAGATCTGACCGTTGATCGGAGTGCGTTTGACAGAATTATTCAAGCCGGGGGATTCATTACGGCTCGCACCGGGTCAGCGCCTGAGGCCAATTCGTTGCCAATCGGAAAAGACAAGGCGGACCTGGCAATGGAGGCAGCTGCCTGTATCGGGTGCGGAGCGTGTGTAGCGGCCTGTCCGAATTCATCTGCAATGCTCTTCGTCTCGGCAAAAGTTTCACATCTCGGCGTTCTGCCGCAGGGTCAACCTGAGCGAAGGCGTCGCGTGCTGAACATGGTCCGGACGATGGACGAATCCGGATTCGGCAATTGCCGGAACCATTATGAATGCGAAGCGGTCTGTCCGGCTGAGATCAGCGCGAGCTTTATTGCGGGGATGAATCGAGATTACGCGTTGGCAGCGGCGGAAGAGGCAGCTGCGTTTTAGGTCGGGGGGACGGTTCCGGGAGGACGCGCGACCGTGGGCGATTAATTGGTATTCGGCGTTGGAGCTCTTGTGTTTGAGCCGTTGTGAGAGGCATGCGCACGAGGCTGAGCTAAAGCTCAGCCCTACCGACCGCGAAACCGAAAGGACGCCATCGGTAGGGCGCCGATTTATCGGCGCCTCGTGCGCGTACCACCTGCACCTCACGGCTCGGCAAGCCTCATCGGGCCCCTCTAACTATCTTGTTTTGAGATAGTTAGGTTGCAAGTCTTCCTGAGATGCGCTCTTGGTTTCGACCAGCCCACCCGGTTATAAATACCAGAATTAAACTTTCAAAGAAGCATTGACCGGATTCTTCAGGTTTTTTATACACCATTGCTGCCGCATCGCCGGTTAGTCTTCTAACCGGTAGGACCGTTGCGGTGCAAAACCATACATGCCTTTATGAATTGCATCGCTTCCACAGTGGAATTGAGCGCACGATCATCCTCTTGCCGCTACTCTTCGAAACCTCGAAGAGGTGGCAAAAACGCAAAACGCTGGACCTGTTATGTGCGCTGGGCTCAGATCGAAACACCTCCTCAACCCCGTTCCAAAAAGCCTCGAGGGATCTCGGTGCCGGTCGGAACGTTGTTGATTATGTGAGTGTTAGTTTGAGGGCTAGTGCTAGTTGGATAGCACGGACGCTGTGGTCCCTCCGACACTAGCGCTAGCTCCGGCTCAGAATCTCACCGCTAGTCCCGCGCGGATCCGAAGTTCAACCGGGATCAACCGTTCTTGGCAATGATCCCGAGCTGAAGCGTTGGGAGCAACGCTGTCTGTTCGTGAGTGAGCCCAAAATGTTCCGCGACCAGTTGCGGCGGGTTCGCTGCAAGCCATTGACTGATTGAGATCTCTTCGTAGGTCGGGCTGTTGAACAGAATCAAGAAGAGGTTCGTCACCGGTGCTCTCAACAAAATGTCCGTACCCTTGTTTGATGAGCGCAATCTGACCAGGTCCATACTCCATCGCTTTGACCCGGCTTTGAGAACCAAAAATTGTCACGCGACCCTGGCCACCCATTACAAACTGCCATTCGTCAGCGTTAGGATGCCAATGCATCTCGCGCAACGCGCCTGGATCGATGTTCATTCGCACCGCGGTCAACGTGGATTGTATCGGGAACTCTTTGACAGAAACGATTCTCGCCCACCCGCCTGCAAAGGTTTCGGTAATGGGCATCGACTCCATCCGGAATTTGTGCCTGGACTGGCTCTCTTCAATATTCGGATTGATGTTATAGGGCTGCCGTTCAGAAGGCTCTTTTCCAGGCCCGATATAGAGTTCTTTCTTCCGCAAGGCTGCAACCAACCGGGCAGGCAAACCGAGATTCCGCGAGACCACCTCCGGTGAAGTATGGCTTACCCAATCGGTAAGACTGAAGGTCCCAAATTCCGAAAAATGGCCGTTGTCGAATCCGAGGAGGAAGTGACACGGCTTATCTCCCAAACACTGTAAGGCATGTCCGTGCCCTTTGGGAAAATACCAGATATCCCCGGTATCGAAATCATCTGTCTCCGTCCGCCCGTCCGGCGAAATGACTGTGGTGCGCACTCTTCCTTCCAGTATGTAGGCCCATTCAGCGGCGATCGCGTGCCAGTGAAGTTCTCTGAACCCGCCAACATCCAGCCGCATCGACACACCAGCAATGCTTTGTGACAAAGGAAATTCGGCAACCGTCGCCTCCTTGGCCGAACCTCCGGGGCCGGTCCATCCTTTTGTTCCTTTTTCGAGATCATAGATGAAATCCTGCAGTTCTTCCGGCGGCCCTTCCGACGGGGCCGCAGAAGCGGTAGCGGGGGCTAACGAAGCCACACCGCCAGTTAACACGGAGGTGACTCCGAGTGCGGCCAACGAGGTACCGGCGAGAAATTCTCGACGAGTGGATCCAGTTCGATTGCCTGAGCGGGAGGAATCAGAAGTTTTCATATATGCAACCAGGAAGTACTAATGAAAACAGTCGGGCCGACAGGCGAAACTGCGTCACTTCTTGACAAACTAATTGCCTTTTTCAACCAGCCGGGGCGTGGCAAGCAAACCCCTCAAAAATGGGGTGGGGTAAAACCTCTTGCTTCAGATCATCGTCCTCTCACAAAATCTCTGCTGATCTCCGCTAGAGAGGCGCATCCGCACAGCGCCATCGCGAAGAAGAATTCGTCGCGCAAGATCTGGATGACTTTTGCCACTCCCTCGGCTCCCGCAACGGCCAGTCCATAAATGTAAGGACGGCCCACCAAAACTGCGGTAGCGCCGTACGCCAGGCATTTGAAGATGTCCGTTCCCCGGCGTATGCCACCGTCAACGAGCACCGGAATTTTTCCGGCAACGCGATCGACTATTTCCGGTAACACCTGGATCGTCGCGGGCACCGTATCAAGGTTGCGGGCGCCGTGGTTTGAAACAATGATGCCTTGGACACCAATCTTCGCAGCCAGGTCGGCATCCGCGGCGTTCAGAATACCTTTCAAAAGAATCGGAAGCTTTGTGGACGATTGCAGCCACTCGATGTCTTTCCACGTCGTCACTTTTTGATACGGATAAATCGGATCTGCGGCTGCTCGAACCAATGGGTGCAAGTGCGGTGTCTCCAGCTGCGATGGAAGAACGAACCCGGCGCGAATCTGCCGCGTGCGTGACCCGAGCACCGGGCTGTCTACCGTCACACAAAGCGCCTTGCATCCTGAGTCCTCGGCACGCCGCACCAGGCTAGCGGTAAACTCTTGGTCTTTGTTCACGTAGAGCTGGAACCATAGCGGCGCCTTCGTTGCCGCGCTGATTTCTTCGACTGAGGTCGTCGCGCTCGTGCTGACGACATAAGGAATACCAAGCGCCGCAGCTCCGCGAGCGGCCTCTATCTCACCGTTAGGACGAATCGTGCGCTGGTACGCGGTCGGTGCAAGCAGTAACGGAAGAGCCAGCTCGTCGCCGAATAAGTGTAAACTCATTTCAACATGCGAGACGTCCACCAGGACCCGGGGAAAAAGCTGAATCTCGTCGAAAGCAGTTTGGTTTAAACGCAGCGTGATCTCGTCGCCTGCGCCGCCGACGGTGTAAGCAAGAACGTCCGGCGCTAACAGCTCGCTTGCCGCTGCTTCGAAGTCGCTGACTGTTAGAAAACGGTCGAGTTCCTGCATCGAAGAGTCGTGTTATGAAAGATGGGAGGTATAGGATCGATAGGACCTATGCGACATATGGAGGAATGTCATAGGTTGGCGCGAATTGCGTCGCCCATCTCTTTCGTTGAGGCGAGTTGGGTCCTTTGCGCGTAGATGTCGCCTGTGCGTAATCCGTCCTTGATCGTCTTGCGGACTGCGGCCTCAACCCGCGCTGCTGCTTGATCTCTTCCGAAGGAGTAGCGAAGCATCAATGCCAGCGAGAGAATCTGGGCGATGGGGTTGGCAATGCCCTTGCCGGCGATATCAGGCGCTGAACCTCCACTTGGTTCGTATAATCCAAACCGGTAATCGCCATGTTTGCCCACTCCCAGACTGGCACTTGGCAGCATTCCGATGGAGCCGGTGAGCATCGCCAGTTCATCGCTCAGGATGTCTCCGAACAAATTCTCCGTAACAATCACATCAAAATTCTTCGGAGAGCGAATCACTTGCATCGCCGCGTTATCGACCAACAGGTGTGTGAGCGAAACATCGTTGTACTCAGTCGCAATTTCCGAAACTGTCGATCGCCAAAGCAGGCTGTTTTCCAGCACATTTGCCTTATCGACCGAAACCAGCTTCTTCTTGCGCGAACGCGCGATCTCGAAAGCCAATCGGACGATACGTTCAACCTCCGACTTGCGATAAACCATCGTATCGACCGCGATGATCTCACCCTCTTCCTCACGCCGTCCTTTTGGCTGGCCGAAATAGAGGCCTCCAGTCAGTTCGCGAATACACAAGATCTCAAATCCACCCTCCACCAGGTCCGGCCGGAGCGGAGACGAAGCAGTCAATTCAGGCAAACAAAGTGCAGGCCGAAGATTGGCAAACAGACGAAAATGTTTGCGGAGTGGGAGCAGCGCTGCGCGTTCTGGTTGCTCATTTGGCGGTAAGGATTCCCAGCGCGGACCGCCAACCGAACCGAACAAGATCGCATCAGACGCCTCGCACTTTGTCAGGGTTTCAGGCGGAAGCGCCTTCCCGACCGCATCAATGGCGGCTCCGCCGACAAGACATTCGCTCAACTGGTATTCAAAACCATCCAGACCAGCAACCCGTTCGAGCGTTTTTACCGCTTCAGTCATCACTTCCGGGCCTATTCCGTCCCCGGCAAGCACAGCGATTTTTAGTGGAGTAGCCATGGATGAAGGAGTCAGGAGTCAGGATTCAGGAGCCAGGAGGACGAGGCGCTTTTTACGGCGGCAATAAAGTCGCGCATCTTAGAAAAATCTTTACGCCTCGGCGCGCTCTCCACTCCGCTTGAGACGTCGACGGCATGCGGCCTCACGATCTTTAACAACCGTGTGACATTGTCGGGTGTCAAACCGCCAGCGATAATGATTGGTTTAGCTACCGCTACGTTCTTAAGAAGGTCCCAATCGAAAGGAACGCCCGTTCCTCCGAGGAGACCCTCGTGATGGCTGTCTAGCAAGAAACTGAAGACTGGATAGTCGCGCACTTGGTTCAGAGCCTCTAGACTGTCTAATCTTACGGCTTTTATCAAAGTAAAGCCGGAGAAAGATTCGCAGAACGCCAGTGATTCGTGACCGTGAAGTTGAAGACAATCGAATAAGCTGCTCTCAAACCATCGAGTCGCCTCCTCAATCACTGGATCCGCAACAACAGCGACTCGAGCAATCCTTTCAGGCAGTTGCAGAATCCAATCGGATTCACGATCAAGATTCAGGAAACGTTTTGAAACCGGGCAAAGATTCAAACCCAGCGCATCTGCGCCTGCCTCAATTGCAGCCTCCGCGTCGCGCGCATTGGTGATACCACAAATTTTTACGCGCACCCGATCGGCAGCGGTCTGAAAGAAGGGTTTGGCAGCTGAGTCGCTCACGGCAAAATGTGGAATTCATAACTAGCGAAATCTGGCAAAGAGGCAAATCCCCAGGGAATCCCAGCCGCGAACAAAGTTTGATTGCTTTTTCGGTTTACTGCCGGCGGTTTCGCACTACTGTGGCGCTCGAATACCTGTGATTTGTAACCTCAAACGGTGAGAAAAATGGAAGGCGAAAAGAAAGGTAAAAAGGAAAAACGGGCCGCCAAGAAGGCATTATTGGCGGATAATTTCAATCAGGCGCTAGACATCGAGCCAAAGCCGAAGGAAAAGAAGGCTCGGGCGCCACGCAAGACCGCGAGCAGCGGCACCGGCAGCCGGTCAAAGAAAAAGTCAAAAGAACCGACGGTCGAGCAAATTCAATTGCGAGCGTATTTCATCGCCGAGCGCCGGAAGAGCCTGGGACTTCACGGTGACGCCACCTCCGATTGGGTGCAGGCGCAACGCGAGTTGCGCGAGGAAGTATAGAAACGCCGCGATCGCCGGGAACGAAAGGCAGACGGGCGTTACTGAGGCTCAATGTGTCGTTGGCCATCGCTGTCCTCGCGGATGCGGTATAGCCGCCCAGCGGGCATTTCGGCCAGCCAATCGAGGTGGGTGGTCGTAACGAGGCGTTGACCTTGAACGGGCAGCGCCGCGAACAAGCGGTTGCGCCTCGCTACATCCAGCTCGCCGAAAACGTCGTCCAGTAAAAGGATGGGTGGCGTCTTGAAATCCAGAGCTAACAATTTCGCCTGCGCAAGTTTGAGAGCGATCGCAATTGTTCGTTGTTGTCCTTCCGAAGCAAAGATCTCGGCCGGTTGGCTATACAACGTCATTGCGAAGTCGTCACGATGCGGGCCCACGAGCGTCATGCGTAGCCGGAGCTCTTCATCCTGGGTATCGTGTAGTGCCTTCTCAAAGTGTTCGGTTGACCCGGGCTGATACCGAACAGCCATCGGTTCACTACGATCGCTAATCGTAGCAAAGCTTTGAACAATGAACGGCCCAAGGCGCTCCACTAGAAATGAACGCAAGACCGTCAGTTGATGACCGAATTTCAATAATGGTTTGGTGTAGGCAGCGACTTCGCGGGGCCGCGCAGGAATCACTTTCAAACAAAGATTTCTCGAGCGGAGCGCTTTTTCGTATGACCGCAACACTTCTCTGTAGTTTTTGAACACTTGAATCCCAACGAAATCCAGGAACCGGCGGCGGATGTCCGCGCTTCCACCGATCAGCTCGATGTCAGAGTTGGCAAAATAAACGACCCGGGCGACGTCGAGATATGCTTTTGCGTCCCTCTGTTCAACCGCATCCAGAGCCAATTTCCGGCGAGTCGCGCTGTAATAAAACTGCAGATGATAGTTGGAGACGAACCCGTCCGTTACCAGCCCTTTTGCACCAAGCCGTATCAATTGTGTCAATGAATTGGTTCGAGGCGATTGAAGACGGGTCAACACCGAAACGGCTTCTAACAGAGAGGTTTTTCCGACAGCGTTAGGGCCGACAAAACAGGTAAGCTCCGGATGGCACTCGACCTCGAGATTCTGAAAACAACGAAAATCGCGAAGCACGAGCTTAGTGAGCATGAGATGACAGACTGAAGCATTCCAGGCGTGAAAGGTTCAAGAAGGTTCTCAGGGCTGAGGTACCAGCGTCCCATTCGGTTGCCCTTTCAGGGCAGGCCTTAATCGCATTGGCGAACCCAGGGCTTCTATGAAGCCGACTTTGTCAACACCCGTCGCGTAATTAATTATTCTTTGTTTTCTGGTTGGGTTTACTCGAAACTGGACGACAAAGTATCTGTGGCCGGCCCAGAGCG
>Ga0070706_100007331_pt1 | contig 10347 bp, 11 predicted proteins | sample KBSK5501metaG_FD_65476 | JGI IMG/M metagenome (GOLD analysis project Ga0070706, IMG submission 65476) | Corn, switchgrass and miscanthus rhizosphere microbial communities from Kellogg Biological Station, Michigan, USA - KBS K5-50-1 metaG | ecosystem: Host-associated > Plants > Roots >...
TTCTCCTTCGCCGACGCCGTCCCCGCCGGAACGCCCAACCACCTCATTGGGCCCAGCCAGTTGCCTGCTACCGGCCCTTACATGACACAGTCGTTCGTGCCCCGGCATCGCTGGATCCTCGTCCGCAACCCGCGGTTCCGCCCGTGGTCCGGCCAAGCGCAACCAAGCGGCTACCCCGACCAGATCGTGCTGCGGCTCGACGTCCCCCCTGGGCCCGCTGTCAAAGCAGTCGAGCGAGGCAGCGCCGACGTGCTCCTCTCGCCTTCTCCGGCGCGCCTTCCCGAGCTAGCCACTCGCTACGCGGGCCAGCTCCATTCCGGCCCGCTGGGCGCCACGATCGGGCTCGTTCTGAACACCCGCGTGTGGCCTTTCAACGTTCTCGCCGCGCGGCAAGCCATCAACGCTGCCATCGACAGGAACAAGCTCATCCAGCTCATCGGGGGGCCGCTGGCGGCGCAACCGACCTGCCAGGTCCTCCCCCCGGCCCTGCCCGGCTACAGGCCCTACTGCCCTTACACGCTCAACCCCGGTCCCGGCGGGGTGTGGACGGGGCCCGATCTGGCCCGGGCCGAGCGACTGGTCCGCGCCTCCGGAACGCGAGGCGCTCGGGTGACCGTGGTCACCGGTGCCTTCGGCACGAAGATCCCGGACCGAACGACCGGCCGCTACGTGGTGTCGGTTCTCGACCAGCTCGGATACCGGGCGTCGCTGCGAGTGATCACCGACGCCAACGCGTACGCCAGGAGGCTCTACGACTCCCGCCAGCGCACGCAGGTTGGCTGGTTCTCCTGGTACCGGGACTACCCGGCGCCGTCAGACTTCATCGGCCCGCTGCTGACCTGCCACTCTTTCATCCCGGGCAGTCCGCTGAACCTTAATGCCGCCGAGTTCTGCAACCGGCGGATCGACGCGCAGGTCAAGCAAGCCCTCATGCTCCAGCCCCGCAATCCCAACGCTGCCGCTGCGCTGTGGGCGCGCATCGACCGCGAGATCGCCGACCAGGCGCCGTGGGTACCGGTCTACAACCCGCGCTCCCTGGTCATGCTTTCCGCGCGAGTCGGCAACTATCAGTTCGACCCTTACTGGTCCCTGCTCATCGACCAACTGTGGGTTCGTTGACCTTCCTCACGCGCGATTGCCTGCGAACAAATCGTTCGGGCGCGGTGAACGCCTCCTATGTGATCACCAACATGAGGAAGCAATCATGACAAGCGGCGCCATACACAACGCCGTCAACCGCCCTGTCACTCCTGCCCTGATCAAGGTGGCAGGCATGGCGGGCGACCTGTACGGCGGTCCGGATGGGCGGTCTGCGCTTGTGCTGCTGAACGGCCTGACGTACGCGGGACCTGGCAGCCGGTCCTCAGCCATCTCGGCCAGATTGACCGGCATCACACCCACAACACCGTTGCCGCCACGGGGCGGCCCTGCGCACTGGTTGGCGCTGTTGGTTCTCAGGCTTGCGCGCGGCGCCTCGGAAACACCCGCCAGATGGCCTGGTTCCGCGGCGCGCTGTGGCGTCACCTGAAGCCGATCAGGGACAACCGGTACCGCTGTGCGACATCATCGACAGGGACCCTAGGCCGTGACACTTGGCTCGTCGGGGGCGGACAGGCTCAGCACTGCGCCGACCACCGCGGGTGAACCGCTGATCTTCGCCTCGAGCGCGCGCAACCGGATGGCTACGCGTGACTCGGTGTCCTCGCCGGTGAGATCGACGTCACCGATCACAAAGATCATCCGCGGGCCGACGACCTCCAGCCGCAGATAGGTCACCCGGGCGACCTCCGGCGTATCCAGCAGGGCCTGAATAGCGGCCTTACGTACCCGGGGGTCAGCCTCCTGGCCAACCAGGAACCGCCGGTTGCGGTTGATCAACACGACCGCGATGACCGCCAGCAGCACGCCGACCAGGATCGACCCGGCCGCGTCCGGAATCGCCGAGCCGGTCACCTGGTGGGCGGCCAGACCAGCCGCCGCGATGACCAACCCGATCAGGGCGGCGGAGTCCTCGGCGAACACCGCCCGCAGGGTGGGATCGGTGGTGGCCAGCACGTGCTCGATCAGGTCCCGCTGCACCGACTCGGCTTCGGGTTTGGCCTGGCGGACCGACTGCAGGAACGAGATTCCCTCCAGGACGAACGACACCGCCAGCACGACGTACCCCACGGCGAAGTGGCTGGCCGGCTCGGGGTGGATGAGCTCCTGGACGCCGTGCGTGACCGACACCGCGGCGCCAGCCACAAACAGCCCGAGCGCGGCGAACAGCGACCACACGTACGCTTCCCGGCCATGGCCGAGCGGGTGCGCGGCGTCGGGCGGCCGACGGGACCGCCGGTTGGCGATTAGCAGGAAGATCTCGTTGCCGGTGTCAGCCCATGAATGCGCCGCCTCGGCCACCAGTGACGCCGACCCGGTCAGCGCGGCAGCGACGGACTTCGCTACCGCGATCAGCACGTTGGCGCCGAAGGCGACCAGCACCGTGGTAAGACTCTCCGACGCGCCGGGATCGCGCAGCAGGGGCACCGACTCAAACAGGTCATAAGGCCGGCGGGCAACACCACCCCCCGCAGATGGCGCCGATGCCTCCTTGCCACCCTGCTCGCGCGCCATCAACCAGTACTAACACAGCGCCGTCGCATCTCGCTGATCTTGCCTGGCCGGTAAGCGACGGTGAGGCGGCAGATCAGGTCGCGGCTTCATTGTTCGAGCAGGCCGGCGGCCGCGAACGCCCGGTGGTAGATCTCGCGGATGACCTGCTGCTTACGGGCGTTGTACTGCATGACGTGCTCCCCGGCCGCGTTGGCCTCGGACGCAGCCCGGCGCTTGGCGGCGGCGTAGCGGTCGCGCTCGCCGGGGTTGCCCCGTAGCCAGTCGCGGAAGATCCGGTGCTTGATCAGCTCGGGGCTGTCGAACCCGAAGACGTGCAGGTTGCAGGGCGGCTCGTCGGCCTGCAGCATCCGGTGGCCGTGCCACCACGGCTCGCGGATCGTCAGCCGGAACCCGATCATCTCCAGCGCGGGCACATAGTCCCGCTCGCGCCCGGGGTCGGCCACCGTCAAGTCGATGTCGATGACGGGTTTGGCCGCCAGGCCGGGGACAGAGGTGGAACCCACGTGCTCCAACTGCAGCACCCGCCAGCCCAGGGCCTGCCGGATCCGGCCAGCGAGGCGGTCGTACTGCCGCGGCCAGGCCGGGTCGGGCTCGGTCACTTCGATGTCAATGCCCGGCCCGGAGCCGGCCACCACCCACGGATCGGCTCCCACCGGCGGCGGGGAGTCGTCGAACGACACGATCTCGGCGCGGCTGGGCATCAGCGCAGTCTATGGCCCGCATATCAACCAGGTCCGGGCACCGGCGACCGAGCCGATCCGGGGCCGTCACGGCGGGCGTCCTTGCGTCATCGCGAACATCCCCCAGGGGTTCCGGACCGGTCGCCCGGTTGGACTTTGTATACCTGGAGTGACGCGCGGGGTTGATGACGACCGACGCGCAACCCGGATCGGGCCGGCGTCCAGGCGGGGCACCAGGAGCCCCCTATCGCGTTAAGTTATTCGATCATATAATCGATTTATGGGTCAGAGACTGGTCTCTCCCGCCACCTACTGGCGCCGCCGGGTGGTCGTTCTCGCGGCCGGTATGGCGGTGCTCGGCCTGCCCATCTGGGCGGTGAACGAGGCGCTCGGCGGCAGCCAGGCCCCGGGCCAGGGATCGCCGCCGTCCCACGCCGGCTACGCGGCCGGTCCCAGCGCACGCTCGCGGGCCGAGCGCGGGCACTGGCAGGCCCCCACCCGGGAGACCGCGGACCTGGGCTCCCGGTCCCGGGCGCGGCCATCCGCTGTCCCCCGGGGCGCGAGCGCCTCACCTTCCCCCAGGCCCGGGCGGCAGACCTGCGCCAGGGGGGCTGTGCTGCTGACCCTCCGCTCTGCCCGGCACCGGTACCGGCCAGGCGAGCAGGTCACCTTCGTGATCGGCGCGGTCTCCACCAGGAGCCGGCCCTGCCGCGTCGACCTGGGCCCCAGGTTCACCTCGGTGGTGGTGGCCTCCGGCGGTACGCCGCTGTGGGACTCATCCAGCTGCCTGCGCGGCACGGGCTCCCGGGTGGTCATGCTGGGGCGGGGGGCCCCGGCCTTCCTCCGGGTCACCTGGGACCGGAGAACCTCACTGTCCGGCTGCCCGGGTCAGGGGAACGCGGTAGCGGCCGGCCCCTACACCGCCGCGGCGTTCAACGGCCAGCTCCGCAGCCAGGCCACGGCCTTCGTGCTCAGCGGCCGGGGTGCGGCCAGGCCCTGACCGGCCACACCAGGCCCAGCCGCCATCCGCCCAGCCGCGCACCGAGCGCCCTTTATGCGCCGTCGCATCCAGCCGAATGCCTCTCGCCCACCGCATACCTAGGCGGCGATGCGTACCTGGCAGCGAGGCTGCGCCAATCACCCACGTGGTACCGGGCGCGCTGTGCGAACCCGCCCATATGGCGAAGGATGTCGCCGAACACGTCCTGGCCCGGATCGGCGTGCCGTCGGCGAAGGCGGCCACCCGGAACCCGGACCTGGTCCGCATGCCGCGGATTGGCTCCGGGAGTTGCCGATCCCTTCCCTATCGGCTTGTTGCGGGCGGTCCGGTGGAGCCGCGCTTACGCAAGTGCGGTGGCTGGACGGTGCGGCGGCGGTACGGTTTTCGCTCGATAGCCGCGAGGACGAGCCGGACGGCGGCGCGGACGATCCGGTCGGTATTCCAGTCCATCGTGGTAAGCGCTGGTGTCAACAGCGCGGATATCGGGTGATCGTCGTAGCCGGAGATCGACACCTCACCAGGGATGCGCAATCCGAGCTGGCGAGCAGCCGCGTAGGCGCCGTAGGCGATGGAGTCGGCGAAACAGAACAGCGCCGTTGGCCGGTCTGTCTTCGACAGCACCTCATGCGCAACCTCGGTTGCTGCCGTCAGCGCAGGCGGTGAGCTGATAATGCTCACGTCGAGGCCGAGTCGCTCGGCTTCTGCGGTCACGTGGATGTCGGCCGGGCGGTCCGGTGTGCTTGGCTGAGTCGGGGTTAGCACACCGATTCGCTGGTGACCCAGCTTGTGCAAATGCTCCAACGCGAGCGTGACCCCGGTGCGGTTGTCGAACACTACCTCGCCGGCCGCCTGTGCGCCGGGCAAGGCGTCGCCGATCGACACGATGGGCAGGCTTTCTGCCAGTTCTGACCATCTCTCATCGGATGGGTCGAGTGGTTGCACGATGAGGCCATCCACCCGTTGGTCCCGGAGCTGGCGGGCCAGAAGGAGCTGGCGTTCGGGGTCATCGGCGGCGTCCACGAGGAGGGCATAGTGGTCACGAGCCAGCAGCGCGCTGCCGATGCCGACGCCGAGCAACTGCTGCCACAGATCCTCCAGCGAACCGAAGAGCAATCCCACCGTCCCAGTCCGGCCGCTGGCCAGGGCGCGGGCGATGCGGTCGACGTTGTAGCCCAGCTCAGCCGCAGCGCGGCGCACCCGCTCCTGGGTTTCCTCTGAGGTCTGGATACCCCGCAGGGCGTAAGAAACGGCGGCAGGTGACAGCCCCGTCGCCTCGGCCACCTCGCGGATCGTCGCGCGTTTGCGTTGCTGCGGCACCGTTTCCAACCCTTGGGACTACCGGCCCTTTGCCAGCCTAGTTGTCGCGGCCGCCGTGCTAGCTCGCCACGCCGTGACATGAGCCTAGTGGCAGTTTCCGCGCCCAGCCGCCCCGCAGCTGGCCGAGCTCTTGACACAGCGCGAGCTGAAGCGGTTCACTGAAACGCATAAGTGAACCGCTTCAGGGCCTAGGTCGGCTGACAGTTGGACCAAGATCCAACCCGCCTTACGACCGCCCAAAGATCAGCGTAGGAGCAACCCTGCACGTCGACATTCACCAGCACGTCTGGCCGGACGCGCTCGTCGAGGAATTGCGGCGGCGATCACAGCCACCGCGGCTGGAAGGCTGGACGTTGCTCACGTCCGGCGAGCCTCCCTTCGAGGTGAATCCAGCAGACCACGACGTCGCGCTGCGGGCAGCACAGGCGGCCCGCGATGGTGTCGGCCGCGTGGTGATCGGCCTGTCAAGCCCGCTCGGCATCGAGTACCTGATGCCCGAGGATGCGGTACCGCTCCTTGACGCTTATCACGACGGGGTTACCGAACTGGGTGCCCCGTTCGCCGGCTGGGCCGCGGCCTGCCTGACGGAAATCGACGCGGCCGGTCTCGCCAAGCAGTTCGACCGCGGGTTTGTCGGGCTCCAGTTGCCGGCAACCGCGGTCGCTGACGAGCCCGGCTACCGATGGTGCAGCCCCTTGCTCGACGTTCTCGCCGAGCGGGACCTCCCGCTCTTCATCCATCCCGGGCCCGCGGCGGGAGCGAACGCGGCCGGCACGGCGTGGTGGGCCGCCCTCGTCCCCTACGTCCAGCAACTGCACGCGGCATGGTTCGCGTTCCGCGCCTATGGCCGGCCGGCCTACCCACGGCTGCGGGTCTGCTTTACCGCGCTGGCGGGTCTCGGCCCGTTGCATGGCGAGCGCCTGGCTGCCCGTGGCGGCGCCGACCCGCTGGCGCGGGGTGCGGTGGATCCGCGCATGTTCGTTGAGACATCCAGCTACGGCAACCGTGCCGTGGACTCGGTACTGCGCGTGCTCGGTGTTGACACGCTCGTATTTGGCTCAGACCGGCCGTATGCGCAGCCGCATCCCGATTTTGGCCTTGGTGAGGCTGCCCGCCATGCGATCCGCGCGACGAACCCAGCGCGGCTGCTTCACGGTGACTGTCAGCCGTCGCACGCCGGATCTGACCGTCCAGCAACGCCGGATCTGACCGTCCAGCAGGAGAGGAGGGACGACAATGACTATCTCCGCGCTCCCCACCCGGTGTCTCGACCAGCGCGAACTGGCTGAACTCGTCGAGAACCTGGCTGGCCGCCCGGATCTGTGGAGCGATCAGGTTACCTACGCCGGGGGTCGGCGGCACTACGCCTCAATCCATCGCGACGAGTACGTAGACGTCTGGCTCATCTGCTGGTTCCCCGGTAACGACACGGGCTGGCATGACCACGACATCTCATCCGGCGCGGTTCGCGTGGTGCGGGGCGCGCTCGTGGAGTCCAATCTCCGGATCGGCGGCGTGCACGTGCAAAGGGTGGTCGCCGAAGGCTGCTCATTCTCCTTCGGGCCTGATCATATTCACCGGCTTACCGGTGAGGCTGAGCAGACCATCTCCCTGCACGCCTACTCACCCCCGCTGTGGCGGCTCGGTCAATACACCATCGATGACGGCGGTGTCATGCGCCGCGTGTCGGTCTGCTACGCGGACGAACTCCGCCCGCTCGACTCGCCGCCTACCGTCCGGGTCGCCTAATGCACCCAACGGTGCGCCATGCTGCGGTCGGGTGGCGCGGCACCGGATACAAGTTCGCCCCGTGGGTGGGGCGGGTGCTTGCCCAACTGGCCTTGCAGCAGGGCACCGGGTACGATATCCGCCGCTTTGCGCCGGCCAGGTTCGCTGGCGGCCGTTGGGCTGGCGATCTGAAGGCGGGAGGTGCGATCTCATGAACGGGTGCTCCCAACTGGGAATCGTGGAGCGGCTGAAGAACGGCACCGTGCTCGGTGCCGAGGGCTACGTCTTCGAGCTGGAACGCCGCGGATATATCAAGGCGGGCCCGTATGTCCCTGAGGTGGTTTTGGACTTTCCCGACGCGGTGCGCGAGCTGCACCGGGAGTTCCTGCGCGCGGGCTCGGATGTAATGGTGGCGCTCACCTACTATGCGCATCGCGAGAAGCTGCGGCACGTAGGCCGCCAGGACGACTTGGAGGCGATGAACCGGCAGGCCGTGCGGATTGCCCGCGAGATCGCGCAAGAGGGCGGTGCCCTGGTGGCCGGCAACGTCTGCAACACCTGGGCCTACGACCCAGACGACCCGCAGGCCCAAGACGCAGTCCGTGCCATGTATGCCGAACAGCTGGGCTGGGCGATGGAAGAGGGCGTCGACTTCGTCATCTCCGAGACCAATGATTATCTCGGCGAAGCATTGATCGCGCTGGAGGTCAGTCACGGGCTGGGGCTGCCAGCGATGGTCACGCTGGCACCGACGCAGCCAGATCAGACGCGTGACGGCTACAGCTATGTAGAGGCGTGCCGCATCCTTGCCGCCGAGGGAGCCCAGGTCGTCGGGCTGAACTGCGACCGCGGGCCACAGACGATGCTGCCGCTGATAGCCAGGATCCGGGAAAAGGTCGACTGCGCGGTCGCCGCCCAGCCGGTGCCATACCGCACGGACGCGGCCGCTTTGACGATGCAGACCCTTCGGACCGAGACCGCGCAGCGGGCCTTCCCCATCGCGCTGGAGCCTTTCGGATGCACGCGCTTCGAGATGGCGCAATTCGCGCTCCAAGCGCGTGACCTCGGGGTGGACTACGTGGGCATCTGCTGCGGCGCCGGTCCGCACCACGTCCGGGCGATGGCCGAGGCACTGGGCCGCGAAGTCCCGGCCAGCAAATACTCACCGTCGATGGACCTGCACCCTATGTTCCGGGCCAGTGTCTCAACGAAAGACGCCGCGTTCCTCAACTCCTGGGACGCATGAGGGTCAGTGGTGGCCCGTGGCCGCCACCGCGGCCCAGCGGGATATTTCTCCGGCCCAGGCTGCCGTCCCCCAGCCAAGACCGGCTCTGGGGCGCCGATACTGGAGCCTGATGGGCAGAACCGGAGCTGAGAGCAGGCGGTCCGCAGCGCCTACTGCCACCGGTCGGCGTGCGGCGGGAACCGTCACGGCCTATGCGGCCGCGGTCGTCGCGTTCGCCTATGCACTGGTGAGCCTGTACTGGGCCGTGGGCGGGCGTCGCCTCGTCAGCACCGTCGGCGGATACGTAGAACAGTTCGCCCGCCAGGGTGGGGCAGTCCCTGTGCTGGTGGCGCTCGCGGCGGCCGCGGCGAAGGTGGCAGTCGGCTTGCTCGCACTCGCCTTGGTCCGTCCCCGGGGACGGGTGATTCCGCGCCGGTGGCTGCTGGCCGGTTCAACCGCGGCCAGCGTGCTGTTGGTGGGGTACGGCGGTCTCAATGTCCTCGTCGGCGCCCTGGTCCTCTCCGGAGTCATCCATCCCGACGGAAGCGTGGACCGGACGGCGCTGCGCTGGCACGTCGGAGTCTGGGATTTGTGGTTCTTGGTGTGGGGGATCTTGCTGGCGCTGGCTACGGTCAGCTACTGGCGCCGGACTGGAGAACAGGATCCTTAATGTGACCTGGCCCCGTCCGCGGTCACTTGCCTGCCACCGTGGCCCGGGGGAAGCCCAATAGGCACACGGATTCGGCGGGATCGGGCTGCGGGGATCGCGCTGTGGAGGAGGTCCGAGCATGAAGCTGTACGCAGGGGCCGGGCATGAGCCGGGCACGCCGCCGGCCCGCCGGCGGGTGACATGACAGCCCCGGGACCGCCGTCCGCGGCCAGCGGGAACCCAGCCGCGCCCGCCCGCGCGAACCGGGATACCGCCCGCCGGGTAGTGCCGTTGTTTCGCCCTTACAAGGCTCAAGTGGCCGGCGTCGTCGGGCTGATCGTGCTGACCTCGACGATCGGCATCATCAACCCGCTGCTGATCCAGAAGGTGTTCAACGACGCCCTGTTCGTCTCCGGCGGCCCGAATCTCGACCTGCTCTACCTGCTGGTGGGCATCATGGCGGTGGTCCCAGTCGTCAACGGCGCCATCGGCATCCTGCAGACCTACCAGACCACCCGGGTCGGGCAGCTGGTCATGCGGGACCTGCGCGACCGGCTCTACGCGCACCTGCAGACGCTCCCGCTCGCCTTCTTCACCAGCACCAAGACCGGGGAGATCCAGTCCCGGCTGGCCAATGACGTGGGCGGTGTCCAGTCGGTAGTCACCACCACCGCCTCAAGCATCCTGGCCAACGTCGTCATCTTCGTGTCCACCGTCGTCGCCATGGTCATCCTCAGCTGGCAGCTCACCATCGTCGCGCTCATTACCGTTCCGGCGTTCTTCTGGCTGACCAAGACGGTCGGCGAGCGGCGCCGCCGGGTGGCCCGCTCGACCCAGGAGTCGCTGGCGGCGATGAGCGCCCTCACCGAGGAAACCCTGTCGGTGTCCGGGGTGTTGCTGGCGAAGGCTTTCGGCAACCAGGCGCGCGACACCACCCGCTACCACCAGGAAAATCAGCGCCTGGCCGACCTGGAAGTCCGCCAGCAGATGATCGGCCAAGGCTTCTACGCCATCGTGCAGTCGTTTCTGTCGATCACCCCGGCTGCGGTCTACCTGATCGCCGGCCTGCTGCTAGCGCACGGCACGGCCATCTCGGCGGGCACCGTCGTCGCATTCACCACGCTGCAGACTCGCC
>Ga0070706_100007332_pt1 | contig 10346 bp, 9 predicted proteins | sample KBSK5501metaG_FD_65476 | JGI IMG/M metagenome (GOLD analysis project Ga0070706, IMG submission 65476) | Corn, switchgrass and miscanthus rhizosphere microbial communities from Kellogg Biological Station, Michigan, USA - KBS K5-50-1 metaG | ecosystem: Host-associated > Plants > Roots >...
GGCGGCGAGAGTCGCGCCCTGGCGGGCGAGGCGCCCGGCCTCGTTCGGATGAAGCCCGAGCGCCTTCCAGACCGGGGCCTCGGCGGCGTCGATCCCCGCGGTGGCCCACCCGACGGCCTCCTCATCGAACCACTGCCTTGCCATGTAGCCGTGCAGCAGCCGGGGCGGCACCCCGGCCTCGACAAGCATCTGGACAGGGCCGCTGCCTCTTGGCCCGTACCACTTGAAACCAGTGCCCACCGTTGTCCCCTACCCGCCGGACACCGGCGCCGGGGCTGCAGGCTCGACGATGACGGCCGTCGCCCACTCGGGGACGGTGCCGGCCGGATCCAGGAGCGCGACGATCACGCGCATTCCGCCCGGCGCGGCGGGTGGCCACGGCGTGTGACCGTCGGTGAGGACGATGACGAGGTCGGGGCGGGGTTTGAGGGCGCTTGCCGCCTCCAGTCCCGCTCCCATGTCCGTATCGCCCCCGCCGAGCAGGCGCACCTCACGGGCGTTCAGTATGCGCTGTGCCTCGTAGGCGGTCGCGTCGCAGCACAAAACCCGCAGCCGGCGACGGCCGACCCCGAGGCCGTGGAGCACCCCGGACACTTCGGCAAGAGCCTGGCCGACCATCTGGTCGCTCATGCTCCCGGAGGTGTCGAGCACCATCGCTACCTGCGGGATCGGCCGGCGCAGGCTGGGGAGGACCACATCCGGGACGGCTGCCGTGCGCCGGGACGGTCGGCGGTAGGTGAAGTCGACCCTGCCGGCGACATCGGCGACCCCCCTGCGGATCGCCGAGGACAGGACCCGCTGCCAACTCACTGCCGGGCTGAGCAGGTCGTCGGCCCAGCGCTGCCAGCCGGCTGGGACGTCACCTTGCTGCCTGCGGTGCTCGCGGATGCGCTGGGCAACGTCGCACGCGACCAGTTTCTGGGCGATGCCGCTAAGTCCCGGGCGCCCGCAATCCCACGGCCGGGCCCGGCCGTCACAGCCGCTGCCGCAGTCGCGGCTGCTCGAGATGGCGCCCGCGCCACGACGGCCATCGCGGGATGACCGGGCCCGATCATCGCCGAGCGCCTCCCAGTACTGTTCGGCGAGCCACCCGGTGGGGCAGCGGATGTCGCCGGGGGTCAGCGCGGTAGCGGGCAGCGTGAGCTCGCCGGCGCAAAGGTCGTCATTGACCTCGGCGTCGCTGGCGATGTTCCAGCGCCGCTGCCGCGGGGTCCGTGAACCGGCGGGCGGGCTCTGCTCGTCCTCGCCAGCCACCGGGTAGCGATCCGCGTGGTGGCGCAGGAGGTGGGAGACCTGGTGCACCAGCCAGAAGCCGAGCGTCGGTACGTCGGTCACGTCGAGCACCGCGGGGTGGACGTACACGTGCCAGGCGGGGTCGGCCGGGAAGCCGGACAGGTCCCGTCCCGCGGCGTCGTCGTCCTCGACGACCACCGGCTCGAGGGCGAGCAGGGCCGTCGCCAGGTAGGGCGCCTGCCGGGCCGCCCAGATCCGGCTAGCTGCCCACCGCTGGCGCAGTTCCGCCGTGAGGTCGCCGAGCCCGGACGCAGGCACCGCCGCCTACCTTTTCTCCCGCATCAGGCCGGCCGCACGCAGGACGGGCGCCAGCGCCAGCACTTCCTCCGGCAGGTCCGCGCCGGCCGGGCGAGCGCCGGCCAGCGTGCGGGCGACCAGCGCCGCGACGTCGGCCGCGGCGCCAGCCGCCTTGGCGACCACGCGCCAGGCGGCGGTCCAGGACTCGGCGTCGCCTCTCGCCACCGCCACGGACGCCACGGCGGTCAGCGCCGCGAAAGCGCGATCGCTCCGTTCCGGAAGCACGAAGCCGTCCGGGTCCGCCAGCACGGCCTCCGGATCGGGGAGGTCGGCGTTTGCCAGCCACGACAGGAACTCGACTGCTGGTCCTTCGCCGACGGCGCCGGTCACCAGGGCCGCGCGGGCCTCTTCCCCGGCCCGTGACGCCTCGCACGCGGCGAGGAGAACGGCGACGGCCTCCCAGCTCCGCGGGCTCGGCCAGCCGCGGCTCGACAAGGCAGCGACCTTGGGGACCTGCAGCACAAGGGACGGCCGTACCTGCAGGAATGCGGCAACCGCCGCCCGGGCTGCGACCTGATGGGTCAGCGAGGCATCCTCGGACAAAAGCAGGCTGGGTGCCGGAAAGCCGACCGCCAGCCCCTTGGCGACCGCTTGCGCATCGACCGGCCAGTCGAGGTGGACGAGGCGGTTGGCCAGCGCCGGCGCCAGCTCCCACCCTTCGGCCGCCTCTTCGGGGGGATTGGCGGCCGCCACGACCCGCACTCCCGCGGGCAGCGCCAGGTCACCGACCACCCGCTCGAGTACCACTCGCAGCATGGCGGCCTGGACAGCGGGCGGTGCGGTGGTCAGCTCGTCCAAGAACAGCAGCCCGACACCCCTGTCGGCCAGCCTCGTCGCCCACGCTGGCGGCGCCATGCGTACCCCGCCGTTGACGACGACGGGCAGTCCGGCGAAGTCGGCTGGCTCCCTGATGGAGCCGATCACGACCTCCAGCGGCCAATCGAGATCCTCGGCCAGGGCGCGGACGACCGATGTCTTGCCGGTGCCTGGACTTCCCCACAGGACCAGGGGCACGCCGGCCCGGATGGCCACGGCCAGGGCCTCGGTGATGACCGCCGTCTCGTTAACAGACCCTCCCGGCTCGAGTGGATCCAGTCGTGCCCATTCTCGCGGGTCCAGGACGAATGAGGAATAGCCGGGGATCGCGGGCGGGGCGTTCAGTCGCCGCGTACCCGTATCTCCAGGAAGCCCCCGTCCGGGCCATGAAACAGCGTGTTACGGCTCGGGTACGGGGGAGCCAGCTGAGCGTAGTACGCGATGCCCTCGAACATGGTGGCGCCGAGGATGTCGGCCCGGCTCCCGATCTCGAGGAGCAGCCTGTGGCCGGTCCGGAACAGGTTGGCGGTGGGGATCAGGGAGATGTCGAGCTCGACCGGCTGACCAGGGACGAGAGGTACCGGCACCGTATGGTCGTGAGCGATCTCGTCGCCGCTGGTCCACGCGGGATCGACCCTGCGGTGAGTGGCCTGGAGCCAGCCCCAGGACAGCTTCCGATGGAGCTTTCCGTCGGGCGCGAGGTCGCTGACCCGGGCGACGACGTGGGTGTCCACGGCGGTCGCGGCGAGCCGCAGATGAAGGGTGATCGGGCCGACAACTTCGGTGTCAGCCTCGAATGCATCGGTCGCGTAGCGGAGAACCTGGGTCTCGTAGCGCTCCAGCGCGGGCGGGTAACGCATCCCGTGGGGAATCGAGAGGAACGACAGCTCGGCCTGGTCGGCTGCAGTGCCTCGGGCGAGAAGGTGCTCGCCGGTCGGGTCGGTGCCGCGCGCGGCGAGCTGCAAGCGGAGCGCTTCGGTCCCCGGTACCGGCCAGTCCGTCGCCTCGCGCCACCGGTCGGCCCCCTGGAGCCAGTAACGGACGGGCGGAAGCGCGTCGACCCCGGTATCGAGCCCCTTCAGATGATGGTCGTACCAGGCGAGCAGCTCCTGCTGGTAGTCCTGCCAGGGCCAGCGCACCGTGGGCGGGCCGACGAAGAGCAGCTTCGGCGAGGTGAGGCGGCGCCAGGCCTCGAACGCGCCACGCGTGTGCAGCGCCGGGTTGCCCCAGTTCGTCCCGATCAGCACGGGGACCTGAACGCGGGCGAGGCTCGCCGACGCGGAACGCTCCCGGTAGAACGGGCCGTCCTCACGCTCATCGAACAGGAGCGCCGCGAAATGCCGCACCCACAACTCCGACGGGCGCATTCGCTTAACCATTCCCGCGTCATCGAGCCGCAAGAACACCTGCTTGCACAGCCACTGGAACCAGGCGCGGTCGAGCCCGTAGCTCATCGCGTGGCGCATGCGGGGGGCGAGCCGCTTGTTGGCCCACGTGCCGGCACCCGAGAAGAATGAGCTCAGGAAATCGGTCTGGGGCGCGCCGCCATGGTAGATGGCGTGACGGTAGAGGTCGGTCCACCCCAGATAGGGGAAGATCGCGCGCAGATGGGGAGGCTGCTGCGCGGCCGCAAGATACTGGATGAGCGCAAAGTAGCTCATGCCGATCATGCCGACGTTGCCGTCGCACCAGCCCTGCCGCGCTGTCCACTCGATCGTGTCGGCGACGTCCCGCTGCTCCTGAGGTGACAGCAGCCCGTTGAACTCGCCTCCGGACTGGCCGGTGCCCCGCGCGTTCACGTTGAAGTGGCAATAGCCGCGTGCCACGAGGTTCGTCACCGGACCAGCCTCATTGATCGGCATCGGGATGCCCGTGTGCTGGAAGTCCTTCGGGTAGCACGACCAAGCGAGCAGCGTCGGGAACGCTCCCGGTGCCTCCGGCCGGTACAGATCGCCGCGCAGGATGGTCCCGTCGGGCAGGGGTACCTGGACGTCGGCGTCGAGGACAACGCGGTAGCGCTTGCTTGACGACGCCTTCGGAACCCACCCAGCCAGCTGGATTCCGGCGACGCGACTGTGCGGCCTGGCGAGCAGTCCGCGGACGCGGCGCCCCGAAGAAGCGGCGAGTTCGAGCCGCTCCTTCGAGGCGATAGAGCCATCTCGGTCCGCCATGCTCATCTCCTCCGTCGCGCGCGGTGTAGCCGACGGCGAAGTCCAGCGCTCTCTCGCTCGGCGCCTGGTCGGCCGTACGCCTCGACTGCCTCGTATCCGAGGTGAGGATCCGCGGCTTCTCTACCACCGCGGCTACACGCGCCCGATAAACTGTACACACATCTTGGAGTCGCAGGCCAGGCCGGCGGACAGGTGCAGCCAGAGCATCGCGGGATACACTTATGTCAGGTCTACGCCCGAGGTGAGCCCATGATCACCATCACCGACATCGCGTACGTCCGGTCCGGCGTTACCGACCTGGACGCCGCTGCCAGGTTCGCCACCGAGATCGTCGGCCTGGAGCTGGCCGCGCCCACCGAGCCCGGCGTCACCCACCTGCGCGCCGACCACCGGCACCACTGCCTCGCGCTGGTCGAGGGGCCGTCCGGGGTCATCTCGTCCGGCTTCTGCGCGGGTGACTCGGACGCGCTCGCCGCGGCCGAGACCGAGCTCGAGCGCGCCGGCATCACGGTGCACCGCGGCTCGGCCGAGGAGTCACGGTCCCGCCGGGTCCGCGAGTTCATCGGGTTCGACGATCCGTTCGGGAACCGCGTCGAGCTGGTGAGCCAGCAGGAGACCATCACCCGGCCGGTGGCTTTCACCCGGCCGGCCGGGATCACCGAGTTCGGCCACCTTTGCCTGGACGCACCCGATGTGCGGGAGGCCTACCGGTTCTGGAGCACGCGCTTCAACGCCCGGGTGTCGGACTGGATCGGGGACGCCGCGTGTCTCATGCGGATTGACCCGGTGCACCACAAGCTCGCCGTTTTCCGGGGTGACGGACCCGGTCTGTGCCACATGAACTTCCAGGTGGCCTCCATCGACGACGTGTTCCGTAACTGGCATTTCCTGGTCGAGCACGACGTCGAGATCGAGATGGGCCCAGGGCGTCATCCCCAGTCCACGGCGATCTTCGTGTATTTCCTCGGCCCGGAAGGGTTCACCTACGAGTATTCCTTCGGCGTGCGCCGCATCGAGGACGACTCGGCCTGGATGCCCCGTACCTTCGACCCGGGCGAGGTCGGCTCCATCGACATGTGGCTCGGCCCGGTCAGCCGTGTCAGTTCTCAGGCCCAGCTGCAGCCGGCCAGGACCGGAAGCGCCACGCGGTGACGCCGGCCGTCCCGCACGCCGGCCAGCCTGACGTGGCGCGCGCTTCCACCGTGATCTGCAGCGCGATGACCGCCAGAGCTGGCACGCGGGTACCGTCACATTCAGTCCGGCGGTGACTGCCACACCCGGCTCGGCTGGCACAAGGACTCACGCCGGCAAATAGCAGGCTGGACCATACCTTCGAACGGCGTCACGGCCACCCGGCTCTCGACCGGCCTGCCCGTCCCGGAGCGGCCGGGAGGCCGTTGCCGGTGTCTGCGGAACCGGCTAGCCCTTCCAGCGTCGCAAGCGAGCACTTGAAAGCCTAGCTAAAACTGGATACACTTTGTCGCGTGAACGGCCCGGGCCTAGTGGCGTCGGCGGATGCGTGTGTCCACGGCCAGGTTTCAGGCGCGTCCGCATTCAGCCCGGGGGAGCCCTCATGACCTGGTCTCTGGCTACCTACCAGCACAACGGAATCGTCGGCGTGGCGGTGCTGCGCGAGGACGGGAAGCTCGTCGCGCCGATGGAGCTCAAGCGCTGGGCCACCATGCTGGAGCTCGTGTCGGACTGGAAGCTGGCCGAGGGCGTCCTGCGTGGCCTGGAGATCGACGACGCCCCCGTCGTCGATTACGACGTGCTCCTGTCTCCGCTGCGGTGGCCGCGCAAGGTGGTCTGCGCCGGCGTCAACTACCGCCGTCATGTCAAGGAGATGGGCGGCGAGTTCCCCGCCCAGGGCTGGCGGCCGTTTTTCTTTCTCAAGCCCCCGACCACGACGGTCATCGGCCCTCGGGACCCGATCATCGTCCGCTCCCCGGAGAGGGCGCGCTACGACTGGGAGGCCGAACTCGCGGTCGTCATCGGCATCGGCGGCCGGGATATACCGCCCGCGGACGCGCTCGCCCACGTGGCGGGCTACTGCGTGGCCAACGACGTGACCGCCCGGGGGTATCACAGGCGACAGGCGGTGCCGGCCGACGCCTTCGTCTACGACTGGTTCGCCGCCAAGTCGATGGACAGCTCCCTCCCGCTCGGGCCGGGCATCACGCCCGCGTTCCACGTGCCCGATCCGCAGGATCTGCGGCTGCGCCTGTGGGTGAACGGCGAGCTGCAGCAGGACGAGTGCACGTCTGACATGGTCTGTACGGTCGCGGAGCTGGTCTCGGCCGCAAGCGAGGTCGTCACGCTCGAGCCCGGTGACGTGATCCCGACGGGGACCCCCTCCGGAGTGGGGGCCGGCCGCGGGCTGTTCCTGCGCGCCGGCGATGTCGTCCGCACGACCATCGACGGGCTGGGCACCCTTGAGAACACCGTGATCGACGCAGCGGGAGGCACATCATGATCTTCGTAACGCACCGGCTGCCGGTCAACGCGCCGGGCGAGCCGCACCTGGACCGGGCCGCCGTCTGGGACGGCCTGGTGCTCAAGGCCAACAACGCGCTGCCGTTCGTGCCCAGCATGACCTTGTGCGAGGTCACCGCCCGGCACGGCGATACCAGCTTCGACCGCGACATCGACTTCCGCGGCCAGCGTTTCACCGAGCGGATCACGCTGGAAGCCCCGCACCGGGTGGTGTTTACCCGGATCGCGGGGCCCGTGCTGGGCACCATCGCGAACGAGATCGAGGGCCCGGACGACGACCTGCGCCTCCGGTTCAGTTTCGCGCTCGTGGTCGCCGGCGTCGAGGGCGGCACTCCCGCCGAGCAGGAGTATGCCGATTCCATGACCGGCGACTACCTCAAGGCCGTGGCCGCCACGCTGAGCGCGATGCGGCGGCTGGCTGCGGACAGGGCGGCAGGCCAGAGCGTGGCGCCGGCTTGACAGGGCGCGTCGCGGTGGTCACGGGCACCGTGCGTTGCATCGCCCGCGCCGTGCTTGGCATCGGCCGCGCCGTGCTTGGCATCGGCCGCGCCGTGCTTGGCATCGGCCGCGCCGCGTGGAGCGACCATGGCGGCCTGCTGGGATGGCCGGCCGGATCGTGACCAGCGTCGACGCCAGCGCCTTCCGCCGTGCGGCCGGCCGGCTCCCGACGGGCATCGTGGTGGTGGCCACAAGCCTCGACGGTCTCGATCACGCGATGACGGTCAGCGCGTTCACCACGGTTTCGCTGGATCCGCTGCTCGTGCTGTTCTGCGCGGAGAAGATCGCTCGTTTCCACGACGCGGTACTGGCCGCAGGCAGCTGGGCGGTCTCCATCCTGGACGAGGGGTCAGAAAAGACCGCGCGATGGCTTGCCACCCGCGGCCGCCCGCTCGAAGGCCAGCTTGACGCGCAGCCACACCATCCGGGACCGGCGACCGGTGCGCCGATCCTGGACGATGCGCTCGCGGCAATGGAATGCCGCACCACGGCCGTCCACGACGGCGGCGACCACAGCATCGTGGTCGGGCAGGTCATCGGCGTCAGCGAGCCGCGGCCCGGCGGCAGGCCGCTGCTCTACTACGCCGGCGGTTACCGCCGGCTCAGCGCGGACCAGCACTCCGGTTGAGTGTGGGCGCCCCGATGGGGTGTAGGAGCCCTGGTTGAATGTGGGAGCCCTGGTGGGGTGTGGGAGCCCTGGTGCGGTGTGGGCGCCCTCGCCAAGCGCGGGCGTCACGGCAGCGCTGAACGTCTCCGGTGGCGCCGCACCCGGCCGGGTGCTACCATCCGAAACTGTGCACAGTTTGCTCATCGATGTGATGAGCCTCGACTGCTGCCCCACAAACGTGCTGGTCAGCGCGTTGTCTCGTGTGCCAGGGCAGGAGTCCTCTGGTCAGCCCGGCGCTCTTGGGCCAGAAGGCGCCGCGCCGATTCACCAGGTGCGGTGCGCGCAGCGCGCGCTGCCGATGCCAAAGGGGAAGTCATGCGACTGATCGCCATCGAGGAGCACTTCAACCTGCCCGAGATTGAGACCGCGCCGGAGCAGGGGGGCCGGATCAACCCTGCGGGCCCGATCCTCTACGACCTGGATGACGGGCGGCTGGCCAGCATGGACGCCGCCGGCATCGACGTCCAGGTGCTCTCGTCATCGACCACGTCGGTGCAGTACTTCGAGCCGAGCCGTTCGGTAGAGCTGGCCAGGAAGGTCAACGACCATCTCGCTGCGGCCATCGCCCGGCATCCCGATCGCTTCTATGGCTTCGCCACCCTGCCAACGCCCGATCCGGGGGCATCGGTGGTCGAGCTCGAGCGGGTCGTGCGGGAGTATGGCTTCAAGGGCGCGATGATCCACGGGCACACCAACGGCCAGTTTCTCGATCACAAGGACTACTGGCCCATCCTTGAAGCGGCCGAGGCGCTTGGCGTCCCCATTTACCTGCACCCGACCTACCCGCCCCGGGCGGTCTTCGACGCCTACTACCGCGACCTCCCGCCACCGATAGCGATGATGCTTTCGGCCCCCGGATGGGGATGGCACGTCGACGCCGGTATGCACACCCTCAGACTCGTCCTGTCCGGCGTGTTCGACCGGTTCCCCGGCCTGCGGCTGATCATCGGTCACATGGGTGAGGCCATTCCCTACAACCTGGCCCGCGCCGAAGACGTGATGGCCAGGGCAACGGGTCACCTGCAGCGGCGCATCAGCGACTACTTCCTGACGAACATCTTCGTTACCACCAGCGGGTATTTCACGTTCCCGCCGCTACTGTGCGCCCTCATGGTGCTCGGCGCCGACCGCATCATCTTCTCGGTCGACTACCCCTTTTCGGACAATCAGGAGGCTCGGGCCTTCTTCGACGCCGTCCCGCTCAGTCTGGTGGACAAGGAGAAGATCGCCCACCGCAACGTCGAGGCGCTGCTCGGTATCTAAGCAAGCGCCGGGTCCGGAGGGGGCTGGCCGTCGGTGAGCATCCTGGGCACCCGCGTGCCGCGGATCGAGGATCTGCGATTCCTCACCACCGGCGGCGTCTTTACCGAGGACGTGTCGGACGAGCGCCTCGCCGGAGCGTGCCACGTGTTCTTCGTCCGCTCCCCGATCGCGCACGCCAGGATCGTCTCGATCGACGTCGGCGCGGCGGTGTCCGCGCCCGGCGTAATCGCCGCCTTCACCAGCGCTGACCTGGCCGAACTCCCGCCGGCGGCACCGCCGATGCCGATGATCAACGAGCGGATGAGCCAGCCGCTGCTGGCCCGCGACGTGGTCCGGCATGTCGGCGAGGCGGTCGCGGTGGTCGTCGCCGAGGGCTCCTATCAGGGAGAGGACGCGGCTGAGCTGGTCGCCGTCGATTACGACCCGCTGCCACCCGTGCTGGACACCGACGCGGCGGCCGCCGCCAGCGCCGAGACGGGCACCTTGCTGTTTCCCGATGCGCGGACCAACGTCGCCACCAGCTTCGGCGATGCCGCCACGCTGAGGCCCGACCTCTTTGCAGGCTGCGAGGTGGTGGTCAGCGCCGCGATCGTCAACCAGCGGCTCGCGCCCGCGCCGATGGAGACCCGCGCGGCGGCCGCTGTCTGGTGCGAGGACGGCCGGCTGACGACGTGGGTGCCGACCCAGGGTGCATGGGGGACGCTTGCGGCGCTGGCACGCATGCTCGGGATCGAGCCCGCCAGGATCCGGGTGATCACCCCGGACGTGGGCGGCGCGTTCGGCGCGAAGCAGGGTGCCGACCCCGAGCACGCGGTGGTGGCCTGGGTGGCGCGCCGACTCGGACGCCC
>Ga0070706_100007339_pt1 | contig 10339 bp, 7 predicted proteins | sample KBSK5501metaG_FD_65476 | JGI IMG/M metagenome (GOLD analysis project Ga0070706, IMG submission 65476) | Corn, switchgrass and miscanthus rhizosphere microbial communities from Kellogg Biological Station, Michigan, USA - KBS K5-50-1 metaG | ecosystem: Host-associated > Plants > Roots >...
CGGCGTGGACCAGCTGTGCCTGGCCGCGTTGGAGAACCCGTAGACCAGGCAGAACATGCCGCCGGAGGCCAGCAGCGCGCCCGGGATGTCCAGCCGGGGCCTGGCCCGGGACGGCTGCCGCGTCAGCAGCAGCGCTCCCCCGGCGAACGCCACCCCGGCGAAGAGCAGGTTCACGTACAGCGTCCACCGCCAGGACAGGTATTCGGTCAGCGCGCCGCCGAGCAGCAGGCCCAGCGCGCCGCCGGCCCCGGCGATCGCCCCGTAGACGGCGAACGCCCTGCTGCGGTCCCTGGGCTCGGTGAACGTGGTGGTCAGCAGCGACAAAGCGGACGGGACCAGCAAGGCGGCGAACGCGCCCTGGCAGGCCCGCGCGGTGATCAGCATGGCGAAGCTGACCGAGGCGCCGCCGATGGCCGAGACGACGGCGAAGCCGGCCAGGCCGGTCAGGAACGTGACCTTCCGGCCGAGCAGGTCGGCGAGCCTGCCGCCGAGCAGCAGCAGGCTGCCGAACGCCAGGGTGTAGGCGGTGACCACCCACTGCCGGTCCACAGTGGAAAAGTGCAGCGCCCGCTGCGCGGATATCAGCGCAATGTTCATCACCGTGAGGCTCATGATCACCATGACCTGCGCCAGGCCGATCACGCCCAGGATCGCCCAGCGCCGGTCTCCGGAGGTGGTGACGGAGGTGGTGACTGAGGCGGCATCCGACATGGGATTCACGACCTTCTTCTCTTCGGCTACTGGCGGTGCGGGGCCCGGCAGCCGGGCTATTGCTCCTTCGCCAGGCGGTCGGTGACGACGATCCCGGCGGTCGCGGCGGCTTCCGGGCGGGCCCAGTCGCGCAGCAGTTCGCCGGCGAGCGAGACCCAGGTGACCGGCTGCCCGCCGGCCTGGACGACGCGGTCGAGGCCGGCCCGGTGGGCCTCGGGCGAGGTGCCGCCGATGGCGTCGGTGACGGGGTAGACCTCGTACCCCTCGCGCAGCGCGTCGAGGGCGGCGAAGGCCATGCACATCTCGGTCCACAGGGCGCAGAAGATGAGCTTGCGGCGGCCGGTCGCGTGGACGGCCTGCACGAATTCGATGTCCTCCCAGGAATTGATCGAGGTCCGGTCGAGCGGCTTGTCGTCGGCCAGCAGGTCGGCGAGTTCGGGGATCGTCGGCCCTTCCCTGCCGTTGGAGACGTTGACGGTCGAGTGCACCACCGGGACGCCAAACGTCTTGATGAGCCGGACCGTCGACACGGCGTTCTTCACCATGAGCGCCTGGTCCATCGAGCGGACGGCGGTGAGCTGCTGGGGCTGGAAGTCGATGAGCAGGAAAGCCGCGTTCTGCGGAGTGATGAGGTGGTCGGCGAGCGGGTCGCGCACGGGGGCACTGGTCATGGAAGCGGCACCTTCTCGTAGCAGGATTGGGTGCGCCCGAAGCTAGTGGCCATCACGGTGAGCGGTTGTCACCAGATTCTGGTGATTTCCGTTGTGAGGTGAGCTGTCGCATCTCGACAAGGTCGAGCCCGAGCGCTTCGATCTCGGCCAGCACGCCGTAGAGTGCCGACCGGTCCAGCAGGCCGGTGAGCACGGTGTCGGCACCGTGCCACCGCGGCACCAGCGCTGGGAACGCGGACAGCACGGTCGCGCCGAGGTGGCCGTGGATCCTGATCGCGTACAGGGCGGGCGCTGAGTCCATGACGCCATGGTCGGGCGCTGGCAGGTGAGCCCTCATCACCAGGATCAGGTGAGGCGCCGGGGACGGCATAGGTAGTAGCGGATCGTGCGGGCCGGCTCATGTGAGGGCGCCGGCGCCGGCGGCCGGGGACGGCATAGGTAGCAGCGGATCGTGCGGGCCGGCTCATGTGAGGGCGCCGGCGCCCCGCGTGGGGCCCGCCGACAGCAGCCGCAGTTCTCGCGCGCGCTGCACCGCCGAGGTGCGGTCACGGGCCTGGAGCTTGGCGTAGATGTTGCGGACGTGCGTGTTGACCGTGTTCACCGAGACGGACAGTTCGCTGGCGATCTCCGGCCTGGACAGGTTGGTCGGCAGATACCGCAGCACCCTGAGCTCGGTTGGGCTGAGCTCCTCCGTTTGCGGCGCCGGGGACTGATCCTTGGCCGCCAGGGGTGAGCCGTGCAACACGTCGAGGATGTCGGTGAGCAGCGCGGCATGAGCCGTCTCGTGCCGCGGCAGCGCCTCGAGCAGTTCCCTTGCGCCCGTCATCGCGAACGGCAGAATCAGCCTGTCCGGCTCGGCGAGGCCCAGCGCGCGTTCGGCGGCCCGGTTCGCCGCCCGCTTGTCACCCAGTTCCCGGTGCGCGAGCCCGGCCAGCAGGTGGGTCTCGACGACCGTAACGTAACCGATGACCGGTGCCGTGCCGTCCAGAACATCGGCCACGGCGGCGAGGGCTGCGGCCGGATCGCCTTCCGCGAGGCCGACCACCGCGCGCGCGTTACCGACTTCGCCCGTGCTGGCCCGCTCGTCATCGAGCGCCGCCAGGCTGGCGTGGGCGTCGCCGGGCAGCCCGGCGCGGGCCTGCGTGGCCAGCAGCCAGCCGGTAACCTGGCTCGCCAGCGCGTGCGAGTCCGCTAGCTGCGATCCCAGGTATTCGGCCGCGCTGAACTCCGCCAGCGCCTCGTGTTGGCGGCCGCGGACGGCCTGCAGCATTCCGCTCACGATGTGCACAAGCAGCGTGATGTCCGGCCCGGTGTCTGTTTGCAGGACTCGTGCGGTGCGCTGCAGCCACCGCTCGCCTTCGTCGAACTCACCCGTCCAGATCAGGTTCGCGGCCAGCGTTATCAGCGCCGGCGCGATCCACGGTTCCGCGCCCCAGCCGTGCCGCTCGGCGAGCGCGATCGCCTCGCGGCAGCGCCGCCGGGTGGTGGCGAACGGGTGGATCTTGGATGCGAACGCGAGCTGCGCCAGGCATCTGACTTCAAGGTAGGGCCGGCCGATCGCCCGGGCCAGGGCGGCGCCCTCCGTGAGGTGCCGTTCGGCGTCGGCAAGACCCAGGGACGCCTCGACGGTCCCCAGATTCATCAGCGCCACCGCGCGCAAGTCGGACTCCAGCGCGATGTCTTCGTCGGACTGGCCGGTCACCGGAGCGTCAAGGAATTTGGCCTCTTCCAGAACGCCGGCCAGGTGACCGCGCCGCGTAGCCAGCGACAGCTTCAGCGACGCGATCGCCACCCAGAGGCGGCGCCGGCGATCCGGTGGCGTCGTCTCGGCGTGCGACTCGGCGACCGCCAGGTGGGCGGCCGCCTCGTCCAGGCGCCCGTGGGCGAGGTTCAGCCCCGCGCGTATCAGAGCCAGCTCGGGATCATCGGCGGGGGCTCCCCGCGGGAAGGCTCCCAGCAGTGCCCGGACGGTCTGCGCCTGCCCGTCCATGGTGAGCCTGAACGAATGGTCGGCGAGCAGCCGGGCCGCCTCAGGCCAGTCACCAGCTGCCTGGGTGTGCCGGATCGCGTCGGCCACCTGGCCATGCCGGATAAGCCATCCGGCGGCCCGCCGGTGCAACACCGGCACTTCTTCTGGCAGCGCCCGGCGCAGCTCCAGCCGGAGCAGATCCGCGAACAGGTGATGGTAGCGAAACCAGGTCCGCTCGGCGTCGAGCGACACCACAAACGCGTTCGCGTCCTCGAGATCAAGCAGGATCCGTTCCGAGCCCGGCCGGCCGGTCAGCAGATCGGCCAGTTCACCGTTGACGCGGTCGAGCAGCGAGGTGCGCAGCAGCAGATCGTTGATGTCATCGGGCTGGCGCTCCAGCATCTCCGCGATCAGGTACTCGGCGACCGTGCGGTCGCTGCCGGAGAATTCGGCGACAAAACGCTCCGGGTCGGGGTGATCAGCCAGCGAGATCGCCGCGAGCCGCAGCCCCGCGGCCCACCCTTCCGTCCGCTGGTGCAACAGCGCGACCCCGGCGTCCGACAGCGCGACACCCGAGGCGTCGAGCAGCTCGCGCGTTTCGCGCTCGGAAAAGCGCAGATCCGCCGCGCGGATCTCGGCCAGCTCGCCGGCCAGGCGTAGCTGCTGCAGGTGCAGCGGGAGATCGCGGCGCGTGGCCAGCACGGTGTGCACGTCGCCGGGAAGGTTCGTCAGCAGCCGGGTGAGCTGGGCGAGCGCGTCCGGTGGGGGCAGGTCGTGGAGATCGTCGATGACCAGGATGAGGCGGCCGCGCTGGCTGGCGAGCTCCGAGAGCACCCGGTCGACCATCGCCCGCCCGTTGAAACTGGGTGTCGCTGCTGGCGGTTCCGCGCGGCTGGCCCCGGCGGAGGCCTGACGGACCGCGCCGAGCAGGGCCAGCCAGAACTGCTGGGCGTCGTGCTGGTCGCGTTGCACGGATACGACGGCGAGCCGGTGCGGCTGACCTGGACGGTCGGCCCAGGCGCGCAGCAGCGACGTCTTCCCGCTGCCGGCCGGAGCCGAGATGATCGTCACCTTCCCGGCCACCGCGCGATCCAAAGCGGCGAGAAGATCACCCCGGCCAATCAGCCGGGGCTTCGCTCCATCCACCGTCACAGGCCTGCCTTGGTATCTACGCCTGATGCCCCTGCTGCCAACCGCGTAGTCCCCTCGGTATCAGGCCAGCCGGCGTGCTGTCAACGGCGCGAATCACCAGATCCCGGTGACGACCTGTCACGCGACGGGCGGCGAGCCTGGGCCCGATCGCACTGTCAGGAGAACGACCTGGCACTGGACCGCGAGCAGATGGAAACTGCCGGTTTCAGTAGACCCTCATGGTCTTCGTGATCGGAAGCCGGCGGATCCGGGTTCCAGTGAGCGCGGCTATCGCGTTGGTCAAGGCGGGCGCGGGCTCGTCCCGAAACGGTCATCGACCTCGACATCGGCGCCGTTCACGTTGAGTCTCACGAGAATCCTCCCAACCTTGGGAACGGGCCGGGGCCCACGGACCAGTTCCGCTACAGGCTCGCCGGCGGATTGATGAGAGGTCATCACCGGATTCTGGTGATGACCTCTCACCTGCCGGGGAGCGAGCCTCGGTTTGTCGCGAACGCTCGCACGGCCGCCAGGGCACGTGCCCCGAGACTCAAGGGAGATACCGTGACATCACCAGACACCGGCGTGGACCTGCCCGACTACGCGCCCGTCCCGCGGTCGGCGCTGGGCCCCGCCCTCAACGAGCAGGGGTACTACGTCGGGCGCGTCGAGCGGAATCTCTACTGGGTCACCGACGGCGTCTACCAGTCGGCGTTCCTGACCACGCCTGACGGCGTGGTGCTGTTCGACGCTCCGCCTAGCATCGGCAACAACATCCGGCGCGCGGTGGATGAGATCGCCGCCGCCAACGGGGTGACCAACCGGGTGACGCACCTGGTCTACTCGCACCACCACGACGACCATTCCGGCGCGTCCTCGCTGTTCGGCGACGTGGTCCGGGTCGGGCACGAGGAAACCCGCCGGCTGCTGCTGCGCGACAACAGCCCGGCCCGGCCGGCGCCCGACGTGACCTTCGCCGACACCTACACCCTCGAGGTCGGGGGCGAGCGCGTGGAACTGGCCTGGCACGGCCCCAACCACTCGCCGGACAACATCTACATCCACTTCCCCGATCACGACACCCTGATGCTCATCGACATCGTCAACGCCGGGTGGGTGCCCATCTACAACACCAACCTGTCCGAGGACGTCCCCGGGTACATGGCCGCCCCGGCCACCGCCCTGGCCTACCCCTGGACCCACTTCATCTCCGGGCACGTCGGCCGGCTCGCCACCCGCGATGACGTCGCGGTGCACCAGGCCTACATCGCCGACATCGAGGCCAGCGCGAGGGAGGCGCTGGCCGCGACCGACCCGGTGCCCTTCTACATGCACTACGGGGAGAACTTCTGGGCCGGGATCAGGGGCCATCTCAACACCGTCACCGACCGAGCGGCCGCGCCCGTCATCGCCAAGTACACCGGCGTGCTGGCCGCCGCGGACATCGAGATTTACACCTGGACCACGACGTTCGCCATCATGCAGTCGCTGCGCCTCGATAGCGGGCCCAGCGGACCGGTCCACCCCTGACCGCGACGTACCGGGGCCGGGCGAGCGCCGGCCCCGGTGCGGCCTTAGGTTGCCTGATATGGACGCTGGTGACATCCCCGTGCCGGGAACCCTGCCCACGGTCATCGGCGTGCGCGGGGCGCGGCACCACAACCTGCGGGACATCGACGTCGACGTGCCGCTGTGGCGGACGGTCGCGGTGGTCGGTGTGTCCGGGTCGGGCAAGACGTCGCTGGCCATGGGCACGCTGTACGCGGAGGGCATGGAGCGGTTCCTGCAGAGCCTCAGCACCTACAGCCGGCGGCGGCTGACCCAGGCCCAGCGGCCGGACGTGGACCGCATCGACCACCTTCCGCCCGCGCTGGCGCTGCGGCAGCGCCCGCCGATACCGGGGCCGCGCAGCACGGTCGGCACCATGTCCGAGGTGCTCAACGTGCTGCGCCTGATGGTGTCGCGGCTGGGCTCGCACCTGTGCCCGAACGGTCACCGGGTCGAGCCGTCGCTCGCCAACTACGGAGAGGAGATCGTCTGCCCGGTGGACGGCGTGCGGTTCGCCCATCCCAGCGCCGAGTCCTTCGCCTTCAACTCCTACGGCGCGTGCCCGGCCTGCCACGGCCTGGGCGTGCGGTCCGAGGTCGACGTCACCACGCTGGTTCCGGACCCGGACAAGACGATCGAGGAAGGCGCGGTGCTGCCGTGGAACTCCGGCGGGCGGCGGCTGTCGATGTACGCCGCGGGCCAGCTTGGCGTCCGGCTCGACGTGCCGTACCGGGACCTCACCGAGCACGAACGCGACATCGTGCTGCACGGTGAACCCGTTCAACGGCAGGTGGCGCTGCACTCGGACCGGACCGGCCGGAGCGTGCAGCTGTCGGTCAACTACGACAACGCCGTCGCCGCGGTCGAACGCTCGCTCCGCAGCGACAACGAGCGCTCCCGCCGCCTGGTGCAGCGTTTCCTCATCACCCGCGTCTGCTCGGTATGCCACGGCGCCCGGCTGCGGCCCGAGGCGCTGACCTCACAACTCGGCGGGCGCAACATTGCCGAGATCAGCGCGCTCGGCCTGGGCGAGCTGGGCGGGTTCATGGCCGGCCTGCCCGCCGGGCTGCCCGCCGAGCTCAGCCGGATGACCAGCGGCCTGCTCGCCGAGCTGGACGGCAGGCTCACGCCGCTGCTCGACACCGGGCTCAGCTACCTGACCCTCGACCGGGCCGGCGCCTCGCTGTCCACCGGGGAGCGGCAGCGGATCGAGCTCACCTCGACGGTGCGGGCCAGCACCACCGGCATGCTCTACGTGCTGGACGAGCCGTCGGTCGGGCTGCACCCAAGCAACGTTCAGGGGCTGCTCAAGACCATCGCCGCGCTGGCCGCGAACGGCAACACGGTGGTCGTGGTCGAGCACGAGCGGGAGCTCATCCGCTCTGCGGACTGGATCATCGAGCTCGGCCCCGGAGCCGGCGCCGAGGGCGGCACGGTGATCGCCCAGGGCACTCCCGCCCAGCTGGAAACGGACCCGCGCTCGATCATGGGGCCGTTCCTGGCCGGCGCCACGGCCGTGCCTCGTGACCGCCCGGCACGGTCCGCCCCCAGCGGGCAGATCACCATCGAGGTCGGCGACCTGTACAACCTGCACGGCCTCACCGCCACCTTCCCGGTCCACCGGCTCACCGCGCTGGCCGGGCCGTCCGGCGCGGGGAAGACCGCCCTCGTCCTGGACAGCCTCATCCCGGCCGCGCGGGCGCTGCTGACCGGGTCGGCGCTGCCCGGGCACGTCCGCCGCCTCGACCTCGGCGGCATCCGCCAGGTCGTGCAGGTCGACGCCTCACCGATCGGGCAGAACGCAAGGTCCACGCCCGCAACCTACTGCGGGGCGTTCGACCAGATCCGGCGCGTGTTCGCCGAGTCAACGTTCGCTCGGCGGCGGCGCTGGAAGCCCGGGCACTTCTCGTTCAACACCCGTGAGGGGCAGTGCCCCACCTGCCGCGGGCTCGGCCACATCGACCTCGACGTCCAGTACCTGCCCGACATCACCGTCCAGTGCCCGACCTGCCACGGCGCCCGTTTCAACGACGCGACTCTGGCGGCGGCGATCGACGGCCTGACCGTGGCCGACGTGCTCGGCCTGAGCGTGGACGACGCCCTGGAACGGTTCGCCGGCCGTGCCCCGGTCGCCGCGGCGCTGCGCCCCGTCAGCGAGGTCGGCCTGGGCTACCTGCGGCTCGGCGAGCCCACGCCGTCCCTGTCCGGCGGCGAATCGCAGCGGCTGCGGATCGCCACCCGGCTGCGCAGCAGCCAGCGCGGCACGCTGTACGTCTTCGACGAGCCGTCCACCGGCCTGCACCCCCTCGACGTGGCCACGCTGGCCGGCGTGTTCGACCGCCTGCTGGCGGCCGGGGCCACGATCATCGTCATCGACCACGACCTGGACCTGCTCGCCGCCGCTGACCACCTCATCGACATGGGCCCTGGCGGCGGCCCGGACGGTGGGCACATCGTCGCGGCGGGGACGCCGGAGGATGTGGCACGCGCCCCGGGCAGCGTGACCGGGCCGTGGCTGGCCGAGCACCTGAGCCTGCCGGACGCCAGCCAGCCCGCCGTCGCGTCTGGAGGCCGGAGCGGATAAGAAGGCGGTATGCGGATCACCTTGAAGGTCGGCGACATCACCGCGGAGCAGGCGGATGCCATCGTCAACGCCGCCAACTCGTCGCTGCTCGGAGGCGGCGGGGTGGACGGGGCCATCCACCGGCGCGGCGGCCCGGCGATCCTGGCCGAGTGCCGCGAGCTGCGGGAGTCCCGCTACCCCGAGGGCCTGCCGACCGGGCAGGCGGTAGCGACGACGGCAGGTGGCCTCGGCGCCCGGTGGGTGATTCACACGGTGGGCCCGGTGTACTCCGCCCGCGACGACCGCAGCGCCCTGCTCGCGTCCTGCTATGAACAGTCGCTGCGGGCCGCCGATGAACTCGGCGCCAGGACCGTCGCGTTCCCGGCGGTGTCCGCGGGCATCTACGGATGGCCGCAGGAGGACGCCGCACGGATCGCGCTGACCACGGTGCGCCGGGCCCCGACCCAGGTGGAAGAGGCGCGGTTCGTGCTGTTCACGCCGGACATGCACGCCACGTTCGCCAGCGTCCTCGAGTCGCTGGAAACCGGCTGACCGCCCAAGACCGGCGGCGGCTTGCCTGATTTGCCGTGGCCCGCACCCGCGGTGGCAGACTGCTAGGACAAACACCCACCCGCTCAGCCGGAGGACAACGGTGTCCGACCGATCACCCCGATTCCGTTCCGTTCTGGATCAGTACGTCACCTACCAGCCAGGCCGGCGGGTTGCCAGCCCGGACGGCAAGTCGCACAAGCTTGCGTCGAATGAGTCCCCGTTCGGGCCGCTGCCGTCGGTGGCCAGGGCCATTGCCGCGGCGGCCACCGACGTCAACTGGTACCCGGACAACAACGGGGGCGCGCTGACCGAGGCGATCGCGCGCCGGCACGGCATCCCGCCCAGCCACATCGCGCTGGGCTGCGGCTCCGTCGGGGTGACCCAGCAGTTGCTCGCGGCGGCCGCCGAGCCCGGCGCCGAGGTGCTGTTCGCGTGGCGGTCGTTCGAGGCCTACCCGATCCTGGTCCCGCTCACCGGCGCGACCGACGTCCGGGTGCCGCTCCGTGACGAGACGCATGACCTGCCCGCGATGGCGGACGCGGTCACGCCACGGACCCGGGTGATCTTCGTGTGCAACCCGAACAACCCGACCGGCACGGTCGTACACCGAACGGAGCTCACGGAGTTCCTGGACCGTGTGCCCGGGGACTGCCTGGTTGTGCTCGACGAGGCCTACTCGGACTACGTGCGGGACACCGACGTGCCCGACGGCATGGACGTCTACCGCGACCGGCCGAACGTCGCCGTGCTCAGGACGTTCTCCAAGGCCCACGGCCTGGCCGGCCTGCGGATCGGCTACCTGGTCGGGCACGAGCCGGTCGCCAAGGCGGTGCGCACCACCATGCTTCCGTTCACGGTGAACTGCCTCGCGCAGACCGCGGCGCTCGCCTCGCTGGCGGCCGAGGACGAACTGCTGGAGCGGGTGGACCTGGCGGTGAAGGAGCGGGGGAGGGTACGCGACGAACTGCTTGCCCAGGGCTGGACCGTGCCGCCCACCGAGGCCAACTTCGTCTGGCTCCGGCTGGGCGAGGACACCCAGGACTTCGCGGTGGCGTGCGCGGCCGCCGGGGTCAGCATCAGGGCGTTCGGCGACGAGGGCGCTCGGATCTCGGTGGGAACCGAAGAGGCCAACGACACGTTCCTCGCGGTCGCCGCGGCTTACCCCCGCCGGCATTGACCCGCGTGAGGCGGGCC